>Ga0315273_10009531_pt1 | contig 12318 bp, 12 predicted proteins | sample YL17G02_0_MG_FD_205753 | JGI IMG/M metagenome (GOLD analysis project Ga0315273, IMG submission 205753) | Sediment microbial communities from Yellowstone Lake, YNP, Wyoming, USA - YL17G02_0 | ecosystem: Environmental > Aquatic > Freshwater > Lake > Sediment | place: USA: Wyoming | collected... | reverse complement strand
TGAAGAAGCGGACGCGGCCGGGCGCGAAAGGCTCGGAGTCGAAGGGATCAAAGGCGGCGGCCAAACCGAAGGCCAAGGCCAAGACGGCCAAGCCTCAGGCCGCCGTCGAGGCCCCCCGGAAAGAGCTCAAGCTCACCCCGGTCCAGGAGATCCTGCGCAACAACCAGCCCACCAAGAAGGGCTGTCGGGGTCGCCGAGAGACGTCCAAGACCCTCGGGGTCTATGACGCCGATCGCGACATCCTCGACCAGTACCTGTATGAGGTGAGTCAGACTCCGCTGCTCACCCCGCCGCAGGAGATCGCCATCGCCAAGCTGGTGCGCCAGGGCGACCCCGAGGCGATGCACGAGCTGATCAAGCGAAATCTCCGTTTCGTCATCTCGGTCGCCAAGAAGTACCAGAACCGCGGCCTCCTCCTGACCGACCTGATCGGGGAGGGAAACGTCGGCCTGCTCACCGCCGCGCGGAAGTTCGATCCCGACCAGGGCGTGAAGTTCATCTCCTACGCCGTGTGGTGGATCCGTCAGGCGATCCTCGCGTCGCTGGCCCGCCAGGGTCGCACCGTGCGGGTGCCGCTCAACCGCACCGCCGACCTCTCCCGCATCGTGCGCACCGCCGAAGCGCTGCGCCAGGAGCTGCGCCGCGAGCCCACGCCGGAGGAGATCGCCAAGTCCACCGGTCTCTCCCTCGAGGTGGTGCAGTCGCTCGCCGCGCTCAACACCGCCGACGTGCGGCTCGACGCGCCGCTGGACCCCGAGGGCGACCGCTCGCTCATCGAACGGTTCATCGCCGACGACCAGTCGAATGCGGAGGAGGAAGCGATGGATCGCTTCCTGACCGATGAAATCGAAGCGGCCCTCGCCACTCTGCCGGCCCGTGACGCCAAGGTGCTCCGGCTCTACTTCGGCCTCGACGGCGACCGGGAGCATACCCTCGAGGAGATTGGTGGGATGCTCGGTGTCACCCGGGAGCGGGTGCGCCAGCTGCGCGATCGCGCCCTCAAGCGGCTGCGCGAAGGGGACGTCGGCCGCGCCCTGTCGAGTTTCGCGGCGTAACGATTCCGGGTAGCGGCCGGATGCATCCGGCCGTCGCCCGGTGATCGGCTTTACACCCCTCCCGCGCTACCGTACCTTCGACAGGTGAACCGCACATCGGCTGTCCCTGCCAGCCGGTTGGCGCCGCTGGTCACCCGCCTGGGCCGGGCGGCTCTGACGAGCGGGCGCGCCCTGGCCGACATGCGTACCTGGGCACCTCATGTGGTGCCCCAGATGCGCCGCCTCGGCGTCGACTCGGTGCCCATCGCGCTCTTCATCGCGACCTTCACCGGCATCGTCCTCTCCCTGCTCTCCAAGTACATCTTCACCGGCGCGGTACCGCTCTATTTCGTGGGCGCGCTCGTCGGGAAGACCATCATGATGGAACTCGGGCCGGTGCTCACCGGCCTCGCCCTCGCTGGTCGAGTGGGGGCCAACATCGCCGCGGAACTCGGCACCATGCGCGTCACCGAGCAGGTGGATGCGCTGGAAACCCTGGCGTACAATCCGCGCAGCTACCTCGTGGTGCCGCGGGTGGTGGCTGGCATGCTGATGTTCCCCGTTGTCACCGCGCTTGCGGTCGGTGTCGGAGTCGCGGCCGGCTGGATCACGGCCATCAACCTGCTGGATCTCTCGACGCTCGAGTTCGTGAAGGGCCTGCGCCTCTTCTACCGATTCAAGGACATCTGGTTCGGCCTGTTGAAGTCCGCCAGCTTCGGCGCCGCGGTGACCCTGGCCGGCTGTCTCATGGGTCTCGCCACCCGGGGCGGCGCCGAAGGGGTCGGGCGCAACACCACCCGGGCCGTGGTCGTCGGTTGCGAAGCGATCCTAGTGCTGGACGCCTTCTGGGCCTTGGTACTGCTATGACGGCTCGGCGGCTCGGCGGCTCGGCGGACCCTGGGTGGGAGGCGATTATTGCACCCCGTCATCCCGAGCGCAGCGAGGGATCTGTCATACAGTCCTGGAGGCCCGATACCCCCACCCAGCACGGCAGAGCAGGTCCCTCACCCGCTTCGCGGGTTCGGGATGAGGTGCGAGAGATGGCCCTCCTCCGCTCTTCCGCCGGCCCGCTGGTCCGCCCATGATCCGCTTCACCGATGTCTACAAGGGCTTCGGCCCGAAGCAGGTGCTCAACGGGATGTCGCTCGAGATTCCGGACGGCGAGACGACCGTGATCATCGGGTTTTCCGGGTCGGGCAAGAGCGTGGCGCTGAAGCACATCGTCGGATTGCTGGAACCGGATGCCGGCACCGTGGAAGTCGATGGGCAGGTGGTCCACGAACTCGACCCCGGCGGGCTCACCGCGCTCCGCGCCCATGTGGGCTACGTCTTTCAGTTCGCGGCCCTGTTCGACTCGATGTCGGTGGCCGAGAATATCCGGTTGGGCCTCGCCCGCCGCGGCCTATCGTCGGAGGAGATCCGCAGTCGGATCCAGGAAAGCCTCGCCCTGGTGGATCTCGCCGGCGCGGAAGACTGGTTTCCGGCGGAACTCTCCGGCGGCATGCGGAAGCGGGTCGGCATCGCCCGGGCGATCGCCCTCAGGCCGCGCTACATTCTGTATGATGAGCCCACCACCGGGCTGGATCCGGTGACCTCGGCCGTGATCGACGAACTGATGGTCCGCACCCGGCAAGAACTGCGGGTGACCGGTGTCGTGGTCACCCACGACATGCGCAGCGCCTATACGGTCGGCGACCGCATCGCAATGCTGTACGCTGGCCGCATCCGGCAGGTGGGAACGATCGAGGAGATCCGGAACACCGATGACCCTGTGGTACGCAACTTCATCGAAGGGCGTCCCACTGACCAGGACCGCCTGGTGACCCAGGAGACCCACGCGTGAAGCGACGCAATGAGTTTCTCGTCGGCCTGGTGCTGCTCCTCAGCATCGCGGCGGTGGTGGGCGGGGCGTTGTGGCTTTCCGAGGCGGACATCGGCCGCCGGGAGGCGATGCACGTCGCGCGGTTCCGCACCGTCGGCGGGCTCACCCCCGGCGCGCCGGTGACCTATCGGGGGGTGCGAGTCGGCCGGGTCGAAGCCATCCGCCTCGCCGACCAGTTCGTGGAAGCCGATCTGCGGGTCTTCCAGGGTGTGGAGCTGCCCAGCCGGCCCGCGGTGATCGCCGCCTCCCAGAGCCTGTTCGGCGAATGGAGTGCAATGATCGTCCCCCGGGACCAGCCGCAGGACGACCCCAACGTGCGGGTGATGCTGGCCGAGACCGCGCGGCCCGGTGGCGACCGCTGGCCGGGCGCCACCCTTCCGGACGTCGGCCAGCTCACCGCCCAGGCGGGGCGCATCGCCACCGACATCGCGGCCGTGGCGGCCCGGGTGCAGGAGACGTTCGACTCCTCGGCGGTGGCCTCGCTGCGCCAGAGCATCAAGGACTTCGGCGATATCGCCAACAAGCTGGTGCGGTTTACCGAGAACCAGACCAGCCGACTCAACCAGGTCACCGGCAACATCGAGCGCACCTCGGGCGCGGTGCTCGCGGCGTCCCAGCACATGGAGAACACCCTCGTGCGGGTCGACTCGGCGACCGCCGACGGCCAGTTGCAGGAGATCCTCGACAACGCCAGGGGCGGCTCCCGCGACCTGCGCCAGGCCTCGGCCGATCTCCGGGCCTTCCTGGCCACCCTGCACGGGCAGGATTCGACCCTGGTCCACACTTTACTGGCGGCGGACTCGGCCCTCAACCGGATCCAGAACGGTCAGGGGACGATCGGGCTGCTGTCCAAGGACCCGGCCATGTACAACGAGACGATCGAGACGATGCAGGAAATGCGTCGGTTGCTCGCCGATATCCAGATGAATCCGAGGAAGTACTTCAAGTTTTCCGTCTTCTAGGGCTATCGGCTATCAGCTATCGGCTATCAGTCCCCAGATGTTAGATCCCAGGCATCCAACACGTGAGGCCTGCGTTCGGGGCCGTCGGCGGAGGCGGTGGTGTCAACGGAATCTGATAACTGATAGCTGATGACTGACAGCTGACAACTGATAGCCGATAGCCGATAGCCTCCATGGCCAAGCCCAAACGCAAACCGGAACGTGAAGTTTCCGCCGGCGGAATCGTATTTCGTCGCCAGCCGGACCGGAGCGCGCGCTTTCTGCTGATCCGGGATCCCTACCAGAACTGGGGTTTCCCGAAGGGTCATCTCGAGGGCGAGGAGTCGCCGGCGGAGGCAGCCTTCCGGGAGAGTGCGGAGGAGACCGGTCTCTCCGATCTGGTGCTGCACGGTCCCATCCGCATCATCGACTGGCACTTCCGCTTCAAGGGTCGCTACATCCACAAGTTCTGCCACTTCTTTCTGTTCGAGAGCCCGGGAGCCGAGGTGGTGCCGCAGCAGGACGAGGGCATCACCGACTATCGATGGCTCACGCTGGAGGAAGCGCTGGAGCAGCTCTCCTACGACAACGCGCGCGGGGTGCTTAAGCGAGCGGGAGAGATGGCCCGGACGCTGGTGGCGATGGGAGCCGGACGGCCGCTCCGCGGGCCACCGCCGGTGCTGTCGCCGCCAGCGGTGCCCACGGAGTCCTGAGATGCCGGTGGTCGCCGCGATCGTCCCGGGCGGGGAGGCCGTCCAGAACCTGAGGCGCTCGCTGCCGGCGGGGGGACCCTGGGCCGTGGTGCGGTGTCTCTCGACCGCCCACCTGGAGCGAACCCTCGTCAGCCGGCTGGTGGACGCGGTGGTGTTCTCGCCGGCCAGCACCCCCCTCAGCGACCTGACCGCACTGCGCATGGCCTTCCCGCAGGTTCCTTGGGTCGCCTTCGCTCCCTTTCGACCCGACGACGGCTCACTGCTCCTCGCCTGCGAGGAGAGCCGTGTGGCGCTGGTGCTGGTGGATGGCGTCGACGGCGCGGTTGCGGGAGACCTGGTCGTGCGTCACTCGGCCGCCGCGGAACGGCGTCGGGCCCTGGCCGAGGCACCCCGGGTCCTGCGGTTGTCGGAGCCGCTGCAGCGCGAGGTCTGGCAGTACCTTCTTGATCGGGTAGACCAGCCCACCCGGACCTGTGATCTGGCCCGGCGGCTGGGCTGTTCCCGGGAGCACCTGTCCCGCCAGTTCGGGGCCGGTGGGGCCCCGAACCTGAAACGGGTTATCGACCTGACCCGGATCGCGTGCGCGGCCTCGCTGCTCCGCAATCCAGGCCACGACGTGGCAACGGTTGCCCGCATTCTGTGCTTCGCGACGGCGAGTCATCTGACGTCCACCGCCCGCCGGATCGCCGGGGTCCCCAGCAAAGGGTTGGGCGGGCTGGGACCGCGCGGTGTGCTGGCCCACTTTGTCCGGGGAAAGACCCGGAGCCGGGTCTGAGGGGAGCTGCTTGCGGAGTCCCGCAGAGGGCTGGGCGGTCTATATTCTTCCGCGCCCGCTGGTTGCCTTCAGGGGGGGCTTGTGATACTTTTCACAAGTTAGACCCAAACCCTGTCCATCCATAACGACGAGTCATATGGCGACCGAATCGGTACTGCGTCCGGGCGAGCTCAAGGACGTCCTGCTCCGAGAGATCGAGAAGGCCGACCTGGCGGCGGTGGACGTCAACGAGGTCGGCACGGTGCTCGAAGTGCGCGACGGTGTGGCGCGCATCTATGGCCTGAACAAGGCTGTCGCCGGCGAGATGATCGAGTTCACCGCCACCGAAACCGGTGATGTGGTGACCGGCATGGCGCTGAACCTGGAAGAGGACAACGTCGGCGCCGTCATTATGGGTGACTACCTCAAGCTCAAGGAAGGCGACGAGGTCCGCTGCACCGGCCGCCTGCTCGAGGTACCGGTGGGTGCCGCGATGCTGGGCCGGGTGGTGAATGCGCTGGGGCAGCCGATGGACGGCCGGGGGCCAATTGCCACCAGCAGCACCCGAGCGGTGGAGATGGTCGCGCCGGGCATCATCGTCCGGCAGCCGGTGAAGGAGCCGCTGCAGACCGGCATCAAGGCGATCGATGCCATGATTCCGATCGGCCGGGGCCAGCGCGAACTGATCATCGGCGACCGCGGCACCGGCAAGACCGCCATCGCGATCGACACCATCATCAACCAGAAGGGCGCTGGCGTCGTCTGTGTCTACGTCGCGATCGGGCAGAAGCGCTCGACTGTCGCGACCGTGGTCGAGAAGCTCAAGGAACGGGGCGCGATGGAGTACACCATCGTCGTCGTGGCCAGCGCCTCCGAGCCGGCGCCGCTGCAGTACATCGCGCCCTACGCCGGCTGCGCCATCGCCGAGTATTTCATGTATGAGGAGGGGAAGGCGACGCTCTGCGTCTACGACGACCTGTCCAAGCAGGCCACGGCGTACCGGCAGCTGTCGCTGATTCTGCGCCGCCCGCCGGGCCGCGAGGCATACCCGGGTGACGTCTTCTACCTGCATAGCCGCCTGCTGGAGCGGGCCGCGAAGATCTCCGAGGATCCCAACCTGACGAAGCTCGACGGCCGCATCAAGAAGCCGGGCGGCTCGCTCACGGCGCTGCCGATCGTCGAGACGCAGGCGGGTGACGTCTCGGCCTACATTCCGACGAACGTCATTTCGATCACCGACGGCCAGATCTTCCTCACGACGGACCTGTTCTATTCCAACGTCCGTCCCGCGGTAGACGCCGGCATCAGCGTGAGCCGCGTGGGTGGCAACGCGCAGATCAAGGCGATGAAGCAGGTGGCCGGCCCGCTCCGGTTGTCACTGGCGCAATTTCGCGAGCTCGAGGCCTTCGCGCAGTTCGGCTCGGAGCTCGACGCCGCGACCCAGCGGCAGCTGGCCCGTGGCGCCCGCACGGTGGAGGTGCTCAAGCAGCCGCAGTACGCGCCGGTGCCGGTCGAGAAGCAGGTCGCCATCATCTACGCGGTGACCAACGGCTACCTCGACGATGTGGACATCAAGCACATCCGCAAATGGGAGGAGGACTTCATCGCCTTCCTCGAGGCCGCCCACCCGGCGGTGCTGGAGGGCATCCGGGCCAAGCGCGCGCTGGATGACGACATCACGGCCAAGCTCAAGGCCGCGATTGCCGCCTTCAAGCCGCTGTTCAAGGCCGACTGATGGCGAAGGCCTCGAAGGCGCTCCGCGGGCGGATGCGTTCCGTCCAGAACACCCGCAAGATCACGCGGACGATGGAGCTGGTATCCACCTCGAAGCTGAAACGGGCGCAGGACCGGGTGGTGGCTGCGCGGCCCTATGCTGCGGCGCTAGCTGAGGTGATCGCCGACCTGGTGACGCCGGATCTGGCGGAGCGGTTCCCGCTGCTGCGCCGGCCGGCTGCGCTTGAGAAGGGCGGGCCCCGGCGGGCGGCGGTGCTGCTGATCACCAGCAATCGAGGTCTCTGCGGCGGGTTCAACTCGAACCTCATCAAGGAGGCCCGCCGCCGGGTCGAGGACCTCGAGGCGAAGGGCTACGAGGTGGACCTGCACCTGGTCGGTCGCAAGGGCATCAGCTTCTTCAAGTACGTGGGCCGCGCCATCACCACCCAGCGCCTGGATATCGGCGACAAGCCCACCATGCAGCATGCGGTGGAGCTGGTGGCGGGCTTGATCGAGGACTACTCGGCCGGCAAGCTGGCCAGCGTCGACGTGGTCTGCGCGAAGTTCATCTCCCCGATCTCCACCCCGCCGACGACCCTCGGCGTGCTCCCGGTGAGTACCCCGGCGGCGAAGAAAGGGGGGGTGAAGGCCGACTACATCCTGAAGCCCAGCGCGGAGCAGATCCTGGAGCAACTGCTCCCGCTCTACGTCCGCAACCAGGTCTACCGCGGGCTGGTGGAGACGGCTGCGGCGGAGCACGGCGCCCGCCGGACCGCCATGAAGAACGCGACCGACAACGCGGGCGAGATCTTCGAGATCCTGGAGCGGACCTACAACCGCCAGCGACAGGCCGGGATCACGCAGGAGATCGCGGAGATCGTCGGTGGCGCGGCGGCCCTGGAAGGATAGGCAGACCGGCGGATGGGCGGATGGTCCGCCAGTTCGCCGGTCCGCCCTGATGGCGACCCAGAAAAGGAACGAGACGCAATGGCGACGGCGACCGCGACGAAGAACGTCGGCAAGATAGTGCAGGTGATCGGCCCGGTGCTCGACGTGGAATTCGAGCCGGAGAACCTGCCGGAGCTCTATAATGCGCTGGTCCTCGACGACAGCAGCGGGCCGCTGCCGGTCCGCCTCGTCGCCGAGGTCCAGCAGCACATTGGACAGAATCAGGTTCGCGCGGTGGCGATGTCGACTACCGACGGCGTCGTGCGCGGCATGTCAGTGACCGACAGCGGCGGGCCGATCACGGTGCCGGTGGGCGCCGCCGCCCTCGGCCGGATCCTCAACGTGCTGGGGGAGCCGGTGGACGGCGGCGCCCCGATCCCCGCATCGAATGAGCGCTGGCCGATCCACCGTGAGACGCCGAAGTTCGTCGACCTCGAGCCCAAGACCACGATCTTCGAGACCGGCATCAAGGTCATCGACCTGCTCGCGCCGTTCGTGAAGGGCGGTAAGATCGGGCTGTTCGGGGGCGCGGGGGTAGGCAAGACGGTCGTGATCATGGAGCTGATCAACAACGTCGCGAAGGGACACGGCGGCAAGTCGGTGTTCTGCGGCGTGGGCGAGCGCACCCGCGAGGGCAACGACCTGTACCTCGAGATGCAAGAGAGCGGCGTTATCAAGTCGTGCGCCCTGATCTACGGCCAGATGAACGAGCCGCCGGGCGCCCGTCTCCGGGTCGGCCTCTCCGGCCTCACGGTCGCGGAGTATTTCCGCGACGTGGAAGGCCAAGACGTGCTGCTGTTCATCGACAATATCTTCCGCTTCACCCAGGCGGGATCCGAGGTGTCGGCGCTGCTCGGCCGGATGCCGAGCGCGGTGGGCTACCAGCCAACCCTGGCGACTGAGATGGGCGACCTGCAGGAGCGGATCACCTCCACCAAGAAGGGCTCCATCACCTCGGTCCAGGCGATCTACGTCCCGGCCGACGACCTGACGGACCCGGCGCCGGCGACCGCCTTCGCGCACCTGGACGCGACGGTTGTGCTTTCGCGGTCGATCGCGGAGTTGGGCATCTACCCTGCCGTCGATCCGCTCGACAGCTCGAGCCGGATTCTCGATCCACAGTTCATCGGGCAGCGCCACTACAACGTCGCCATCGGCGTGCAGCGCACCCTCCAGAAGTACAAGAGCCTGCAGGACATCATCGCCATCCTGGGCATGGACGAGCTGTCCGAGGAGGACAAGCTGGTCGTGGCCCGGGCCCGGCGCATCCAGCGATTCCTCTCGCAGCCGTTCTTCGTGGCGCAGCAGTTCACCGGCTTCGAGGGCAAGTACGTCAAGCTGCAGGATACCATCGAGAGCTTCGAACGGGTGCTCTCGGGCGAGTTCGACGACCTGCCGGAACAGGCGTTCTACATGGTGGGGGGGATCGAGGAAGTGGCGGAGAAGGCCAAGAAGCTGGCGAGCGCGTGATGCGCGTCACGGTGATCTCCCCGGAATCCGCCATCTTCGACGGCGAGGCCGACGCGGTGACCGCACCGGCCTACGACGGGCAGGTGGGGATCCTCCCACGCCACGCCCCGTTCACGACACTGCTTGGCCGTGGCCCGCTGGTCGTCAGGAGCGGCGGTACGACGCACCGCTTCCGGGTCGAAGGCGGGTTCCTGCAGGCAGTGAACAACACCGTCCGCGTGGTCGCGGAACAGGTCAAAGGAGAATTGGATGCGTCGTAGTCTCCTCCTCGCCGTCGGGTTCGCGGTCGTTTCGGCCGCCCTCGCCTCGGCCCAGACCATCGGCACGCCGATCTTCAAGGGCCCCTATCGCAACTTCAAGCACAGCGAGCTGGCCGGCTACATGTCCGATCCGGGCGAGAACGTCAGCCTGGCCCTCGAAGGGGAGTACCGCATCGCCCGACCCAGCTTCGATTTCGGCCTCCGGGCCGCGTATCTCGACGGCAGCGGCAACAGCTCGGGCGCCTTGGGGCTGGGTATCGACGGCCGGGCCACTCTGGTTCGGCATTCTGAGCAATTCCCGCTCGACGGGTCGCTCACCGCCGGGTTCGGGGCGCTGTTCTCGAACGACAACTCCCATTTCCTCATTCCCCTCGGCATTAGCCTGGGCCGCGAGGTGCTGCTGGAGGGATCCGAGGTCAGTTTCACACCCTATGTAGCCCCCGTGATCGCGCCGAACTTCGGTGACGGCCCTGACGATATCCTCTTGGGGCTGGGACTTGGCGTCGATATCGCCCTCAGCAAGTCGTTCGATGCCCGCGTGAGCGGCGCGCTGGGCGATTACGACGGCGTGGGTATCGGGCTGGCGTGGCACAAGTAGGCTATCGGCTATCCGCTATCCGCTATCCGCTATCAGCCATCAGATTGCCCGAGATGCGCGACGGCCCTCCGCGGCGTGAGCGGAGGGTCGTTCTGCATCGGGGCAACGGATCACTGATTCCTGATAGCCGATAGCCGATAGCTGATCGCTGATAGCTGATAGCCGATAGCTGGTACCTGACAACCGCTGGCCGACATCGAACGGCCCGACCGTCTCATTGACATATCCCTCGGCGTGCCAGTAGCTTGCGGCGCCTTGTTCACCCGTAAGTGTGGAGGTTCCATGCGTTACTCCGGCGCGTTCCCCCTCATGCTCCTCCTTCTGGCTGCCCCGGCGGTCCAAGGCCACGCGCAGGTGACCGGTCTGCCGGTGCTCAATAGTGGCATCAGTAGTGGCCTGACCATCGCCGGGGAGGTCGGTTGGCCCACCACCGATTATGGCAAGGGTACCGCCTACGGCGGGCGCGGCGCGGTCGGGTTCGGCGCGATCGGCCTGAGCGCCGTCATCTCGAGCTACAATCCGGAGACCGGCCCGACCCTGACCGGCTACGGTGGCTATCTCAACCTGAAGGTCTTCGGCGGGCCGCTGGTGCCGTTCTCCGTGACCCTCCAGGGCGGCGCGGAGTACGCCAAGAACAACGGCACCGAGCTGGTACACGCACCCATCGGGCTCGGCATCGGTCTTCGCATCCCCAACCCGACGCTGGCGATCAAGCCGTGGATCGCGCCCCGGCTGGATGTGCTTCGGGTCAGTGGGGCGGGAGCGACCACGACCGATGAAAACTTCGGTATCAGTGGCGGGGTGGAGTTCAGTCTGCTCGGTGGGTTCGGCTTCGGGGTGGCCTACGATCGCACCTGGGCGGACAACGGTCTGAAACCGTCGGTGTTCAGCGTCGGCGCCAGTTACGGCATCAAGCTCTAGTACGGACCGCCCGTGAAGGTCTCCGCCTGCTGCACGTTGACTGTCATGCTCGCCCTCGCCGGCTGTTCACTGACCCTCGACGCCAGCCATCTGGGCGTCCCCGCGACCCTCGCCTCCAGTGCCGGCGCCCCCGTCGAAGGAACCGCGTTCAGCGTCACCAGCAGGGCGGTGTACGGCCTGTGGGGAGTCGTGAAGTTCTCGGAGCCGTCGCTGCAGCGGATCCTCGCCTCGCAGCTTGCCGGTGGGCAAGGGGTGGCCAACGTGCGGGTGCGGGTCCGCAGCAAGTTCAGTGATGTGCTGATCACCGGCCTCACGCTCGGGCTGGTGGTGCCGCGGGCCGTGACCATCGAGGGCGTGATCGTCGACAAGTAGCGGACGATCGCCCGGCCTCCGCGCGAATAGGACGATCAGAGGGGCCAGCCCGGTGCCGGCCCCTGTTGCATTCCCATCAGCGATTCCACCAGTGCCGTCGCGCGCTCCGCCGCTCCCGCCCCCTGCAGCACGGTGGAACGCGCGGCGGCGCCGGCCGCTTCTCGCGCATCGGCGTTCTCCAGCCAGCCCAGCCAACGGCGCGCCAGTGCCGTACCCGGGTCGCGCGCCGGAAGCCGCACCAGTGCCCCTCTTTCCTCGAGCCGTCGGGCGTCGGCGTTGTCATTCCCGCGGGGTCCCACGATCACGGGGAGGCCCCAGGCCGCGGGCTCGAGCACGGAATGGAGGCCGGCACGCCCGAACCCACCGCCGACGAAGGCCATCCCGCCGCGGCCGTAGAGGTGAGCGAGAGGTCCGACTTCATCCAGCACCAGGAGCGGTTCGGCCCCCGACGAATCGCTGCAGCGGCGAGGGGCCGGCAGGCCGAGCCGGCCCACCTCGCGTGCGAGGCGGCGGAGAGTCGCTGGCGACGGCTGATGTGGCGCGATGGCGAGGCGCGCGGTTGGGTAGGCGCCACGGACCGCGACGAAGGCGGAGAGCAGCACCTGCTCATCGGCCGGCCAGGTCGATCCCGCGACGAGGAGGTCACTGTCACGACGTGGCGGAGCTTCCGAGGCGAGCCGCTCGATCACGGCATCGAAACGTGGATCGCCAT
>Ga0315273_10009530_pt1 | contig 12319 bp, 9 predicted proteins | sample YL17G02_0_MG_FD_205753 | JGI IMG/M metagenome (GOLD analysis project Ga0315273, IMG submission 205753) | Sediment microbial communities from Yellowstone Lake, YNP, Wyoming, USA - YL17G02_0 | ecosystem: Environmental > Aquatic > Freshwater > Lake > Sediment | place: USA: Wyoming | collected... | reverse complement strand
CGCTCGACGATCTTGCCGACGAGATCGCTGAGCTCTCGGCCCACATCGACGCAGCCACATGGAGGCTGCTGAAGGCGATTGCCGAGTTCGACCGGCGAGAGGGCTGGGAGGGCGGGTTCCTGTCGTGCGCCCACTGGCTGAGCTTGCACATCGGTATGGACCTGGTGACCGCCCGGGAGAAGGTTCGGGTGGCCCGAGGCCTGGAGGAGCTGCCTAGAATCAGCGGGGCCTTCCGACAGGGGAGAGTGAGCTACTCCAAAGTGCGCGCCATGGTGCGGATCGCCACAGTTGAGAACGAGGAGGAATTGCTCCGGATTGCTCTGGACGGGACAGCGAGCCATGTGGAGGAACTCGTCCGTGCCTACCGCAGAGGGAGCCGTGCGGAGGAGTTGGAAGAAGCCCTCCGGCAGCGGGAAGATCGCTATTTGCAGTACTACATCGATGAAGACGGCATGGTCGTCTTCAGGGGTCGGCTGCCTGGCGAGGTCGGAGCCTGTGTGATCAAGGCTCTTGAGGCTGCAATGGATAGCCTCAGGGAGGGGGATGTTTCTCGTGCCGCTCCCGAGGGTGTTGGGGACGATTCCGCGGAATCGTCCGGGGTGTTCAGCCCCGGAAGTGACGGAGAGCTGTTGGAATCGCAACCGGCGCCCCATGGAGACGATCGAGCCGAATCGGCTGTCACGGATGGATGCTGCAGAGGGGACGATTCCGCGGAATCGTCGGAGACGAAGGCTACGGCAAGCCAGCTCAGGGCTGATGCCCTGGGCCTTATTGCTGAACTGGCCCTGTCCAGGGGTCTGGGCGCGGTCGAACGGGGCGAGATCTACCAGGTGGTGGTGCACGTGGACGGCCAGGCGCTTTCTGACCCGTGCTCAGAGGGTCTGTGCGAACTGGAGAATGGCCAGCACATTCCGGCAGATACGTGCAGACGCCTCTCCTGCGACGCCTCGACCCTCACGGTCACACATGGCCCGGATGGAGGCGTGCTCAACGTGGGCCGCAGGAGGCGCAAGGTCACTTTGCCCCTCTGGCGGGCCCTGCTCAGCCGGGACCGGATGTGTCAGTTCCCTGGTTGCGGCCGGACGCGCCATCTGGTCACCCACCACATCCGCCACTGGGCAGAGGGCGGAGAGACGGAACCGGGCAATCTCATTCTTCTTTGCCGGGCCCATCACTGGGCGGTGCACGAGGGAGGCTACCGTGTCCAGGGGCGGCCTCCACGAGGGCTCGTGTTCAGGAGGCCGGATGGCAGGATCCTGCCCCCATGTGCCCGGCTCCTGCGTGCTTACCGGAGGACCCGGTGGGAGCGCTCAAGACCTGCCACAGGGCCCTGGGGCTTGAGATTGATGCAGAGACCGGCGCCTCGGGGTGGTGCGGCGAGCCCATGGATTACGACCTGGCCGTCTCCGGGCTCCTGGAGGCCGACGTCACCGATAGTGCCTTCAACGTGGCTGGATGAAAGCCAGCAAGGCGAAAGCGATCCAGTGGTCAAACGCTGAAATCCATCGATGCATCGTCTGGCCGGCCAGCCACCCCAGGACCGGCATCATGAACTGGAAAAGGCCGAAGTGAAACGCCAGCCTAAAGACCTGGTGTCCGTTGAGTTGTCGCAGAGACAGTCCGGCAACAATGGCGACGGCGAAGGCGTCCATGGCCAGGCCAAAAGCGATCCCGATGACAACCCACTCGTTCACGTTCACCCCTCCACCGCAGCGAAGCAGAGACACGGTTATCTGGCAATCAGAAAAAAGCCGGGGCTATGCTTGTCTCAGTTCAAACGACCCTTTCCGCTACCCCTGTGAAATATTCCGAACGCCCTCGATCTCCATTCTCGATGTTTGCCTTGCCCGGAATCGGAGCAGACCTTTCTCAATCTCGACGGCCACAAAGATGACAGAACTGAGGCCGGCCGCGACAAACAGGTCCCTGGCTGTGAGCGGAACCGTCTGAAAGAACCCCTGCAGCCAGGGCGTGTAGACAATGGCCAGTTGCAGCAGGATGGTTGCCGAGACCGCTCCCAGGAGTGGCTTGTTCGAAAACAGCCCGGAGCGGAACAGGGACTCCGTGCCGCTGCGAATTGCCAGGACATGGGCCATCTGCGTCAGAGCGACAATCGTGAAGACGAGGGTGCGAAAGTACCTCTCCTGTGGCTCGTTTGCTCGCCGGCTCCGAACCAGTACAACCCCCCTCCCCAGAGAGATAGGCCAGCCATCAGCAGGCCCACCCAGAGCACATGCACCCCCAGACCGCCACTGAAGATGCTGGCTTTTGGGTTGTGGGGCTTGCGCCGCATGATATCGCGCTCCGGCGGCTCCACGCCCAGCGCCAGGGCCGGCAGGCCGTCGGTCACCAGGTTGATCCACAGGATCTGCAGCGGGATCAGCGGCATCGGCATGCCCAGGAGCGGGGCCACGAACATGACCCAGATCTCTCCAGAATTGGTGGTCAGCAGGTACCGGATGAATTTGCGGTGTTCATGATGATGATTACCGCAATGGCGATGGCATCATAGATCTCGTCCCATCCCCTCTGCCTGCCGCTGTGGCTGAGCTCGAAGATGCCAATCCCGGCCGAACCCATTGCTGCCAGGATGAGGATCACCACCAGAGTACCCTTCAGTTGTCCCCACAAAATGGACCAGGGACTTCGGGCGCCGCGATCGGCCAGTTCGTTGGGTCCGTGCTGCTCCAGCCGCCGGCGCGCTTCGTCTTCATCCAGCCCCGTTTGCAGGACAATGCCCAACCGCCGAACGATCTCGTCAACCGGCAGAGTGTGCCACAGAGGTTCCTTCTCGTCTTTCATGTGCTTTGTTCCCGTTCCTGCCTGTCGTGCCTGGGACCGACAATGACACCGGTCAACCCGGAGATCCCGAGTCGGGGAATACGGCCTCGCCTCGATCTTCAGGACCCTTACCGGGTTCCATTGGCCTTCTCGAGCAAACGACGTTGTCGTACGTACACATTCCCAACTTACATCTTCCCGGCCTTGCCGTTCAGCCTCGGCAGATTCTCGCAGCGATCGGGTTTCCTCCTCGTTCGTCGTCGCTGCTTCTCCCGCCGAATATCATGGCCCACTGCGCCATCTGTGCAAGCGAACTGATGGCGCACGCAATCGCCGCGGCAACCGTACCGCTCAGCTTGGTGACAGGAACCTCATCCTAACCATGGTTACTCCTGGCCATTCCCGCTCGCCAAATTGGAGCCGCAGTTAAAGTTCCGGCCGTCAGGGGATGGAGAGGTATGGAAGGACAGCCGGATTCTGCTCCCCTGAACGGCTTGGGGTGGAAGTTGGGTTCTGAACGAGGCGTCTTGCCACCTCTGCCGGCGGCCGCCGTGATTGACGATAGGGAGGCTCTCCATGAACAGAACCGACCCTCTCGAATCCAGTACGGCCAGATCGACGTGTCCCTCGGCCGTTAAGAAGCCCTGGGGGTGATCCACCTTGCAGTGAAGGGAAACTTCCCTGCCGTCTCTATTCACCTTCACATAGGTGAACTTGTGTATCGGCGAAGGAAGCAGAGCGATTTCCAGGTTACTTTCGTTGCTGATGTAGGGGCCGGTCGAGCCGCAGGCAAAAGACAGGACCGTGAGGGCAAATCCGAGTGCACAATGAACGAGTTTCTTGAGATTGTTAACCATGGTTCTTCTCCTTGAGTTCCGTCTGGACATCAGGCACCTCGCTGAGCCTGTCCCCGGGGAGCTGCTATCTCTCCGCTCCGGCTTTTCCTTCCAGCATGGCGCCTCCTTCTAGATCGCGGCCGCGCCGCGCTCGCGGGTGCGGATCTTGATGACGTCCGATACCTCGTAGACGAAGATCTTCCCATCGCCTGGTTTTCCGGTGTGGGCCCCTCGTGCGATGGCATCGATGATGGCAGGAGCCATCTCGTCGGTTACCACGATCTCCACCTTGGTCTTATGGCCGAACCTCCAACGACCTTCTTGTTGAGAATCGTCGGACTCAGCCTCCTGCCCTCTTCCGAGGCCCTGAATCCTCGATACCGTCAGCCCAGGCACGCCGCCGATCTCCTCCAGGGCACTGCAGACGCTGTCCAGCATGTATGGTTGAATGATGGCTTTGATTTCCTTCATCGGAGTCCTCCTCAAATCTCGGTTTCCGTTCGTTTCTCATGCAGCAAACCGTAAATCGTCGGCAGCACGATCAGCGTCAGCAGCGTCGACGTGACGAGCCCGCCCATCACGACCACGGCGAGCGGCTTCTGGATATCCGCGCCCGATCCGGTCGCGTACAGCATCGGCAACTGCCCGATGAAGGCAGTGAGCGCGGTCATGAGGAGCGGCCTAAACCGAAGGTCACAGCCCTTCTTGATGGTGTCAGCCACGCTCTCGCCTCGCTGACGGAGCTGCCGGAAGAAGGCGATCAGCACCACGCCGTTTTGCACGGCGATGCCGAGTAGAACGATGAAGGCCACGGCCGCCGAAACCGAAAGCGGCATTCGCGCCACGACCACGGCGACGATGCCACCCACCACGGCAAACGGCAGAACAACGAGCACCAGCAGCGAGTTCTTCACCGAGCCGAGCGCCATGAAGAGCAGGGTGAGAATGAGCAGGAGCGCGATGGGCACGATGATGGAGAGCTGCCGCATGGCGCGCTGCTGGTTCTCGAACTGTCCGCCGTACTCGACGAAGTATCCTGACTGCAACTCCTTCGCGAGCGGCGCGATACGCTCCTGAACGTCCACGACAAAGCCCCCAAGGTCGCGGCCGCGCACGTTGGCCTCGACGACCACCCGCCGCATGCCGTTCTCCCGACTCACCTGAGCTGGCGCCTCGACCAGCTCGATCTTCGCGACCTGGGCGAGTGGTACGCGCTCGCCGCCGGGCGCCGGGATCAGGAGCCGCTCGACCTCAGGGATGTCGGCGCGTGCTGCCTCGGGGAAGCGCGCGACGATGGCAAAGCGCCGCTGGTCCTCGATGAGCGTGCTCGCCTTTCTGCCGGCGATGGCCGTTTCAATCGCCTCGTTGACGTCGGCGATGTTGATGCCGTAGCGGGCCACGGCTTCGCGATCGATGACCACGTCGAGTTGGGTCATCCCCGAAACCTGCTCCACCTTGACATCGCGGGCGCCCTCAACGCCGGCGACTGCCGCAGCAGCTCGGTCTGCGAACTTTTTGAGCACCGCGAGGTCGGGTCCGAAAATCTTGACGGCCAGATCGCTCTTGACGCCCGAGATGAGCTCGTTGACGCGCAGCGCGATGGGCTGCGAGAACGAGAACCGCAAGCCCGGGATCTCTCCCAGATCCTTCTGGATGGCCTCAACGAGCTCGGCCTTGTTTCTACCAGTGCCCCACTGCTTGCGCGGCTTGAGCATGATGAAGACGTCGGTCTGCTCGGGACCCATGGGGTCCTCGGAGATCTCGGCGCGGCCGGTCTTGCTGACCACGGTCTCGACCTCCGGGAACTTCAGCAGTCGCTTCTCGATGAAGCTCGCCACCTGAACCGAACCGTCGAGGGAGGCGTTGGGCAGACGAACGACGTTGACGGCGATGGAGCCCTCGTCGAGCGGGGGCATGAACTCGGTCCCGATGAATGGGATGAGGCCCAGGGCGCCCACGAGGATCGCACCGGAGATTCCGAGGGTGACCGCGGGACGGCGGACCGCGCGTTCCAGGAGGTTCAGATAGGCTTGGTGGAAACGCCGAATGAAACCGAACGCTTTCTCCGGAGCCTGCTTGAGGATCAGCTCTGACAATACCGGCACGATGGTGAGTGCCACTCCGAGAGAGACAAGCAACGCGATGAGCATGGTCGCCGCGAGCGGGGCGAACATCTTCCCTTCGACCCCCTGAAGGGTGAAGAGCGGTACCAGGATGATGGCGATGATGAGGACGGAGAATGCCACTGGCCGTGCCACCTCCAGGAGCGCCTCAGCAACGACGTGGCGCTTCTCTTTTTCGCTACGATGAGCGAGGTGGCGACGGATGTTCTCCACGATGACCACCGAAGCGTCGACGACCATGCCGACGGAGAAGGCCATTCCGCCCAAGCTCATGAGGTTCAACGTCAACCCCGCCGCGCTCATGACCACGAAGCTGATGAGAAAGGTGAGCGGCAACGACAGCGTGACGACCAACGCGGTCCGAACCTCGGCCAGAAACAGGAACAGGACGATGATGACGAAGATACTGCCTTCCCGCAGTGCATTCGCCACCGTCTCGATGCAAGCCTCGACGAGTGATGTGCGGTCGTAGAACACGTTGAGCCGCACGCTCTCGGGCAACGTGGCGCTTATCTTCGCCGTCGCATCCTTGACCCGGCTCACCACGTCCTTCGAGTTCTCACCCTTGAGCATGATGATCATGCCGGCCACTACCTCGCCCTTGCCGTCGCGCGTGACCGCGCCTTGACGCGGCTCGGCGCCAATGGCCACGTCGGCGACGTCGCGCAGGTATACCGGTGTACCATCCTTGGCCTTGAGGACGATACGTTCGATGTCGGGGATGTCCTTGAGAAGCCCGACGCCTCGCAGGTAGACCTGCTCCCAGCCGCGTACGATCACGCCGCCGCCTGCATTGGCGTTGTTGCGCTCGACGGCCTCGACCACGTCGTTCGTGGTCAGACCGTACTTCAGAAGTTTGTCAGGCAAAATGAGCACCTGGTATTGCTTGACGTACCCTCCGAAGCTATTGACCTCGTTCACCCCGGCGATCGGCTTGAGCAGCGGTGCCACCAGCCAGTCCTGGATGGTGCGCAGCTCCGTCGCGTTGTATTTCTCGCCCTCGAGCGTGTACTGGAAGATTTCGCCAAGGCCCGTGCTGATGGGCCCGAGCTCGGGCTCGACGCCGGATGGAAGATCCTCCCGCGCTATGGCCAGACGCTCGAAGACCACCTGTCGGGTCCAATACGTTTCGACACCCTCTTCGAAAACAATGACAACCTGGGACAAACCCGCTTTTGAAATCGAGCGAACCTGCTGCACCCTAGGCAGGCCGCGCATCACTTGCTCGATCGGGTAGCTCACCCTTTGTTCGACATCGACCGCGGCGAGACCCGGAGCCTTGCTTAGGATCATCACCTGCGTGTTGGTGACGTCGGGGAAGGCGTCGATGGGCAGGCGCGTCCACGCGACGACACCGGCAACGACAGCAACCGCAGCAGCGAGGAGAACGAGGAAGCGGTTCTTGAGAAGCCATGTGATGAATGCCATGATGTTCTCCCCTTAATCTGCGCAGCCCGCGCCCATCTTGGAGCGCAGGACATCCGACTTGAGAAGGAAGGACCCTTCGGCCGCCACGGTCTGTCCGGCGTCGACTCCGAGCCGGATCTCGGTGAATCCGTCCCACTCAGCCCCTTTGACCACCGGCCGTCTCACGAAAAAGTCGCCTTCATGATGAATGAACACGAACTCCCTCCCCTCGTCCGAAAGGACAGCAATGGAGGGGACGCCCAGAACGTCTCTATCCCCTCGAAGATCAAGGCTCACCGTGACGAACATGCCGGGACGCAGCCGCCGGTCCGGGTTATTCAGACTGACGCGAGCCCTGACCGTGCGGGTCTTTTCATCCATCACCGACCCGATGAAATCCACCTGGCCGGAAAACTCCTCGCCGGGAAACGCTTGCACGGTTACGGCGGCCCGCACCTCGCCCTTCTCCCGGAGGCTCAGGACTCCGGGAAGGTCACGGTCGTACAGATTGGCCCAGATCCAGAGGCTTGATAGGTCGCCCACGAACACAGCCTGGTCTCCTGGATTGATCAGCTCTCCGGCGACGGCATCGAGTTCCAGCACCGTTCCCCCTAAGGGCGCCCTCAGGTTCAGTTCCCCCGAGGCGCTCTCCATGCCCTGTTCGGCCAGAGCCCGTATTTCAGGCTCCGAAAGCCCCAGACGCACGAGCCGCTGTCTTGCCGCATCCGTCCTGATCCGGGCAGCAGTCAAGCCCTCATCGGCCTCAATGAACTCGCGTTCCGCGTTGACCTTTGCCTCCCGCAGGCCTTTCTGGCGGTTGTAGGTCTTCTCTGCCAGCCCGAGCTTGGACACGGATTCAAGATACTCCCCCTCTGCCTGCGCCAGTTCCGCGCTGCGCAGGGAAAGGAGCGGCTGGCCCGCACCGACCGTCTGCCCAAGGTCCACGAGTACCCGGGTCACGATCCCGGGTACCGAGGGAGAAAGCCGCGCCACCTTACGTTCGTCGAAAGAGATCTCGCCGGAGAGCTTGAGGTCAGCCTTGTCGGCTCGCCGGGTGACTTGCGCCGTTTTAACCAGGCCGCTCTCGATCACGTGCTTCTGTACCTTGACCACCCCGCCCTCATAGCGGCATTCGTCGCATTGGTACATGAGTGTCCGGTGCTCGCAGATCTCGGAAAAGAGTTCAGCCAGAGGCCGGTCGAGGTCGGATTTCTTTTCCAGGTCTTCCCCGTGGTCTCGGGGAGGGGCATCCCCTTGTGGGCGAACCTGCTCCCGCGGAATGCCGGCCTGGGTGGAAGACTCCCGGCAGCCGGAGAAGTTCAGGCACGCAACAGAAAAGACGAGCAGCCCGATGAAAGACAGGGCAGGTTTGGCAGCGTTACGCATGGTAACCTCCTTGGGTGAGCGTGGTCAGTTCCAGAATTGCGTTCAGATACTCGAAAAGGACTGCCGTGTATCCCCCCCGGGCCCGGACAAGGGCCTGCCTGGCGTCCAGCACATCGATCAGACCGGATTCACCTGCTTGATACAAGACTTCCAGATCGGACAGCGCCTTTCGGGTCAGGGGCAGAACGCCGGACTCATAGCCATGGATGGCATTCAGTGCGCCGACCGCCCTGGCATGCGCTGCCAGGACGGCCTCCTCCACTCGTTTTCCAGCCAAGGCCGCTTCCGCCTTGGCCTTTTCCGCTTCTGCTCGGGCCTTGGCAATACCAGCTTGGTTCCGGTTCCAGAAGGGCAGAGGAATCGTCACCAGCCCGCCGGCGTTCCGCGAGTCGAGTTCCTGCTCATAGAACCCTCCCACTTCCATGTCCGGCACAGCGGCGTGCTTCTCGGTGGTAACGGAGGAGGCGGCTTGATCCCAGCGGGCTTTGGCCGCCTTGACCGCGGGATGAATCGTCCGGGCGGACTCTAGGGCCTCCTCGAGCACGGGCAAGGCGGGTAGTTCCTGCCAGTCCGCCTGGACCGTAAACGCATCAGGGAGCTTGCCGCCGAGCCACAGGTTGAGCTGCTCCCGGTGAGCGCGGGCCTCGCTCCGCGCCTTGTAGTTCTCCAGACGCAGTTCCTCGAACTCCGCCTCGACCCGCGTCAGTTCCACGGGCCTGGCCTCTCCGTTGTCAACCCGGAGCCTGACGATTTGGGTCAACTGGACGAGCTGTTCTTCGGATTTCTGCAAGGTCTCCAGGACTTCCTGATCCTGAGCAATGGCAAGGTAAAGACCCCTCAACTCCAGGTAGATGTCCAGACAGGCGGCCTCCAAATCGAACCGGGCCGCCTCCACGCCGTGCCTCGCCGCCCTGGCACGATGGATGTACTTGCCGGGCCATTCCACGGGGATGGTCAGGTCTAGGTCCCAGATGAACTTGCGCCCCGAACCCTCCAGTGCACGGCTGCTCCCCATGCTCGTCCCGAACTCAGGGTTTGGATACTGCCTGGCCGCGCGCATTTCTCCCTCGGCCACGCGCACGTCGGCATGGGCAGACTGGAAGGCAGGGTGGGACTTCATCACCTGCTCCACATCAGGCCACCCCAGCACCGGTGGGAGGCTTTCGGCTTGAAGCGGGTCGAAGAACGTGACGGTCAGGACCGCTGAGCATAGAGCCATGGCCAGATGCCTCGCAAGGCGCATGGAAAAACTCCTTCCGCGCGGGGACACACTTTTTCGCTTGGTTACGGACAGACGAGGAATTGAGAGCTGGGCGTCAGGAGATCCTGGGGGGGCGTTCGAAGTCGAACAGGAAAAGCGAGCTAAAGGAAGGGGATTCCTCGGTCAGGGTCGTGAAGGAATCCGATTCGGGCAGGGGTGCGTTGGGTGGAAACATCGCCGGATCGTGGCAAAAGCAAGGACAAGAATCGCAGTGGTCGGTCGACTTCCCTTTTCCCTGGCAACAGGAATCGGAATGAAGCGTAGGTTTATTTTCAGTGGCCCCAGCTTTGATGCATGCAAGGGCAAGGATCGTGCTGGCGCCTGAATCCGAGCTTCCAGGACATCCGTAGTTGCACGTATCCCAAGAGGCGAGCGCCCAGGTCAGCGTCAGAATGGCAACCAGCAGGGATACTCGTAACTTCACAATTCAGTTCTTCCCGTCGTGGGGCAGTCCCAAGGCCTGTCTCGATTTCAAAACAACCACGCTCGTCGAACGTCCTGCCTTTCCTATAGAGTATAAAAATTTTCCTGTCTGTGTCAATTGGATGGCCGTTCTTCCCTTTTGGTTCCCAACCCGGCAAGGAAGACCGAAATGGAGTTCGTTAACAACTTAATGAGAGTGGGCCGGGAAGTCACCGTGGAGATGCTCTGTGATGCGATGATGTTCTTCTCCTAGTGCGTTCACAGGATCAATATGGATCGTCGCGTTGGAAAGATAGTCCAAATGATGCAAGAGCTGGTGTCTGACCTCGATGGCAATCTTGTGGCCCTCTTCAACAGAGAGCCCCGGATTCACGGCTATGTTTAGCTCCGCATCTTGGACCCCTTGGGCATGGTTTATCACGTGCCCAGCGACCTGAAACTGATGTCACAAGATCCCTGCTGAAATAGGTTGATACGTCCTCCGAGAAAAGCCCGGCATGAACCGGGAAAAGGAGGGACGTGATGGCATTCTGGAGAAGGAAGGCAAACGATAAGCCGACACTTCTGCTGAGCGCGAAATCATCCCATTCTCCATTTTCCGGTGTAACATCCCCTTGGACAATATGAACCCTGCCGAAGTCGGTATACCATCCGGGAGACCTTGACCCCGTGAGGGCGTTTTCCGATTCAAGCTGACTTGCTCGTAGCGGAAAATGGCAATTTCTTCAATGGATCACCCCCTACTTGGGTACCATCTTCCCGGCCTCAAACCCAGGGAAGCCGGGCATCACCTCGAGTTCGTGCCGGAGGTAGAGGACCAGCGGGATAGCCAAGATCATTCCGATGATACCCAGAAGCACCTGGCAGACAATCAGGGCTGTCAGGGTGATGACCATGGGAAGCTTGACGATATCCCCGATAATCTTGGAGTTCAGGAAGTACTCGAATTTATGAATGCAGACAAGATAGACTAAACACGCGGCGGCGCCCCAGAGACCCACGGATATTAGGGCGGTAAGGGTGAGGATCGTGTTGGATATCAGGTTGCCGACGATAGGAAGAAGCCCGAACAAATAGACCAAGACGATTAGGGAGAGCTTGTGCGGCAGGCCGAGAGCGATGATCACGATCGTCGTGATCGACGCATTGATCGCTGAAATGATAATCTGTCCGCCCATAACCCGCTTGAAGTAGAAATAGAACATCCGCAGCCGAGCCAGGGTGAAGCCGTACAGGAAACTCATCAGGCTCCCCGGCCTCCGTTGGAACACCAGGTCGACCTTTTCCAGATTGTGGTAAAGTAAAAGGTTGATGACCAGCGCGAAAATGAAGTAAATGAACCCCTGGTAAAATCCTCTGAACTTGCCGACAAGAACACCGATCACTTCCGCCGTCCCGTCGACAATTGCGGATTGGACCTGGGGGGGATCAATATAGTCGCTCAAGCTGTAACGGGACGTGAGGTACTCAAAATTCTTGATGACCTCGGTTTCCACCTGATTGGCATAGCCGGGTAATTGCTTGATAAAATCGGGAATGACTTTGTAGGTCATGACCGTGATCACGCTGATGACGAGAACATACATCACGGAGAAAAGCAGAGCCTTGGGAATCCAACGGAACACCCGCCGCATGTCATTGGTCAAGAAATCTGAAATCAGGTAAAGAAAGAGGAACGATATGGAAAAGGTACTTAAGCGAGTAGCAAAAAGAAGAATTACCGTTAGCCCCAAGAAGCTATAGCCACAGACGAAGGGATGCCGTTCCACGAATGGGTGGTACCCGCCGTACGCGAACTTATCTTCCCTGGGGTGGGGGGACATACCCATTCCTTGGTCAGGAACGTTGATCTCCTCGGCCCAGTCCAATTCTGTTGAGGAGGTATCTTTGTCAGCCTTCTTTTGCGGCTCAGCCAAGTTCTCTATTGTCTCCATCTCCAAATAACAGGGCCTACACACGGAAGGAACCTAGCCCGCAAATCGCATAAGCCGCCTGCTGCGGGCCAAGGCAAGAATCCACAGATTTGGCTCTCTTTTCAGATTACATCATATCCGTCCTGAAGGCAGCAACCCTGGTTTCTGGCTGGTGGGTGTGGTGACCGG
>Ga0315273_10009528_pt1 | contig 12320 bp, 8 predicted proteins | sample YL17G02_0_MG_FD_205753 | JGI IMG/M metagenome (GOLD analysis project Ga0315273, IMG submission 205753) | Sediment microbial communities from Yellowstone Lake, YNP, Wyoming, USA - YL17G02_0 | ecosystem: Environmental > Aquatic > Freshwater > Lake > Sediment | place: USA: Wyoming | collected... | reverse complement strand
TGGCCCGTGGCCCGTGGCCCGTGGCCCGTGGCCCGTGGCCCGTGGCCCGTGGCCCGTGGCCCGTGGCCCGTGGCCCGTGGCCCGTGGCCCGTGGCCCGTGGCCCGTGGCCCGGATCTCGGAGCAGGCGCGCCCCCAGATGACCTTTGAGCACCGGCCACGTCCCCATTCCTCAGGGAGGGCGGGGGCTCGGGCCACGGACAACATCTTCTTCCTACTCCGCGCGGAGGGCGTCGACGGGATCGAGCGAGGCGGCGCGGCGAGCCGGGAGGTAACCGCTGGCAATGCCGACGACGACGCTCGTGAGCACCGCCGCGGGAATGGCGAGCGGCGGCGTCTGGAGGGGCAGGCCGGGGGCGGCCGCGTGAATCGCGGCGGCAACGGCTGCGGCGAGGAGGAGGCCTCCAAGTCCGCCAATCACCGCGAGCAGCGTCGCCTCGACGAGGAAGATCGCGCCGACGCCGCCCTCGGACACCCCGAGCGCCCGCAGCAACCCGATCTCCGCGGTCCGCTCGTTCACGGAGATCCACATCACCGTGAGGATGCCGATCGCACCGACCAGCAGCGACACGCCGGCGATCGCGGTCACGGCGATGGTGATGATGCCGATGACCCGCCCGAAGGTGTCGAGCATCTCGCCCTGTGTCGTGATCGTGAAGTCCTCCTCGCCGCGATGCCGTTCGGTGAGCATCGCGCGAATGCGCGCGACCACGAACTGGATCGCCTCTGCGCGGGCCGCGAGCACGTCGATCGCCATCAGCTCGCTCTGGTTGAAGAGGTTCATTGCCGTGGCGACCGGCATGTAGGCGGAGTCGTCCATGTCCAGGCCGAGAACCTGCCCCTTCGGCTCCAGCACGCCGATGACCAGCAGCGACAGGCTGCCGATGCGCACCCGCTGTCCGAGCGGGGGCTCCTGTCCAAAAACCTCCCTGGCCAGCTTCGGACCGAGCACGACGAACGAGCCCTGCCGGCGTGCGTCCATGACGGGCAGGAACTCCCCCTGGGCCACCTGGACCTGCCAGACCCTCTGCATCTCGTGGCCGACCCCGTAGATGTAGACGCTGCGGCCGCGTCCTCCCGCCTCGACGCGGGCCTGCCCGACCACCACCGGAACCACGGCAGCGACGCCGGGCACGCGGCGCACCGCGTCGGCGTCGTCGAGCGTAAGCTTGTGGGTGGTGCCGCCGAGCACGCCGGGCATCCCCATGGTCTTGATCTTGCCCGGGTTGATCTCGAGGAGGTTGGTCCCGAACTGGGTGAACTGAGAAACGATGTACTGCCGTGTGCCCTCGCCGAGCGAGGTCAGCAGCACCACGGCGGCGACACCGATCGCCACGCCGAGAGCGGAGAGCGCGGAGCGCAGCCGCTGCCCCTGGAGGGCGCCGACGGCGAAGCGGAGCAGCTCGATCGCGGTCACGTTGCCCGGACTCCTAACGCCTCGCCAGCGCCGTCACCGGGTCGAGGCGAGTCGCTCGACGCGCCGGCCACACCCCGAACACCACGCCCACCAGGAGCGACACGGCGACGGCGGCCGCGATCGCCCACGCCGGCGGTGACGCCGGAAAGCTGGGGTAGATGTGCACGAACACGGCGATGGCGGCGAGTCCGGCGCCGATCCCGGTGACCCCGCCGACGACGGCGAGGATCACGGCCTCGGCGAGAAACACCGCGAGCACCTGCCTGTCGGTCCCGCCGAGCGCCTTGAGCAACCCGATCTCGGCGCGGCGCTCCGTCACCGACACGAGCATCACGTTCATGATTCCGACCCCGGCCACGGCGAGTGACACCGAGGCGATCCCGGCGAGCGCCAGCGTCAGCGCCCGCATGATCTGCCCGAACGCGGACAGCAGCGCATCCTGGCTGATCACCGTGACGTCCTCGGCCCGGTGCCGCTCGCGCATCAACTCGACGATGTCGCGGCGCGCCGGCTCCATCTCCTCGTGCACCCTCACCTCGATGAGGATGCGGAACAGCGAGCTCCGGTTGAACAGCCGCATCGCGGTCCGCACGGGCACGAACACGAGGTCGTCGAAATCGAAGCCGAGCCCGCGGCCGCGCGGCGCGAGCACGCCGACGACCCGGAAGCGCCACGGCCCGACGCGAACGACCTGCCCGAGCGGGCTCTCGCTGCCGAAGAGTTCGCTCGCCACCTTGACGCCGAGCACGATCTCCTGCCCGCCCTGGTCAGGGTCCGCCGCCGGCAGGAACTGACCGGCGCCGACGCGCGCGTGCCGCACCGAGACGAAGTCCGCGGTCGTACCCAGCACCGGTACCGCGCGGCCGCGATCGCCGAAGCGCACCGTCTCGGTGGCGACGGCGAGCGGCGCTGCCCGGCCGACGCGCGGCAGCCGGGAGATCGCCCGGAAGTCGTCGATGGTCAGGTCGTGCGCCACGCCGCCGAACGGCGCGGCGCCGGTGGTCTCCACCTTGCCGGGCAGGGTGATCAGCAGGTTGCTGCCGAGCGCTGTGAACTCCTGCAGAACGTAGCGCCGCGCCCCCTCGCCGAGCGCGGTAAGCGCCACCACGGCCGCAATGCCGACCGCCACGCCCGCCACCGACATCCCGGTGCGGAGCCGGTGCCCCACCAGCGCCCCGCCGGCGAAACGGAGGACGTCGAGGGCTCTCACGCCCCGTCCGTGACCACGCGGCCGTCGTCCATCGTGACGATCCGCCGGGCGCGTGCGGCGACCGCTGCATCGTGCGTCACCACCACCAGGGTCAGTCCGCCTGCGCGCATGCTCTCGAGCAGGGCCATGACCTCGTGCGCCGAGGCGCGGTCGAGGTTCCCGGTGGGCTCATCGGCGAGCAGCAGCGACGGCCCCATCACGACCGCGCGCGCAATGGCGACGCGCTGGCGCTCGCCGCCCGAGAGCTGATCCGGGCGGTGATGGGCGCGCGGCGTCAGTCCGACCGCCGCCAATGCCTTCTCCGCCCGCGCGCGCCGCTCGTCCCGCGCCACGCCGGCGAACAGCATCGGCAGCTCGACGTTGCCCACAGCCGAAAGACGCGGCAGCAGGTGGAAGAACTGGAAGACGAAGCCGATCTGGTTGCGGCGCAGCAGCGACCTGTCCTGCTCCGAGAGCGAGCCGACGTCGCGCCCGGAGAACCGGTACACGCCGGCCGTCGGGCGGTCGAGGCAGCCAATCACGTGCAGCATCGTCGACTTCCCCGATCCCGACGGCCCGATCACGGCGACGTGCTCGCCCTTGCCGATGGTCAGGGAGACGTCGGCGAGCGCGTGCACCTCCGCGTCGCCGACCTGATAGGTGCGCCACACCCGCTCCAGCTCGATCATCGCGGTGATTCTCTCATGGTGGTGAGAGTGGATTGGAGACACAAGCAAACACCGGGTAGTCAGCGTCTGAATCGGCACTGCGTTGTGCTCAGGCGCGCCGCTATTCGTGCTGCTTCTTTGTCTCTGCCAGACACCTGCCTCGCGGCTCGTGCCTTGCGCCTGCCTTCTCGCACAAGCGCGTTGTGCTCAGGCGCGCCGCCTGTCTCTCGGCTTCTTCGCTTCTGCCTATACTCTCGAGGTGCGCAGGATCCGTTGGGCCGTTGTCGGTGTGCTCGCGCTGGCGCTGGTGCCGGCGCTGGCGGCGTTGCACTCGCGGTCGTTCTTCTCCCCGGACGAGACCAATTACACCCAGGTCGCCCGCGAAATGCTCGAGACCGGGGACTTCGTCGTACCGCACCTCGATGGCCACGCGTGGTTCAACAAGCCGCCCTTGGCATATTGGCTGCTCGCCGCCTCCTTCTCCATCTTCGGCTGGGGGCTCCCGGCCGCGGTGCTGCTCAACTCGCTGCTGACCGGCCTGACGGCCGTACTCCTGATGGTCCACGTGCGCCGGAGGGCGACTGCGCGCGCCGGCATGCTGGCCGCCGTCGTCTTCCTCACGATGGCGCTGCCGATCACGGTGGCCCGCACCGCGCTCACCGACCCGGCGCTGGTGCTCTGCACGACCGGAGCCGTGGTCCTCTTCCTGGCGCGCGGGCGCGCCCCCGCGCTGGCCTCGGGCCTGATGTTGGGGCTCGGCGTCCTGGCCAAGGGCCCGGTCGCCCCGCTCGTCGTCGTGCCCGCGCTGCTGGTCGCGGCGTGGCAGGGCGACCGCCGGACCGAGCTGCGCCGCCTCGGCGCGGCGGCAGCGGTCGCCGTCCTCGTCGTCCTGCCGTGGCAGCTTGCGCTCGTCGCCCGCGGTGTCTGGACGGCATGGGCCAACGAGTTCCTTGGCTACGAGGTCGTCGCTCGAGCGACCGAGACGTGGCGTATCAGCGCGCCGTGGTGGTACTACCTTCCCGTCGTCTGGATCGCCGCGTTCCCCTGGGGAACTCACGTGGCGTTGCTCTTCGGGGCGTGCGCCCGCGGCGCCGGCGCCGCGTCGTGGAGGCAGCGCGCGGACCTGCCGGAGCTGGCAGCGGTGGCCGCTCCGCTGCTGGCCTTCTCGATCGCCACCAGCAAGCTGCCGCACTACGTACTACCGATGTTCCCCTTCGTTGCCGCATGGCTCGGGCGCGCGGCCGACCGCTTCTGGGAGCAGGACCGGGTTCCGGCGCCGCGATGGGCGAGCGGCCTGGTCGCCGTCACCGGCGGCGGCGGCCTCGCCGTGCTCTCCTGGCTCGCCTTCCACGCCCGTGCGGCCCGCTTCCTGCCGCCGGCCGCCAGCCCGACCCTCGCTGTCGCCGCCGCCGCCTTCGTCGCGCTGGCGCTGCTCGAGGGCGCCGGGCACCGGCGCGCGGCGTGGACCGGCATGGCGGCACTCGCGCTGGCGTTACGGCTTGGGCTCGACGTGGGTATCGCACCGTATCTCGACCGCCAGATCCCCGAGCGACCGATCGCAGAGGCGGTACGTGCGGGCCTGCCTGCGGGCGGCCTGCCGATCGCTCACCGCTGGTGGCGCACCGCGTTCGTCACCTACGGCGTCCGCGGCTGGCTCCAGACCGACACCGAAGAACAGCTCGCGAGCGCACTGCGGCAGGCATGGGACCGCTCGCAGCCGGTCGTCGTCGTCGTCCGCTCCGACAGCGAAGGAGAGGTGCGCAGCGCGGCGTGGCGGGCGGGCGGCGAGGCCAGCGAGCAGTCACGTATCGTCGGGCTCGGTGAGATCGACGGCGAGATCATCGAGGCGATCGTTTTCGCCGTCGAGCCCAAACGCAGCGGTGAGCATTGGTTCTACGATGCCGACGAGCCGCTGCCCGGCGAGCGCGGCCTCTCGGGAGTCGAGAGCAACGAGCGGGTTCCAAGCTTCCGCTGGACGACCAGCCTGACGGCCGATCTCCCGCTTGCGGTTGCGCCGCACTCGAGGTTGACGCTGCGCCTGCGGGCCTGGGGGCTTCCCGCTGCTGGCGAGCCGCAGCGGATGGAGGTACGGATCGGCGGCGCGCCGGTTGGCACCGTGACCCTGGACCGCTTCCCCAGGGTCTACGCGCTCTCCATCGGCCCGCGGGCCCTCCCCCCCGGCAAGGTGAACCTGTCGCTGTCGGCCGGGCGCCTCGTTGTCCCAATGCACCACGACCCCGGCAGCACCGACGCCCGCTCGCTCGGCGTCGCGCTCGACTGGATCGCCCTCGACCCCGCGACCCCCACCCTCAACCTCGTCAACTGACTCCCCCCGCGGTACCAGGTACCTCATTGTTGCATTTCTCGCCAACTCTCAGGTACCAGGTACCACATTGTTGCGGTTTTCTTAGCGGGGCTTGGGGACGGCGCGGGCGCCGGGTTTCACGGCGGTGCTGTCACGGGCGGTGACGACCAGCTCGCCCTCGTGTAGACCGTCGACGACCTGTGTGAACTGCCAGTTGCGCAGCCCGGTCCTGATCGCCCGCTCGGCCAACCTCCCATCGGCCAGAACGAGCACCTTGCTGCCCTCGGCGATCGCGGCGGTCGGGACGCGGAGGACGCTCTCGCGCCTGGACAATATGACCTCGAGATCGGCCGACGTGCCCGGCAGCAACCTCGTGGCCAGCGTGGGATCGCTGAACTCGGCCTCGACCTCCACGGTGCGGTTCTGCTCGAGGAGGTCCAGGACATAGGGCGCGACGCGGACAAGCGTGCCGGCGAACTGCTCACCCGGCCGCGAGTCGACCTGGATGCGCGTCGGCTGCGAGACCCCGACCCGCTCGCCGTCAACCTCGTCGATCGGCGCGGTGACGTAGATCGAGGACGGGTCGAGCAGGTCCAGCACCGCCGGTATCGGCACCCCGGGCGGCGACGGCGTGATCCACTCGCCCACCTCGGTGCCGCAGTCGGCGACGATCCCGGCGAACGGCGCCCGCAGCTCGGTGAACGCCAGCTCCGCCTGGGCGACCTTCGTGCTGGCATCCGCCTGCTGCTGCGCCGCTCGGGCCGCGCGGCAACCGGCCAGCGCCTGATCGCGGGCACTTTCGAGCGTATCGAGGAGCTGCACGCTGGTGATGCCGTCGGCCGCGAGAGCCGCACCGCGCCGCCACTCCCTTTCGGCCAGTGTCGCGGCGAGGCAGGCCTCCTCGGCGCGGGCTGCCGTGGTGCGGAGCTCCTCCTGGGTGAGCTGGAGCCGAGCCTTCTGCAGCGTATCGTCGAGGCGCAGGAGCAGCGCCCCGGACACCACCTTCGCTCCCTTGCGATACGGCAGCTCGACCACGCGCCCACCCATCTGCGGCGACAGCTTTGCGCGCCGGCGCGCCTTGACCGTGCCCGCCCGGGTGTTGGTAACGGTCTCCTCGACGAGACCAACCTCGGCCCTCGCCACCTCGACCACCACCGGTGACGGCCGGAAGACGACAAGGCGCAAGAACGCGGCCACGGCCGCGAGGCAGATGAGAACAAGCAGCCATCGGGGAGGCATGCGCATGGGTCATTGTAGGCCCGGCCGGCTCCGGCGACAGCGGCGGGCGCGCTCCGAGACAGCTCCTCACGGCTGCCGTCTTGCGCACGGCGGCCGGCTCGGGCATCCTCAACGCGGGAGGAGTCTTCATGCGGAAGGTCATCATGGCAGTTGCAACGCTCATCACGGCAGCGGCGGCGAACGCCGGCCAGGCCGCCCTTCCCCATATTCTCGTCACCAACGACGACGGCATCGACGCGCCCGGGATCGCCGCGCTGGTCGAGGCGATGAGACCTGACTTCCGCATCACAGTCTGCGCGCCGGCGACCGAGCAGTCGGCGGTAGGACACGGCATCACCTATCGGACGCCGGTGCAGGTCGAGGAGCGGCCCGCCAGCGACGGCGTCCGTCGCTACGCCATCTCCGCCCAACCGGCCACCTGCGTGCGCATTGGCCTCTCGGCGCTGCTCGCGACCGACCCGCCGGTCGTTGTGCTCTCAGGAATCAACCGTGGCGACAACGCCGGCCGTTCGACCTGGGTGTCGGGCACGGTCGCCGGCGCTCGCGAAGGGGCGTTGTTCGGCCTGCCCGGAATCGCCTTCTCGGCGCAGCGGCCACCCGGGAAGGAGCCCGACTTCGCGGCCGCGGGCCGCTGGGCCCGCCGCGTCGTCCAACAGCTTCTCGCCGCCGGCCTGCCCCACCCCGGCGAGCTGGTGAAGGTCGACATGCCTTACCCGGTCGCCGCCGCGCGGGGCGTTCTCATCACCCGCGTCGGGCTCCAGCCCGCGATCGAGGAGCGCTACCAGGAGCGGCCAGGCCCGCACGGGGAGCGGCTGTTCGTGTCGGTGTACCTTGAGCCCGCCCACGATGCCCCCGGGACCGACGTCGAGGCGCTGGTGGACGGGTTCATCGCCGTGACGCCACTCTCCCTCGACCAGACCGACTTCCGGCGCATCCCCGATCTCAACGGCATAGCCTGGCCGCAACCGGAGCCCGCCGTGCCGACGCCGGCCGCATCAGCGCAGTAGCGGTGCGGGGATTCCCTCGCCGTAACGGTCCGCTTGGCACAGAAATAGTTATTCCTAAAATTGTTTACGAGTTCCTGAGTGAAGGAGAGGCAGCCCTGTCCGTTCCCGTACGGTAACAGAGCCCCGAATTTACCTCCGAGTAGATCGTGCAATCCACGTGCTTCTAGATACTTGCGCCAGATTGTGAAACTCGGCGCACGTCTTGCTTGCAGATTTCCTCATGCGCACGCGAAAGTTGTGCCGGTGCCCTGAGATCGGTCCACCGCTCCTGACGAAGCGCCGGACCGGCCAGGGCGCCAGCCGAGGACAGCGGCGGAGCGGGACGCAGTCACGAGGACCGACGCCCGCACTGGCGGCTCTGGTCACCCTGCTGGCCACAGCACTCACCCTCCCGGCGCTCGTCTCGGCGAGCCCGATGCCACAGGTTACGCCGGCGCTCCCTCCTCCGATCGGGGTCCACGCACCGCTCGCGTGCGCCGACTGCCACGGGCAGGGCGAGGTGCTGCCTCGGCACGACCCCGCCTCACCGTTCAACCCATCCAGGGTGGCGGTCACCTGCGGGCGCTGCCACGAGCCGGAGAGGGCCCTTTACACCGCCAGCGTCCACGGCACCGCCGTCGCGAAGGGCGACCAGGCGGCGCCGACATGCGTGTCGTGTCACGGAGGCCATGTGCTGCTCCAGGGCCGCACCGCTGGGTCGGCGGCGAACGCCGGGAAGGTCCCCATCACCTGCGCGCGCTGCCACGAGGACCCGGCGGTACTGCGCCACACCAGCCTTCCCTACGCGGCCGTCGAGGGCTACGAAGCAACCTTCCATGGCGACGCCCTTGCCCACGGCATTGCCGAGGTCGCCACCTGTGCGTCGTGCCATGGCGCGCACGATGTGCTGCCGGCCTCCGACCCGAGGTCGCGCGTGAACCCGGCGAACCTGAAGACGACATGCGGCTCGTGCCATCGCCAGGTGACGGCCGAGATGATCGCGGCGATCACCCACGACGAGGGCCCGCCGGAGAAGGAAAGCCTGCTGCAGCGGCTCAAGGTCTACTTCCCGGTCGCCGGGACGCCGCTCAACCCGCTATTGATCTCCGGGATGGGTGCCCTCGTTGGGTTCCTCTCGGGACTCTTCGGGGTCGGCGGCGGCTTCCTGATGACGCCGTTGCTGATCTTCATCGGCATTCCGGCCGCTGTCGCTGCAGCCACGGATGCCGCCCAGATCACCGCCGGCGCCACCTCAGGCGCGCTGTCGCACTCCCGGCTCGGCAACGTCGACTACAAGATGGGTCTGGTCATCGTCGCCGGCGGCGTTTCCGGCGGCTTTGTCGGCGTGCAGATCGTCAAACTACTGCGAAACCTCGGCAACTTCGACTTCTTCCTCAAGGGGGTCTACGTCCTCGTGCTCGGGTTCATCGGCACAACGATGTTCCTCGAGGGCCTGCGCGCGTGGCGCGGCCGCGGCCAGGCCGGCGAGCCCAAGAAGGGTCGGCTGACCTTGTTCTTCGCTCGCCTGCCGTTGCAGATGTACTTCCCCAAGTGCGGGCTCAGGACGTCGGTGTTCCTGCCGGTCCTGGCCGGCTTCATGGTCGGCGTTCTCGCCGCATTCCTCGGCGTCGGCGGCGGTTTCATCATGCTGCCGGCGATGATCTACATCATCGGCATCCCGACCCGTGTCGCCGTCGGCACCGACCTGTTCCAGATCGTCCTCACCTCGGCCAATGTCAGCCTGCAACAGGCGATCGTCAATCACACCGTCGATATCTTGCTTGCAGTGGTGCTTTTTGCCGGGTCCGTGATCGGCGCCCAGTTCGGCGTCATGGCGAGCAAGCACCTGCGGGGCGAACAGATTCGGGTCTTCCTGGCGATCATCGTCATGGCCGTGATGGCCATGCTGCTGTTCCAGCTCCTCAGCACGCCGGCGCACCTGATCGACTTCGCGAAGTCGGGAGGGGGACACTGATGCGCGCCCCTGCTCTCCTGCTCGCCGCGTGCTTCAGCCTCGCACCGTTCGGTGCCGGCAGCGCAGAGACCTCGTCCTTCGTCGCGACCCGCCGCGTAAACGTCTCGCTGGCGTTCTCGGGCCAACGTGTCTTCCTGTACGGCGAGGCGCCGGAGGGAACCGTACGAGTCGTGTCCGTGATCGAGGGCCCGACCGGCTCCCCCGTCCGCCTGCTGCAGAAGGGCCGCGTGGCGTTCTTCTGGCTCGGCGTCCGGCAATATCGCCTCGGCGGCGTTCCCGGCCTGTACCTCGTCGACGCCAACTGCCCGCTGTGCAATCGCCCTTCGGACTGCCCGCACGCCACTGACGAGGCGAGCTGGAATCGCGTGCTTGCACCACTCGGCTATGCCGCCGGGCGCAGCGCGTTGCGCGATCGGGCCGATCTCGAGTGCCTCTCCGGTCCCCTCAAGAACGGCGAGCTGGACACGGTGCTGAACGGCTACTGGGAAGTCCAGGCCGGACGCGGCCTGTTCGCGGTGAAGGGCAACGCGGTGCGCCTCAACGCCGCACGCTCCTACTACCACACGTTCTCGCTGCCGCCCCAGTCGCCGGACGGCCGCTACCTCATTGCAACCTACTTCCTCTCCGGCGACTCCCTGCTTGCAGTCGAGGGCAACGAGCTTTTCGTCAGGAAGGCGGGGCTGATCGCGACGTTGTCGCGCCTCGCCGAAAAGCGCGCGGCTGTCTACGGGGTGGTCACGATCCTGATCGCGCTGGCAGCCGGATGGGTCGCAGGCACCCTCTTCCGTCGCGGCGGCGGTCACTGACGTCCATAGAACGTTGTCCGCGGACCGCTGCCCGACCGGCAATTCTGCCGCCGTTTCCTTGTCGGATCCGGGGACCGGCCAACACCTACCTGACGCCGCTGGGCAATGCGCCACTCTCGAAGTCGAAGAAGTCGTAGCGGCTGGCCATGAACGCCTCGATGCACGCCTGCACGGTCATCTCGCCGTGCATCACGACATCGAGCTGGCGGGCACAGGCCATCAGGCATCCGAGCATTGCAAGCCGCTCTTCGATTTGTTCGCGGGGCAGCTTCTTCACCCACGCGTTCAGCAGATCCTGGCGGCGGTCGACCTCGAATGAGTGGAGCTGCAGCACCTCGGCGATAAAGCGAACGCGCCGTTCGCGCCGCTGGATGTCGGCGGCGCCGCCCTTGAAGCGGAAGATGATGTAGTTCTCGTGCAACCCGTCCGAGCATACCGACTCGAGAGTGGTGAAATGGTAGCCGAGTCGTGAGCCGAAGTTCACGTAGTGCGACCCCAACATGGCGTACGAGTTGTCGCCGAGGCCCCGCTCCGTTCTGCTCGAGTCCACCATCGTCGTCGCCCAGACCGACAGAAACCCGCGCAGGTCGATCGGGCGCGCCCCGGACCAGCGCACGCCCGGCTTCGTCATGCCGCGCCAGAGGGCGATCATGGGGACCGACGTGATCTGCTCGGGCGACACCGTCCTCGCGCCCGGCCGCACGGCCACGCCGCCGCCGAGGTCGATGACGTAGATCCCGAGCGGCACCTCCGTCTCCAACCGGAACGTCATGCCGCGCTCGCGCAGGTTGCGATAGTCGTTGATGTTGAACATCTCGGATATCGCCATCTCGTGGCAGAACCGCACGATGTCGTGGTAGGTGCGGCAGCTCTTGGCGCGGAACGAGTTCTTCGCCGGATCGGTGAGGTTGAGGTGGGTGATTCGAGCCGCGAGACGCTCGATCACCGCGAGCGAGGGCAGGTCGTGCGCCTGGTCGATCCGCCTTCCGGCGCTCACCAGCAGCGTTTCGATACGCCCGGAATAGACGCGGCAGCTCGTTGCATCCACGGTGACTTCCTGGCCCACAGGAAGCGCCTTCGCCGCCTCGACGCCAGTGATCGTCGGAACCCCGTACTCGCGCGCCAGCGACGCCATGTGGCCGGTCGTGCTGCCCACCTCGGTGACGATGGCCGCGGCCCTGGTCATGATCTTGCCGAAGCGAGGCGAGTTCTGGCGCGCTACCAGAACTCCACCGGCCGGGAAGTCGCTCAGCTCCTCGTCGCTCTCGGCCTGGACGATGCGGCCGGACCCCACCCCCGGGCACACCGTGACCCCGCCGGCGAGCAGGACCTCATGGCCTGCCAGCACCGATTGTTCGACGACCCCCGCCACGGGACATTCCGCAAGACGCAGCGGTCGGGTCTGCAGGATGAAGACGCGGCCCTGCTTGTCGATCGCCCACTCGACGTCCTGCGGCGAGCGGTAGTGGGCCTCGAGCGCCCGCAGGTAGCTGGCGAGCTTGTCCAATTGCTCCCGATCGAGGCATGGCCGGGAGCGCAGCTCCTCCGGAACGTCCTCCTCGGTGACACCCTCGCCGGCCGCAACGACGACTTTCCGGGGCTTGATCGCGACCCGGGAGACGGTCGCCGCTCGACCCTCCTGGCGCGGCACGACGTAGATATCCGGCGTCATGGAGCCGTCGACGACCGGCTTACCGAGCCCCCACACCGCGCTGATCAGCATGGAGTCGAGCTTGG
>Ga0315273_10009527_pt1 | contig 12321 bp, 5 predicted proteins | sample YL17G02_0_MG_FD_205753 | JGI IMG/M metagenome (GOLD analysis project Ga0315273, IMG submission 205753) | Sediment microbial communities from Yellowstone Lake, YNP, Wyoming, USA - YL17G02_0 | ecosystem: Environmental > Aquatic > Freshwater > Lake > Sediment | place: USA: Wyoming | collected... | reverse complement strand
GCACCGATGATCGCTCGCTCGCCCGAGGCGGCGGTCGCCCACCAGTCGCGTCGGATCACCTTGCGCGGCTCCACGGTGAGCCGTTCTTTGCTGGCATCCAGCGTTAGCCCACGGGCCCATGTGTCGAGGGTTACCGCAAGCTCGCGGTCGGTTTCGTTGTGGACATACGCCGAGACGCGGAAGCGGTCGCCCTCGGTGGCGAAGCGCGGCAGGTCGAGCCGCACCATGAGTGGCTTGTTCACCTCGAAGTTGGCGCGGGCCTGTCCGCCTCGGGTGTCCGCCGAGACGGCGCGGGCAGTCACCCGCCACGAAGTCAGGTTGTCGGGGAGTTTGAAGGTGACCTCGGCGCGGCCGTTCCCGTCAGTCATCACCTGGGGCGCCCAGAAAGCGGTGTCTACGAACTTCCGCCTGACTGCGACCTCGGTCGGGGCCTTGTCGCCGCCGCCCATATACCCGGCGGTCGGCGCGAACGAAGTGTTCACCTGGTTCCATCTGTGTTGGTAGAAGAAGTCGGCCGGGTCCTCCAGGGTATCGGACGCGAGCGCGTAGATCGCCTCGTCAACCACGCCGATGGCGACCTCGGCCTGCGCCGGCCTTCCGTGCGAGTCCTTCACCTCCACGCGACAGGTTGCGGTCTCCCCCGGCCGGTAGTCCTTGCGGCCCGGCGAGACCGCAACGGTGAGCCGCCGCACCTCGCGGCTGACGGCGATCTCCTTCTCCGCCTGGTGGAGTTCCTTGCCGTAGATCTGACCGACCCAGACGAAGAGGTTCGGCACATGCTCGGGCGCCAGGTCGAACTCGATCAGGTTCGCGCCGCGCCGGAGCTGAACCGGCCTCACATCGTATAGTCTCTCGCCCTCCAGACAGAGCAGACCCGGGCCTTCGCGCTGGGCGGTGACGAGAAGCTTGACTCGGTCACCCTCGCGGTATTGCTTGCGGTCGCTGATGATGGTGATCTCGCCCTGCCCCTCGCCGAACACCCAGCCCTCACCACTGGCGGCCCAGAGGTAGTGCCGAACCGCGATCGGGTGATCCTCGGCGTCCTTTGCCTCCGCCTCCAACACGAACTCGCCCGGCCCCGGAGCCGTAACCGTTGTCTGGACGGAGCCGTCGCGCCCTGTCCGGGCGGTCCACCTCTTCAGCGTCTTGCGCTCGACCCGGCCCCTGGAACTCGGGCGTGTCTCAGTGACCAACGAGAGCGTTACCTGCTGGTCAGGGACAGGGTCGCCCTCGAAGTTCCGCGCCTCGAGCTTGACGCCCGCAGGCGTGCCCGGCGTCAGCACGTACCTGTCCGGTGAGGCGACGAGGTAGAAGCTCCCTCGTGTGACGAGATAGTGAGTGGTCGCCTCCGCCGAGCCGCCGGCCTCCGATACGCTATACACAAACAGCGTGAACACGTGGTCCCAGTATGGCGATTCCCCCTCTGCCCGCGCCCCCTTCGGGAGGCGCGATGGCAGTGTCAGTCGCAGCCGGCCGGCGTCATCGGTTCGGCCCTCCCCCTCCGCGACCAACTCGCCCCCATACCCTTCGTCTTCGTACTCGCCGTCGTCGAACTCGGAATCCGTGCGCGGGTAGTAGACATCGCGGGTAAGGGTCCAGCGCAACTCGAGCCCGCCCGCCGGCGCGCCGAAGTAGTAGCTGGCTTCGATGTCAACAGAAGCTAGTTGCCCGCGGCTGTAGTGGGGCTTGTCAGGCCGCGCGGTGAGCTGGACCTCGGGCTTCAGGTAGCTGGCAACGCGGACGTGCATCGTGTCCCCGTATCCACCGATCTGCGTCGTCAGCGTGTAGAGCCCGGTCCGGCCGAGCCTCGGCAGGTCGAAGGCGCCGGAGAAGGAGCCCTGATCGTTCGCCATCACCTTGGCGCGATGGACCTCAGCCCCATCGGGATCGGTGACGGTGATCTTCGCCTCGACGCGGCCGGGAAGCTGATAGGTCGCCGCCCCAACCAGGCGGCGGAGCACGCCCTTGAAGAAGACGCGGTCACCGGGGCGGTAGATCGGCCTGTCGGTGAACCCATAGAGCCGGTAGGGCTCACCACCCCAGGAGCTGCGATAGCTCTCCAGGCTGACGACGTCGGTGCCGGTCGCGGCCGTATAGCGGGCAGCGCCGGACTGCCCGGCGGGTAGCGCGAGGCGGGCCAATCCGGAGCCATCGGTCACCGCGGAGGACCGGCCCGTCGAGACCCGCGCGCCAGTGATCGGCTGGCCGCTCTTGAGATCGGTGACGTAGGCGACGGCCGAGTCTCGATCGGACTTCACCAGCAGCGCGAGGAGCGAGACCGACAGCACGGCGGCGGAGCGCGAGCCGGTCTCACCGGTGGCCACGAACAGATAGCGACCGCTCGGGAGCGCTGCCATTCGCGGCCGGTCGTAGAACATCCCTTCCTCGTCCACGCGGGCCGGACGTTTTCGCTCGGACGAGATGGCTACCACCTCGCCCAGCTCCACCGCCTTCTTCAGCGCCTTGGCGTACTCGACCGCCTCATATTCCCGAACGTGACGCCAGCTCTGCACGCGGTAGATGTCGAGCCGATAGGCAGGCTCTAGCGTGAGTCCGGAGACCGCGATGCTGACCGGCTCGCCGGGGTAGAGGACGGCAAGGTGGAGCACGAGCTGCACCCATGACGGCCGGCGCGACAACTCGAAGTGCTGGAGGCGGCCTGGCCCCTCGGGGATCTCCACCCAGTGCATCACGATGGCGTGCCCCGGGCTGGTGGCGTCGAGGCGGTAGAAGCCGGCCGGCACGCCAGCCAACTGAAAGCGCCCCTGCCGGTCGCTGCGCGTCGAGAACTGCTGCGGCCCGTAGATCGTCACCTGTGCGAGCGCCACCGGCCGGCCGGAGTCGCGGGCGGTGAGGACGCCGTCGAGCGTGCCGAGCGCGGGCTCGGCCAGCACGCACATATAGAGCCCAAAGCCGATCGCGACCGCGCTGACCATCCCGAGCAGGATGGCCCACCCGCGACCTCCGACTCCAGCGCGCGCGAGCATGGCCGGCCTACCCTTCTCCGGCGGAGGCGGCTTCGGCGGGCGGTCCGGTCGTGCGCTCCCGCATGAGTGTGAGTACGATCAGCACTAAGGCCGCGGTTGCGCCCACTGCGACCCCACGGATCCAGCGCTGCTGGTCGAGGACGAACTCGGCCCAGTTCGGGATGATCAGCACCCAGACTGCCACCAGCGCGACGAAGGCGCCGGGGAGGCCGGGCCAGTCCCACTCCTGGTCCGTCAACACGGGCAAGATGAACCCACCGACCCAGAGGCCCAGGATCAGGCCAAGCAGGGCTTCGTAGCCGAAGCCCACGAACATCACAACTGGCAGGATGGCGAGCGCGGCGAGCATGGCAGACGCGCCGCCGGTCGAGCGTCGAATCCTGCGGGCACTTCCGATCCAGAGCAGCCCGGCGACCAGCCCGAGGAAGACGTAGTGCCGTCCGAAGTCCAGCGCATCGCCGAAGCGCATACTGCCGTCGAAGTCGGCGAGGTAGAGCCGGTATGCCAGGAAAAGGACACCGATCGTGAGCATCCAGAAGGGAGCGCTATCGCGACCCGGCCGCCAGAGGGCAACGGCCAATGGCAGGCCCGCCGCGAGTACGAGCGCGGCGCCGTAGCCGCCGGCGATGTTGAAGGCGATGATGAGCGCGGTCGGCGCGAGCAGCGCCGGCGCCACCCGCGTGGCAGCGCGGCTCTCGCTCATCATGGAGCTGACGCCAACCAGGACGAAGGCTACCCAGGCGAGGAGCAGCAGCGCCGTGAACTGCGGCGGCAAGCTCAGGTGGTCCTGTCGGTAGAGCAGCGCTCGGCCGCCCAGACATGCCGCCAGCTCGAGCACGATCACCAGCGCGACGCTCGCCCAGCGACTGGAGCGCGCTCGGCCGAAGAGCAGCGCGCCGACCACGAGAGCAAGCGCCCCCGATGCGAGCGGCAGTGTGGGCAGGCCCCAGTACGACCGCTGGGGCGCGAGCTGATAGCGTGCGACTGCAAGCAGCGCGCCCAGGCCGGCCAGCAGAAGAGCGGAAGCGAAGGCCTTTGTCTCCAGCTCGTCCCGCTCCCAGGCGATGGGCAGAATGGTTAGCAGACCGCCCGCCATGCCGCCGAGCAGCGCGTAGCCAGGATCGCCGCGGAACAGGATCTCCGTCACCGCCACCCAGCTCACCGCCGCGCCGCCGGCCGCAGCAGCGCAGGCCACCCGCGAGGCGTACTCCCCGCTGGGCCGCGCCAGCCGGACCGCTGCCACCGCGACGACTGCCGCGGCGGCGCCGAGCAGCACGCCATATCCCAGCCCCAGCCCGGCCGTGAACGGGAAGCGGCTCGGCAGGCAGAACGCGAAGGCGACGGCGGCGAGAAGCAGGCCGAACAGGAGCCGCGAGATCGGCGGCGGAGGCACGGCCTCGGGCAGGCGGCGGAGGCGGCTTGCCGCTACTCCGCCAACCACGGTGATAGCACCAAGCACCAACATCCACGACCAGAACCAGACCATCGTCCTTCCCCTCCGATGCCGGCGGATCGCACTCCGCTGCACCAACCGGGTTCACGCCCAGCCGGCAGGGCATCTACGCCTTCTTGCCAGGAATGCTCGCCATCGTCTTATTCGGCGCGGAGTCACGCATTAGACCCAGCATGGTCGCGCGAGTTTGGCCGGTGTGATGACAAACGACCGGGAGCGTAGGCCTCGGCCGGATCAGTCCTTCTTCCGTCGGCGCTTGAGTCGCAGTAGATGGTCGGTCGTGCTGGCCGAGGGAGCGGCCGGCGCTTGCTCCTGAGCAGGTTCCGGGGCGGTCACGGGCGGCGGCTCGCTGCCCGGCGAACCTCTCTCGGAAGATGCGCCCCGCCTCGCCTGCCCCTCGGGACCCTGAAGGGCCCCATCGGGGTCCTGAACGGGCGCTCGGCGCGGCGGTCGCATCGTTCCTGGCGAGGCGGCCACGGCTGCGCCGTGGCCCAGGCGCAGGCGCTTCTTCCGCTCCAGCAGCCGCTCGATATGCTCCTCTCGCGCCAGCTCGCGCGGGCTCCGCCGCCGGAGGCGGGCCAGCGCGTTGGCGAGGGGATGAGTGAATCCGCCGAAGGCGGAGAGGTCCTCCCGACGTATCACCAGCCGCCTTACCGCGACGTCGAATGGAAGCAGCACGGCGGCGAGCCACAGCAGGCTCCGCCAGATATCCAGCGGCACCCGCGGCGTCACCGCGGGCGGCGCGAACGCATCCTCCGGACGGGCGAGCACGCGGCCTCCCGTCTGCTCGGCAAGGCCCTTCAGCAGCGCCTCCTGGGGCTCTGTCTCCGCGAAGTCGGGGGGATAGCCTACCGAGAACCCGGCGGTCTGATGCGCGCTGAAGCGCCCTGGGCCAGTGGCGCTGATGCCAAGCACATAAGCGCCGCTGTCGCTCGCCTCGAACTCACCCTCGTAGCGCCCCGGCGCGGTCTGCGGGATCTCGATCTCCTCGCGCCGGCCATCCGGGCCGCTTACCGCGGCGCGCATCGCCAGGCCGTTGATCAGCGACCCATCGGCCGCCACCGCGTCGACGACCACCCGCGCCCTGTCGCCGTTTCCTTCGATCTTTGGATAGAGCACATCGGAGGTCAGGTCGCGCAGGCTCCACCGTACCGTCTGGCCCCAGAACTGCGAGAAGCCCTCCCACCCCAGCCAGGGCGCGGCCCAACGCGCCTTCGCGTCGGAAGTGAAGGAGATGCTCCGGCCCAGGCCGTACTGCCAATGGGCGAAGACCGGGTCGTCCTTGTGTGAGACGAGGGGGACGTTGGCGAGCGACTTGGGGCTGGTGGCGACATACCCCAGCAGCGGCGGCGCGCTCGACCAATCTATGCCCGTTATCGGCGTCGTGCTCTCGGCAACGGATATCCGGAAGGGCTCCTCGATGAGCACCGATTTTGCGATGGTCAGGGTCTCACGGGTGAAGATCTTCTTCAGGTCCCGCGCCGCCTCGGTCAGGTAGAACTTCCCGCGCCCGGCCTGCGCCACTTCCTTCAGAAACGGCACGTGCGGCCCGTCGCCGAAGGCGATGGTGGTGAGGGTGATCTTCTCCCTCGCCATCTGCGCCGCCAGCGGAACGCAGCCCGCCTGCTCGTCGCAGTCACTGCCGTCCGCCAGCATGATGATGTGGCGGATCGGGGTCTTGGCATCCTGCAGCTCTTGGTAGGCCGCGCTCAAAGAGGGGAAGCAGGCGATGCCTCCCCCTCCCGCGCGAACGGAGCGGGTATCGCGCTTGACCGAGTTCTTGTTGTCCAGCGCCCGAAGGTCGCACACCGACGTCGGCCGGGGATCGCTGGCGATGACGCCCACCTTGTCGTAGGGCTGGAGCAGGTCCACCACCGCGCAGGCAGCTTCCGCCGCCAGCTCGATCTTCTCCCGGCCGTCCTCTATCTCGCCCATGCTGCCGGAGGTGTCTATCACGAGCAGCACCGAGGCGCCGGGGAGCATGCGGTCCTTCGTCGCGTCCATGTCCACCGGCAGCGCCTCCTCGATCGGCGTGCGGTAGTAGCCGCCGGCGCCGAAAGAGTACTCGCCCCCGATCATCCCCAGCCCGATGCCGCGGTCTCTGGTGGCATCGCGCATCATTGCCATCTGGTAGTCGCCCATCGCGTAAGCGGGCACATCGGAGAGATAGACCGCGTCGTAGCGCTCCAGGTCGGCCGGGTTGGTCGGGATGGCGGCGAGGCCGGCAGCGTCTACCGCGATCTCCTGTGTCCGCAGCCGATCGGCCAGAAGCTTAGCGCCCGACGGATCGGAATCCAGCAGCAGCAAGCGCGGCTCGCCCTTCACGCGTACGAAGGCGGCTCCCCGGTCGTTCTCGCGACACTCCTCGCCCGGGCTGTCGAGCAGCACCTCCACCTCGTGGAAGCCCGAGTCGGCGAGCGTGACGGGGACCTTCAGCGCCGCTGAACCGGCGGCGACGGTCACCGATCGCTTCTCCACCGGCCGGTCGTCAACAAGCACGGTGAGAGTCGCCTGGGCCGGTTCCGTCGCCTCCACCGTGACGCTGACCGGAACGGGCTCGCCAATGCGAGCGTGCGAGGGGACTCTCACTTCGCGCACGAGCACATCGCGGGCGCGCCGGGTGCCCAGTGGCACCACGTCCACAGGGACGCGGTTCGCCTGGGCGAGCAACCCCTCATCTGCCGCAGAGCCAACGTTCTCGTTGCCGTCAGAGAGTAGAACCACGCGGCCGGCGGCTTCCGGCGGGATGAGACCAAGCGCTAGCCGGAGCGCACCTGCAATATCGGTGTGACCGGTATTCGGCCTCGATGCCACTTCCAGCTTCCCGTCACGAGGCAGGTTCTCCGATTCCACGGCTGCCTCGCGGGCGAAGACCACCAGCGCCCCTCGCTGGTCGGCGCGCCTGCTGGACAGCGCCGACCTCACGAACTCGATCCCCCGAGAGCGCTCCTCGGGCGGAACGCTCACCGAGCCATCCACCGCAAAGACGACCAGCAGCTCCTTGCTCTGCTTCACGAGCTGCGCCCCTGCGAGAGCCAGCAGCAGCGCGAGAACGATCGTCGAGCGCAGCACCCAGGCGGCCCACTTCCGGCCGCCGGTGAGGTCGGCATAGGTGGCCCTGCCCGACCACCACAGCAGCACCCCGGCGGCTGGGATCAGAAGCAGGTAGAGCGGCCTGGAGAAGGAGACCCACATCGCTCACATCCGCCGATGGTAGAGATGCCACTCGGCCAGCAGCACGACCAGTGCTACCGCCACGAGCAGCGGCCATAGTTGTTGCTCGACCTTGGGCGGGCCGGCGCCGGCCTTCACCTCGCGCCGGCCAAGGCTGACCCGGCTCGCCGGCGCGATGTTGGACTCGGCCTCGCTTCGCACGTCCATCGCCCAGCGCCAGACGCGATCGCCGGCGCGCAGGCTGTAGGCGCCGACCTCGGTGCAGCCAGCGATGGTGAAGCCGCCGTCTGCAGCCGGGAGGCGCCGTGCGCTCCCATCGGGCAGGCGGAGCTGCGCCGCCTGGATGCCCGGGGGAGCGGGAAAGCGAAGGACGGTCCCCGGCCGCTGGCGCTGCGCGGCTGCGCCCCCGCTGCTCTGCGCCAGCCACTGGATGGTATTGCTCAACAGCACCGGGAAGGTGACGCGCAGCGGCAGATCGGAGTCCAGGAAATCCCATCCGAAGGCGATGCCCCGGAAGCCAGGAGCCTGACGCGCCACGATCACCGGCGCCTGTCCCGCACGGGCGAGCACCGCCGCACCCGGGCCGGGGGAGAGCCGACGGGCCTTGGCAAGCTGGATCACGCCAAGATTGGCATAGCGGAGGGCGGGATGCTGATCCTCCCAACTCGTGATCGCGGGTGCAGTGACCTCAGTGCCCAGCGTCGCAACACCCGCCATCCCCGCGCCGATGAGCATGATTGCTCCCGCCTGTGGCTCTGATGGCGGCGCCACGCGGTCGAAGATCACCACATCGTAGCCGCGGTAGGCGGCCGCCGCGTCATCTGCCGAGAGCGACACAGCCTTGAAGACCTCAACCTCGGGCATGACCACAAGCACCTGCTCGAGGAACAGATTGCCCGGGCTCACCAGCAGCACCTTATGCGCGGTGGAGGGCCGGGCGAAGCTGTAGCCCACGTTGTCGGCGGGCAGGTCGTCATCCACTTCCAGCTCGGCCTTGAGCAGGCCGGGCTCCGCGAGGGCGAGCTGATAGGTCTGGCTCTGGCTCTCGCCGGCCGCCAGGTCCAGCTCGGCCGCGTGCACCAGCTCGTCTTCGTGCGAGATAGATAACACGCAGTGCTTGCGATCGGCCGAGTAGTTGCGCAGGCGGACGAATAACTGCTGTCCGCCTCCCTTCTGCTGGTCGGCCGCCTCGAAGGCGAGCAGGGCGACGTTGTTGTTGCCCGCGCCGACCCGCAGGAAGTGGACTCCAGCCGAGGTAGACACCTCCGGCAGCGGCGGGAAAGCCCCGTCGCTGAGCAGGTACACCTGAGTCTGTGGCCGTTTCGCCGCCAGGCTGAACGCCAGCAGCATGCCGTCGCGCACATTGGTGACGCAGTCGGTGGGCTCGGCCCCCCTGATCGCCGAGATGAGCCTGCTGCGGTCACCGGAGAACGAGACCGCCGTCTGCGCCCGATCCCCGCAGAGAACCAGCGCCGCCTCGTCTCGGCGCCCCAATCCCTTGACGATACCCTCGGCTAGCCGCTGGGCTTCCCCAAAGCGCGTGCCCGGGGCGTCCGTTGCCTTCATGCTCGCCGACGCGTCCAGCACGATGATGGCGCTCTTGCCGCCGAGGCGCCGCGCCATCACGTACGGGCCCGCAAGACCGAGGACGACACAGGCGAGGGCGAGAAGCTGGAGCAACAGCAGCAGGTTCGCGCGAAGCTTCTGAAAGGGCGCGTTCGCCTGGACATCCTGGACCGCTCGCCTCCACAGGAAGACCGAAGGGATGACGAAGTCCCTGCGCCTCAGCTTCAGCAGGTACAGCACGACGATCGCGGCGGCAATCGGGATGAAGGCGACAAGAGCCAATGGTGCAAGGAACTGCATCGCCCTACCTGATCACCTGGAGCCTTCGCAGGGATTTGAGGATGGCGTCTTCGACCGTCTGGTCGGTAAGCGAGAAGAGATAGGAGAACCCATACCGGTTGCACGTCGCCCGGACGCCGCCGAGGAAGCGGTCGCGCTCCTCCGCATATCGCCGCAGCAGTGAAACCCCCATCGTAACTTCGCGGTCCTCCTCGGTTTCGGAGTCAATCAGCCGGAGGTCACCCCGGGCGGTCGGGCTGAACTCCTCGGGTGACAGCAATTGGAGCACGCAAACCTCGCCCTTTCCCACCGCAAGCTGCGACAGTGCTTCCTCCCACTCCGTGGTCAGCAGATCCGAGAGCAGAAAGGTGAGGCCCGGAGCGGGGGCGATAGCGCGGAACCAGCGGACCGCCTGCACCAGGCCGGTTGCGCCCGCCGCCCTCTGCGCGGCGAGCCAGTCGAACACCTCGGGCGCGCAGCCGCGGCCGCGGAAAAGACGAGAGACCTGACCATCTTCCCCGGATCGCGCGAAAGCCTGGACGCGGTCGCCGCCGCAGAGCGCGATATAGGAGAGCGCGGCCGCCGCCTGCTGGGCCCAATGGTGCTTCGAGGGGCTGCCGAAGTCCATCGAGCGCGAGGCGTCGAGCAGGAAGTAGACGTGGAGGTCCTCCTCCTCGATGAAGAGCTTCAGGAAGAGCCGCTGGAGCCGGGCGAAGGCGTTCCAATCGAGGTAACGGAGGTCATCTCCTGGGTTGTAGCCGCGGAAGTCAGCGAACTCCACCGACGACCCGCGCCGCGCCGAGCGTCGCTCGCCCTTCGTCCGCCCGATGTGGATGTGCTTGGAGGCGATGGCTGCCTGCTCGAGCTTCCGCAGGAACTGCGGGCTGAGCAGGTTGCCGCCCCGAGCTTCTGACTGCGCCGACTGGCTCATGGCAGTGCTACACCGGCACGTCCTGCTGACCGCTCGTTACCTGGGCAAGCGCCTCCTCGATCAGCGCGTCGGGTTCGACGCCCTCGGCCCGCCCCTCGAAGTTCAGCACCAGGCGATGCCGCAGCGACGCCAGCGCGGAGGCCCGCAGATCGTCCACCGACACGTGGTAGCGATGGTCCATCAGCGCCCGCACCTTCCCCGAAAGGATGAGCGACTGCGCTCCCCGCGGGCTGGAGCCATAGCGCACGAACCGCGTCACTGACTCCGGCGACTGCTCGCCCTCGGGGTGTGTCGCCAGCACCAGCCGAAGTGCGAAGTCCTGCACGTGTTCGGCTACCGAGACCTGACGTGCCACCTGGGAGAGGGCGAGGATCTCCTCCTTGCTGGCCACCATGGTCGCGTGAGGAATGGCGTGGCCCGTGGTGCGGTTCATGATCTCGTGCAGCTCGCCCAGTGACGGGAAGCGAACCAGCACCTTCAGCAGGAAGCGATCGAGCTGAGCCTCGGGCAAGGGATAGGTCCCTTCCATCTCGATCGGGTTCTGGGTGGCGAAGACCAGGAACGGCTCGTCGAGCTTCCGCGAGACGCCGGCAACGGTGACGGAGTGTTCCTGCATCGCCTCGAGCATCGCCGATTGCGTCTTCGGCGTGGCGCGGTTGATCTCATCGGCCAGGATGACGTTGCCGAAGACGGGACCGGCCTGGAACTGGAACTCGCGCTCGCCCGACGGCTTCTCCCACAACACTGTCGTGCCAGTGATGTCGGCGGGCATGAGATCGGGCGTGAACTGGATGCGGGAGAACTTGAGGTCCAGCGCCTCCGAGAGCGTTCTCACCAGCAGCGTCTTGCCCAGGCCGGGCACGCCCTCCAGCAGCACGTGCCCGCCTGCGAGCAGCGCAATGAGCGTGCTCTCGACCACATCGTCCATGCCGACGATGACGCGGCCGACTTCGGCCTTCAGGCTGTCCACCAGCCGGCGGAAGCGCTCCGCCTGCGCGCGTGCCTGCTCGTCCGTCTCGATCGCCCTATCCGCCGTAGCGTCGGCGGAAGTGGATGGCTCTGCCACCGCTTGTCCTCCTGGCGGGCGTAAGGACGCCCGCCCTACAGTCACTTCTTCTCTGACTTGCCCGACTGAAGCGCGCGGAAGTAGGCCCGCACCGTGCTGCGATAGGCGGCCGGCACTTCCTCTTTGGACAGTGCCTCCTCCGCCGTCTTCGAGTAGTCGGAGATGACCTCGTAATAGGGGACCCGCGAGGCGCTACCCACCGCCGGCGCGCCCTTCTCGGTCGTGCTCATCATCGGGCCCTCGGGGTTGATCTGCGCCCGCACCCGCTCGAGGTCGCCCGGGTTGTCCGATTGGCGCGGCGCGAAGAGCTGGGTGCCGGGCGCGTTCGGCGGGATGGACTCCTGCGGCGCCGGGCCGCCCTGCCCATAGACAACCTGGTCTCCCCCCTGGCATTCCCCGAGAGCGGCTTTGCAGGCAGCCGCAAGCTTTGCCCGGGAAAGGCCGAGCTTCGCAAGCTCCCCCGCCTTCGCGAGGGCGGCGCCGGCCTTATCGCAGTTGCCGGACTTCAGGCACTCGGAGGCCTCCGACAGGAGCTTCGAAAGCTCCGTGAGGTCCGATCCCTCGAGCAGCTTCGACAGCTCCTTCAGCTCTGCTGCCAGTGCCTTGAGCTCCTCCTCGCTCAGCTCCTTCGACCAGTTCTTGGCCGCCTCCGCCAGCTCCTTGAGCGCCTGCTCGGACAGCTCCGCGTTCGCGCCGGCGAGCGACTCCGACAGCGCCCCTAGCAGGTCGGGGGGGAGCCCGATCGGTGATCCGAGCTTCGCCGCGCGCTCCTCGAGCTTGCGAGACAGCTCCTCCAACTTGCTCTGGTCCTGCGTCTGCTTCGCCTGCTCTGCAAGCTGGGCCAGCTCCCTGGCGCTCTCCTCGT
>Ga0315273_10009526_pt1 | contig 12322 bp, 9 predicted proteins | sample YL17G02_0_MG_FD_205753 | JGI IMG/M metagenome (GOLD analysis project Ga0315273, IMG submission 205753) | Sediment microbial communities from Yellowstone Lake, YNP, Wyoming, USA - YL17G02_0 | ecosystem: Environmental > Aquatic > Freshwater > Lake > Sediment | place: USA: Wyoming | collected... | reverse complement strand
ACGACGTCCTCGTAGAACCTCGCGAGGGGCCCTGAGCTGCCCAGCACCAGGGCGTCCGCGCGCATCAGGCCGTACTGCGCCTCGAAGCGCGCCACGCGCGCCGCCGGCAGCTCCGGCTGCGTCGCGCGCAGCCTCTCCACCCAGGCTGGGTCGATGACCAGCGGCACGAGGTCGGGCTCGGGGAAGTAGCGGTAGTCGTGCGCTTCTTCCTTGGAGCGCAGCGGCGTGGTCGTGCCATTGTCGGGATCGAAGTGGAGCGTCTCCAGGGCGATCGTCCCGCCAGACTCGAGGATGCCGATCTGGCGAGGGATCTCGGCGTCGAGCGCCTGCAGAAGGTAGCGGAAGCTGTTCATGTTCTTGAGCTCGGTGCGTGTCCCCAGCGTATCGCTGCCGGCCGGGCGCACGCTCACGTTGGCGTCCCAGCGGATCTGCCCTTCCTCCATGTTGCAGGCGCTGACGCCCAGTTCCATGACGAGGTTGCGCAGCTGCTGCAGGAACTCCCGCGCCGCCTCGGGCGAGGGGATGTCCGGCTCGCTGACGATCTCGATGAGCGGCGTGCCGCCGCGGTTGAAGTCGACCACGGAGTACTCGGACCCGGCGATACGCCCGGCCTCGCCGCCGGCATGCACCAGCTTGGCGGCGTCCTCCTCCATGTGCACCCGATTGATACGGCAGCTGAGCTTCTCGTCGCCGACCCAGTACGCGAACAACCCGGAGACGGCGAGCGGCTCGTCGAACTGGCTGATCTGGTACGCCTTGGGCAGGTCGGGATAGAAGTAGTTCTTGCGATGGAAGATGTTGCGCGGGGCGACCGTGCAGTCCAGAGCGAGCGCGATGCGCGTGGCGTACTCAACGGCGCGCTCGTTGAGCACGGGCAGCGCGCCGGGGTGCGCCAGACACACCGGGCAGGTATGGGTGTTCGGCGCATCGCCCTTCGTGACGGCGCAGGCGCAGAACATCTTGGTCTGCGTGTCGAGCTCCACGTGCATCTCCAGGCCGATCACCGGCTCCCAGCCGCTCATCACTGGGCCTCGACGGCGGCGCCGAGCTGACGCGAGTCGCGGAAGGCGGGCGCCGGCTCGAAGCCGATGGCGCCCTCGAGGGCATGGGCCGCCTGCAGGATCCGGTTCTCGCTGAAGGCCGGGCCGATGAGCTGAAAGCCGACGGGCAGGCCGTCGCTCAGCCCGCAGGGGATGCTGATCGCGGGGAGGCCGGCAAGGTTCGCGGGGATCGTGCAGACGTCGCACATGTACATCGCCAGCGGGTCGCCGGTCCGTGACCCGGCGGCGAAGGCGACCGTCGGCGACGTAGGCGAGGCGATGAGATCGACCTCCGCAAAGGCGCGCTCGAAGTCGCGGCGCACGAGCGTGCGCACCCGCTGAGCGCGTCCGTAGTAGGCGTCGTAGTAGCCTGCCGAGAGCGCGTACGTGCCGATCATGATGCGCCGCTTGACCTCGGGGCCGAAGCCCTCGCCGCGGGTGCGCTCGTACATGTCGAGGAGGTCGGTGGCGCCCTCGGCGCGGAACCCATAGCGCACGCCGTCGAAGCGCGCCAGATTCGCACTGGCCTCGGCCGGGGCGATGATGTAGTACGCCGGCAGCGCGTACTCCGTGTGCGGCAGGCTGATCTCGCGGCACACGCCGCCCAGCTCCTCGATGCGCGCGACCGTCTCGTCGAAACGGGCGCGCACACCGGGCTCGATGCCGGCGGCCATGTACTCCGGCGGGATGCCCACGCGCAGGCCGTCCAGACGCTGCGCGTCGGGCAGCGCGATAGGCTCGGGCAGGTCGACGCTGGTGGAATCCATGGGATCGCGGCCCACGATGTGCTGCAGCAGCAGGGCACAATCGTAGACGGAGCGTGCGAGCGGCCCGATCTGGTCCAGCGAGCTGGCGAAGGCGATGAGCCCGTAGCGGCTCACGGCGCCGTAGGTGGGTTTCATCCCCACCACGCCGCAGAGAGCGGCGGGCTGACGGATGGAGCCGCCGGTGTCGCTGCCGAGCGCCCAAAGGGCCTCCCCGGCGGCGACGGCGGCGGCGGAGCCGCCGCTGGAGCCGCCCGGCACCGTGGCCAGGTCCCACGGGTTCCGCGTGATCTGGAAGCTTGAGTTCTCGGTGGAGGAACCCATGGCGAACTCGTCCATGTTGGTCTTGCCCAACATGACGACGTGGTCGTCCCATACCTGCCGCACCGCGGTGGCCGTGTAGATCGGCATGTAGTTGCGCAGGATCCGGGAGGCGCAGGTCGTGACCACGCCCTCGGTGACCATGTTGTCCTTGATCGCGATGGGCAACCCGGCCAGAGGCCCACGCATCGCCTGCATCTCGCGGTCGACCTTGGTGGAGTACTTGGCGGCGTTGTCGTAGGTGACCAGGATGAAGGCCTGCACCCGGGGCTCGACTGCGGCGATCTGGTCCAGGTAGACCTTGGCCAGCTCCGCCGACGAGACCCGCCCGTCGACCAGGAGACGCTTGGCCACCTTGGCCGTCAGGCGCAGCGGGTCGAGGGCGGTCATCGTCAGCTCATCCTGGGCACACGGAACGAATCGCTGCTCACCGCGGGAGCGTTGCGCAGCGCCTCCTCACGCGAGATGCCGGGACGTACCTTGTCGGGGCGCATGACGTTGACGACATCGAGCACGTGCGCGGTCGGCGGCACATCGGCCGTATCGAGCTCGCTCATCTTGTCGATGTGGCCGAGGATCTTGGCAAGCTCGCCGGTCATGCGCTCGACCTCGCCCCGCTCAAGACGCAGCCGGGCGAGCTTGGCGACGTAGCGGACATCGTCTTCGCCGATCATGACTGGGCTGCCTCCTGCCGCGCACCGCGAAAAGTCGGACAGCTATAGTACCCCAGCCTCGAAGACGGGAACAACAAAGGGGCCCACAGCCGCTGCGACCGGGGCCCCTTCGTGGTGGGTCGCGCCTGTCAGGCGAGCGGTCTCACCGTGGCAGCCTGGAGTCCCTTGTCCCCCTCAGCGACCTCGAACTCGACGCGCTGCCCCTGGACGAGCGTCTTGTAGCCGTCCATCGAGATCTCGGAGAAGTGGACGAACAGATCCTCGCCACCCTCCCGCTCGACGAAGCCATACCCCTTCTCGTTGCTGAACCACTTCACGGTGCCTTGCGCCAAAACGGAATCCTCCCACGAATGCTTCTGCGCCGGCCTTGCGGCCGGCGGCGCCGCCCTTGTCGGCCTCACATCCCGGCTCGCGCGACTGGCGCGGATCGACCGGGCGTCAGTGCACGAGGTCGCAACGCAGACAGCGACCGGCTTCCCGACACGCCTGCTCGGCAGTCAACGTCTGCACCACCTCGACGAAGCTCTGAACGCGCGAATCGGCGGACACGTGCTCGGCGACCGCGCGTGGGATCTCCTCCTCGAGGTCATCGAGAGGCACGTAGCGCGGCACTATGCGGGAGCTTTGGACCGCGCTCAGGTACTCCTCCCTGGTGCCGGCGCCGGTGAGCGCGCGCTCGATGGCGAAGGCGGCGCGTTGGCCGTCGCCGATCGCGTCGATCAGCGTCGCGGGGCCCCGCACGGCGTCGCCGCCGGCAAACACGTTGGCGTGAGACGTCTGGAAGTCGACCGGGTCGGCGGCGAGCGTCCCCTGAGAGCTGAGTTCCACTTCGCCGGAAAGCCAACTCACGTCGACCGAGAGACCGATCGCCGGGATGACGGTATCGCAGGGAATGACGAAGGCGGAGTCCGGGACGGGAAGGGGGCGGCGGCGACCGCTCTCATCCGGCTCGCCGAGTTCCATACGCATGCATTCGAGCCCACTGACCCGACCGTCATCACCGACCAGGACGCGGGCTGGAGCCACCAGATATTCGAAGCCCAGACCCTCTTCGTCGCCCTCCACGATCTCCCAATCGTAGGCCGGCATCTCCTGGCGGGAGCGCCGATAGACGAGTGTGACATCGCGCTTTCTGCCGTCGATGGCCTGCAGGCGCAGCGCGCAGCGCGCCGCATCCATGGCGACCGAACCGCCGCCGACGACGACGACCCTGTCGCCCACGGAGACCTCGTTGTCGAGATTGACGTCGCGGAGGAAGTCCATGCCCGGCAGGACACCCGGAGCGTCATCGCCGGCGACGCCGAGGGGGCTGGAGACATGGGTGCCCAACGCGAGGAAGACCGCGTCATAGCCGTCGCTGAGAAGCGAATCCAGCGAGAAATCGCGCCCGAGCGCCTCGTCGAGGCGTATCTCCACCCCCAGCCCGACAATGGCCTCGATCTCGCGCGCCACGATGTCCCTGGGCATGCGAAACGCGGGGAGGCCGACGGCGAGCATGCCGCCGGCCACAGGCAGGGCCTCGAACACGGTGACCGGGAAGCCGGCAAGGGCGAGCTGATAGGCGCACGAGAGGCCCGCAGGGCCAGAGCCCACGATGGCGACCCGCTTGGCCTGATTCAACGGCCGCGGATGCAGGATGTCGGCCACGGACACCGCGTCCCCCATGAAACGCTTGACCGCCGCCACAGACACAGCGTCGTCAAGCTCGGAACGCTTGCACATCGACTCGCAGGGATGATGGCACACGCGGCCGCAGATGCTGGGCAGCGGGTTGCGCTCCATGTGCACAGCCATGGCCTCTTTGAACTGCCCGGCCGCCACGAGAGCGAGGTAACTGGACGTGTCCACCCCTGCCGGGCAGGTGTGGCTGCAGGGAGCCTTGACCAGACCTTCGCACTGACAGGCCGCGCAGTGCTTGTCAAGGATGTGAGCCTCGTACTCGTGACGGAAGTATCTGAGCGTCGACAACACGGGGTTGGGAGCCGTCTGGCCCAGCCCGCACAGACTCGTCGCTTTGATTGTGCGCGCCAGCTTCTCAAGGCGGTCGAGATCTTCCATGGTGCCCTCACCGCTGGTGATGCGGGTGAGGATCTCCAGCATGCGTTTGGTGCCCAGGCGGCAGGGCGTGCACTTGCCGCACGACTCGGCCTGGGTGAAGTTGACGAAGAAGCGCGCCAGGTCGACCATGCACGACGTCTCGTCCATGACGATCACGCCGCCTGAGCCCATGATCGCGCCGGCGTCGCGCAGCGAATCGTAGTCGACCGGCAGGTCGAGATGCTGGGCGCTCAGGCAGCCTCCGGATGGCCCGCCCATCTGGACGGCCTTGAAGTGCCGGTTGCGCGTGATCCCCCCGCCGATGTCGAAGATGAGCTCGCGCAGCGTGATCCCCATGGGGACCTCCACGAGGCCCGTGTTCTTGAGCTTGCCGGCCAGCGAGAAGACCTTGGTCCCGGGGCTGCGCTCGGTGCCCGCCGAGCGATACCACTCGACGCCATGATCGATGATCGGAGGGATATTGGCCCACGTCTCGACGTTGTTGATGTTCGTGGGCTTGCCCCAGAGGCCGCTGACCGCCGGGAAGGGCGGGCGGGAGCGTGGCATGCCACGCCGGCCCTCGACGCTGGCGATGAGCGCCGTTTCCTCGCCACAGACAAAGGCGCCGGCGCCTTCTTTGACCTTGAGGTGAAAGTTGAACCCGCTGCCGAGGATATCGTCGCCCAGCAGACCCAGCTCCCCGGCCTGTTCCAAGGCGATGCCGAGATGCTTGATGGCGATGGGATATTCGGCGCGACAGTACACGACGCCCTCATCGGCGCCGATCGCAAAGGCGCCGATCAACATGCCCTCGATCACGGCGTGCGTGTCGCCCTCCAGGAGCCCGCGGTCCATGAATGCTCCGGGGTCGCCCTCGTCGGCGTTGCAGATGACGTACTTCTTGTCGCCTGGCTGTGCGGCCGCCAGTTCCCACTTGCGGCCTGTCGGGAAACCGCCCCCGCCGCGGCCGCGCAACCCGCTCGCCTTGACCGTCTCGAGCACGTCAGCCGGCGACATCTCGGAGAGAACCGTGGCCAAGGCCTCGTATCCGCCGCTCGCGATGTAGGCATCGATGTCCGTGGGATCGATCGTGCCGCAATTGTGCAGCACCACGCGCTTCTGCCCGGAGAAGAACGGGATATCCGGCTGCCGCAGACACGAGCCGCCGTCGGTGTCGCGGTAGGTCAGACGCGAGACGGCCTCGCCGCGGATGATCGTCTGGGCGACGATATCGGGGACGTCACCGGGCTCGACCATCTGGTAGAAGACACCATCGGGGTCGACGACCACGATCGGGCCACGGGCGCAGAATCCGTGACAGCCCGTGGCCCGGACGGCCACTGAGCCACTCAGGCCCCGGTCCTCGAGCTCACGCTCAAAGGCGCGTATGATGTCCTTCCCGCCACCCACGCGACAGCCGGTGTCCATGCACACGCGCACGGTCTTGTCGGCCTGCGGACGAGCGCGCACCCGGTCGCGATACCCCTGCAGTGATGCGACCGAGTCCAGCCGACGCGCCGACGGGTCGAGTGTATCGGTGTCAGTCATCATCGGATCCACCACCGTCACCGCCCACGTGATCCAGCGCTGCCGCCGCCTTGGCGCCTGTCAGCCTGCCGAAGTAGTGGCTGTCGATGGTCATCACCGGAGCGAGCGAGCAGGCCCCCAGACAGGCGACGGTCTCGAGCGTGTGTTCCAGGTCGTCGCTGGTCGTGCCGGCCTTGATGTCGAGCTCGCTTTCGACCGCGCGCAAGACGCTGTGCCCTCCGCGGACGTGACAGGCGGTGCCTTGACAGACGCGGATCGTGTGCCGCCCAGTGGGCACCGTCGAAAACTGAGCATAGAAAGTGATCACGCCGTAAACGCGCGAGGCCGGCAGGCCCGTGAGACGCGCCGTCTCGGCGGCGACCTCGTCGGGCAGGTAGCCGTAGTGGCGCTGGGCCCTCTGGAGCACGGGGATCAGGTCGCCCGACGACGTGTAGTAGGCAGCGACGATCTGCTCGAGCGGCGACAGATCGAACACTGGCGCCTCCGTCGAGGAGGGACGATGGCCTGGCGTGTCGCTCGGGATGCGTCGTGGCATGTGGTCGCTCACCCTCTCAACCGGACTGTTGGACACCAGTATAGCGGGGCGCGCAAGCCCTCAGCCGCCACCTGTCTGCGCCTTGGCGGCCACCAGCGCATTCTGGAGCAGCATGACGTTGGTGACCGGGCCTACACCACCGGGGACCGGTGTGACGCGACCGGCCACCTCACAGACGGCCTCGAAATCGAGCGATCCCACCTGTTTGCCGTCCTCGCCACGCATCGTGGTGACGTCCACGACGATGGCGCCCGGCCTGACCATCTCCTTCTTGATCAGACCCCGGACGGGCGCCGCCGAGATCAGGACGTCGGCCTCGCGGCACGCGGCCGGCACGTCTTTCGAGAACACATGGACGACGTGCACGGAGGCATTGCGGTTGAGACAAAGGAGAGCGACGGGCTTGCCCACGATGTTCGAGTGGTTGACGATGGTGACGTTGAGGCCCTGCAGTTCGACCCCCTCCCGATCGAGGATCTCGATGCAGGCGGAGGGCGTGGCCGGCGCGAAGAGCTGGTCGCCGAGCAACACGTGGCCGATGTTGGCGGGGTTCACGCAGTCGAGGTCCTTGACCGGCGCGATGGCGTTGAAGACCCTGTTCTGGTCGATGCCGGTCGGCATCGGCATGAGCGCCAGGATGCCGTGCACGCGGGCCTCCGCGTTGAGCTCGGCGATGAGGGCCAGCACCTGTGCCTCGCTGGTCTCCGCGGGCAGCTGGTGATCGAAGTACGCGAAGCCGACCGCGCCGGTGTTCTTCTCGATCTGCCCCCGATAGAACTTGGCGCCGGGGTCATCGCCGACGAGGATGGTGGCCACGCCCGGCTTGACGCCGCGCGCCTCGAGTCTCCCCACCTCGGCCGTGATCTCCTGGCGGATCTGCTCGGCGATGGCCTTGCCGTCGATGATCTGGGCTGCCATGGGTCCCTTTCGTGTCAGTCAGGCGATGATGGTCAGAGCTTGGTGTGGGTGATGCCGAGCACCTCGGCGCGCAGCGCCGCGGCCTCGGCCTGAAGAGCGTCGATCTCGGCCGCGGTGGCGGCGACGTACGCGGCGTCCTCGATGGAGCCGAGGTTGATCGTGACGTTGAGCGCCGCGCTCACGACGGCGGCCTCCCCGAGCACGGCGCCGATGCCGGCGTCGGTGACGGCTTGGGGGTTGCCGAGCTCCGCCGCGGTCCGCGAGAGCCTGCAGACCTCGAGGCTCGCGTGGCAGATCTCCAGCGGGACTGTGGCGGCGACGATCAGGCCGGCCTGGATGGCCGCCCCGCGCGCCGCCACCTCGGCCTCCGTCTCCTTGGGCAAACGATACGCCGCGATGACTCCGTTGTAGGCGGTGGTGTCGTCCTGCAGGAGACCCTCCAGCGTGGTGCGAGCGGCTTCGGAGCGCACCACGAGGGCCTGCATCTGCGCTTCGACGCCGGCGAACTTCTCACGCCCTCGCGTCAGGTTGCAGACCATACTCACGAGGGCGGCGCCCAGCGCGCCGACGAGGGCCGACACGCTGCCCCCGCCAGGCGCGGGCTTGTTGCTGGCGGCGTCGTCGAGGTAGACGCACAGGGGCTTGGTCGCGTACACGACGGGCGCGTCACTCATCGATACCCTCCTTCTGGGGCAACGGTGCTCGGCCCCTCTCAGAAGAGGCCCGTGATCGCGCCGGACTCGACGTCGATGTCGACGTTCATGGCAGCCGGCCGCTTGCTGAGGCCGGGCATGGTGCGCATCTCGCCGAGCAGAGGGTAAAGGTAGCCCGCGCCAGTGGCGGGGCGGATGTCGCGGATCGGCACGCGGAAGCCGCGCGGACGGCCCTTGAGCGCCGGGTCGTGCGAAAGCGAGAGGTGCGTCTTCGCCATGCACAGAGGCAGCTTGTCCAGACCCTGCGCGGTGAAGAGCTTGATCTTCGCCTCGGCCTCGGGCAGGTAGTCGACGCCGTCGGCGCCGTAGATCTTGGTGGCGATCGTCTCGATCTTCTCCTTGATGGAGGCCTCGAGCGGGTAGAGGAAGTGGAAGTCGCCGCCCTTGTCGGCCGCGGCCTTGACGACCTCGGCCGCCTCCTGGCCGCCGTCGCCGCCCAGCGCGTGCACTTTGATCGGCACGGCGTCCTCGGCGCCGGCGGCGATGGCCGCCTTGCGGACGATCTCGATCTCGCTGTCGCGATCGAAGGCGAAGCGGTTGATGGTGACGACGACGGGCAGTCCGAAGAGCTTCATGTTCTCGATCTGCTTGACGAGGTTCTCGCAGCCCTTCTCGAGTGCGGCGTTGTTCTCGGCCTTGAGGAGCTCCACGTCGACGGGCAGACCCCCGTGCATCTTGAGGGCGCGCATCGTGCAGGTGATGACCACGGCGCTGGGCGCGAAGCCGCCGTAGCGGCAGATGATGTCCATGAACTTCTCGGCGCCCAGATCGGCGCCGAAGCCGCTCTCGGTGACGACGTAGCCGGCGAGCTTCATGGCGACCCTGTCGGCGATGATCGAGTTGTTGCCCTGGGCGATGTTGGCGAAGGGCCCGGCGTGCACGAGCGCCGGATTGCCCTCAAGCGTCTGGATCAGGTTGGGCTTGAGAGCGTCCTTGAGGAGGACGGTCATGGCGCCGGCGGCGCCGATCTCTTCGGCGGTCAGCGGCTGGCCGGCGACGCTGTACCCGAAAGTGATGCGGCCGAGCCGGCCGCGCAGGTCCTTGAGGCTCATGGCGAGGCCGAGGATGGCCATGACCTCGCTGGCCACCGTGATGTCGAAGCCGGTCTGGCGAGGGATGCCGTTGAGCCGGCCGCCGAGACCGTTGACGATCTCGCGCATGGCGCGGTCGTTGAGATCGACGCAGCGTCGCCACGAGATGGTGAGCGGATCGATGCCCAGCTCGTTGCCGTGCATGAGGTGGCTGTCGACCATGGCCGCGAGCAGGTTGTTGGCCACCCCCACGGCGTGGATGTCTCCGGTGAAATGGAGGTTGAGGTCCTCCATCGGCACCAGCTGGGAGTAACCGCCGCCGGCCGCTCCCCCCTTGATGCCGAACACGGGACCGAGCGAGGGCTCGCGCAGCGCCAGCATGGTGTCGATGCCGATCGCGTTCATCGACTCGGTGAGACCGATCGAGGTCACGGTCTTGCCCTCGCCGAGCGGCGTGGGCGTGATCGCGGTGACGTCGATGATGCGGCCGTCCGGCCTGTCCTTGAGACGCTCGAGCAGCGCCATGTAGTCGATCTTCGCTTTGTAGCGGCCGTAGAGTTCGAGCTCTTCCTCCAGGATGCCGGCCTTCTCGGCGATGGCCTGGATGGGCTGCATCGTGGCAGCTTGGGCGATCTCGATGTCGCTCGGCGCGGGCGACTTGCGAACGGGCTTCGCGGTGGAAGTCAAGACGTCCTCCTGTGTTGCCCCGAGGCGCGCGATGGAGCGCCGAGGGCATGGCGGGATATGGCTTCTCTGGAACTGTGCGACGGATTGTACCGGTGGGCGCCCACGGGCGCCAGACCGGCGGCGCAGCGCCCCGGATGGGCGTCAGGCGCCGCCGAAGCGGGCGCGCGCGGCAGACTGCGCCCCCTCGTGGACGGATCGCGCCGGGCGCCCGGTGGCGGCGGCGACGCTGCACACGTCCTCGTACTCGGGCGAGACGGTGACGAGGCGGCCGGCGTCGTAGCCCAGCCGGACGCCGATCTCGTGGCCGTCCACGACGACCGCCACGCGACGATCGTCCGCGTACAAGCGCGCCACGGGAAGCACGCGCAGACCGAAGCTCGTGGTCTCGGCGAAGACGGTGTCCGCGAGTCGCTGTCGGTCGGCCATCGCGGCGAGCACGTGCAGCACGATCCCAGGCCGACCCTTCTTCATCAGGGCGCTCGTGAGCCACACGTCGAGGGCGCCCGCGGCACGCAGCACGTCCGCCGCGTGCGCCAGCAACTCGGACGTCATGTCGTCGATGTTGGTCTCAAGCAGCACGTGCTCCGGCACGGAGCCAGGCAAGGCCTGCGCCGTGCCCTCTGGGCCGCCTGACGGCTCGATGAGCAGGGCGCGCAGCACGTTCGGCCGGTCCGGCGCCTCGCGCTGCCCGGCGCCGTAGCCGACGCCGTCGATACGGCCGGCGGGCATGGCGGAGAACGCATCGGCGAAGTGGGCCAGGAGCGCCGCGCCGGTGGGCGTCGTCAGCTCGCCGAGGGACTCGCCGGCCGCGGCGGCGACGGGTGAGCCCGTCAGCAAGGCGAGCACGGCGGGCGCGGGCACCGAGACCAGGCCGTGCGCCGTGCGCACCATGCCGCTCCCCAACGCCGGCGGCGTCGCCACGATCGTGTCCGGCGAAAGCCGGTCGATCAGGACGGCGGCGCTGACCAGATCCACCACCGTGTCGACGCCGCTCAGTTCGTGGAGATGCTCGTCGGCGTCGCCGTGGACCTGCGCCTCCGCGGCGGCCATGCGGCGCGCCACGGCGACGACCGCCTCCACCACCGACGGCTTGAGCGCCGCGGCGCGCACGCTCTCGATGAGCTCGGCAAACGTCGCGAACCCCGGCGCCTCGGCGACCGTGAAGGCGCGGGCCGCTACACCGCCGCGCCGGACCTCCCCGCTGGCGACGAGATCCGGGTCCACGCCGACGGCGGCCAATGCCGGACGCACGAGACCGGCGAGCGGGTCGTCGCCGCGGGCCGCGGCCAGCGACATGAGCGCGGCCACGAGCATGTCGCCGCTGACCCCGTTGGCGCAGTCGAGGAAGAGGATCATGGCGGTCACTCTATCGGGACGAGTCGACGATGCCCAGCCTGCCATGACGTGGCGGCGATCGCCAACGGCGTCGCCGTTGCCTGCCTGTACACTGCCGACATGCGCATCGCCCAGCTCGCCGCCCCTTGGATCACGGTCCCGCCCGCCGGCTACGGCGGGACGGAGTGGGTCGTCCAGCAGCTGTGCGATGGGCTCACGGCCCGCGGCCACGAGATCGTGCTCTACGCCAGCGGCGACTCGCACACGAAGGCCGAGCTCCGCGCGATCTTCCCGGTACAGGTACCCGCGGTCCTCGGACAGGCCAGTTACGACGCCCGCCAGGTCGCCTTCGCCTTCGCCGACATCGAGCGCGGCGGCTTCGACCTCGTGCACGACCATTCGGGCTTCCTCGGCGTCGCCTTCAGCCGCTATCTCCAGACGCCGATGGTGCACACGGTGCACTGCGCCTTCGACGAGAACGCGTACCCCTTCTACGAGCAGTTCCGCGACGCCGTCGGCTACATCGCCATCAGCAAGTACCAGCAGTCGATGGCGCCGCCGGGTATGGCCTGGGCTGGTCTCGCCTACAACGCCATCGCCGTCGAGCAGTGGCCCTTCACGTCCCAGAAGGACGACTACCTCCTGGCCTTCGGCCGCGTCTGCGAGGCCAAGGGCTTCCATCTCTCGATCGAGGCGGCAAAGCGCAGCGGCCACAGGCT
>Ga0315273_10009523_pt1 | contig 12323 bp, 15 predicted proteins | sample YL17G02_0_MG_FD_205753 | JGI IMG/M metagenome (GOLD analysis project Ga0315273, IMG submission 205753) | Sediment microbial communities from Yellowstone Lake, YNP, Wyoming, USA - YL17G02_0 | ecosystem: Environmental > Aquatic > Freshwater > Lake > Sediment | place: USA: Wyoming | collected... | reverse complement strand
TCGAGTTCGCGGATCCGCGCGAACGGGACGCCATGCCCGCCCCCCTGGTACGCGTACGTCGCGTCGGTGAAACGATCGCACAATACCCAGTCTCCGCGCGTCAGCGCCGGCCGAATCACGTTGTCGAGGTGCTCGCGCCGGGCGGCAAACATCAGCAGCGCCTCGCTGTCGCGCGTCATCGGTTCGCGCAACAGCAGCACGCGCAGCTTTTCGCCGAACGCCGTGCCGCCGGGCTCGCGCGTCGCGACGACAGCTCGGCCGCGCGCTTCGAGGCGCGCCGCAAGCCAGGCGACGTGCGTGCTCTTGCCGGCACCGTCGATGCCTTCGAGCGTGATGAAACGGCCGATCGCGGCGGTCATGGAAAGTCGGGAACGCGGCACATGGAAAGACAGGACAAATTCGGGGACGAGGTGCCTGAAGGGCGCGCCGGCGTCAGCGTTGCCCAAGCTGGAATTTTGCCACGGCGCGATGGTGATCGGAGAGATTCGCGGAGAATTCGCTCGAGCCGTCACCGCGCGATACGAAATAGAGGAAAGCGGTCTTCGGCGGATTTACGACCGCATCGAGCGATCCCTGCCCGGGCAATGCGATCGGCGTCGGCGGAAGGCCGTCCCGCGTGTAGGTGTTGTAGGGCGTGTCTGTCTCCAGGTCGCGCCGGCGCAGGTTGCCGTCGAATTTGGCGCCGAGCCCGTAGATCACCGTCGGGTCGGATTGCAGGCGCATGCCGAGCCGCAGTCGGTTGACGAAGACCGACGCGATCAGAGGACGGTCCGCGGCGCGCCCCGTCTCCTTTTCGACCATCGACGCCAGGATAAGCGCCTCGTACGGATCCCGAAGCGGCAATTCGCTCGCGCGCCTCGCCCACGCAACGTCGAGCCGTGCGCGCATCAGTCGGTGTGCGCGCGTCAGCAACGCGAGATCGGAAGAACCCGTCGCAAAGAAGTAGGTGTCGGGAAAGAACCAGCCCTCGAGGCTCGGCCCCGGCACACCGATTCGGCGGGCGAGCTCCGCGGCCGGCAGATCGAGCATGGTCTTCGCGATCTCGGGACTCGCGGCGAGCGCGCCGGCGAGCTCCGCAAAGGTCGCACCTTCGACCACCGTCAATCCCGTCTGCGTAACATCACCGGCCGTCAGCTTGTCGAGCAGTCGCGGCAGCGTAATTCCCTGGGCGATCTCGTAGTTTCCCGCCTTGATCGCCCGATCCGCCCGCTTGAGCCGCGCCAGCGCGACGAGCGGAAACTCCGTGGGCAACGCCCCCGCCGTGGCGAGTTCCCGCGCGACCGACTTGAGGCTCGCGCCCGATTTCACGTCAAAGGCGAACGGCGAAACCGGGAGACGAAGTGGCTGCATGATCCACCAAGCCAAAAGTCCTGCGATCGTTGCCGCGACCAACGCGAGTATCGCAACGGCGCGGGCAAGCAGGTGAACGGATCGAGACACGGAGATAGGACCGGGAGTGCCTGCGGCGCGGCGTGTCCACCCGCAAGGACTGCCGGATTATAATCGGCGCATGACGCTTGGTCGGAGAATCCACCCGGTGGAGGTCGGTTTCACGCTGATCGAGGTGCTGGTCGTCATCGTCATCCTCGGCATTCTTGCGGCGCTCGTCGTCCCCCGCGTGCTCGAGCGGCCCGACGAGGCGCGCGTCATCGCCGCGAGGAGCGATATCGCCGCGATCCTCGCCTCGTTGAAACTCTACCGCCTCGACAATCAGCGCTACCCGACCGGAGAACAGGGCCTTGCCGCGCTGGTCGCACGTCCGACGCAACCCCCGATTCCGCCCAATTGGAAGCCGAACGGCTACCTCGAGCGCCTGCCAAGAGATCCGTGGGGCCAGCCCTACCAGTACCTGAATCCGGGCCTGCGCGGCGAGATCGATGTCTACAGCTTCGGCGCCGACGGGCAGCCGGGAGGAACCGGCATCGACGCCGACCTAGGATCGTGGGACCTGTGATGGCCACGGGCGGGCGCTCGGGCTTCACGCTGGTCGAAGTATTGATCGTTGTGGTCGTCATCGCGATCGCGTCGGGGTTCCTTATCGTCAATCTCGGCGGCGGCGACCGGCGCGTGGCCGAGCGCGAGGCGGCGCGCCTCGCCAGCGCACTCGAGCACGCCGCCGCGCTCGCACAATGGAAAGCCGAAACGCTGGGCGTTTCCGCCGAGGGTACGGGTTATCGCTTCTGGCGCCGCGGCGCCGACAACCTGTGGACTCCGGTGCAGGACGATGAAGTCCTCGCGCCGCGCACGCTTCCCGCGCAGCTTGCCGTTTCAGCGGCGTCGTATGCCGGCGTTCCCGCCGCCGTCGACGCCATTCTTCCGTTTCGTCCCAGCGGGCGCAACGAACCCTACGCGCTTCTGCTTGCGTCCCCCGCATGGTCCCTGGTCGTCACCGGCGATCCGTTGAACCGCGTGCAGGTCGCGGCTCACGCGGCTTCACCCTAGTCGAAATTCTCGTTGCACTGGCCATCCTCGCGGTCGCGCTGGCCGCGGGGATGCGCGCCGTCGCGCAATCCGCCGATGGCGCGACGATGTTGAAGCAGCGCACGCTGGCACTTTGGGTCGCACAGAACCGACTGGCGACCGCGCAGCTCGCGTCGCCCTGGCCCGCTCCCGGATTGCGCGATGGCGATGCCCTGCAGGCCGGCGCGCGATTCACATGGCGCGAAACCGTCGCCGGGACGCCCAATCCAGGGTTCCGCAGGATCGACATCGTCGTCGCGGATCCCGGACAGCCGGACTACGTGCTCGCCCGGCTTTCGGGGTATCTCGGGCAGCCCCCACAGCGATGACGCGGCGGCCGGCGGGTTTCACGCTGCTCGAGCTTCTGATCGCGCTCGCGATCCTTGCTCTCGTCTCGGTGCTCGGCTACCGGGCGCTTTCGTCGCTCACCGACAGCGAAGCGAAGCTCACGGCGGAGGCGCAGCATTGGCGAAACCTCGACGGACTGTTCGCGCGGCTCGAGGCCGACATGCGCCTTGCGCTGCCGCGTGAGGTGCGGACTGAAGGCGGCACCGAACCGGCGTGGATCGGCGATAGCGACAGCGCGGGCAGCGCGGAATTGCGCTTCTCGCGGGCGGGCCCCGAGTTCACCCTGGAGTCGGGCAGCAGCGGCCAACGAATCGGCTATCGAATGCGCAACGGCGCGGTCGAGGTGCTGTACTGGCCGCGCCTCGATCAGCCCGCTGCCGTCGTGCCCGTGGCCTACGTGCTGGCGGAGGGAGTCACGCAATTCCGTATCGCCTATCTCGACGGGCGTGGCGGCTGGCGCGATCGCTGGCCGACGGCGGGCGAGCCGGCGCTGCCGCGTGCCGTCCGGGTCGCGATGACGCTCGCCGGTGGCGAAGTCATCGAGCGATTGCTGGCCCTGCGATGATGCGCCTTCGCGGCGCGGCCGTGGTCCTGGCGATGCTGATCGCCGCGCTTGCCGCGGCCGTCGCGGCGACGGTGTTCGCCGATCAGCAGCGATGGAGCCGGATGGTCGAGTATCGGCGGGATCAGGTGCAAGCGCAGGCGCTGGCGATGGCGGGCATCCAATGGGCCCGGCAGATCCTCGACGACGATGCGCGCAGATCCGAGATCGATCACCTTGGCGAACCGTGGGCGCTCGCGCTGCCGCCGATCCCGCTCCCGAACGGCGAGATCCGCGGTTCGATCGTCGATGCGCAGGGTCGGCTCAACGTCAACGCGCTCGGCGATGCGGACGCGTCGTCCGCGTCCGAGCGCGCGCGCATCGCCGCGCTATTTGCGCAGCGCGGCGGGCCCAACACCGCGCTCGATGCCATCGCTGACTGGATCGACGCCGATGGCGCCGTCCGCGAAGCGGGTGCGGAGGACGCCTACTACGCCGCGCAAGCCGTTCCGGGCCTCGCCGCGAACGTGCCCGTGCTTCGGGTCGCCGAGTTGGCCACCGTGAAAGGCGTGACACCGCAGGCACTCGCGGCCGTCGCGCCGTACCTTTCCGCGCTGCCCCGCGGCACTCCCGTCAACGTCAACACCGCGCCGGCCGAGGTGCTCGCTGTCATCGTCGACAAGCTGGGTGCCGACGGCGCGGCAGCCCTCGTCGCGCGCAGGGCGCGCGAGCCCTACGGGACGATCGCCGAGTTCCGATCGCGGCTTCCGAAGGGGGCCACGCTCTCCGACGAACGCGCGCTCGCGGTCAAGAGCACGTACTTCTATGTGACAGTCGAGGCCCGGCAAGGCGCGACCGTCGCCCGCGCTCGCGCACTCCTGCATCGCGGCGGCAGCGAGTGGCCGACCATCATCTGGCAGGTTGTCGAGTGAAGCGAACACGCAGATCGGTCGCGTAAACTATGGCGATGGTCGCGCCTCCTACCTCTTCGGCATGACGACGCTGCGCACAAGGCTCGCCGCGCCCGCTACGCCGGACCACGCCAGCGCTTGGGCGCTTTTCGATGCGGCCGGCGCCTGCGTGCGCAGCGGGGTCGATCGTCCCGGCGCATGGCCGGCCGCGGACAGGATCGAGGTCGTGCTGGCCGCGTCGCAGGTGCGCATCGCGTGCGTTGCGTTGCCGCCGATGCCGCCGTCGCGCATCGCGGGCGCGGTGGGCTTCGCACTGGAAGACCAACTGGCAGGGCCTGTCGCCGCGCATCATCTCGCCACGTCGGCGCAGGCGCCGGATGGGCGCGTGCGCGTCGTGATCGTCGCGCGCTCGCTGGTTGCGGGCATCGCCGGTTGGGGGCGTCCCGTCGCGCGGATCATTGCCGAGCCCGACCTCGCGCCGCCGCTCGTCGGCTGGCGCTGGTGCGCGAGCAAGGACGACGACGGAGGATTCGTCCGCCGCGTCGACGGCAGCGCATTCCCGGTCAGCGCGCCGCCGGGCGACGGCGCGCTCCCCGTCGAACTTGCGCACGCTCTGGCGCAAGCCCGTCGCGACGGCCCCGCCCCGCCGCACGTCCGCGTCGATGCCGCATTCCCCGACGATGCACTCTCCCGCTGGCACCGCGAAACCGGCGTCGCCTTCCCGCGTGGCACGCCGTGGCGATGGGAGATGGCATCCCCCGCGGCATTTTCAGCTGCGATCGACGTGCTGCCTGCCGCGCCGGCGGCAGAATCGGCGGCGGCCCGTCGCCATGTCGGACGCCTGTTCGCGCCGGCGCTAATACTTGCCGGTACTGCCATCGCCATCCACGTGGTCGCCGGTGCCGGCGAATGGGCATTGCTCCGAATCGATGCATGGCGCGATGCGCGCGAATGGGAGGCGCTGGCGTTGGCGGCGGGTGCCCCGTCCGACGCCGCGTCGACACCGCAATCGGCGCGTGCGGCGCTCGTGCAACGCCATGCGGAACTGCGCCATGCGCGTGGATTGCCCGCGCCGGACGATGCGTTGCCGTTGCTCGCGCGTGCCGCGCCCGCGCTGGCCGCGTTGCCCCAGGGGTCGGTGAAGAGCGCTGCCTACGCCGATGGACATTGGACGCTCGACCTTGCGCGCGCCGAAACGCCGGCCGTCCGCGATTTCGACGCACGGATGCGGGGAGCCGGCTTGCCGGTGCTCGTGGCAACGTCGCCGACCGGGACACGAATGCGATTCGGGGGCCCCTGATGACGCCTTCGCTTTCGGCTTTTCGCGCGCCGGCGCCTGTTGTACGCTGGCTCGCGGAAAAGACGCGTGGCGAACGCCGCTTCCTGACCGCGTTGCTCGTCGTGGCAACGGTCGTGCTCTTCTGGGCCGCGATCTGGCAACCTCTCGTGCGCGACACGGTTGCGATGCGTGCCGTTCAAAACGGAAACGCTGCCGCGTTGGCTGCGGCGCGCCGGATGACCGACGAAATCGCCGGGCTCGCCCGCACCTCGGATACTCCGGTCGCGGCCGACGCACGCGGCAGTCTCGAGCGTGTTCTTGCGCAGCAGAACCTGCGTTCGGCCGTCACGCAGCTCGAATGGCAGGACGGTCGGGCGCGCGTCGTATTTGCCGCAGTCCGCTTCGACGCGCTGATCGTCGCGCTCGAAGCGCTCCAGCGCGACGCGAATCTCCGCGCCGTCGAGGCGACCGTCACCGCTCGCGTCGAACCGGGCATGGTCCGCGCGGATCTCACGCTGGCGCGCTGAACGCGCCCTCGAATGACACCGGCGCGGCGCCCGCTCGTCATTGTCGCAGCGGTCGCCGGCGTCGCGACGATCGTCGCGGCCTGGCTTGCGCCCGCCGCGCTTGTCGACTCGCGCCTGGCGCAGATCACCGGCGGCGGGGTCCGGCTGGTGGACACCGAGGGGACCGTTTGGCGCGCTCGCGGCAACCTTGTCGCCGGGACGGCGAGGATGTCGGTCGCATGGCGGCTCGAAGCGTGGCCACTTCTTCGCCGCGAGCTCCGCTTTCATCTCGTGCCCGACGCGAGCACGGTCGGCGAATCGCCACGCGCCGGAATCGCAATCGTCGGCGGGCGCGTCTCGTTCCGTGACGTCGACGCAACGTTCCCGGCCGCGCTTTTCGCCGCCGCAGCGGGGCCGGGCGCCCCCTGGGTCGTTGGCGGCAACGTCCGTGTGAACGCCGTCGCCATGAACTGGGCGCCGCCGTCCTCCGATGGCGAAGCGCATGTCCAATGGCGCCAAGCGCGGCTCGCCGCCGTCCAGAGTACGGTGTCGCTCGATCTTGGCGACGTGTCGCTCCCGCTCAAGGCCGACGGCGACCGCCTCTTCGGGACGGTCTCCAACGACGGCGGCGATCTCTCGGTTCGCGGTGATTTCACGTTTGGCGCGACGGAGGGCGCGGAAGTCTCGCTATTGCTTACGCCGCGGCGAGCGGACAACGTCGACCTCGTTCAGGTGCTGTCTGTCCTCGGTACCGCCGAGGGCACCGGCTGGCGCATCCGCTGGAAGCGACCGATCCGATGAGCCGCAAGCACCGCGGGACGCGCGGCGCGGCGCGCGAGACCATCGCGCCCGACCCGCCCCCCGCGCCGAACGGCCGCAACCGGATCGCCGGCATAGATGCGTTGCGTGGCCTGGCGTTGTGCCTGATGTTCGTCTACCACTTTGCGTTCGACCTCCGCTTCTACGGCGTCTCCGCGGCGGATTTCGAGAGCGATCCGTTCTGGCTCGGGTTCCGCGCGGTGATCGTCAGCGCCTTCATGACACTGGTGGGCCTGAGCCTCGTGCTCGCCCATCGAGCGGGTGCCACCCGCGCGCATTTCTGGACACGGATCGGCATCGTCGCCGCGTGCGCGCTCGCAGTGAGCGTTGGCAGCTGGATCGTGTTTCCGCGCTCGTACATCTATTTCGGCATCCTGCACAGCATTGCGGTCGCGTCGGTGCTGGCGTGGCCGTTCGTCGGCCGACCCCGAACCGCGTTCGCCGTCGGCTGCATTGTGATCGCCGCGGGACTCGCGTGGTCGCATCCGGCGTTCGATGCGCGCGCGCTGTCCTGGATCGGATTCACGACCACGAAACCGGCGACCGAGGACTACGTGCCGCTCGCGCCCTGGGGGGGCATCGTGTTTGTCGGAATCGCGCTGGGTCATCGGCTCGCCCGCGGGGCGTCCCGCGCGCTGGAGCGGCTCGCCGCGGTGGCGCCGCCGGCGTGGCTGCGCTGGCTTGGGCGGCACAGCCTCGCGGTCTACATGGTCCACCAACCGATTCTGCTCGGCCTGCTTTGGCTGGCAGTCGGGCGTCGTTGAGATCGTCGGGACGAACAAGTCTGACCACCGAGACCACGTGCGGGCCCGAAGGACCCATCTGCCCGCCCTGCCGGCTCGCCGCGCCGCGCTTGGACCGATGTGTCGATTCCGCTATAATCGGTGGCTTGCAGGCGCGTAGCTCAGCTGGTTAGAGCACCACCTTGACATGGTGGGGGTCGTTGGTTCGAGTCCAATCGCGCCTACCACCCGACTACGAAATACCGCGACTCACCGCGCGACGGAAAGGCATGGTTATGACACCGCGAACGCGCAGGGAAACCGCTTAGGGAACGCGAGTTCGCACGTCGTCCGTGTAGGAAAAAGTGCGGCTCGCCCGCACTTTTTTTTGGTGGGGTCAGAAACCCCGAAGGAACCGCCATGCCGAAAATCACGCTCCCCGATGGCGCCGTCAAGGCCTTCGACGCGCCGGTTACCGTCGCCGAAATCGCCGCCGCCATCGGTCCCGGCCTCGCCAAGGCCGCGCTCGCCGGCAAGATCGACGGCAAGCTCGTCGACACGTCGCACCTGATCGAGCACGACGCCGCGCTCGCTATCGTCACCGACAGGGATGCCGAGGGTCTGGAGGTCCTGCGCCACTCGACCGCCCATCTGCTCGCGTATGCGGTGAAGGAGCTCTTTCCCGAGGTGCAGGTGACGATCGGCCCGGTGATCGAGGACGGCTTCTACTACGATTTCGCGTACAAGCGCCCGTTCACGCCCGAAGACCTCGAAGCCATCGAGAAAAAGATGGCCGACCTCGCGAAAAAGGACGAGCGCGTAACGCGCCGCCTGGTGTCGCGCGACGACGCCGTCGCGTACTTCAAGGCACAGGGCGAGCATTACAAAGCCGAAATCATCGCGTCGATCCCGGCGGAGCAGGACATCTCGCTCTACGCCGAGGGGCGATTCACCGATCTCTGCCGGGGGCCGCACGTGCCGTCAACCGGCAAGCTCAAGGTTTTCAAGCTGATGAAGGTCGCCGGTGCCTATTGGCGTGGCGACTCGAAAAACGCAATGCTGCAGCGGATCTACGGCACGGCGTGGGCGAACAGGGACGACCTCGCCGCCTATCTCACGCGGATCGAGGAAGCCGAGAAGCGCGACCACCGGCGACTCGGGCGGCAGCTCGACCTTTTCCACCTGCAGGACGAGGCGCCGGGGATGGTGTTCTGGCATCCGAAGGGCTGGACGATCTGGCAACAGGTCGAGCAGTACATGCGCCGCGTCTACCAGGACAACGGCTATCACGAGGTGAAGAGCCCGCAGATTCTCGATCGATCGTTATGGGAAAAGTCCGGGCACTGGGCGAACTTCAAGGAGAACATGTTCACGACGGAGTCGGAAAAGCGCGACTTCGCGATCAAGCCGATGAACTGCCCGGGACATGTGCAGATCTTCAACGAAGGCCTCCGCAGCTATCGCGAATTGCCGCTGCGCTACGGCGAGTTCGGCAATTGCCATCGCAACGAGCCGTCGGGAGCGCTGCACGGGATCATTCGCGTGCGCGGCTTCACGCAGGACGATGGCCATATATTCTGCTCGGAAGACCAGATCCAGCCGGAAGTGACGGCGTTCAACCGGCAGGCGCTCGCGGTCTACAAGGACTTTGGCTTCACCGACGTCGCGATCAAGATCGCGCTCCGCCCGGAAAAGCGGCTGGGCTCCGACGAGACGTGGGACCGCGCCGAAAACGCGCTGCGGCAGGCGTTGCGCGCCTGCGGCGTCGACTGGGCCGAACTCCCCGGCGAAGGAGCGTTCTATGGTCCCAAGGTCGAATATCACCTGAAAGACTCGATCGGCCGCTCCTGGCAGTGCGGGACCATGCAGACGGATTTTCAGATGCCCGGCCGTCTCGGGGCCGAATACGTGGACCACGACGACACGCGTAAAGTCCCCGTGATGCTGCACCGGGCCATCGTCGGGTCGCTCGAGCGGTTCATCGGGATTCTGATCGAGAACTATGCGGGGGCGCTGCCGCTCTGGCTGGCGCCCGTTCAGGCAGTCGTGCTGACGATCACCGACCGGCAGGCAGGCTACGCCCGCGACCTCGAAGCCCGGCTGAAGGCCGCCGGCCTGCGGGTGCTGGCCGATTTGCGTAACGAGAAAATAACCTATAAGATTCGAGAACATAGCCTGCAAAAGTTGCCCTATCAGTTGATCGTCGGCGACAAGGAGATGCAGGCTTTGCAGGTGGCCGTGCGAACCCGTGCTGGCGAGGATCTGGGGGCAATGCCCGTGGATGCCTTGCTTGCGCGCCTCCGCCAGGAGGTTGCGGCGCGTCATTAGCGTGGCGCGATGCGGGTGGCACGGTCTCTCTTTTGTTCATTTGGAGAATCAGCGATAGCCCAGGACAGAGCACAGCGGATCAACGGCGAAATCAACGCCCCCGAAATCCGCTTGGTTGGTGTAGACGGCGAGCAACTCGGCATCGTGCCGCTGGCGGAAGCCCTGGCGCAGGCCGAGGTGGCGGAACTTGATCTGGTTGAGATCGCGCCGACGGCCAAGCCCCCGGTCTGCCGGATCATGGATTTCGGCAAGTTCAAGTACCGGGAAGCGAAAAAGCAGCACGAGGCGAGGCTCAAGCTCAAGCAGATTCAGGTCAAGGAAGTCAAATTCCGACCGGGAACTGACGAAGGTGACTACCAGATCAAGCTGCGCAACCTGATCCGGTTTTTAGGCGAGGGCGACAAGGCGAAGATAACGCTTCGCTTCCGTGGCCGCGAAATGGCGCACCAGGAGTTCGGAGTGCGCCTGCTGGAACGGATACGAAACGACCTCGAGGCGCATAGCGTGGTCGAGTCGTGGCCGAGGCTCGAGGGACGGCAGATGGTGATGCTGCTCGCCCCGAAAAAAGTGGCACCGAAGGTTCATCACCCTGCGAAGCCCGAAGCCGGTAAACAAGTCTCTCCACCGGAGAGCACCGCCGTGGGCAGCAAATAAGGGACGAAGTCATGCCCAAGATGAAGACGAAGAGCGGCGCGAAAAAGCGTTTTCGCGTTCGTGGGAGCGGCAGCGTGAAGCGCGCGATGGCGTTCAAGCGCCACATCCTCACGAAGAAGACAACCAAGAACAAGCGGCATTTGCGCGGCACCACCGGAATCCACAGCACCAATGCGGATTCGGTCAAATCCATGCTGCCGTACGCGTAAGGGGCCCGGACCATGCCAAGAGTCAAGCGTGGGGTGACCGCCAAGGCGCGGCACAAGAAAGTCCTGGCGCTGGCGAAGGGTTACCGCGGCCGCCGCAACGCCGTCTATCGCATCGCCAAGGAGGCGGTGATGAAGGCGGGCCAGTACGCCTACCGCGATCGCCGTGTGAAAAAGCGCGAGTTCCGCGCGTTGTGGATCGCCCGGATCAACGCCGCCGTGCGTGAGCTCGGCATGAGCTACAGCGTGTTCATGAACGGCCTGAAAAAGGCATCGATCGACATCGACCGGAAAGTGCTCGCCGATCTCGCTGTGCACGATAAGGTTGCCTTTACCAAAATTGCGGAGCAGGCCAAAGCCTCTCTGGCCTGATCGAGCCGCGCAAGAACGAGGGAGGCGCGAACCGCCTCCCTTTTTTTTTCCAGAGGCCACGCGATCGGCACTCGGCGCACGAAACCCTAAACGCGGAACCTCGATGGACGAACTCGATCGCATCGTTGCTGCGGCGCAGGCCGATTTTGCCGCTTGCACGGACCCGGCTGCCCTGGAGAACGGCAAGGCGAAGTATCTCGGCAAGGCCGGGGCGCTGACCGAGCTCCTGAAATCGCTCGGCAGGCTCGCCCCCGCCGACCGCCCCGCCGCCGGCGCTCGAATCAACGCGACGAAGGTGAAGCTCGAAGCGGCGCTTGTCGCGCGGCGTCTGGCGCTCGCGGATTCGCGGCTCGCGGAAGAACTCGCCGGCGAGGCGCTCGATGTGTCGCTGCCCGGGCGCGGCGTGGGAACCGGCGCGCTGCACCCGATCACGCGAACCCTCGAACGCATCGAAGCCCTGTTCCGCTCCCTCGGCTTCGAAGTCGCCGACGGACCCGAGATCGAGGACGATTTCCACAACTTCACAGCGCTCAATACGCCGGAAAACCACCCTGCGCGCTCGATGCACGACACCTTTTACGTCGAAGGCGGACACGTGCTCCGCACGCACACGTCGCCCGTCCAGGTGCGCTACATGGAAACGCACGCACCTCCCGTCAAGATCATCGCGCCGGGCCGCGTCTACCGCGTCGACAGCGACGCCACGCATTCACCGATGTTTCACCAGGTCGAGGGCCTGTGGATCGCCGAGGACGTCACGTTCGCCGATCTGAAAGGCGTGTTCACCGAATTCCTGCGCAACTTCTTCGAGCGCGACGACCTGAAAGTGCGCTTCCGCCCTTCGTTCTTTCCGTTCACCGAACCTTCGGCCGAGATCGACATGAGTTTTGGCGACGGCTGGCTCGAAATTGCCGGCGCAGGCCAGGTGCACCCGAACGTGCTCAGGGCCGTGAACATCGATCCCGAAAGCTACCAGGGCTTCGCATTCGGGATGGGGCCGGACCGGCTCGCCATGTTGCGGTATGGCGTGAACGACGTCCGACAATTCTTCGAGAATGATCTGCGGTTTCTGCGGCAGTTTGCGTGAGATGAACAGCCCCCACGCTCACTGCGTTCGCTGCCCCACAAGCGACGGTGGCGCGCCGGTCGCAGGTCCGGCTTCAGCCGGACGCGGCAA
>Ga0315273_10009522_pt1 | contig 12324 bp, 15 predicted proteins | sample YL17G02_0_MG_FD_205753 | JGI IMG/M metagenome (GOLD analysis project Ga0315273, IMG submission 205753) | Sediment microbial communities from Yellowstone Lake, YNP, Wyoming, USA - YL17G02_0 | ecosystem: Environmental > Aquatic > Freshwater > Lake > Sediment | place: USA: Wyoming | collected... | reverse complement strand
GGAAGAAGGCCTGACTCAACTTCAAAACCGTTCCTTCACCGGCTCTTGGGGATACAATGACAACACTGTCGAAGAGATAATTTACCGCATTAGTCTCCCCAACTGCTCCCCGGGGGACGTGATTCTGGCCTTCGAGTCGGATAAACCCATCGGCCATTGCTGGACAAGAATAAACTCATGGAAAAACGAAGCGCCCGGCGAAGGTACCGGTCGCATCTACATGTTGGGCGTTGATCCAACTCACCGAGGGAGAGGGTTGGGCAGGCAACTTCTGCTTGTCGGACTCTCCTATCTGAAGAGCAAAGGTCTTCATGTTGTTGAGTTGACGGTGGATAGTGAGAATAAAGCCGCCTGCGCTCTTTATAAGTCGTTGGGATTTAAACCCTGGACATGCAGTCTATGGTATGAAAAGAGGCTGGAGTGAGTATATTAAGGTTTATCTGTCGATGAATATTGTTAAACACGAAACTCTTTTGTTCCTTCGTATGCCCCAGCAGAGAAATCCCTCAAAACGCTTCGGTATACTTCAATTATCGCTTCGGTGATGTTTGACCAGCTGTACTCGGTTACGGATGCCCGGATCGCTTCGGCACACTCTGTGTTCTTTTTTGACGTTGAAAGAAGCAGTGCTATCATATCTGCAAGACGACAGGGGTCATTATCCATCACGACATATCCTGTTTCACCGTGTCGAATGACACTTTCGCCCCCCCCAACCTTCGTGGATACGACGGGCGTTCCACAGGCAAGGGATTCCAAAACCACCAGCCCGAAGCTTTCATAATAGGATGGTACAACGCATAAATCGGCGGCATTGTAAAAGAAGGGCAACATTCCCTGTTTAACCAGGCCGAGAAAAATAACTGACTCGTGGATCATTAAGCTCCGTGACAGGCTCTTCAACCTTTGTATTTCTGCCTGGCCGTCTTCGTCGCCGCCGATCACAACAAGCTTGATTTTTCCCATCTTGTCCAGATATGTCATGGCTTTCAACAAGTTTTCTATACCCTTCAGTGGAACAATCCTCCCCACGAACAAAATGATACTCTCACTATTGAAGCATAGATGACTTCGCGCGATTTCTCTCTCGATGGGTCGAAACAGATCTAAATTCACGCCGCAAGGAATAACACTAATAGTCCCAGGGGCGGCATCGTAATACGAGAATAGCTCCTCTTTTCCCTGCTCGGTGGAAGCTATGATATGGTGGCAATCCTTGACTATTTCCTTTTCGGCGTTGATACGGAGCTCGGGTTCTTCCTCACCGATACCGGTTGCGTTCTTAACCGCGCCCAGGGTGTGGAATGCCATAATATGGGGGATGCCCCACAAACGGCTCAACATTTTCCCAGCCAAACCCGAAAGCCAATAATGGCTATGGATCAGATCATAGCAAAGCCCGTTCTGTTTCCTGAAATTTTCCAAGTGCCGGGTGAAATCGGCAAGATGATAATAGATTGCCAGCTTCTGTGTATCTTCTTCACCAGCATTGAGATGGATAAGACGCGCATTTTGCCCCAATTCAACAACCTGTTCGTGAATCGGCTCATGAATGCGAGTATAGACATCGACTAAATGATTTCGCCGCCCGAGCTCACGAGCAACCTCCCGAATGTAGACGCTCATGCCGCCTGTATTTTCCGCCCCTACCTTGCCCAAGGGACAACTGTGAATACTGAGCATCGCTATCTTCAAGTCATATCCCTCACGGATCATCCTTTTGCTAATACCCAACAAGGTGCCGCCATCTTACGTTAACAACGCATTTATAAAGATATCTGGCAGCTGTACAAAGTAATTTCTTTGCCTCCTAAGCGATGTTTGTACTCTTCGGCTCCCTTTAGGAAGTCAAATTTACTCCTTCCTCTTTCTACACTGTCTTTGATGCACAAGACCTTGGAAATTAACCCTACGCTTAAGAAGCTATATTTAGGATCATACCCATTATTATAAAGAAACACCTTGTTATTGTAGTCAAAATACATCACTGCGGCTACGGGTAATGCATCGAGGTCCAGGAGGCCAAGTCTCAGGAGCCCTGCGTGCGCCATGGTTTTTACAAGCGACGTGAAGAAGGATTCCATCCGCGCAGTCAAAAATATCGCCTTGTCCTGCCTGCTTTCCCGGAAAAGCTTTAGAAAGCCGGCAAGGGACTGTGACGCAGACTCGCCATCTTCAATAACGCGGTAATTTATGTCACCTGCTTCCCCCAATCTTCTCAGTTTTCGCCTTACCTCATGCCGTTGCTTCTGGCTTAATGTTTCTAAATAACTCTGCCAGGTGGGAGGCAAATCCAGCTCCAGAGAAATGTCCTCTGCTGTCCAAGAGACTTCATATTTAAGATCTCGTGCAATATCTATAAGATGGGTGAACACAGTTGAATCAGGCCTTAAAGGCCTCAGATCCAGTCGCCTGATATCCCTCGCCCTCAAGTCACTAAGCAAGACATTGAAAAAATCAACTTCTTTGCCTGGAACAATGACAAAGTCTAAATAATCACAAACATCTGTGCTACCGATGAAAAAGGCCTCTTCCCCTCTCAATAGAAGGGGAGCAATGCCGATGATGTTCTCCCCTTGTCTTACAGCGCCCAAATATAGCTCGGCTTCGAATCCGAATGCGTTCCACCAGACTTCGAGGTAAGGCGGCAAAACGAAAACACAGGTCCACATCGAGGAGTTCCGGGATTCGAGCCAGTAGGAAGTAAGACTGTAAAAACTCTCCAAAGTAAGATTATAGTCTGATATCGATATCTTATGTAACGTCATCGATAATCCATTAAAGACATTGATGCAGTTTCCTTAACTGTGTGTCGATGGTCAAGGCCTGGCACTTGAGCGCCGAATAAATTTCTCTGTCATGCGAAAGGCATCATCATCGCTGTACTGCCGTGGTGGGTGCTTCATGAAAAAGGCGGATGGGGCAATCAGAGCACCTCCTTCGCCCCGGATGAGGGCCAATTTGCAGCAACGGATAGCATCGATAACTACCCCGGCGGAGTTGGGAGAATCTTCCACGGACAGACGCATTTCCAAGCTTACAGGTACATCTCCGAACACCGTGCCTTCTATGCGGATAAAGCAAATTTTGTTATCTTTCTGCCAAGCCACGTAGTCGCTGGGCCCGATATGGATATTCTCGCTTTCCAGGCGCTCAAAAGCAACTGATTGGACGGCTTCGGTTTTCGATTCTTTCTTGGATAGAAGCCGTCGTCGGTTGAGCATATTGAGGAAATCCGTATTGCCTCCTGTATTTATTTGATACGTGCGGGTCAGCTTGACCCCCCGTTTTTTTAACAAATCAACCAGTGTGCGGTGGACAATGGTGGCGCCGAACTGGGACTTGATGTCGTCTCCTATAATGGGGAGGCGTTTTTCTTTGAAACGTTTGGCCCAGTCTGGATCACTGGCGATGAAGGCCGGCATATTATTTATGAAAGCGCAAGATGCCTCCAGGGCACATTCGGCATAAAAGCGGGCTGCCTTCTCGGATCCAACCGGCAGGTAATTCAGGAGGATCTCCGTTCCCGCATCTTTCAGATACTGAACGATCTCCTCCTTATCGGGTTCTCGATGGTCAGAGGAAACAAAAGTGTATTCCGCAGCGTAGTCCCGCATATGTTCGGAAAAACCGTCCATGATCCTCCCCATGTGCACTTTGACTCTGGTGGGGGGAACATTTTTGCAGAATACCGTGGTACAATTCGGTTTAGCGAATATGGCTTCGGACAGCTCTTTGCCGACCTTGCGCTTGTCGATATCCAATGCAGCAACGATCTCGATATCATAAGGCTTGTAGCCGTGGATATCCCAATGCATCAGACCCGTGGCATCTTCTCTGGCCTTTTCCCGATAATATTGGATCCCCTGGGTCAAGGAACTGGCGCAGTTTCCTACCCCGACGATGCCGATCCGAATTCTCTCCATCTTTTTTGTCACTCCTTATCTCTGGGATATGGGTGAAATCTTCTGTTTCACCCATAGGCCACCCCTATAATATGACCAAGCGACCGATTACGTCAGTCCATATTCCATATCCGGATTTGATCCAGCAAAAAGGAGGTAAAACCCGAACAAAGTGAGGGTAGAAGCGAAGCCTGCATGTCGCATGCGCGGCCTCCTTCTTCAAGGGCGTTGGGGGATTAACCGGGTACGATGATATCGCGAACAGGACCTCGGCTCAGCTCAGCCTCCATGTCGAGGCTCGGTTTCCGCGTGTGCCCGGCCTAGATTCCCCGTGAGGATCGCCAAGCGCGGATCTGTTCGGCATGTTCCCTGTAGTGATGGATCCCGGCTCCGTCGACCATCCCGTATGCTGTCTTGCCCGGCTGGTATCTGTCATCAGAAATGAGCGACGCCGCGTGTACAACGTAGGCATGGGACTTCTCGAGCTCGCGAAGCACGTCGGATGCCATCATTGATCGCGTGGCAGACGCGAACTTCTCGTTCCAGTTGTCGACGTCGTCAAAGTTCGTCCCCTCCGGGAAAGGTCGCTCACCTCGCGCCATGCGCTCGAGCCCGGCGCCAATCTCGCGGTGCCAGCCCGAGAGATGCGCCGCGATCTCCCTGACGCTCCACTCGCCGAGCCACACTTCGATCAGGTGAGCCTCGTCGAGCCCGTCAACCGTGTCCAAAAACGTCTTATACTCATTGTCCAGATTTCTCAGAAGCTCCTCTTTAGGGGTCATCGCGTTTCTCCTATCCAGGTGGACGTTGCGGGTTGTCGGGCTCTGGGATGTGCAGACTTCATCCGCCAACTCGTCGAAGACCGTTCACGTTGTGGTATGTCTAAGGGATCATATCGATCTGAGTCGAGTAGAAAGGTTTCTCCCGATACTGTAGGTTTAAATTTGAGTTCTCTTTATTTTGCCTGGTTTCCGGGTAGTGATACGGTATTTTAACCCTCATCTGTCGGCTGTCGGCAACTTCGCATAGGTTGATCTCGCTGTCAATTTATGTCTTACGATAACAGATTTATTAAAAGATTTCAATGATTATCGTTTGTAAACCTGTATGAAATGCGACTATGAGGCACGAGATAGAGACGAGTCGATGTACCTGCCGTTACTCAAACAGCCAACCTTTGCGCAGCGGTTGCGAATCGCCAACCTTGATGAACCACTCTGAGCCGAACGCGACTGAAAAGATTTCGTCCGGCATTTGCAAGAAAAAACTGACGTCACTGATTTGGCTTCGATGACACGCCATAGATGCTCGCTTTTGTTTTACAAAGGCTGTGACATCAACTTGATGCGTGATCTCACTTGCCGGCATGCCCATCGGGTTGCCGTCATCTGCACCTTCGTCTGGATCAAAGTCATTGATGCTGTTCGTGTTGCTCGCATCGGCAAAGTCATTGGCCATTTTACGGAGTCCGCGGAAGAAATCGCGGTTCACAGTGGATTCGAACACGGCAGGCGTCGCTGCGATTTCTGCTGCACGGTGACCCACCTGATGCACTTTGATGTGATCTGGATGGCCATAATTACCGTGCCAGTCATACACGGTGAGCACATCGGCCGATTCTTCCTGCAAAACGGCAGAAAGACACTGCGCTGCTTCTTCGAGATCTGCACGCAAAAACGTCTCGACGAGTTCGTTTTGTGGCCAACCGGTCATACCACTGTCGCTATAGCCGAGCCAGACGATGCGATGGATTCCCAACACGACTGCTGATGCTTCAGTCTCTGCACGACGACGATCTACAAGAGTTTCACCAGCAACAAGATCAGCAGGTACTTCCCCGAACTCGCCGTTGGTTGCGACCACCAACACCACGCGATGACCTTCATGCACCGCTCGAGCAATGGTACCCCCTGTAACAATGCATTCGTCATCTGGGTGTGCGTGAAAGCACACAAGCGTACCCAAACTCTCAGGCCTCCTTTACGGCGCAACCGGACAGTAGGCCGGCAATATCATCCGTATATACCACGTCAAGGTCGGTATTTATCAGGTAGCGAACTGAACCATGTTTCGCGATCTCATCGCGCCACCTTATTGCGTCCGTCGGCAGCTGAGGAGTATCAATCATTACTACCCCTTCCGTAGTGATTACAAAGCCGGGATTGCACCCTCGAAACCCGGTTTCGGCATAAACATTGTCGGTAATCTTTTGCATCGTTTCCTCCTTACCATGTCCTCGTAAGATCTATAGGTTTAGTGGGTGGAATCGATCCTTATGATCTGACCATGACCAGCATCATTTTGAATCTCTGCAATGCCTTCAATGCATGGGGTTCCCCAGCCGGCATAATGACCATGTCGCCAGTTCTCAAACGGTGGGATTTCCCGGATAGGGTAAGCTCCACTTCACCGTCTATGACATAGACCAAAGCATCAAAGGGCGCTGTGTGCTCACTCAATCCCTGGTCTTTGTCAAATGCAAATATGGTTACCGTTCCGGTCGGTTTCTTGATGATTTCCTTGCTGACGATAGAACCATTCTGGTAGGTAACGAGATCCTTCAGGTTCGATACTTGCTGAGCCATACACCCTCCTGTTGATACATCACCTCCTTAAGGAGCTGGTAGCCGAACTCGCGTTCGATGAGGGAACCCACCTGCAGCACCTCCTTTGCCCTTTCTGGGAGGGCGTCCACCCGGGCCATGATGACGTCCTGGCTGGTGGAGGGGATACCGATAGCCTGGAGTTTCTTCGCGATGCGATACGTACTGTCTTTGCGTTCGATGAACCGGAGGTCCTTGAGGGACTTGATGAACTCCTCGATGAAGAAGGGAATGCCTGCCGTCTTTTCGAGGATCACCTCTTCCAGGGCGCTCTCCAGGTAGTCCGTGCCGAGGAGGTGAGTGACCATGACGAGACTCTCTCGGTTGGAGAGACAGTTGAGGTTGATCTGGTTGTGATACGACCGGGCGCCCCAGGTCGGGACAAACTCGGTGCGGTAGGTAAAGATGAGCAACACCCGAGCGCCAGGGATGCTTTCGAGAATATACTTCAACACGTCTTCGGACGTCTTGTCGATCCAGAGGAGGTCTTCAATAGCAATGACGAGGGGCCGCAACTCTGAGCCTTTCACAAGGATCTTTTTCAAGGTCTCGATGGTGCGATCCTTCTTCCCCTCGGGACTGAGCTGTATCTTCTCGATGCCGCTGTCCTTCACGGAGAGGAGCTCCAGGAGGTACGGCATGGCAGGGCCTTCATCCACACAGATGACCTGGAGTCCCAGCGTGACCTTGTTCCGGATTACAGAGTCCCCATCACCCTCCCGGATGTAGAAATTCGACTTCAGGATATCGCTAATGGGCTGGTAGGCCACCCCCCGACCAAAGGAGAGACACTTCCCTTCGAGAAAGGTGATATCCTCGTTAAGGACGGCCTTCCGGAACTCATAGAGGAGGCGGGACTTGCCCATTCCCGCCTCGGAGACATACGTGGCGCCCGGCTCAGCCAATCCCTCCATCCGGGAGGCGAGGTTCACCGTGTCCCCGACTGCCTTGAACTCCACCCTTAGGTCGTTGCCTACCGTCCCCACGACCACTGGGCCAGTATGTATCCCCGCTCGCATCCGGAGAGGGGGAAGACCAGGTTTCTCTCGCCGCATCCTGTCATTGAACTGAACCATCTCCCGATGGATGGCGAGGCTCGCCCGGATCGCTCTCTGGGGGGCATCCTCCAATGCGATGGGAGCACCGAAGAGGGCCATCACCCCGTCTCCCGTGAGTTCATTCACCGTGCCCCCGTAATCAGCGACCTTGTGTATGAGGATCTCGTAGACCTCGTCCATGAGGGAGTAGGTCTCCTCAGGGTCGAGCTTCTCTGTGAGGGGGGTGTAGCCCGCCATATCGGTGAACAACACCGTGACCTGCTTGCGCTCCCCCTCGATCCGGTCACGCTGGGAGAGGATCTTTTCAGTCAATCCCTGGGGGAGGTAGCGCTGTATCTTGAAAAGCTTCTCGTCGAAGGTGAGTTCCTTGGGAGGGGGCTTCATCGACGTGGACACGGCTTGGCCGCATTCGTTGCAAAACTTGTTTTCAGGAGGATTTTCCGCGTTGCACCGCGGGCATGATATCAAGAACTTAGCCCCACAGTCTCCGCAGAATTTGACGCCTTCTCTGTTTTCAGATCCGCAACGCAAACATTTCATGGACAATTCCACCTTCTTGTATTGCATTATTCCGAAGATCAATCGGAGTATTTGTCGATGAATTCGGTAAGTGCAGTGACGAACAAATCCGCTTCCGTAATCCAGGCATTGACGTCGACTGGGGAGAAGGTAGCATAATCTCCATAGTCGCCTTCCTGACGGCGCTCGAAAAGATCGTGGTAAGTGCGGGCAATGGAGTGAGATATTTTCCCTGGTTTCACGAAGTGAAGATTGAATAATGCCCTCACGCCCGTGTGTTTGGATGACGAAAGGTTATGTTGAATGAGCAGCGATGATACGGCATAGAAACATGCATAATAAAGGCGGTTCACACTTGCATTCCAGTGCTCCATATTCGCCAGGAGACGAGCCTCCTCCAAAGATTCTCGGGCGCGAGACAGACGATACCGGACTATATCATTTCTTTTGAGGCTCACAGGAGCAGGCCTTCACGTTCGATATTTTCATGCATCGGTGTTTCTTTATGCTTCGTGCCGTTCCACTCTTCACGGTTACGCACAATGGAACTTATGATTTCGCCCATATCCCATTCTATTTCGTAAAGGAGGTGCCGGACGCGATCTGTGCGATCCGTGTCCACTGGACCATCGACGAGAACGAGAAAATCCCAGTCCGAGTCTCTATTGGAATCCCGTCGTGCCCTCGATCCATATAAATATATGTCAGCATAGGGCTCAACCTGTCTGATGGCATCTTTCACTCTTCTCACGATTTCATTGTCCACCCTCTGAGTCCCCCCTCCCGTTTGATTTCAGTTGGTCTTATCATGCGGAGTATAGAAAGAACAACAAACAATGTCAAAGCAAAGGTTTGTTCGCGCGCATGTTACAGAGTGCGATCCGCGCTTGATTTATATGCCCCGCAACTCCGTTGCGTGCGCTATGGCAAGCAATTCCATCTGTTTTTAACTGGGAATTCCTTTCTCTTGCTCCCTCCACCTTGTAGGCAGCACATTACTACTGTCTTTCCAGTTGCTCTCCGTACTTCCTCACCCAGCCGACGGCGCCGCACTGGCGGAAGATATCTATCGCCCTTCCGAGATTCGATTTGGCTTGTGTGTGATCCCCTTTTCGCCGGAACACCTCGGCGAAGGATGCGGCGGCCAATCCCCCGGAGAATTTGGTACCCTTCTGCTCGCTTGTTTCCATGGCCTGGCGGTACCAATGCTCTGCTTCCGGGATATGATCGTCGCCGATGTGCAGATAAATGTCGCCCAGGCACCAATAAAGTAAACCCGTGACCGTGAGTAAATTGCATCGGATATCCCTTAGGAAATCCCCATCGAAATCCCTTTCACGATTCAAGATTTTGGTTCTCATAAGAGCGGCCCTGCCCAACGTGACAAGGGAAGGGTTAAGATCGTTGTCGGCCAAAGCCGAAATTGCGAGATGCAAGGATTCTTTTGATTTTTCGAAATTGCCCATCTCTGCATGGGCTAAACCCAGGAAAATCTGGGCGGTCCCATACCAAAGGAAAGGAATGGCGTTTCTCCACTGAAATCCTTTTTCCATCTGGATTTCCGCTTCCTGGAAGAATCCCTTGTAAAAGCAGGAAATCCCGTGGCTGGCGTACGCTGTTCCCCTGGAATACACATCGCCGCTTTTCTCCGCCAGCTCAATAGACCTTTCCGTCGCCCGAAATCCCTCTTCAACTTTTCCCTGGGGCAAGAGACATGCGTATGAACACGCGGAAAGCATTGCGGAGGCGCCCCACAGGCTTCCTGCGGCCAAATTGATTTCATAGGATTTCTGATAATGCTCTTCAGATTTTTCGAATTGGGCTCCCGCAGCAAGAGAAGTCGCATAATAGAAGCTGGCAAGTACCAGGCTTACGAGATCATTCGTCTCTTCGGCCAGTTTCAGGGCATGCTCGAGGGTCCTGCAAGCCTCGGGAAGATTTTCAGAAACCAAACAGTGATAGGTCCCAAGAATCACATAGATCTGAGGAAGTCGCTCCTTATAGTTCAACCACCTGCTTCCGTTCACCCTCGATCCGGTCACGCTGAGAGAGGATCTTCTCGGTGATGCCGCCGGGAAGATACTTCTGAATCTTGGCGAGCTTTTCGTCGAAGGTGGGCTCCTTCGGTATCGTTTTGGAAGCAGGCGCCAAAGGGTGGCCGCAGCCGCCACAGAATTTGAACTGCGGCGGATTAGGGGAGTTGCAGCTCGGGCAGAGGGCTTCCAGCTTCGCCCCGCATTCTCCGCAGAACTTCATGCCTTCAGGGTTCTCAAAATGACAGGAGGGACATTTCATTTTTCTACCTTCTGCAAGACGTTTACGATCCTCAATGCCGTTAAATTGTGCGAATTATGCGCTCTTTCTTCTCTTCCTCCGTCGGGGTGGTTATCAGGGTGTGGGGGTCTTTTGGGGTTTGCGCACCGTGGCGAAGAGACGCCTGAAGGTCGCCTTCGTGTCGATCGCCTCGAAGAGAACCTTGGAGTCCTCCATGAGCATCCGGGAGTCTTCGACAGCTTTTTGCATGTCTGCACGGGGCGTTTGGGAGATGGGGCCATGGCCGGGATAGAACTCCTCGACGTGAAGCCCACTCAAACGCTTCAGAGAGTGCACATAATCACTGATGCTTCCCGAGCTGAAGATGCCCGACAGGGCGCCCCCGGCGAAGACGGTGTCTCCTGTGAAAAGCAGGCCGTGATCCGGTTCGTGCAGGCAGATGCACCCGGAACAGTGACCAGGGGTGTGCAGGACACGAAGCCGATAGTTGCCAAGTTCAATCATGGCGTCCCCTTCAATCCAGATATCGGCGTGGAAGGGCTCTGCAGGCTCGTCGAAGTATTTGCCCATCATGACGAACTCGTCCTGCAGCTCGATCTTGTTGGCGGCCAGGGGGTGGGCTGCCACTATCGCTGTGCGGAACAGGTAAGCCGTCGAGCCGATATGGTCGAAGTGCTCATGGGTCAGGATGATGAGATGGATATCGGAGGGTTCCAGTCCCAGTTCGGAGAGTCGCATCACAAGGTTGGGAAAGTTGGCGGCCGTTCCCGTATCGATGAGCACGTTCTTGGGTTTCCCCTTGATCAGATAGCAGTGGCTGCTGGGCCTGCCGAAACGGATCTGGTAGATGTCCGGCCGCAGCTCGACGGTGCTGGTCTTATCCGTTGAGGCCGTCATGGTGCACCTCCTTCTTCACCGGCGTGAGGTGCATCCGGCGTGTGGCGATCTCCGCCTTTCTTTTCCAGCAACTCAAGGTACAAGGCGTCCCGCTTCCTGATCCGCTCACACAGCGTGTGCATGATGGTCAGGGCGAACACCGGCTGTTGCTGCACCAGGTAAAGGAATCGGTCCAGGTCAAGTTCGACGAGGCGGGTGCCATCCTCATCGGCGGAAGCGGTACCGGAGCGGGGTGCGGCATCCACCAGAGACATCTCTCCGAAAAACTCGCCTGCTTCCATGCGGGCAAGCAATGTGTCATGCCCCGACTTCGTGGTGGTGACCTTCACCGCGCCGGACGCGATTACGTACATCTCCTGTCCAGGGCTTCCCTCCTCGAAGATAATCTCTCCCTTCCGGTAAGTCCGGATGAACTTAACGAACGACTTCATCGCCTCCATAACCAGCTACCTCACTGTTCGATTGTTATGGTCATATTTCACTCATCTCCCGCCGTTGTGTGCAGTGCATCCGTCCGACATGCGATCTTTATCGTTGACCCATATCGCGCTTTTCTTTATACTTTAGCTACCCGATAGGAGGCATATGATAAAGAAAGACCTCAAAGAACAAATATTGGCGAAACTAACGGAACGATTGAACCTTCAGAGAGTTATTCTATTCGGTTCTCACGCCCGCGGGATTCCGGATCCTGAGAGTGATATCGATCTGCTTGTCGTGACCGATAATAATCTCATGCCCGAGACCTACGAAGAGGCCATGGCGATCTATCTTGAGGTGTCTTTTGCTCTCAAAGATATAAAGAAGGCAATCCCTGTAGATCTCATCGTTCATACGAAGCCGATGCATGAGAAATTCATCCAATTGGGAAGCATGTTTTCCAGAGAAATCCTGGAAACCGGCGAGATCCTCTATGAAAAAAATAACTGAAGAGTGGCTGCAATCCGCCAGAGACGACCTTCTGGTCATCGAGAAAATCTTATCCGAAGAGCATCTTACGCACATGGTTGCTTTTCACTCCCAGCAATGTATCGAGAAGTCCTTTAAGGCCGTCATTGAAGAATTCGA
>Ga0315273_10009518_pt1 | contig 12328 bp, 7 predicted proteins | sample YL17G02_0_MG_FD_205753 | JGI IMG/M metagenome (GOLD analysis project Ga0315273, IMG submission 205753) | Sediment microbial communities from Yellowstone Lake, YNP, Wyoming, USA - YL17G02_0 | ecosystem: Environmental > Aquatic > Freshwater > Lake > Sediment | place: USA: Wyoming | collected... | reverse complement strand
TCTACGACGAGAGCGAGCGGGTGAAGCGGTACCTGGACCTAGGCATCGCATTGGGCTCCGCGGCGAAGACGGCCTCCATCCATAACGCGGACTGCCGCATCATGTGGCATGCCGGAGAGGTTGCAGGGCACCTTGGGATGATGGACGGGATGGCGGTCATCGGCATCCCCATAGCGGCCCATGGCAAGAACATCTTCTTCGACAGAGATAGCTGAACATCAGCGGATGAAGAAGACCTTTCCGCATGCCCTGCACTTGCGGTACCCCTGCTCGAAGGGCTGGACATCCTCGTTCCCGCATCTCGGGCATTGCAGAAGCTCTACGGTCGGCCCACCGGCGACCCTGGCCATGGCCACCTTCCTTGGCCTGGACCGGGGTCTATCATCGGCCCTCGAGCGCAGTATATCCTTCTCCTCGCTTGTCAGGGCGCCGACCGGGATGCCGCCTTCATGTATGTTGAGCTCCGCCATACGGGAGCCCACGTGGTCTATCTGGACCGGTTCGGCCTGCGGTGGTTCGTAACTGGAATATGGTTCGGGTTGCGGTGGCGATTGCGGCGACTGTGGCAGACCCTGCACCGACGGACCGTAGGGCGGCTGTGGGCCGGTCGGTGGACCGTAGCTGTAGGAGGAATGCCCATATGGCGTGTGCTCGAACTGCTGGGACGGGTACTGGCCGCCCTGCATGGTGGGCTGCTGATGCAATTGCTGTTGCTGTTGGGCAGCCCGGGTCGCGCTCGCCTTCTTGATGCTGTATGCGATGGCCACCACGAAGATGATGACACCGATGACGAGCACGCCGATGCACAGCCAATCGGACCAATCGCCCGAACCGATGGTGGTCCTCTGGTCCGCTCGGTTGTTCTGCTCATTGGATTCTACCACCTCTTTGTCCACATCCACTTCGGCCTCGAAGTCGTGGTCCCCGGTCGATGCGGTCCATCTGAACGTCATGTAGGTGGTGTCCCCGGCCCCGAGGCCGGTGAAGCGCTTGCACTCCACTTCGTTGCTGTCCACGTATTGGCATACCTTGAAGGACCCGGCGTCAGCCGTTCCGATGTTCTGGATGGTCACCGTGCCCTTGACCTCCTCCAGGTCGGTTATCTCCCCTGCCGGTCTATCGAAGGAGATGCCCTGCACCGTGAGGTCGGGCTGTCCGACGCTACCGTTGCCATCATCGGTGACGTGGACCGTTATCGTCATCCGGTTGTTGCCGGTGTCAATGTTCTGGAGTGTGTTGCCCGGGTCCGCCTCGACCACGACGACATGGTCGCCACCGTAGCTCGGCGTCCAGTCGAACTCCACGGCCCCGGTAAGCTCGCCGCCGAAGTCGAAGGCGATAGGGTCGCCGACGTGGCTGTCGCCGTCCTGCAGGACCACGGACATGGGCGGGGTGAGGTCGGAGTCGGTGCTTAGGTCGGCATGGACCTTAAAAGGGACATCGACCGAAGGCTCGCCGACGATATATACCAGGTCCACCTTGACGTCCGGCCCGCCCATTACCACGTCGATGGACCTCTCCCTGTCTAGCACGATGCTGACGTCCTCGTAGAGGGCGCCCTTGGATACCGCCAGGTTGTACGGGGTGAAGGACACGACCCCGGTCTCGTCCTCTGTGTAGGCATCGATGAGCACCGGTCCAGACCGCCCATCGGGTCCGGTGGTGCCATTGTACTTGATGGTCCCGATGGCCGAGGCGAGCACGACACTGGCCCCTTCCACGGGCTGCCCGACGATGTCCTTTACCGATGCTGTGATGTGCCAGCTCCTCGTGAGCATCGCCGACGAGCTCAGTATGGCCTCATCGTAGGTAACGTTCGCCATCTCGGTCGTCGAGGCGGCCAGACGGACGTCCATCCCGTTCGATACGATGGACGAGTCCGCGCCTATGACCGTGCTCTTGGAGGCATCGAGGGCGGTGTCGGAGCCGTCAACCTTCAGGCCGGTGAAGGATATGGTCGAATCCTTGAGCGATATGCCGGTCCCCGCGTTCAGGAAATGGTCCCTGGTGGAACGGATGGACGATGACGATGTCACGAGCATGGCCGTGTCCGCGTTGGTGATGAGGTTCCCGTCCGTGACCGCGTCCTCGGTCCCGTTGAACGACATCCCGATGGTGGTGCCAAGGGCCGAGGTCATGTCGATGTGGTTGTTCCTCAGGGTGGCCTGGGCGTTGCCTACGACCATCCCGCGGTAACCCTCGACGCCCATCCTGATGGTGGTGTTGTCAATCTCGCAGTTCCCACCGTTCCAAGAGACGACGGTACCGGCGGCATCATCTATCACCGTGGTGGCGAGCACCATAATCGGGAGACCGCCTGCCCGGCCCTCTATGCCGGCAATGCCCGACGGTCCCTTCAGACCGGATATCGATGACCCGATGATGTCCATCCATCCATTGCCTGACACGTTGATATGGAACGAGCCGTTCTTGTCGGTGACCGCGAAGCGCATGTTCCTGATGACGAGGTTCCCGGAACCGTTCACGGTTATCCTGCGGACCTCCCCACCCCCGATGTTGAAGGTGAGCGTGCCATTGTACAGCTCCAGCCTGCCCGAGACCGTGATGTTCCCGCTCACCGAGATGTTCTTGCCCTCATGCTTCTCGGACGATGTGACGTTCCAGTCCCCATAGGTCAGGTCCCGTGAGGAGGCCCCGCCCCCCGTCCCCCCTCCGCCGGCCCCGAGGACAGGGACGGCTATGGCCGTGACTGCGGCGAGCACCGAGAGCAGTGCGACGCACCATACCGTAAAGGCCGTTGCCGTGTTCTTTCGCCTCGACATCGTTGGATGATATCCACTATCCATCTATTAACATTTCTACTGCCTTCCTGCCTGCCTGCCGTGCACGGGATATGGCTCGCTCGGTTATTATATCCGGACCTCCATCACGATATCATGCGACGGTACGGCGCTATCGTGTGCCCGGATTGCCATTGGGCAAGGGCCGTGGACCTTGGCACAAGGACCGAGACATGCATGAGGTGCGGCAAGAGGCACGCGCTCTCGGACCTCAAGGTCCATGCCAGGAGCGACCATGTCACGGACCTTTCCGAGCCCATCGGGCGTCTCAACGAGCGGTACAAGGGGAAAGGGCACAAGGCGGCGCGGGGGGCGCTTGGACCCGGACCCGCATCATCGGGCCGCTCGGGCCCTCGCGGGGATAAAGGGGCGCGGGATGACAAGGTCCCCCATCGGAAGCCCACCGAGAAGGTCATCATGGAGATCGTGGAGCGGCTGTGCGCGAGGAAGCAAGGCATGACCCACGAGGTCTTTCGTGAGGCGCTCCGGAAGGAGGGCATGGACCCCGAAGGCGCGGAGGCCCGCATACAGGCACTTCTCGGCGCTGGCGTAATCTACGAACCCGAGGACGGGGTCTACAGAATGGCCTGATGCCCCTTCCGTCCTATCTTGGTCTAACAATGCAAAGGACGATCCAATTTGGTGTGTAATCCAATGAAAAAACCAAGGATGGCAAAGACGAGCATGGACAAGTCGATTGAAAAGCTCGCAACCAGGACCGACCACAGAAAACTAGCGACCTGGGCGGCCGACTGTGCCGAGCGCGTTCTACCATATTTTGAGCGAAGGTCTCCAGAAGATGATCGCCCTCGAAAAGCCATCGAAGCGATACGTGCGTGGGCACGAACGGGCGTGTTCAAGATGGCCGATGTACGTAATACTTCCCTTGCGGCCCATGCGGCTGCGCGTGAGGTCGAAGAGGATGATGCGGCTCGTTCTGCTGCCCGTGCCGCAGGGCAAGCGATGGCGACCGCACATGTTCCCCGTCATTCTATCGCCGCTGCTATCTATGCAGCCACCGCTGTTCGTGACGCCACCAATCCCACTGATGCTGATGCTGCCACAGAGAAGGAACGTAAATGGCAATATCGACATCTGCTTGAATTGAGAGAAAACTCATGAATCTAAAGGAATTTTTTTTAATCATAAATATGAAAGTAAGCCGGTTCATGTTGTCCAGGTGGGGGATGTAAGCCCCTTTCCGTCACCCGGACCTTCTCTCCATCCTCATGCGCGTGTAGAACATCGATATCAGGCCGGCCGTCATGAGCGAGACGAGCAGGAGGCACGGCGGTTCCGGGATTATGGTGGTGTCCTTGCCCGCATCGGAGACATAGACCGTGAGCAGCAGTTCCGAGGATGTGTTGCCCTCGGACTCCGCGTGCACCTTTATCCAGATGACCGACACGTCCCCCTTGCCGGCCTCCACATGGACGACCAAGGCGGTCGAGGCCCCGGCCTCAAGAAGGAACGGACCGGTCGGCGACAACGCCCCACCGTCGGACGGGTCCAGTGCGAGCGACACGCTGTCCTGGCCGTTGCCCGTGTTCCCGAGCGTGAGCGTGAAGTCATGTCCCTCACCCGGTTCGAGCCACACCTCGTCCCTGTCGACGGTCAACGAGATCGCGAACACCTGCCGGACGTCGACGGTCCCGTTCACGAAGGCCTCGAGCCCCTTCGTGTCCCTCACCATCATCCGGAACGGCACGATGCCGGCGGGCACGTCCCCGGCCACATCGGCGGCCACGGCGACGCTCGCGAAACCGCGGACAGGCGGGGACACGGTGCCCAGGAACCCGAACGTCAGGACCGGGGGCCCCCCTCCGTCGACAAGCGATATGGCGCATGGGTCGTCCCCGTTCCCGAGATTCCATATCCTGAGAGAGAAAAGGGCGCGGGACCCCGGCCCGGCCGATGCCGAGCCGCTCTCGAAGGCCGCATCAATGGAATATGTCTGGTTCGTGATGGTGATGGCCAGCGCCTCGTCCACGGCCTCGCTGTCGTTCGCGGACACGGCCCTCACCATAAGGCCGCAGGTCTCGCCGGCCAGGGCCCCTCCCGGGGCCGTCACGGCGAGACCCATGACGCCTTTGCCGCTCCCGCCGAAGCCGAGGTCCAGCCTTTCCCTATCAAAGGACCATTCCCAGTCCTTGCAGCTCCCGGCCCCGGTATCGGCGTTCTCGGCCGAGAATAGGACTGTGTCGTTGTCATTGCCCCCGTTGGTGACATTGAACTGGAACCTTGCGGACATCCCTGGGTCCACATACCGGACGTCGACAGGGTCGAGGTCCACGAACCGCTCAGGGTCCACCCTTGCCTCGAGCACCAGGGAGTCGCTCTGGCCCGATGTGCCGGATGTGGCGCTTATGTTCGTCGTGATGATGGTGCCTGCGGGCGTGCCCTTCGGGACAGTGAGCCCGATGGCATAGGCCCTTGTCCCACGGGCTGGCAGTGGCAGGGGGACCGACCCGTTGGGCAGTCCGGTGAACCCGCCTGTGTCCGTGACCGTGAATGCGTAATCGTCCGCAATGTCGCCGGTGTTCGCAAGCTCGATGTTGAACGTCGTGGCGTTGCCCGGCTCCACAGCATGCCTTATCACGTCATCGACGACAGTCTCCCCGGTACCGGGCCGAAGTTCAAAGGAGATGCTCGCCATCTGGGACCCGTAGAACTCCACGGGCGCCGTCGGGAGATGGCCGGCCATATAGGAGCCCCAATCGTTCCATCGATGCCTGTCCCCATCGTCCGCGTCCCTGCCAAGTGTCATGACCGAGACCGGTCTGTCGGAGGTGATATGGTGGTAGCCCTGGACGAGCGTGGCGTATCCGCCCGCGTCCAGCGCCCGCCCCTCGCCATCGATGTCCACGTAGGTCCCGTTCTCGAACGCAAAGACGATGCCGGGGGCCGCCTCCCCTAGGTAGGCCTCGTCCCCGTCCACAGATGATGGGTTCCGATACGCGTAGGTCCTGAAGTCGGTGGCACCCCTCCCACCGACGAAGGTCACATCGTCCCCGAAGGCCTCTATGCCGGACCCGAACTCGGTGGAGCCGATGGCGGCCGAGATATCGGCCGTAGCATCGAGCCTTATCGCCCTGTTCCCTATCTTGCTGTCGAAGAACGTCCCATATCCGGTGATGCGCTTGCCATCTATCACCGGCAAGCCGGTCGTGAGGTCCGTGACCGTTATGGTCACGTCGTCGGTATGGGGCTGGACATGGAGGGCCTCGCCCGTGAAGTTCTGTGTGCTCCCATAGAACGTGCGCCCCACAGGGGACCCGGTGACCGAGGGCATCGCCCCGATGGCGTTTATGGCCGCGCTCTCTATCATGATGTCCCCGGTCGCGCGGACGTCCATGACTCCCCCTGTCCCCATGGGGACGTTGGTGAAACCGCCTGCCTTGACGTCCCCGGACGCAGCCAGTGTCCCGTTCACGTCATAGAACCTGAAGCTCGCGTTCTCGATGCCGTATATGTGTGTGGTCATCGCCATGTCGGACCATGAGACGTCCGGATAGGCATCGAACATGAACCGCCTGCCGACAGTGCCGCCGTCGAGCGATGGATAGAACGTCTTGCCCCCGCCCCTTTCGAGGCCGGCCGAGATGGAGGCAACGACCGGTCTGTCGGAAGTGACCCTGAAATAGGAGCCTGTGGGCGGCTGGAACACGGCCTTCCCCATCCTGCCCACCGATAAATAGGAACGGTAACCGGCCCTCTCAGGGAACGCAGGGGCCATGGTGATGTCCTCTATGGTGACGGTCGTGCCGTCGTAGAGGCCGACGATGGTGATGTTGTGGTCCTGCGGGTAATAGGCCTCGACCCCGGGGTCGAAGCCATAGAACGTCATCCCGGGCCCGATCCAGTCCAGGGCGTCGATGGGGCCGGTCATCCCGGTGACGTCGACCTCTTCCGTCGACGGTCCGCCCCTCACATTGAAATACAGGCAGAAGAAGGACGATGCCGGGTCGTCCTCGGAAAGGAGCCACCGGAGCGTCAGCCGTTCGGAGGCCGGGTCGCCCGCGAACGCGGCCTTGAACGGGAGGGCCGCGTCATAAGGATGCGCCGAACCCGACTTGTGGATGAGCACTGTCCCGCCCGGGCCCAATTTGTCGTACTGGACGAGGACGAGCGAGGACCTGTTGTAGGATGCGTCCAGTAAGGTACCGCTCGCCACCTCGGCCCTGATGGGGATGCCACCGAGCCTGTCCGCCGCAGGCGCTTCCTCCCACCATGATGGGGCCGTGACCCCGAAGAACATGCGGTACATATGACCCGCGTCCCACCAGGGCGTCATGTCCCTTGTCCCCTGGTCGATGGCACCGGACCCGTCATCAGAGGCATGCACGCCCGGTACCGGCAGGTATGTCGATAGAAGAATGGGGCCCAGTAAGAGCGCCACCGACAAGGGCCACATGCCGTGGACAATCTTCCTGTGGTTCATCCTGAGCCCCATCGCTTATGGGGAGGTGAAGGGATATGAGGCCTAGGGACCATATGTACATACCAATCTTTCAGCTATGTTTATATATAATATAGGTGCCCAGAAATGCCTCACGTGGGCCATCCCCTGAATGTAGCGCTACCTGAACAAAATAGAAAAGGGGAAATAACTCCGCTCCCATTAACCAACGAGCCTGCGGGGGGCACACGGCCGGGTTATTGAATGGTAAGGATGGGCTTCCGAGATGTGGTCCAGCGGTGAAGGCAAGATCGGCAAGGCGCTCGAGGCCATCACCACGGACAGTCCCGAGAAGAGGAAGAAGGCCATCGAGCGGGTGAGGACCCTCCTTCAGGAGGACGTGGAGATGGGGAAGGTGGCGGTGGATCCCCTCATGCTGCTCATCCATGACCCTGACGAAGGCGTCTGGGAGGAGGCCTTCAAATGCCTCGCTATGATAATCGATGAGAGGGCCGGCTTCATAAAACGCCATATGCAGCCGCTCGCGGACCATCTGGCCCAAGGGACCGCCCCATCCGGCAGGGTCCTCATGGTCCTTAAGAAGGTGGCGAGCTCGAGGCCCAAGATACTGGCCGGGCTCGAGAACCAGATAATGTCCCTCGTGGTCTCCGACGACAGGGCCGTGGCCGAGGGCGCCTCCAAGGTGCTGGATGCCATGGGGCTCGATGGCCAGGGGTTCCTGAAGACCATGGGCAAGGCGGAGACCAGCATCCGGGTCGCCGAAGCGGCTGGTGCCGATATAATTGCTGCGAGACTGGAGGTGGACAGGGCAAAGGCCCAGTTCCTCGAGAAAGGCCTCGTGGATTTCAAGATCTCCGTGAAGCGGGCCGAGGACTTGGCCAAGAAGGCCATCCGGGTCGTCCCGGTCTGGGACCTGAAGATGGACGGAGTGCGAAGCATCGCCATGTCCCCGTCCGGTTACGTCCTGGCCTACAACGTGGGCCGCAAGGTCACGGTCATGCGGGTCGACAAGGTGGTCATGTGGTCCATGGACGTCGGTGAGGCGGTGGATGTCATGAGCTTCACACCGACCGATGACGCCCTCATCGTGGGGGCGGGCAGGGATGTGTATCGCCTTTCCGCCGGGCATGCCAAGGTCGTGTGGAAGGCCACGAGGGGCGGCAAGGTCACGGCACTGGCGGTGACCCGGCCAGGGAACGTCCTGGTGGCCTCGGACGACAACAACCTGTCGGAGCTCACGGCCCTTGGCCAGGAGACCATGCGTCAATGGACCCAGAAGGCGGTCATGGACATGGCCACGTCATTCGACGGCAACTTCATACTTGTGGGATACAGGGACCACACGGTCTACTGCCACGACCACAGGTTCCTGCAACGGTGGAGGTACATGGGCGGCTTATGGAGCGACCTGGACATGTCCGAGGACGGCACGGTCATGCTGGGGGCGACCGCCGGCGGGGAGATAGTATGCTTCTCGAAGACAGGGATACCGGTCTGGAAACACAACATGACCAGCCCCGTCGCCTTCGTCGCCCTTTCCCAGGGAGGGCACTTCGCGTTCGTCGCAACGAAGGGGGCCGTCTACGCCTTCGACAACGTGGGGAAGATGCTCTGGACCTACGTGCCGACCGCGACCATCACGGGCCTGTCCGTCTCTGGGACGGGCGAGACCATTGCCGTGCTCACGGAGGCGGGGCTCCACATGCTCGAGAACCGGATGCCGCTGGAACGGTTCTTGGGGCAGATAGGCGGGATGCTCACGATGATGGATAGGCACGGCATCGATACCAAGGACCTGAAGACCCTGGCGGAAGCGGGCAAGTCGGCGTTCCGGGAGAACGACTTCACCGAAGGCGCCCGCATCGTCGCCGGCATACGGGACCATGTGCGCAAGGCCATGAGGAAGAAGGCCGTCGAGATGCTGAACTCCTCCGAGGACCTCATAAAGCGGGCCCAGTGCGCAGGGGCCGACGTGACGGAGCCGGTGAGGATCAGGGAAGAGGCCCAAGGCCTGTTCACGCACGGTGACTACGAGGGGACCATGGCTGTCTCAAAGAAGGCGCTGGATGCGACGGAGATGTCCATGCACCACAAGCGCTCCCTCGACGAGGCCGAGGCCGAGCACCGCAGGGCCCAGATAAAGGAGGCCATCAACCAGGCCATCACGTTCATAGACGAGGCCCATCACCAGGGCGTGAGCGTGGAGCGCTCCGAAGAGCTGTTGCAGGCCATGATCACGGCCAACGACGAGGGGGAGTTCGACCAGGCCATCGTACTAAGGTCCGAGATCGAGGAGGAGCTGGCCAAGGAGAGGCGGGTGCTGCCTGGCAGGACCGAGGCCAACTTCGCCAAGTCCATCGGCATAATCTCGAAGGACACGGTCACCAAGGAGGAGGCGGACGGGGTCCGCACCATGCTCTCGCAGGCCTCGAAATATTACGAGATGACCGGCAACAGGAACAGGGCGGCCGAGTGCTACGAATGGGTCGGGAACCTGGAGAACAAGATGGGCAACCCGAACGCATCCAGGGGCGCGTTCCAGAGGGCGGTGAACATCTACCTGAGGACGGGCGCGCTCGAGAAGATAGCCGCCCTGATAATGAACCAGATGAAGAAGCTTGAGAGCAACGAGGAACTGCCCCTGTTCGAGGTGGAGGAGATGTTCCTCATCTACAAGGACGGAAGGCTCATATTCCACAGCACGGCCCGTATGAGGGCCGCCATGGACGACCAGATACTGGGCAGCATGATAACCGCGGTCCAGTCGTTCGTGGACGAATCCATGATGGGGGGTAGCGGGGGCGGAGGCGTCGGCGCCGGCCTCAACGAGCTGAGATGGGGCAAGACCCGCATCCTCATCCACAGGGGCCAGTACGTGACGCTGGCGATGGTGGTGACAGGCACCGAGCCTAAGGACATCTGGGAACGGCTCAAGGGCACTGTATCGGACACGGAGAAGAAGTACGAGAAGATACTCACCATGTGGGACGGGGACATGGACAAGCTCTGGGGTGTCAAGAAGCATATGGAGGAGTTCATGGCCACCCTGTGACGGGTCGGCCTTTGTGTACCTCAGGACGGGACGGACGCCCTACCGTGGTTTTCCGCTGCCGCAGATACATACATAAGGCCCGACGACCTGCTGGTTATATGAACGAAAGGGAATTTCGATGTATGTACTGATATGATTGTGGATAGATGGGGCGCATGACTCATATTTTATATAAAACGACCAAGACAGGGCTATCGAGGGACCGGTTCGTGCACTGGGACATGATCGATGCGGAGAGCAAGGTCTTCCGGGTCCTGAAAGACTCTTGGCGGAAGCTCTGAACCGCCGCATCCGCTGGATTTAGAGGTCGGTCAGGAACGCCCTGTACGCGTCCATCGAGCTCTTGATGTCGACCTTTGAGCAGACCTCAAGGGGCGTGTGCATGCTCAGCAGCGGCGGGCCTGCGTCCACGACATGGATGCCGAAGAAGGCCATGTGCTTGGCTATGGTCCCGCCACCGCCCTCATCGACCTTGCCGAGCTCCCCGGTCTGCCACGGTATCTTTTTATTGTTCAGGATGGTCCTCAGCTTGCCAACGAACTCGGGGCTCGCGTCGCTGGCACCGTACTTACCGCCAGAGCCGGTGTACTTGGTGACGGCGATGCCCTTGGCGAGCCGCGATGCGTTGTCATGCTCGTGGACGTCCTTGAATATCGGGTTGATGCCTGCCGTCACGTCGGCCGATATCGCGTACGAGTTCACAAGCGACTTGCGGACGGACGCCTCCCTGTATTTCATCTCCCCGTCCCTGACCTCGAAGAGGTGGGCGATGACGTTCTGGAGCAGAAGCGAGTCGGCCCCGGTCGCGCCCGTGCTGCCGATCTCTTCCTTGTCGAAGAACATGATGATGCAGGTCCGGTTCGGGGGCTTCTTGAGGTCGAACAGGGCCTTCATGGACGTGAACGCGCAGACACGGTCGTCCTGCCCGTATGCCCCGATCATGCTCCTGTCGAACCCCACGTCGCGCGCCTTGCCGGCCGGCACGATCTCGAACTCGGAGGTTATGAAATCCTCCTCCACGATATCGTACCTGGTGTGCAGGTAATCCAGTACCCAGAGCTTGACCTTGTTCTTGATGTCCTTGTCATCCACGCCTCTGTTGCCCACGAGCAAACGCAGCTCCTCGCCCTTAAAGACCTGGGGCGTCTTGCGCAGGGCCTGGCTCTCCCTGTAGAGGTGCGGAAGGAGGTCGGGTATCGTGAACAGCGGGTCGGTCGGGTCCTCGCCTATGACGATGTCTACGGTCTTGCCCTTCTGGTTTATTACACGGGCATGAATGGCGAGCTCGGTCGATGCCCAGTTGTATTTCTTGATGCCACCATAGTAATGCGTCCTGAGGAGCGCCATGTTGCACGTCTTATCCTCATAGAGCGGCTGGGGCTTGAGGTCCAGCCTGGGGGAATCGATGTGGGAGCCGATGATGTTGAAGCCCTCCTCCATGGGTTTCTTTCCCACGAGTATGAGAAAGACGGTCTTCCCGAAGGGCATGACATGGTACTTGTCGCCCGGCTTCATGGTGGTGGCGCCCGTGATAGGGGCGTAGCCCTGCTTCTCGGCCAGGGCCACGATATTCTCGGCGCACTCCCTCTCGGTCTTGCCGGCGTCGAGGAACGTCTTGTACTCCTCGGCCAATGCCATGACCTTAGCTTCCTCGGCCTTGCTTATACCTTCCCAGATGTAGCCCTTGTCGAGGAGCACCCTCTTCTCCAATTTCTTGAAGCGCGAAGCCTTTCCTTTCTTAGCCATGGGATCGCCCTTTTCCTATATCGTTTACCATGAATGGATGCCGATATAATAAGGTTTTTACAAAGTTTTAACCCGGTTTATCGCAAATGGTGCCCTCAGGGGCGGAATCCTTGTTGATGGCATCCCCAAGTTCCCTCCTTAGGGTGGCCACTACCGCCTCGACACTGCCCTTGACCTTCCCAAGGACCCGCAGTATGACGAGGCCCCGTTCCTGGGGATAGGAGCCGACGATCACATCACGGTGCTCGGCATGCAACCTCTGCAGGAGCCCATGCATGGCCGTCTCGTTCATGTGCCCCGTCAGTTCGA
>Ga0315273_10009516_pt1 | contig 12328 bp, 11 predicted proteins | sample YL17G02_0_MG_FD_205753 | JGI IMG/M metagenome (GOLD analysis project Ga0315273, IMG submission 205753) | Sediment microbial communities from Yellowstone Lake, YNP, Wyoming, USA - YL17G02_0 | ecosystem: Environmental > Aquatic > Freshwater > Lake > Sediment | place: USA: Wyoming | collected... | reverse complement strand
ATCGACGTTTACGATGTACGCCCACTGGGCCGTCCACTCGGCCGGCGCTGTGTCGATGAACGACTGCGTCGCGACGATGACGTCGTAGACGATCTGACTGCCAACCGGAATGAGTGCGAAGTTGCTCATCTTGTCCTCACCACATGACTACGAGCAGGCCGACCGAGCCGACGCCGCCGAGTCCGCCCGCGCCGCCCGCGCCGCCTACGTTGCCCGTGAAGCCCGCACCGCCGCCCGCGCCGCCGCCCGCGCCGCCGCCGCCGCGCCCGAAGGCACCTGCGGCCCCTACTGTTCCAGCAGCGCCGGCCGCCCCCGCCCCCGCTGCGCTTCCCGCGCCACCAGTGCCCCCCGCGCCGCCGCCACCAGCGGTCGTGTTGGGGGTGCCCTCGTAGCCAACTACCTCGGTACCGGGACCTGCCGAGCCGCCTGCGCCGCCGCCTGCGCCGCCGCCGCGACCGCCAACGCCGAGAGCGCCGCCGAGACTACCGGTCGCGGCAGCCGCGATGATGGAGCCGCCGACGGCGATGATCAGCACCTGTGTGCTCGCCGCGCCCGGAGCAGCGGGATTGCCTGCGGTACCGAAGCCGCCCGCGACACCCGGCGACGGCGCCGTACCGACGCCGGACGAGTTGTAGTTTGCGGTCGTGCCCGCGGTGCCTGCTAAGCCTCCTCCCCCGGACGTTGCCAGCGTTCCCGCGCCGCCGCCGGGGGCGGGGGCGCCGTTGCCTCCGGTCGCGCCGGCCGCGCCCGAGTTCGCGCGGAAGATCGCGAGTGTCCCGAACGACGTCAGGCCGCCGACTCCTCCGACGCCTCCGAGGCCGCCAACACCCGCCCCGCCGCCCACGTTGTTGCCGCCCACGCCGCCCGTGCCAGCCGCGCCCGCGATACCGCCCGCTCCGATCGTCACAACGATCGACGATCCCGGCGTCACCTGTACGATCGTCTCGAACCACGCCGCGCTGCCCCCGGGGCGCCCGCCGCCGCCGCCGCCGCCGCCGCCGGACGCTCCCGGTGCGTTGCCGATACCGCCGCCGCCGCCCGCGCCGCCGCCGCCGCCACCGGCACCCGGCCGCCCCCACACAGAAACGCTGGATACGCCATCGGGCACGATGAACGTGCCGCTCGTCGTGAACGCCTGCGCGCTACCACTCCATGTCGCAGTCGGGAACGCTCCGTTCGTCAGGCAGACGTAGAGAGCGCCAGCGACCTCCGCCGAGTCTCCCACCGTGAGATTCGCGCCGACGTCGGTGCCGACGTTCGGAAGAGAGCTGACGTCGTTGAAGGTTCCCCAGAACACGGTTACCTCGTTGCCGCGGTCACGAGCCGCATCTGGAAGTAGTCGACGAGATGCGTGAGCACGGTGGTGCCCGCCGTCTTCTGGATCCGCATGTTCGGTGCGTAGCGCTGCGCGCCGGTCGGGATGTTCGTGACGTGCGTCGCGACGAGCACGTCATCGACGTAGAAGAGCACCTGCGCCGAGGTGATCAGAACGCGCAGGCGATAGAACGTCGCCGCCGCGATCGCCGCTGCGGTCACTGTCGTCGTCCGGACGTTGCCCGCCGCTGTCTTGCAACGCCAGACGTTGCCCGACGTCAGACGGTCGTACTCGAAGTAGATGCCGTCGATGTGATCTGCCAGGACGAGCGAATCGCCGAAGAGGAACCGACTGATGTACTCCTGCGCCACCACCGAGAGCACCGGAAACCGTACCGTCGCCTCGGCAGAGATCAGGCCGCCCGCAGCCGGAGTGACGATGCCGTCTACGCCGAGGTAGAGGGTGGACCGTCCCGTCCCCGTCGTCCCCGTGTCGCTCTCGACGATACCATCGTGACTCGCGTCTGCGGTCGCGTTGTTGATCTGCGACGACGCGCCGGCCCCCGCGTTCGAGACGCTCCAACCGAGCGCGCCAGCGGCGCCGAGCGAGATCCAGTCCTCACGTAACAGGTTGCCGCGGCGCTGATCGTTCCACGGCTCGACGACCCAGACCGCCGCTCCGAGCGTCGCGACGATGCAGCGAAACGCGGTCAGCTCGTCGGTGACCCACGCGTAGTCGCCGATCTCGACCGACACCTTCTGGACCGCTGCGCCGACCACGTTCGGAAGATCCGCTCGTGTCGCGAACGCTCCCCAGAACTCGTGGAACTCTTGACCGCTACGCGTCGACACTTACACCCCCACGTTGTGAGCGACTTCGTTTCCGACTCCAACGTTCGACACTGGGGCGGTCGAGCCTTCGACGACGTTCGCGACGCACGTGTTGTTGTCGCCGTTGAGCAGGATGCCCGGTGCGACCGGAGCGCCGAGGGTCACCTCGATGGTGTTGTCGCCGATCGTGCAGAGACTCGCGTCGATCGTAATGGCCGGCGTACCACCGCCGTCCGAAAGCTGCTGGATCGTGTTGTCGCCGACCGTCGAATGATCGGCTCCGTCCTTGAGCAAGATCGACGTCGAGGCGCCAGCCGCGAACGACGACGTGAACTCGTTGTCGCCGATCGCGAGACGAACGTCGATGCCGACGAGACCGATCGCATCCGAGAACTCGATCGTGTTCCCGCGGAACGTCGTGCGCGTGCATTCGAGAAGCACCGCCTGCGAGTTCAAGTTCGGGTTGTTGTGGGTAACGTGGTTGCCCTCGACCTCGTGCCGAAGGCCCTGCACCCAGACGCCGCCGCCGCCGAACGCCCCGGTGATAAACGTCTCGACCCGGTTACCCTTGAGGTGACAGAGGGACGAGAGCGTGTTGCCGATGACGATGCCGTACTCGAACGCATTGAGGATCGCTGTGTTCACCACGGAGATGTCGCTCACGTATCCGGCGAGGGGATCTCCAAGCTGGATGCCGATGGCGACGCTAGAGATCTCACAGTCGTCGATCTCGACCGGGGAGATTAAGTCCCCCAGCAGCGGGACGACCGAGATGCCGCGCGAGCCCGCGCTGCCGTTGTTCTGAACCGCCACCGAGCGCAGTACGTGCTCGCCGGTCCCTTCGAGCGAGATACAGAAACCGCCGACAGAACCGAACCCTGCCTGCGAGAGCGCTTCGTCAATGCGGACTGCTCCGCCGTTGCCGACGTGACGAATGCCGAAGAGAGACCAGCCGATGGCCAGCAGATCCTTGCAGACGAAGATCCCTTGCTCACTGTAGACGCCTTCATCACCGCCCAACGTCTGAACGTGCCGCGCGAAGGTGAACGCGTTGTTGAGGATCGCGATGCACCGGGTCGGGCTCGCGCCGCCCGTCAACGTCGCGACGCTGACGCCCACGTTGAGCATGTCGGAGGCGAGGGAGGTGAACGGCGTGTCGAAGCGGATGCCTTCGCGAAGCTGACCGCCGATCGCGGTGGTGAGTACGACCTGAAGATTCTGGAGGATCGCGCCTTGACCGCTGACGCGCACCATCGCGTCAGAGCCGAGCGAGCCCGCGTCAGACGCGAGCACGAGCAGGCGCATCTCTCGAAGCTGCGACAGCGTGCTCAGTGTGAAGATGCCCTGGTTGAGAGTGGAGCGGCCGATGACGATAGTCGTGTCACCAGAGCCGTAGACGCGCACGGAGGGTGGGATCGCCAGCGGCGAGACGACCGCGCCGAGGTTGAAGTTGTACGTGCCGGGACGGATCCAGAGATCGCCCGGTCCGTTTGGCTGCGTCAGCGCGAGCGCGATACCCATCCCGTCGCCCGGGTCGGGGATGTACATGAACCCGGCGGTGTTGTACGGGACGGCATCGTCGCCGTTGGGAATGTTGCCGATGAGATACTTCGGCGCGAAGTGATCGACAGATCCCGGAGGCGGCGGACCGCTTCCGCCGCCACCGGCGCTGAGGTGGATCTCGTAGCGTGAGCCCACGGTGTCCTCAGACCTCGGCGCCGTTGAGCTTGAACGACAACACGCGAACCTCGTTCTGCTTCATGAAGGTGCTGTCGCCGATGATCATCATCAACGCGGAGGTGTCCGTCAGCTTCGGCATGCCGCCGTCGCCGGTCGGACCGTTCACGACGCGGGCGTCTGGGTAGGCGACGAGGATGCTCGCGATCGAGTAGTCGCGAGTGGACCACGTCGAGTTCGGAGGCGGCGGTAGACCCTCGGCGGGCGGGATCGGATTCGGACCGAAGAGCGGGGTCGGCCCCGGCGACGCGCCGCCCATGCCCTTGTCGAGCACGACGCTCGCGAAGTTCGCGCCCGGCGTCCAGATCATCGAGTGCTGGTTCGGTCCTGGTGAACTGAACGTGCCGGTGTTGATCGCCACGCCGAACTGACCCATCACGAGAATCGAGAGCGAACCTGGGAAGTTCTTCGGGTCCAGCTCGACGAGCAGGTTCAGGTACGGGATCGTGAGAACGGCCTGGCCAGCTTCCGGCGTGAGCTGCTCGATCGTGTACGAGAGGCCGAGGATCATGCCGAGCGGGATCGGCGTGCCGCTCACGAGCGGGCCGGGCAGCCAGTGGCCGAGGATCGCTTTGTTGCCGGTGCCGCCGCCGTTGTAGCCGCCGACGTTGTTGACGGTCGTGTTCGTCAGCATGACCGGCATCGTGCGGTCCCAGTTGTCGATGAGCCCGTCGTTGACGGAGTGGTTACGGCGGTTCAGCACGATGGGCATGTTGTCGGGATTGCTTCCTCCGCCGCTTCCGGACGCGGGGATGTGGATCTCGTAGCGAGCGCCGCTCACAGCGTGCCCGTGGCCCAGGTCAGATCGATGAACAGCCCGGGCGTCGGCCCTTGGCCGACCACGTCGAACTGATGCGTGAGCCCGAGGGCGTAGCCGTGCGTGATGTACAAGAACACGCTGCTGCGCCCGAGGTTGAACTGCGTCAAACCCTGTGTCGCCGCGTACGCAGGGTCGTTCGGATTTTGGAGGTCGAGCGTCCACACGTCGTCGACGAACAGGCTGTCGGACTGACGAAGCGGTGCTGCCGGCGGCGGGTTCACCGTCTGGTACTGGGTGATGTCGAGCATCTTCGGCACCGGGAACCACACGAGGCGGTTGTTGTCGGCGTGTACGGAGCTTCTCACGGGCGCCGCCACGGGGCCCGAGCCGAACTGCCGCTCATCGGGATCGATCCAGCCGTTGTTCGGCTGGGTGATCGGGTTGTTGCCTGGATCGCCAGGGCCGCGCTTCTCCAGCGTGATGCGCTTCCACCACGGCTTGAGGCGCACGCGGGAAATGTACGGGGCGCCCTCGCCGACCGGGCCGTTGTAGACCGTCAGGAAGAACAGGGCTTGCTGTCCCGGCTCGAACGCGCCCTCGGGCGACACCTGCTGGATGAGTCCGTTTTCGAGCGTGTCCGTGTTCGTGCCCAGGCTGATGCGCTTGAACGGATCTGCGCCGCCGACGCGCAGCAGCGCGTCGTTGCCGATGGGCAGGATCTTGCCGAACTCCGCGCCTCTGGTGCCTGTTCCGCTCATCGTGCTTTCGCCTTCGGCGCCTTCTTGATCAGCTCACGGAGATGATCGGGGAGCGGTGCGGTCATCTCGGACCAGCACTTCGCGTGGTACTCGTCGCCGCTGTCGGTGGCCATCATGACACTGCCGGCCGGGAGCCCGCAAGCCACGCAGGTCACGATCGGCTTGTCCTGCTCCAGCTCGTCGATGCGTGAGGTCGGGAACACGTCGTTCAGCATCTGCTTGGCGGCCCACGCGAGGTCAACGGCAGCGGGCTCCTTCGCGTCGAAGACGATGCGCAGCTCGCGGTAGGTCCACGGCGGCTCGCTCGCGCCCTCGAACGATCGGGTGCGCGGGTCAGGCCCGACGTGCAGGTGGCCGCGAGCCGTCTCGACGTGGATGTGTAGGCCGAGCCACTCGGCGGTCTGGAGATCGAAGCCGGTGAGCAAGTCGGACCGGCCCGCGGTGATGGCGGCGCTCACGATGAAGTCGAGGCGGGACAGCAGGCGCTCCAGCGCGTCGGGCATGAGCGGCGAGTCGACGGCGGCGGCGAGGATGGCGGCGACCTCGTGGCCGTACGGATGCGGCCATGCGATCTGCCGATCGGTGTCGCGCGCCCAGGCGATCAGCGCGTCGGGGATCGTGAGGCGCGCCTCGCGCAGCTCGGGCTCGGGAGCGCGGCGGGCGAGGGGGCGGGATTGGTAGCGGGCCATCAGACGAGGCTTTCGTGGAACCGTCGATGCCCACGAGCGCGCTCCTCTGCGCATTTGTCGTAGATCTCCTTCGCTCGTTTCTCGACGACGGCGAAGACATCTCGCTGACCACATCGCGCCCAGACCAGAGCGACAAAATCCTCCGACGACTGATCGGTTCGACCGAAGTGGCGCATGGCCGTGGCCGCATCTGCCGCGACGACCTGCTCAACGACGCGCCCCACAGCATCGTACTTCATGTGGTTATATTTGTGACCGCCGCTCATCCAAACGGATCCTTGTACGCGTAGTGCGTACGTTGCAAGAACTATCAGAACGGGACCTTCGGTGCGTTGGGCGCGTAGAAGGTGTTGAGCGTGTTCTCGAAACGGTCGCGGTCGCCCCAGAACTCGTAGCCGTTCGACCCGCTCGGCATCCACGGCGCTCGTAGCCGCCGGGGTTGTGGGTGGGGAAGGGCGGCAAGGAAGAGGGCGAACCCGGCGCGATAGACGTCGCTGGACCGTTGAACGTGACGAGCGATGGATGGCCACGAGCGAGGCGGCTTCTGGATCCTGTCCGTGAGCGCGGTCGCCGGGATCGGTTCCGAGGGGAGAGATCTATAAAGCAATCCCGGCGGCCGACCGGCGGCCGACCGGTCCGACACCCCGTGAACCACCAGATCTTCGATCGTGGCCCAACTCGACACAGACAACAGCGAGTGGGCGAACGCATGGCTCCAGCATTCGTAGATCTGAAACACCTCGGCCATTGCCCCCGCGACCTCCCGAGCGCTCACTAGCGCGAGGGTCTCCGTCATGCTGAAACGAGCGCCTCTGCCGAGCGTCTCGGTCTCCAGATCGATGTCGTCCTTGCCGTTGTCCACTACGGCCGTCGCGGTGGTCGCAGCGATCAGCTCGTCGCTCCACGGGACGCTGTGTCCGAACGCGTACGCGCGCTTCTGTCGCCCTCCTGTTGCCTCGATGGCAGGCCGGATGCGGTGCACCGCCTGCGCAAGCTCGTCGGTCGCCTTGCGGTGGAACGCTGCCTGGTAGAACGGGCTCGCGCCTACGAGGCTGTTCGCGAACGTGGCCGAGCCCTTGCGTAGTGAGTACCCGTTCCAGTGCGCGACGCGCGTGTTGCTCGGAGAGGCGAGCGCGGCGACGGTGTTCGCCTCGTGAATCAGGCCGCCGACGTTCGGCACGTACTCGCTCACCGCGATGAACGTGTCGAAGTCCTTGTACACGTCCTTGCCGCGCCCGCTTCCCCAGTGCTCGATGGCGAAGCCGACGGCTTCCAAGCGTTCTGCGAGTCGCTTTTCTCGCTCCTTCCTGACTGCATCCGTCTCGACGGAAAGCTCATCCACGTCGGATACATCAACATCGTCATCCGGCCATTTCGACAGCAGCCAGACGCCGAGATTTCGTTTCATCTTTTGGTGGATGTAGAAGACGATTTTACGCCCGCGCTCCAGCTCCAATACCGGGCGCACGTTCACTTCGAGGTGATCGACGAGCTGCGTGGTGTTGCTCAGGTGCTTCTGACCCGCGTGCGTGACAACGCGGACGAGCGTCGAGGTTGGTGGCCAGATCGCGCGGCGTTTCAGCTCCTGAACCCTATTCTTGGAGGGGTCCGAGTCCCGGTGCCGATCGAAGAGCCCTTCGTAGTGCTTCGTGTCTCCGTACGCGTCGCCGATGGCGATGTTCGTGCGGCCGTTTGCATAGCCGCGGAGCAGGTGAACTCGGATCGCCGGCTGGTGACTTTTGCCATCGTCAGAGGGCACGAGATCTAGGTGAACGCGGTACGCGGGCTCCAGGGCGGTGCCGACTGCTCGCGCTTCGGCGATCGCAGTCGCCTCTTCTTCGAGCGTCGCGAACAGCGGCGCGAGGTATCGGTTCGGGAACTTGTTGGCAACCTCGTCGGCGGTGAGGTTCATGATCTCGCCCTTTGGTGGTGGCCCCGACATGCCGTCGATGGTCGCGGTGCCGGTCGCCCTCAGCGAGCTGCCCATGCCTCTCGCCACCGATTCCAGCAGCGCGTGCAGGTCACCGCCGGCGTAGGTCGATCCGTACTCGCGCGAGTGCACGCGGTCCTGGCCGCCAGGCACGGCGAACCCTCGTTCTACCGCCGCTTCGCGCTGGCGCATTGCCTCGCGCATTGCCTCGTGCAGCAGGCGCGTGCCGAGCGTCGGGCCGTCGGGGTTGCCCTTGTGGTCGAGCTTCGAGTACGTGAGCGCCTCCTCGACGATTTCGTGCTCGGTCACCATCGACGATGTCGGGTCTTCGTCGATGAAAAGCGTGTCGAAGTCCCAGAAGTTCTGGAATCGCCGCTTGATGATGTGCGAGCCAAGAACCGCCGAGGCGTGCGTCGTGAGGATGATCGCTGGTGGTCGATGTGAAACGGCAGCGAACTTGCGGTCGCGCGATGCGTCGAAGCGCGCCCCGTAGTAGTCGCACATGCCGTGGCGGGGCTTGCCGAAGCCAGGGTACAGGTCGCACTTTGGGCAGACAGTGGAGCCGGGCGAGAAACCCGCGTTCGTTGCGACGGCGACGTGCTTCATGTAGTCGCAGTTCCCGTTGTGCCGGCCCTCGATCACGATGAGCCGCACGTGTGGTCCGCTGGCTCGAAGGCGATCCGCCGTCTCCTTGATCTGCGCTCGCGAAAGCACCGCGTATCCGACGCGACGACGAGCGCCTTGCTCCTCGTCGGCGGCCTCCATCATGCCGCGGCTCTTGCCGGTGCCGGGGCTCGGCGCGAGCACAAGCAGGTGCCCCGTTTCGTTCGCGTCGCGCAGCGCCCGCACGGAGGTCTTCACCCACGCGACGACGTCGCGCGAGACGTTCGTCCAGGTGTCGCCTTTGTCGGCTGCGACGGGCTCGATCGGAGGTGTGCCACTCGCCAAAATCGCGCGAGCCCGGAAGCGGTCGGCCATCGACGCAAAATCGACCTCGTGCTCGTCTTCGATCTCGTCGGGGAGCAGGTGGTGCAGATCGCTGAAGAGCGTCTCTACAGTTACGAGATCAGGGAGCTTTCCGTCGCGCCACAGATTGCTCAGCTCGTCCATCGTGAGCAGGTCGGACAGGTCCGGAAGCGGTGTTCCGTCCGGCAGGAGCATCTCGACGTCGTCGGAGAGGACCTCAACTTCCGTGCCGACAGGTGTGCCAGTGCGGTTGGTGGCGGTTGCATGCGTGCCTACCTTTTCGTGCGTGCCTACCTTTTCGTCGAGCAGGTCGAGCTGCGCGACGACCGCCGGCATCGCAGATCTCGGCGTCAGCTTCGAGCCCTTGAGCCCCTTGCCGTGCTGCACGAGCGTGAAGCGGACGTCGAGCTTACGACCTCGGGTCGCCCCTCTCACCGCGACCAGCCGCACGTCCATCGCGTGGACCACGCGGAGCGCACCGTTCAGCGGCGACAGCTCCCGGACGACCTTTTCGGCATCGCTGTGCTCGGCCGAGATCCCCAGCGCCGCCTCGAAGGCGGTCGCGTCGTCTGAGCCCGGCTCGATCACGAGCCACTCGCCCGGCTTGCGTGCGCTCGTCTTCAGCGTCGTCGCCGAGCGGTACCGCTCGTACAGACGCTGGAGCGCCACCGCCGAGCGGACTCCGCTCATGCTTCGGACCCCACAGGAAGGGGTGGACAGTGCCGAAACCGGCACCTATAGTTCTCAGGTCGCACTCGGACTCCGCACAGTTCGCGTGGGCAGCCGAGAAACAGGAGCTACTAACTCCGCTCTCGGCCGTCGAAGCCTCGGGTTCGCCCGGGGCTTTCGTCGTTGGGGTCCCACAATGACGCCGAGACACGGTCGGCGTCAAGGGAGCCTGCTACGATCCGTCGCATGAGCCCGATGACGCCAGAGGTCGCCGAGGCGATTCGTCGCCTCGACAGCCAGAGCGCCTCCTGGTCCGAGGAAGACCAGTCCGCATGGCGCAAGGTCCGCGGCTTCGTCCGCGCTCGCCACAAGGAGTCGCAGCGGTCGCTCCCGGCCATCAGCCTCGCGGCCCAGGAGATGGTCCAGGTGCGCGACCATGCTCACGCAGCGCTCGACGCGATGGCCGGCGTGTTCGGTCGACGCGACGACGACGACGACACCGCGAAGCACGGTAAGCTGCCGCCCGAGGAGCCGAGTGATGACGGAAAGCCGTAGGGTCCCTGGTCGCGCGCACACCGACGATGAGAAACGAGCGCTCATCGAGAAGCTGCTCTCCGCGTGGAAGACTCCGCGTGGTCGACACCTCCGCCTCGGTCAGCTCATCGTGAACGCCGGAGTCATCGAGCCGTTCTACGTCGAGGACGCCGAGCTGGGCGACCTGGTCGAGACGTTCGTGAACGGGTAGCCTCGTTCGATGCTGACGCCGAATCCGACGAACGACCGGCTCAAGTTCATCCTCAAGACGTACGGCGCGAAGAGGCCGCAGGTCGTGATCGACATGGTCGGCGTCATCGCGAATACGATCGGCGTCGATCGCTGGGCCGACGAACTGGTCGAGCGAACGCAGTCGGCAGATCCGCAGTTCGCAGTGGACGTGCGCAACTGGGGGCCTGGCTCGCTCGTGAACGTCCCAGGTCTCAACCCGCCCTCGCAGGACTTCCTCGCCGTCCTCATCGAGATGGTCTCGGCGCTGCCGCAGTTCCATACGCGCCACCGTGCCGACCCACTCTTTCCCTGGATGGCGACGCAACTCGCGAGGGCGTTCGAGCCGATCGCGAAGATCGTAGCGGGGAAGCCCGACGAGGAAGTCCGCGGGGCCCCGTCACCCGCCGACGTGTACCGCGACGTGCTGCGCAAGATGCGTCGCGGCGGCACCATGCTCGCGCAGTGGTACGAAGCGAAGCGTCCGAACCTCGGCCAGTACGACTTCAGCCGCGCGTGGCGAGAGGCGAGTGCGTGGAGCGAGACCGAGGGTCCCGTTCCGCAAGGTGAGGTTGTCGTCGAGCTGTCCGACGGATGGACCGCGCAGAAGCTCGCGACGAAGGAGCAGCTCAACGTCGAAGGCGAAAAGATGCAGCACTGCGTCGGCAGCTACGCCGACGAGGTGAAGAACGCTCGCACGACGATCTACTCGCTCCGCGACGCGAAGGGCCAGCCGCACGTCACGATCGAAGTGAAGAACGATCGCGTGCAGCAGACGCAGGGCAAGCAGAACCGCAAGCCCGACGCGAAGTACCAGAAGTACGTCGAAGAGTTCGATGGGTGGCTCGAAGAGAACGATATCGAGGCAGACAAGATCCCCGCACACCTCCAGCCGTACGCCGAGGCGCTCGAAGCGCACGCCTACGACATCGAAGACGAGCACCTGGAGATGTACGCGGCGGACTGGAGAGAGCAGGTCGGCAATCCTGCTACGACGGCCGAGTGGCTGAAGTCCGGCATCAGCTACAACGATGCCGAGCTGGCCGGATCGCTGGAGGGTGATGACGTTACGCCCGAGGAGTTCGTGAAGTTCCCGTACCCGGTGCTCTACAAGATCAACGAGAACGGCGCCCGCGACCTATCCAAACTGGTGATTGTCGCTCGCATGGCGCTCGTGCTCGAAGAGCTGGCGCCGAAGCGCGACCCGCTCTTGCCGTCGAAGCAGACCGAGCCGTTCGAGTCCACTCCGAGGGGCCGCGTGCCAGGTCAAGAGCCGACGGGAGGACAAATGGTCAAGAGCCGGTGGAGCGACAAGCTCGAATCGCGGTGGCCGTCGATCTCGTTCGATGTCTGGAGCACTGGCCGACCCATCAAGGAGGAGGACGACGTCGAGTGGCTCTACCCCGCCGAGGAGTGGCTCGCGGAGGACTTCGGCGTCGACCCGACCGACGACAACTACGTCGGCCCGTGGTTCATCCATCGCTTCACGCCCGAGGAGGCGACGGAGTGGTGGGAGATGGGCATCGAGGACGGCGAGAAGGCAGCGGAGCTGCTCAGCCGGCGCGTGACGCTGAAGCTGCTCAAGCAGTTCGAGGACGACGACAATGCGCCGTACCTGAACCTGGAGAAGGCGTCGGTGACCCAGATCGTCGACGCCATCGACGAAGCTGGTCTCGTGCGCAACCCGAGCAAGCGCACGTCGAAGAAGCGTGCCTCGAAGCGACGCGTCTCGCGCCCGCGCCGCTGACCGGGTAGCCTCGTTCAATGCTGACGCCGAACCCGACGAACGACCGGCTCCAGTTCATCCTCAAGACGTACGGGCAGAAGTACCCCGTCCTCGTGATGGACATGATCGTCATCGTCGCGAACACCATCGGCGTCGATGACTGGGCGGCGACGATCGACACACCAG
>Ga0315273_10009515_pt1 | contig 12328 bp, 10 predicted proteins | sample YL17G02_0_MG_FD_205753 | JGI IMG/M metagenome (GOLD analysis project Ga0315273, IMG submission 205753) | Sediment microbial communities from Yellowstone Lake, YNP, Wyoming, USA - YL17G02_0 | ecosystem: Environmental > Aquatic > Freshwater > Lake > Sediment | place: USA: Wyoming | collected... | reverse complement strand
TCGCCCCTACAACGACCATCTCCGCCCGGCTGCACGGGCGGAGAAGTCGTACCATTGGTATTCCCCTTTTACCGTTTTGACCCCTACGGAGTATTATTCACGCATGAGAGCCGATAGTTTAGCACAGAGAAGTAGGTGCAAGGTCCCGTATTGTAGAAATAACCTGTGGCAACGATACGGCATCCCTGGTTAATTCCATTGGTTGGAGCGAAATTGCCAGTCAGATGGACATTGGTCATGATCTCTGTTGGCACATAATCTGACACGCCACAAACATTGGCGTGTGACCAGCGTAATGTACCCTGCAGAGTTTGCAGCTTGCGCGGTGCAGCGGCCGTCAGCATGCTTGCCAGTAAAACTACGAGAACGATCACAACTAGAGTTTTCTTCATTTTTTCCTTTCCTTCCTTTTGTAGGGGTCCCTGGTGATGACCTGCCTTCTTCGGCTTTGGTTCTTCCAGGGTGGGTCATTGAATACACTTTAACAAAGGTTCGCAAACTGCTTGCAAAATTAACGCAAAATAGATTAGAATTCAATTAAGAACATGGGCTGTTTATCCATCTCGACCCTGGGGTCATTCACCGTATCCCTGGATGGACGGCCAGTCGACAGTTTTGAGTACAATAAAATAAGGGCGCTCTTAGCCTACCTGGTTGTTGAGGCCGATCGCCCTCACCGTCGCGAGACTCTAGCTGGTTTACTCTGGCCGGACCAATCCCAAAAGGCTGCCCTCGACAGCCTGCGTAACGCCCTGTCTAAACTGCGCCAGGCCATCGGCGACCGGGACTCCGATCCTCCCTATTTGCTCATCTCCAAGGAAGAAATAAAATTCAACCCTGCCAGCGACTACTGGCTGGATGTGAGACGCTTCAGCCAATTATTGGAGGAGTGCCGGACGCACCGCCACCGAAGGATCGAGTGCTGCGTCAGCTGCACCGACCGGCTGACCCAGGCGGCATCGCTTTACCATGGGGAGTTCTTGGAGGGCTTCAGCCTGGCAGACAGCGACCTGTTCGAAGATTGGGCTGCTATTAAACGAGAAAAACTGTCTCAAATGTCAATGGATGCCCTGCAACTTTTAGCTTCCACCTACGAATGGCGCAGTGAATACGACCAGGCTCTCGCCTATGCGCAACGTCAATTGGAGCTGGATCCCTGCCATGAAGATGCTTACATCCAGGCGATCAGGCTGTTTGGGTTATTGGGGAAACGCACGGAAGCCTGCGAGCTTTACGAGAAGTGCCGTGAGCAGCTGGCGGATGAGCTGGAGGTGGAACCCACTGACGAGACCACCAGGCTTTACGAGCAGATCAAGTACGGCATGTTCCAGGTATCTGCCAACAGGTTGCGCATCAACAACCTGCCGCCAGACCTGACCAGCTTCGTCGGGCGGGGACGAGAGCTGGATGAGATCAACCTCCTGCTCGAAGACCCAAACTGCCGGCTGCTGACCCTGGTGGGACCGGGCGGGGTGGGCAAGACCCGCCTGGTAATCGCAGCGGCCGGTCAGCAGATGGAAGCCTTCCCAAATGGCGCCTGCTTCGTGCCGCTGGCGGGGGTCAGCTCGGTCGAGTCGATCGTCCCGAGCATCCTGCAAGCGCTGGGCCTCAAGCAGGCCGAGCAAGTTGATCTCAAGCAGCAGCTGATCAATTATCTTCAAGATAAAGAGCTGATAATCATCCTGGATAATTTCGAGCACCTGGTGGAAGGAGCCGGGCTGGTGAGCGAGCTGCTGGAGCAGGCACTCCACCTGATCACCTTGGTCACATCCCGCCAGCGCTTAGGTCTGCAGGCGGAGTGGGTTTTCGAGGTGAATGGGCTGTCTTACCCGACTGGGAAAGCCGTGCAAGACCTGGCTGCTTATGAAGCTGTGATGCTCTTTCAACAGCGCCTGCACCAGGTGAAGCCACGCACCACGCTGTTCCAGGATGACCTGACCGCGGTGAGCCGCATCTGCCAGATTGTGGAGGGTTTACCCCTGGGGGTCGAGCTGGCGGCTTCGGCGGTGCGTAGAAGGTCGATCGAGCAGGTGGCACAAGCCATCGAGAGCGGGACAGAAGACTTGAAAGTCTCGTATAAGGACGTCCCCGAGCGCCACCGCAGTATCCGGGCAGTATTCGAGCATTCCTACAGGCTGCTTTCCCATGAGGAGCAATCCACATTTATTGGATTGGCGGTCTTCCGGGGAGGTTTCACCGCTGAAGCAGCCGAACAGGTTGCAGAAGCGACGCCAGAGATATTGGGTGGATTGGTGGAGCATTCCTTGGTGCGCTACAACCCGCAAACGGAGCGCTATGACCTGCACCGGATGGTGCGGCAATATGCTCTGGATAAACTCAGGGCACAGGGCTTGGAACCAACCCTGAGCCAGCGCCACAGCAACTTATACCTGCAGTCACTGGAGCGCTGGGGCATAGAGCAGGAAGGTGCCGGGCAGGTAGCTGCACTCACCGAGATGGACCAGCAGCTGGCAGATATACGATCAGCCTGGGGATGGGCCTGCCAGCACCAAGATCTGAGGGGATTAACCCAAGGGAGCAAAGGATTATGTCGTTATTATTTCTATCGTTCGCGTCCGGTAGATGGAGATCACGACTGCCAGGTCGCTCTGGATATGCTGGAGGGCATGGCTGAGCTCAATCCTCAAGGGCTACGCCTGAAAGTCAATTTGCTCCACTGGCAGAGTCTTTTCCAGTTAACAACTGAGCGGATTGATGTATCGAACCGTCGTCAGACGCTAGAACAATGCATTCAGATCCTCGAAGGGTTGCAGCAAGCCGGAGAAGAAGTGCGGGTGGAAATGTCATATATTCTCAATGATTTAGGTTATTCCACATCTGACCTAAAGCAAGCCATCCGGCTCGACCAGCACAGCCTGGACTTAGCCCGGCAGGTCGGTAATAAACGATCACAAGCTCTTTCTTTGATAGCTCTTGCGAACATTTATTTTAATCACAACGACTTCTGGGAAGCTGAAAGATGCTTCCAGGAATCCCTGGCATTATGGCGCTTGCTGGGTGATCCACGACGGATTGCAGATACGTTGCAAGCCTTGGGTGGTTTATTTATCAGCCAAGGTAAAATACAACCCGGTTTGCAAGCAGCCCGCGAAAGCGCCCAGCTCTATCGTTCACAGGGTGACAACGCCAGTTACGCAGATGGTCTCAGTAATTTGGGGTTAATCTTATGGTTTGGGCGCCAGTGGGAAGAAGCTGACAAAGCTTATGAGGAAAATATCCCCTATCTGCAAGAAATGAGTAATCGAAATCTCCTATGTGATGACTCTTCACGTTGGAGCATTATTAAAATGTTAATGGGTCATTACGAAGAAGCCCGGGTGATGGCAGATAGGTCAATGGAGCTGGCAAACCAGCTTAATGACAAATTTGCTCAGGCATGTAGCAATTACGCCCTGGGTGGAGTTGCCCTGGCACAAGGACAAGCTGAGCAGGCGTCTCTTTTCCTGGAAAAAGCCGCTGTAATCATTAAAAACATTGATTTATCTAATTGGGCATGGGTGGTGGGGACCTGGACCCTGGCACTGAGCAGGTTAGGTCAGCTCAGACAGGCACAAGAGCTGCTGGTGGAAGCGTTGCAGGTCGGCGTAGAGCAGAGCTATCTTTCGCTCAGCTACACTCTGCCAGCAGCGGCATTACTGTTGGCAATTACCGGCCAAGTGGAACGGGCAGTTGAGCTGTGCGCGTTGATTGATGAATGTGCCATGTGCGGCAAGACACCCTGGTTCGAGGATGTAGTGGGTAGAACTATCGCCGTTTTGGCAGCTACCCTACCTCTTGAAGTTGTGGAGGCTGCTCGGCAGCGTGGCACGCAGCGCGACCTTTTCTCCACGGCAGCCGAGCTGCTGGCAGAGTTTAAAGAACAGCAGTAGGAGTGGGTCTATTACGCCAGTAATATCAATCCTAAGGATAACTGAGCTAGATCGATTTTGAACTTGTAATGCTGGGGTGACCCACTCCCAACGAAGCGCATGCCAAAGCGTGCCCCCTGGAGGCGAAGGTGAGGGTAGCCGTTGAATCCAGGCTTGAAAATCCGATCTGAGCCATTTAAACCATTCCAAACGGGGTGATTTTTCGGGGAATTCGAATTAATGAGCACAAGACCTAAATCGATCAAACAACAAAATCCAAACCAAATTCTCGTAGGAGGAGAAAACAATGTTACGATCATCACTCATCACCGCAATGTTCATTTTTGTTATCGCAGCTTGCTCTCCGACGGAGGTGGTCAAGACCGTCATCGTGACCCAGGAGGTGCAGGTAGCTGGCACCCCGGTGATCCGGCAAGTGTTCATCACCGCCACCCCCGAACCAGTGAAACCAACAGAAGCCACCCCACGCACGCTTGTCATCTGCATGGGCCAGGAACCCGACACGCTATACTATAGCGGCATGTGGGCGGCTGTCGTGGTATTGAGTGCCATCTATGATGGTCCAATTGATAATAACAACTTTGCCTACCAGCCGGTAATCCTGGAGAAACTAGCCAGCCTGGCAGATGGCGATGCGGTGATCAACCCTGTACCGGTCAAAGCCGGTGACACAGTGGTAGATAATGACGGCAACCCGGCAACGCTGACTGCCAAGAGCAGCGACACCGCCGGAACAATGGTGCGCCCGGCCGGATGCCGCTCTGCAGACTGCGCCGTGGAATATGACGGCAGCAACGTGACCGAAATGGACCAGTTGGCTGTCACCTCCAAGTTATTACCCGGCTTGCTCTGGTCGGACGGCACGCCTCTGACGACGGCTGACTCGGTCTATGCTTACCAGTTAAGTGCTGACCCCGCCACGCCGGGCAGTCGGTTTATTTTCGAACGGACGGCTTCCTATGAGGCCAAGGGTGAATTAACCATCGGATGGACCGGTGTACCAGGTTTCCTTGACTCAACCTATATGCTCGATTTCGCGGCACCTTTCCCCCAGCATGTCATGGGGCAGTATAGCGCAGCAGAGCTGGTGACCCAATTCGACGCACAGGGACTCTGGACGGGGTGGGGGCCATACATCATCGATGAGTGGATTAAAGGCGAGCAGATCATCCTGCATAAGAACCCGAACTACTTTCGCGCAAGCGAAGGTCTGCCACATTTCGATAACCTGATCTACCGCTTCACCGGTGGTGACCCCAACGCGGCCATCGCAGCCGTGCTGGCGGGTGAGTGTGACATCGTGGACACGACCACTGCCCTTGAAGGACAGTCACAACTGCTGCTCGAGCTGCAGGCCCAAGGCCAGATCAACCCAACATTTGTCACCGGTACATTCTTCGAGCATGCCTCTTTCAACATCCAGCCTAGCGAATCCATCATCAACAGCGGTGTCTTCGCCGGATGGGACCAGGATGGCGATAGACTCGGACCATTCGGTGATGTGCGTCTACGCCAGGCGATCGCCAAGTGCATGGATCGCCAGGCGGTGGTGGATACCGCCCTGTACGGGCAATCGGTGGTGATCGACACCTACCTGCCACCCAACCACCCTCTGTTGCTGCCGACGCAAAGCACTGGCCGTATGACCCTGCAGCTGCTACAACCTTGCTGGATGAGATCGGCTGGAAGGATACCGATAACGATCCCGCCACGCCACGGGTTGCCCAAGCTGTGACCGGCGTCCCTGATAACACACTGCTCGAATTCAACTACGAGACTACCACTGCTCCAATGCGCCAGCAGGTCAGCCAGATCCTGGCTCAGAACCTGGCGGACTGCGGTATCAAGGTCAACCTGGACTACCACCCCGCCAGTGAATGGTTCGCGAATGAGCCGGATGGAAGGCTGTTTGGACGCCTTTATGACCTGGGCGAGGCTGCCTGGACCACCGGTTCCGAGCCGCCCTGCGGCTTATACCTGGGCAGCGAAATACCAATGGAGGCGAATGGATGGACCGGTCAGAATTTCACCGGCTTCAATGACCCGGCGTTCAATTCCGCCTGCCTGGCTGCCTATCAATCTCTGCCTGGCGAGGAAGCCTATGCAGACAATCACCTGGAAGCCCAGCGCATCTTTGCTGAACAGCTACCGGCGGTTCCGCTGTTCTTGCGCCTCAAGCTGGCAATTACCCGCCCGGATATGTGCAACTTTGTGATGGACCCAACCGGAGGCGAGATGTGGAACATCGAGAACTTCGATTTCGGAGCGAGATGTAATAAATAACTTATTCTATGCAAGTTCGTGTTAAGCGTTTGACATACAACTTCCTCATCGATTAAGCTAAAGTGAAAGCCAACCTATAAAATTTGTCATTGCGAGACCAGCATTCTATTCTGGTCGAAGCAATCTTCAACAAAGTTTAAGGATTACTATTGTAGTGAAGAAGAAATATTTTTTCTTGGAAAAGGAAGATTGCTTCAGCAAAAACCGCCTCGCAATGACAATTATATTAATATCAGTGATAATCTGCACAGTCGTAGAAATCTTCCTGATAATGTTGAAGATTGCTTCGAGCCCGAAAGACCCGGACTCTCGCATATCGCTCACACCACCGTTCGCGATACCAGATGACAATCATGCGGATAATTACTCGCCTTCCATTTTTATTCCGTTGAGGACCAGGTATTGGGTCACGCTGGCGTAGTCCGTCAACCCTATATCGAGGAAGGCCCGGTAGGTGTAGTACCCACTGTATTTGGGAGTACGCTTTTGGGAAGTGAGTAGCGAGAGTTTATAATCGAGGATCTGCTGGCGCAATTCCGGGGTCATCTTGGCTTGAAAGCGGCGCATGTCCACCATCTTCTCCAATATGACCGACTCCTCCAGCGACCAGATGTCGATCTTCCAGGGTCGACCCCAATCCCCATAGTTTACGCGTGGTTTCAGATATAACCCTTCCGGCATAAGCACAGGCTCATCGGTCTTCTCGAACACCACCTGGGTGACAAGCTCACTGCGTGCAAGCTGGGCTCCGATGTGGAATAGCTGTTCCAGGTTGACTTTGGTGATATACAGGTCGATATCGGGGTATGCCATCACATCCAGGAAAAAGCTACCAGTGGTGAACACCTTGCCATACGGGCGTAGGATATCATACAGCCTGATCAATCCCAATACGATGTCCGCTTCCTGTCTCAATTTTGTGGCGCGTTCAAGGGGTAACATAGCTCACAACCAATCCTTGGAAAACAACTTTCACACGGATTATAGCTGATAATACCTAATTGTTCTCTTCCGAGCTGGCCGATTTTTTTACCCGTATCTCCATAATCAATTTGACGTCATAAAGAACAGGAGTGTGAAATTCTAGCATTTCCAATTTACTCGTTGAAAGGAGATAAAAATGAAAAAAGTAACACTTCTGAGCATCGTCCTGATCCTGTTGGCTGTTTCGGTGGTACCCGTGATGGCAGCTGGTGGACAACCCAATGGTCATGGAAATGGCAATAGTGCAGGACAGGGAAACGGTGGGGGAAACGGAGATCACCAAAAACAGCAGGATCGAGATCGGGATAAAGATCAAGATCGGAACCGGGATGGAGATAAAAACTCTAATCCCAGCTCGGGTGGAAACGGAAACCAGGGACACGGACAGGTACGCGGTCCCTTCTATCTGCAAGGAACGATTTCTGGTATTGCAGGAGAAACGATCATGGTAACCCTGACCCATGGTAATGCTAAGGTCAAAGAGTATATTGGCACTGACCTGACCTTACAAACCAACGAAAGCACCCAGATCTTCCAGATCACCCAGGGGGATGAGATTTCAGGAACCGTTGGAACGGATGTAAGTACTGGAAGTGAAACAAACGATGAAGGGGCGCCCTCCAACCGGATCCCCATCACCTTCGATCAGCTGACTGTTGGTCAGAAAGTAGCCATCCATGGCAATCTGAGTGATAGTGTCTATACTGCCAGGCTGATCACTGTTTATATCCGGGTGACGGTCGAGCAACCGGAGATCGAAGAACCGTAATCAGTATCAATTGTGACGTTAACCAGCGGTGCGGAGCGTTCTCGGCACCGCTGGTTTCTTGTGTGGATACCTGGGTTACAATTAGTGAGATAAATTTTGTAAGTTACCCGTTTCTAGTAGCGATACATCACGTCATAGTATATGAAGAACAATCCAGACCAGGCACTATTGGAGCGAGCAAAACGCTTTGAAACCCAGGCACTCGAAGAGATCTTCGACACCTTCAGCCCAGGGATTTATCGTTATGCTTTCCGCCTGCTGGGTGACGCTGAATTAGCGAGAGAATGCATGGCAGAGACATTTAGCCGATTTTTATCTGCCCTGAAGCGGGATAGTGGACCAGATAGATATTTGCAAGCGTATCTGTACCGGATCGCACATAATTGGGTTACCGACTACTATCGCAGCAAAGTCCCGCCAAACTTTCAGTTGGATTCAGCTGTCATCGCTGATTCTACAGATGAGCCACACCGGGTAGTAGCGGATCAGATGGCGAGCCAGCAGTTAAGAGAGGCGCTTGCTTTACTCACTCCTGACCAACGTCAGGTGATTGTCTTGAAATACCTGGAAGATTGGGAGAACGAAGCGATTGCCATGGCATTGAATAAACATGTCGGCGCGATAAAAGCATTACAACACCGGGCCATTGAAGCATTACGCCGAATCTTGACCAGGTATGAGGATTTTAACGTATGACTAGAGCTGATGACGAATTTGGAAAGCGAATACTCACACCCCTACGGACTGCTCCTCCCATAGACCCGCAGGTGGCTGCTGAAGAAAAAACCAAATTTCTGCTCCTAGGAGAAGAGCTCCATCAGGGATATGTTACAGGAACCGGCAGCGTGGATAAGCAGCAGGATCGTGGAATATCCATGGGGCTCCTCAGAAAGCCAAACTTGTCTCTGTTGAAAGGACTGGTAGCAGCCCTGATTGTTTTGATTCTCGTGATTGGCAGTAGCTTGACGGTTTATGCTGCCCAGGATAGGTTGCCGGGTGAATCTTTATACCCGCTAAAAGTGATAAGCGAAGATATGCGACTTTCTCTCACGCGCTCTCCGCAAGCCAAACTGGAGATGACCCTGGACTACACCAACCGGCGGATGGATGAGATCTCCCATTTGCTGGAAACGGGAAACTCCCTGCCTGCTCAGGCTTCGGATCGTTTCCAGGGTGAATTGGAGAGTGCCCTTCAGCTCGCTGCGCAGATGGAAGACAAACAGATGCAGAATGCACTGTCGGAAATTAAAGGTCATGCTGAAAACCAGGGGAAGATAATTGATGAATTGATCGAACAGCTTCCCAAGCAGGACGAGCCTGCCATCGTCCGGTTGAAGGACCGGCTGTACGAGCAGGTCATGCTAAGCGCGTTCGGGGAGAACGATCCAAAGTCATTCCGGCTGGAAATACACGAGCGACAGCACCGACGCTCACAGACTCACAAATCCACGCCTGAAAACAATGCCACATCTTTAACACCGCCTGATGGTTCCCCCACTCCCCAGCCTTCAGAGGATGGTGAGGAACCCGACAATGGCAGCGGCCAGCCTACACAAGCGCCTGGTCACGATAATGGTGGTCCGGGGCAGGGCAACCCCAACCCGGGGAATGGCAATCACGGACCAGATGCGTCCCACACCCCTAAGCCGTAGAAGAGAAAGCTAACAGCAGTCATCCAATAAGGACCAGTCAACAGCAGCGATCGCCTAGTCTATAAAGCTGTCGCTAATCCTCCCGCTTAAGATACTTCCTACGATAATACATCACTCCAAATAACACAATGAACTGGAAACCCACAATCAAGACTGCTGAAAATTGCTCGAAGTAGAATAAAAGCATTCCCAATACGGTCAATGAGAGCAGCAGACTGAAGTATCCCAGATCGAAGGCCACACGTTTCCTTCCCGCCAGCAGAAACCCGACAGATACTAACAGAAGTAATCCGATCAAGACTTCCAAAATAAGCCGGGTGTTAAAAAAACCGGGCGCATCCATGGCGGCGAGCTGCCTGCCAGCATGGGCGCGTAGGAATGCCACCAAAACCGAATTGGGTATGATCCGGACCAGCCACAGCTGGGCAGGGTTTTTCAGGGTCATCAGTCCCAGGAGCGCCAGCCCCACGCCCAAGAGCCAGCTCAGGCGTTTCTCTGTCAGCCAACGCTCAGATTGTTCGGCTATGCGCAGCCACCAGGCAGGCGTCTTATCAGGCACGCTGCGTGGGTCGGACTGCACCATTTCTAATAATTGCCTTGCCATTTCTTTGTACTGTAGATTCGTGTCAGTGTCCATCACCCGCCTCATATCCTGCTCGATGTGAGCCCTTTCCACCGGGTCCAGAGGACGATAGAGCTGCTCACGCACAATCTCCAACGTCTGCACCAACTCAGCCCGCCCATCCACAACTGTAGGACGCCGGATCATGATCACCATGATGACCACCAACAAGAAGAATACATAAATGATCGGAGCGGCGGCGGGGAAAAAGTAATCATACTGGCGGGTGATGAACTTGCCCACTTCATCGATGAACAAGCCCACACCCACACCCGATAGGATTGCCACGATGATACGCAGGCGCGGGTTAAGGTAGATCAGCGGCAGGATGGCTGCGATATACAGGATCAGCCCACCCCACAAGACGTGGGCGATATGTAGGGTGCCACTCCCGAGCTGGGGGTAGCCGGTGAGAGCCAAGAAGCTGCGCACAAGGCTCACGGTAGCCACAAAGCTCAACAATGAGATGAGCATATAGCGGGTAGCTTTCTCACGTTGTATCAGCTTCCATAAAATAAAGCCTTTTCGTTTTGGCTGCATACAAACCTCCGGTAGTTCAGACTACCTATCTGGGTTTCTAAATGATTATACATCTCTCACGAGGGTTAGGTTTGTTGAATGCCGTGCAATCCAGTACGAGAGCATACCGGACGATGGCATAGGATTTAGCCGTTACTTCATCTGCCGTTGTGGCGCAGAGGTGGATTTTCCGAACTAATTTGCTAGAATCCTTGCTGTTTGGTTTCGCTTAGATTTGCCTCCCTTCCGCAAATCACTCTTCATAGCTCACATATACCGTTCTTCATCGCTCACAAAAAACGTTTGCGATGTTTCGGGCAAAAGACGCCCTCAATGCTACGGGCAGAGTACACCCTTGATACTACGAACAAATAACATCCTTCCCTCGCTTCCAAAGACAAGTCGCGATGTTATGTCGCAAAAAACGTCCTTACTCAACCCAAGTTACCTTTGAAAGGTATAATAAATCACATCAATGGAACATTGCGATTCATTCGAGCGTCTAAATGGAAATTAGGAATAATAGAAAGGAAAGCAAATATGTTCAAGAAAATCACCCTTACCCTATCCGCAATCATCCTGATATTCTCCATGGCAGGCTGCAGCTCGGGTTCAACACCTTCACAATCCTCCAGCTCATCGAACAGCGGAAGTCAAGAAATCCCAGCTGGTACTTCCACTGAAACCAACCCAACGAACAACCAGCAATTGCTGCCCATTATTTCCGGGAAAGAGCCTAGCCTCACGCTCGACGCTAGCGCAGATGGCACCACCCAACAGCTAATGGTTGGCGAAGTGATGGCGATCACGCTCGAATCCAACCCCTCCACGGGGTACGGCTGGTTCGCCATATCTTCCAACCCCGATGTGGTAGCACAAACAGGAGACTCACAGTTTCAGGAACCTCAATCCACCTCTGCTACACCCATCATGGGCGCGGCGGGTACAGAAACCTTATCCTTCCAGGCAATCAGCGTTGGTACCGCAACCCTGACCCTGGATTACAAGCGGGGTTGGGAGACGAATGTCGCCCCTGAGAAGACCATCACCATCATGGTGGAGGTGAAGTAGTAGGGCAGTAACTAGCTGTTAGCTGTTAGCTTAAATACTTGTGATATGGACTCAACTATAAAGCAACCAAATTTCTGATGCTATAATCAATTAACCATCCAGAAGAATTTGTGGTTCGTGTCTGACTTACTATTAGTGGCAGTTGCCACACGCTTAAGTAGCATACAAGGTACTTGTTTCCAGGAGAAATACATGCGAATACTTCCCTGGCAAAAAATAATCCTTACCATCCTGGTTCTGACCATCCTGATCGGGGCATCCGGATGCCAATCCAAGATCGTAAAAGATTTGGGCAATAGCATGCATGCTTTTACCCAGGTAGGAGGTAACTTGGAAAGGGTGGTTACAAACCTGATGAGTGGCTTGAGTAATATCGGCGGGGCGCTGGCTAATCAAGTCAACAACATCGTCCAGGGCATGACCGGGCATTAACATCTTCTGATCTTTTTCGTCACAAATTGGCTTGGGGTGATCTCGGCAGCATAGATCCCATTGCAGGATTTACTAGAAAGGAGTGATGTGACCCATCGACCCGTCA
>Ga0315273_10009514_pt1 | contig 12330 bp, 10 predicted proteins | sample YL17G02_0_MG_FD_205753 | JGI IMG/M metagenome (GOLD analysis project Ga0315273, IMG submission 205753) | Sediment microbial communities from Yellowstone Lake, YNP, Wyoming, USA - YL17G02_0 | ecosystem: Environmental > Aquatic > Freshwater > Lake > Sediment | place: USA: Wyoming | collected... | reverse complement strand
AATTGCTCCGCTCTGGGTATTGGTGTGGGGGTTTGGGTGTGGGGGTTGGGGTGGGGGGAACTCGGTGGCGGTTGGTCAGTGACAGAAACAGAGTTCACTCAAGGGCAGGTCCTGCTAGTCTGAACAATGGGAATAAAGATGGAACTTTTCTATAATCTATGGAATTGCACGGGTACAGCGAGTCAGAGCGAGAGTTCAAAAATAGTCTTATTGCATGGGATGGGTGGAGTTGGGGCATTGTGGCGACCCATTGCGGCAGCCCTTGAGGAGACGTGGACCATCTTAGCGCCCGATCAGCGTGGGCATGGACGAAGTCAGCTCAGTCATGCTCCAGGCGAAGCTCATGCTCAAGGCCCCGGTTACTCGCCACTCGATTACGGCCAAGATGTAATAGAGACCTTGGCGGCGCTGAAATTTTATCCGGCTTGGATAGTCGGACATTCTATGGGAGTTCGCACGGCACTCGCGGCTGCGCATCTGAAGCCGGATTGGTTTAAGGGCGTAATTCTGGTGGATTTGGGCCTTTCCGGAGCGGCGGGGGGTGGGTTGGGCGAAACCCTGGCGGAGTTTTTAAAAATATTACCTAAGGAATTCCAGTCCCGCGAAGACGCAAGGGCGTTTATGGCCAAGAATTGCCCTGACCCCTCGATTGCTCAGTATCTCCTGGCTGTTTCTGTCAGAAGCTCCCAGGGGCAAATCTCGTTTCCGTTCGATCAGAGCGCTTTGATTAAAACCATTCAGGCTGCGGCAGAAACCACTGTGAGAGATTGGGTGAAAGAACTGGCCGAGCGAGGGATGCCGATTTTAATTTTGAGAGGGCAGGAGAGCTTGGTCTGGAGCCATGAGGAGTTCGAAGCGGAGAAAACCCTCTTTGAGCAGAGTCCATCCGTTCAGTTCGTGGAAGTTCCCGGGGTCGGGCATGGTTTACCGTTTGAGAAACGCGCCGTGTTTGTCGACTGGATTGGCCGGATGAGACATTACTATACTACAGATGAATGTAGTAGTAAATTCTAGGGCTTGCGCTTGAAAGAAAGTATTGAAAACAGCAGTTCTGGGTGAAAAAATAAACCTTACCTAAGTAGCCAAAAGAGCCATCAATGGAAAATTTTTTCGCACAATTGACTAATTTTTAAAGCTTACTTTGCCGCGCAGCAACATTGCGATTGTCATTTTTTTATACGGCTAGTTCTAGATTATAGCATTAACGCCACCAAGGCTCCGTAATTCTCGGACGGTTTTCCGTTTCTTACCCCTATTTTTTTCAACGATTTTAGCCTCGCTTGCCCACGAAAGCGAACACAAGAGGCACTCTATAGAGTTTAAGAGCATGTTTTTGAGCCGGGGATCCAAATCTAAACGGCCCAAAAGACATTATTTGAACTCTTCTCTCCTAAAGGATTATCTTTAAATCTATAGATTGTCGCAGTATGAACCCGGGCCTAAATGCCTGGGTGAGGGAAGGACGGGATGGGGTTTTTACCCCGCCCTTCTTTTCAGCGGGGAAGTACCCCGGCCTGAAGGCCGAGGTTTCCCTCGCTTCGATGACAACATAATCTCAGACCCTTAAAAGTGAACTAACAGTTCACTTTTAAGGGTCTGAGAGGTTCTCTATCCCTCAAAAGTGAACTGTTAGTTCACTTTTGAGGGTCTGAGATTCAAGATTTAAGTGCGTCCACAAGCTTCGAGACTCACAAGCGCAAAAAACCATATGGGATCATTGATTATGATCACGATCACGATCAGTTATCCGAAATCCGAACTGACAAGCGAGTGAAAATACTGAACCTTCGTGAAATTGAGGCCTCACCACTAATAGAGCCAAAGGCACCCATAGAGCCAAAGGCACGATTCAGATTTCCAACTAAGTTTCATTAAGTAGGCCTCAAGTAGGCCTCAAGTAGGCCTCAAGTAGGCCTCAAGTAGGCCTCAAGTAGGCCTCGCCGACGTTCAGCTTGCTACGCTAACGCGAAGGAGCAAACGCATAGCCCTGCGTCCTTAAGCTGGTTCCCGTAACAGATTTGGAGTTGTGAGTTAACTGCGCTGGAGTACCCTGCGCAATGATGTCTCCACCGGCGGTGCCACCGCCGGGGCCTAGATCAATGACCCAGTCGGCTTGTGCTATGACGTCTAAGTGATGTTCGATCATGACGACGCTTTGCCTGGCATCGACTAAATCCTGAATTACGGTCATCAAACGTTTTACGTCATCGCTGTGTAATCCGGTGGTGGGTTCGTCAAAAATGTAGAGAAGATTGTCGGCCATCTTCTCGTCCAAGGTCGCCGCGATCTTGAGGCGTTGGGATTCGCCCCCGGAGAGGGTTGTGGCGGACTGACCTAAGTTTAGATAACCTAGGCCTACGTCACGTAATAGTCTGAGTTTTTTAACCAGTAACGGGCGATCCTGGAATATTTCGTAGGCTTCATCAATAGTAGTGTGTAATAATTGGTGGATATTTTTCCCGCGATAGGTGATTTCTAGGACATTTTTTTTGAATCTTTTGCCGTTACATTCTTCGCAAGTGAGTTTGACTTCGGCCATGAAGTGCATGTCTAACGTAATTTCACCTTCGCCTTTACAGACGGGGCAGCGTCCACCGTCTACGTTAAAGGAGAAATGTTGAGGCAAGTAGCCCCGCCGGAGCGAGACGACTTGGTTTGCGTAGATTTTTCGGATTTCATCCCAGGCTTTGAGGTAGGTGGCGGGGTTGGATCGGGAGGATTTTCCGATCGGGCTTTGATCGAGTAGGATGACCCCGCCGAGTTGTTCGGCGCCGTACAGTCGGTCAAATCTGCCAGGAATGTCCGTGGAGCGGTAGTACAGTTTAGATAACGCGTTAAAAAGAGTTTTATGGACTAAGGTGCTTTTGCCCGAACCCGACACGCCGGTGACGACGACTAATCGGTCGAGCGGAATTTCTACGTTTAAGTCTTTGAGGTTGTTTTCGCGGCATTTTTGCAGAGTGAGTTTTCTTTTCGCGGGGCCGCGGGCGGGACGATCGCTGGTCAGATGAAAGGCGCCGGATAGGTATTTACCGGTAATGCTCCCGGGGGTCGCAATCAAGTCGGCGGCGCTTCCTTGAGCGATGATTTCGCCGCCGCGTTTGCCGGCCCCCGGTCCTAGCTCCAAGAGAAAATCGGCCGCTCTCATGACCTCCAAATCATGCTCCACGACGACGACGGTATTGCCCTGATCCCGGAGTCGGTGCAGGACTGAAATCAGGCGGTTAGTGTCCGCGGCATGGAGGCCAATGGAGGGCTCATCCAGGACATAGAGGGTGCCGCAAAGTCCATTGCCTAATTGGGTGGCGAGATTGATCCGTTGGAATTCGCCGCCGGAGAGGCTCTTGGCGAGTCGAGAGAGCGTGAGGTAACCCACGCCCACTTCTTGGAGGAAGGACAGGCGGCGCTCGACTTGGCTAAATACTTCATGTGCAATTTTTCGTTCATTGGGCGAGAGGACGATCGATCTGATCCAAAAAAGGGTGTCATCGACGGAAGTTTCTAAAATATCAGAAATGGATTTATCCACGATTTTCACCGCCAAAGCCTCCGGCTTCAAACGTGCGCCTTTACATTCGGTGCAGAGGGTTTGACTCTGGTAGCGCCTGACGAATACTCGAATATGAAGTTTATATTTCCAACGTTTGAGTTCCTCAAAGCAAGCAATGATACCAGGGAACGTACTGTCCGTGGGGGAGCCATTCCAAAGGAGTTTTTTTTCCGAGGAAGTCAGTTCCCGGTAGCGTTTACCGATGGAGATGCCTTGTCTTTCGGCAAACCGAAAAAGATCTTTCTGCCAATCGGCATGCGAGGGTTTCGAGAAGGGGTCGATGGCCCCGTTTTTGAGGGTCATCGAGGCGTCCGGAACCACCAGGGATTCGTCTAGATCGAGCGTGAAGCCAAATCCACTGCATCTGGAACAAGCTCCCAGGGGGCTGTTAAAAGAGAAGAGGTGAGGCTCAGGAACGCGGTGTTCCTTGCGGCAATTGAGGCAGGCAAAACGATTATCAAACAACTGCCATTTCTGGTCCGCAGTTTCGCTGAGATCGTAAAAGCCTAGTTGCCCGCGACCTATGGCAATCGCCTGGTCAATGGAATCCAGGAGGCGACCGCGAGTATCCACATCAGGGGTGCCATTGATTCGCAACCGGTCTACCACGACATAGACTTCGCAGTCAGTCAGTGGGAGGCCCGGGGGAAGGGGTTCTTCCAAGTCTAGAATCTCGTAAAGGCTTTGAGTGCTTGGGTGTTTCTGGGAAAATTTTAAAAGAATTCTCTGAAACCCCTGTTCCTTGAGAATTTGAAAAAGTGACAAGGACAGGGGCAGTTTAGATTTGCTGGCGCTAGCCGGGTGCGTGTGGTCAGCCGTTCTTCTGTTTTTTAGCGGGGTGCTCGCAGCGATGCCGGATTTAGATTGAGCTTTGGAGCCAAGGTTGCCACCGGGCTGACCACCGGATCGAGAGTTGGAATTGGCTCTGGAGTCCGCTTTGGAATTAGCTTTGGAATTGGCTCTGGAGTCCGCTCTGGAATTAGCTTTGGAATTGGCTCTGGAGTCCGCTCTGGAATTAGCTTTGGAATTGGCTTTGGAGTCCGCTTTGGAATTAGCTTTGGAATTAGCTTTGGAGCCCCCAGCCTTGGGCTGGTTGTTGGAAGGGTCCCTGAGTAGTCCCGTGGCGGCTTCGAGGTGGTCACTTCCGACGGGCGCCACGATCAGGGCTTTGCGGCCCACCAGCCAGGCGGCGCTCCAGTCTAAGATGGATTGGGAGTTCAGGCGCTTTACTTCGCCACCGCAGGTGACGCATTGGGTTTTTCCAATCTTGGCAAAGAGGAGGCGGAGGTAATCAACTGTTTCAGTTTGGGTGCCCACCGTGCTCCTGGAGTTGACCACGTGGTTCTTCTGTTCCAAGGCGATTGCCGGGGGAATATTCTCTATTCCGTCCAGGTCGGGTTTGGGCATCTTTTCCAGAAACTGGCGGGTGTAGGTGGACAAGCTCTCTACATAACGCCTTTGCCCCTCAGCGTAGAGAGTGTCAAAGACCAGGGAGCTTTTGCCACTCCCTGACAGCCCGGTGACGACGGAGATTTTGCGTGCGGGGAATTCAACGGAAATGCTTTTTAGATTGTTCTGACGAACGCGGATGAGTCGAATTGGACGTGCCATGGTTGAGCAATTCTTGTCAGATGTCTAAAAGTTAGACAAGCTAAATGGCTTTTGCTGAGAGGGGTATATTAAAAAGTGAGTTATTTCGGGTAGTTATGATTTTGCTCGCTGTAGCATTTTTTGGCACTCCGCTTGCTCATGTGAGTCTATCTCAGACCAGTTGAGGCTGAGTAGTTCACGTATGACGTAGGAGAAGTAGAATATGAAGAAGTTGATATGGTTCAATGCTGGGTTAGTAGTGGGGTTGACGCTGTTATCGTTTGCAAAGGCTTCGATCCCTGCCAATAGTCGTATGACGGATGATACGGCTATTTATCAGAATCTTTCTGAGATTCACGTTAAGAAGGAAGCTAAGTTGGATTTTGACTCCGACATTGGGCATTTGGCTCAATTGGAGGAAAGATATGATGAGAAGTTACCTCTTGCTCGTAGAGCGAAGATCAGAGGTGCTTTGGACCGGGTTTCCAAACAAGCTTATCGTTATTCTGGAAAATAATTCTGAATTCTGGAAAATAATTCTGAATTCTGGAAAATAATTCTGAATTCTGGAAAATAATTCTGAATTCTGAATTCTGAATTCTGAATTCTGAATTTTGGAAAGTAATTCTGAATTTTGGAAAGTAATTCTGAATTTTGGAAAGTAATTCTGAATTTTGGAAAGTAATTCTGAATTCTGGAAAATAATTCTGAATTCTGGAAAATAATTCTGGAAAATAGCTGTCTGATAAAATTGGGACGGGGGTCTGACCCCGTCCCAATATCCATGGCAGATGAACCCGGGCCTGTAGGCCTTACAAATACCCATATGTTGTGAAAGAGCAGGGGAGAGGGAAGGACGGGACTGGGTTTTTACCCCGCCTCTCTTTCCAGCGGGGAAGTACCCCGGCCTGAAGGCCGAGGTTTCCCTCGCTTCGATGAGAACATAATCTCAGACCCTCAAAAGTGAACTAACAGTTCACTTTTAAGGGTCTGAAAGGTTCTCTATCCCTCAAAAGTGAACTGTTAGTTCACTTTTGAGGGTCTGAGATTCAAGATTTAAGTGCGTCCACAAGCTTCGAGACTCACAAGCGCAGAAAACCATATGGGATCGTCGATTATGATCACGATCACGATCAGTTATCCGAAATTCGAAATGACAACCGACTCAAAATACCGAACCTTCGTGACATTGAGGCTACTCCGAGGGAGGCTACTCCGAGGGAGGCTACTCCTTGGAATTAGCCGGATAAAAAAACGACAGTCACAATGCCGTGGTGCGTCGAGCTGGGTTTAAAAAATTAGTTCATTGTGCGAAAAAAATTTTCACCCCTGGCTCTTTTCTCTACTTAGGCAAGGTCTATTTTTTCACCCAATTGCTACTCCCTCGCTTCAAGGATTAAGTTCCTGAGGGAGTTCTGTTAGACAATAGCGGTAATTTTAAACTCCCGCGGGACGCGTTGCCCTTCGATTTCTACGACGTCCCCGACCTTTCTGCCCAGCAAAGCCTCTCCGAGCGGCGCCGCTGAAGTAATCACTTGAACAGTTCGGTCTTCGAAGGTAACTGCCATCCCACCCCCTTGACTCACTAAGAAATAATGAAACTTTTTTCCCGTGTTTTCCACTTCAATTAACGCCCCGACCTTGATGGAGTCGCCCGCTTTGAGCTCTTGCACGTTCATGAAGGGGTAGGCAGCGATGGTCTTTTTTAGTGCAAGGGCCCGCGCCATTTGGGCACCCGCTAGGTAAGAGGCTTCCAGCCCACGGGTATCGTGGGAGTCCTCGGCCTTGCTCTCCTCGTGAGTGGCGGCTTGGCGAGCAGCTTTTGCGGATAGGAGGATCAACTCAAGCTCTGTGTTGAGCTGAGTGAGGATGATCTGAATCAGTTCTCGTTTTTTACTCATTTTTAAATAAAACCTAAATAAAACCTAAATAGAGCCTAAATAAAACCTAAACAAAGTCTAAACAAAGCCTAAATAGAGGTTCAGTAAAACTAACTCTGCTGAATCGCTGAGAGCTTCCAGGGAGAGCCGTTCTCACGTGTGAAAGTCCAATATTCCTCAAATTTGACGGGGGTAGTTTTGCTCCCCGAGACTACCTGGAGAGTGGTTTCGTCCACGTTGAAATCAAGGAGGTTTGCCGTAATTTTTACGGTAGAAAATTCTTTGCCTAGATCTCGCCAAGACTCGATCGCTTGAACATCACGCACCGCGATATTCTCAAGACGATTAATTTGCTTCAGTGATTTCAGGCGAAAAAGTTCGTCTTCGAGGAACGTCCTGGCTTCGGTATCCAGTAGGCTGAGTGCACTGGAAAGATCCCGATTGGCCCAAGCTCCTTGAACTTGAAAAAATAAATCCATGGCCTGGTCCCGATCAATGGCGGGTGCTTCCTGGAAGTTGCCCGCCTGCGATCCTGAACGATCGGAGTCGCCATAATTAGGGTCGGAATGAGAGTGATTACCGGACCAACCATTGGGCCTGGCTTCATGCATTAAATTAGCGGCTTCATCGCGATTGTTTTCATATTGGCCTTCGTCACGCCTGACTTCGTTATTTCCAAAGATGGAGTTACTATTAGCTGCGAGGGGCTTACGCGCGAAAACCTTAAATAAGACGAAAATCAGTCCTAAAAGGAGCAGAAACTCGATGATGCCGAAACCTCCTCCACCGACGCCGAAACCTCCGCTGCCCATGCCCATACCGCCGCCCATTCCTCCCATTCCCAAGGAACGAAAAAGCATGTTTCCAATCACTCCGCCGGCGATTCCGGCACCCATGGTTTTTAGAAACGAAGAGCCGGTCGATGGAGGCGCTTGATAGGGGCGCTGGGCATAAGGATTGGAATTTCCGGGTGCATTACCGCTGTACGGCGTCTGCCCCTGAGGGCGCGACTGTGATGAATAAGAATTGCCATTACCCCGGTTGTAACCTCCGCCGCCGGGTGTGGAGAAGCCACGAGATCCCCGCCCCCCGAAGGATCGGCCGCCTCCGACGCGGGATTCCGCAGGAGGACTCAGGAAGAACGTACCCACTGTGAGAGCGTAGGAAATGCCAAGCAAGCTAACGCCAAGTTTTCTTCTATTCATGCCTTAAGGTATACCGGGTTTATCGGAGCGTGGAAAGTTGAAAATAAAGGTCAGCTTGAACTCTGAAACACTCCAAGCACTTTAAAAAATTATTGCGAGTTACCTAGCAAGTTACTTGGCGAGTTACTTGGCGAGTTACTTGGCGAGTTACTTGGCGAGTTACTTGGCGAGTTACTTGGCGAGTTACTTGGCGAGTTACTTGGCGAGTTACTTGGCGAGTTACTTGGCTAGTTACTTTGCGTCCAACATTCCTGATCCGTTGCAGCATTTGCATACTCCCCTCGGCATCGCCTCTTTTGCGCCGGCCAAAATGACGATGATCGGCCAGACAACGCTCACGACGTGCTGGCTGAGTACCTCGAACGCCCCGAGCAAGAACGTTAAACCGAAGGCAATCGTAAATATTCCCCTCATCCTATGACAGATACAACCACAAGCACACAGTGTTGACTTTTCCATAACGCTCCTGTTTATTTATAAAGTTAATCTCATCAAAATTCTATTCGGTTTAATGATCTTAGGCAATAGGTAGAATTTTCCGGCCTTTCCTGGTGGGACTCTCATTCCGATCTCGTTCCAATCTCATTCCGATCTCGTTCCAATCTCATTCGGATCTCGTTCCAATCTCGTTCCAATCTCATTCGGATCTCAGGGCCAAAGTGGGCATTACTTATCTGAAAGGGTAGAGTTCTAATTTATGTAAATAAAATATCTCTCCTGCTTGGGATTTTTCATATATATTATTAATATATTCTAATGCGAACCCTCCCCCGTAGTTTTATTTTATATCTAGGTGTGAGCTTCCTCCTGTCCTCGTGTTCTGCCTTGCCCCGGAGCTGGACTCGTAAAACTCACTTTGAGTCCGCAGATCTTTTGTCTGAAAATCCCGTGTATCAAGTGCAAGCCATTCGAGCGGCGGTAGATAGCCGCGATCAAGCGCAGCTTCCCGTGCTTCTTCAGCTGATGCTGGAGGGCGAACCCTCGGTGCGAGAAAATGCTTATTGGGGAATGACCCAGCTCACGGGCCTGAACTCCCCACCCGGTTCTCCTATTGAGTACCATTCTTACGACTCGGGCGAGGAGCGGCGCGTGGCGGTCCATTCCTGGCGGAGTTATTTGAATTCCCGTTCGCAGCAGCCCCCTTCCGAGTCGCCCAAGCCATGAGAGCCTATGTCACGGACCTAGAACAGCTGCTCGAAGTTTCAGCTCTGTTGAGCTCGATGCTGGATCTCGAAACCTTGCTTACCAAAATTCTCGAAACGGCGGGGCGCCTCATGTCGGCTGAAGCCTCCAATTTCATGTTGTTGAGTGAGGACAAGACTCACCTCCTCTTTGAGGTGATGCTGGGGAGTGCCGGGAAGATCATTCAACAACAGGGCAAGATGAAAGTGGGGACCGGGATCGCGGGTTGGGTGGCTAAAAACGGGAAGGCGCTTTTGATTGAGGATGCTTATGAAGATCCCCGGTTTTTGCGGGATTTTGATATCAAAACGGGGTTTCGCACTAAAACTGTTCTCTGTATTCCTTTGACCGTCAAGGGCGAGACGATTGGGGTGGCACAGATCATTAATAAGAAAGACGGGTCGGTCTTTAAGCCCGATGATCTGGAATTTTTCTCCAAGTTTTGCGCCATTGCTTCGGTGGCCATTGACAACGCCTTGCTGCACAAGAAGGTGCTGGCGCAGGATCGTCTTCAGCGGGATATGGTACTCGCCGAAGAGATTCAAAAAACGTTTCTTCCGGTGAAAACGCCTTATGCTGAAAATATTCGAGTCGAGTTTAGAAGCCTGGCTTGTCGGCAAGTGGGCGGAGATGTTGTGGAGTTCGCAGAGCTTTCAGATGGAAAAATTGCGACTTTCATTGGTGATGTATCTGGAAAAGGCATTCCGGCGGCGCTTTTTGGCGCGAAGTTCTCTACGGAATTTCAATACGAGCTGAAAACCGGGAGTGAAGGGGGAGAGCTGTTGACCCGCTTGAATCAACTGATCGCGAAACGCTCCACGCGAGGGATGTTCGTGACGGCGGTCTATGCGGTCTTTGATCCCAGGAATGGAAAAACTGAAGTCGTGAACGCCGGACACCTCTATCCCCTCGTAGTGGGACCTCGAGTGGGACAATTCCGGATTGTCAAATCGAAGGGATTTCCACCCCTGGGGATTGTGGATGATCAAGTCTATACGAGCAGTGGGTTGACGCTTGCACCCGGCGAACGGATGATTCTCATGACCGATGGCGTGACTGATGTGAAAAACGAGCAGGGTAGGAGCCTCGGGGAAGACAAAATCCACGAGGTGCTCAGTTCTTGTCCCGGTAATGCCATTGCGCGGCTGATGCTGGAGGTGAGACGATTCACTCAGGAATCAGTCAGGTCCGATGATGTTACCTTAATCGGGATCGGCTTTGGACCTTATACGGAGCACACCTTCAGCAGCAACACGAGTGCAATCGGGCCTCTTCGCCATTGGATTGAGGAGCGGGCGCGCGCGATGAAGTTTTCGGAGAAACAGATCGGACGCATTGCATTGAGCGTAACCGAGGCGGTCGCGAATATTATTAAACATACCTACAAGATGGAGGGGGATCAGAAAATTCAGGTCGGAATCGGCATCAATGGTTCCGAGCTGCAAATTCACTTGCGGGATTGGGGCGCGAAACAAGATCCCAGTCTTTTTGTTTCGCGACCGCTCGACGAAATCCGGCCGGGCGGGTTGGGTATTCATTATATGAAGGAAACAATGGACGTCCTCGAGTTTGATGATTCCCACACACACGGGAACGAAGTTTATCTCCAGATCAGCTCCGAGATGAGAACAGATTAGAAAGGCGACGGTAAAAAAATGGAAATACAGCATAAGCTCATTCAGACAAAAGCAGTAGGCGGCACCCTGGTCCTACATCCCATCGGGGATATCGACATGCATGAATCTCCCAAGCTCCGGGCGGTCGTCTTAGCTGAGATGAAGAAGAAACCCCAAGCCGTAATCGTGGATCTCTCCCGGGTGGGGTTTATCGATAGTTCCGGCATCGCGACCTTGGTGGAAACCCTTAAGGAGGCTAAAAAGATCGGCGCGGGTCTTTCACTCTGTGGCATGAGTGCTAAAATTTTGGATGTTTTCGAGCTAGCCCGATTAGATAAAGTTTTTAAAATTGCGCGGAGCCTAGAGGAGCTGACCGGAGAGTAGCGCGGAGGCTAGAGGAGTTGACCGGAGAGTAGCGCGGAGCTTTAAGCCGGAGGTAAAATTATGGAAACATTACTCGCACAAATAGGTCAGCAGGGATTTCAGGTGCTCAAATACCTGGGGGGGATTGGCTATCTCGGAGTCGATATTCTCTATTTTATATTCATAGCGCCATTCAGCGGCCGAAAACTACGGGTCCGAACCGGGCCGATTTATACCCAAATGGCGCGAGTGGGTTATTCGAGTCTCGGGGTGGTCACGGTCGTACTCCTCTTCATGGGCATGGTCTTGGCGTTGCAGATGGCTTATATCCTTAAAAAATTCGGTGTGACCGAATACGTCGGCGCAGTGGTCGGCGTGGGGATGTTCAGAGAGTTAGGTCCGTTGATTACCTGTATCGTGATGTCCGGCTACGTCGGCGCGGCGATCGCCGCCGAACTCGGCACTATGGCGGTCAGTGAGGAACTCGAAGCGCTTACGGCAGGAGCCGTTCATCCGGTCCGGTTCCTGGTCGTACCTCGTTTTATCGGGACCACGATCATGGTGCCATGCGTGACCATGATTGGGAATTTTGTGGGGATTCTTGGAGGAATGTTTATCGCCTACAACGTCTTAAAAATATCTCCCTCTCTTTATGTGCAGAAAATGATGGAGCCCTTGATGGTGAAGGATATTCTGACGGGCGTGTTTAAGAGCTGGGTTTTTGCCGTCATCATCGCTTTGATTGCCTGTTACGAGGGGATGAAGGTGGAGTCGGGAGCCGAAGGGGTCGGACAGGCCACGACCCAGTCCATTGTGCTTTCGATTGTGATGATTATTGTTTCGGATTGCGCTTTGAGCTTTTTCTTTTATTTCTGGGTGGAGGGCTAATGACGGCACCTGAATACGATATTGTCGTCGAGGATTTGACCAAAACCTTTGATGGA
>Ga0315273_10009513_pt1 | contig 12332 bp, 14 predicted proteins | sample YL17G02_0_MG_FD_205753 | JGI IMG/M metagenome (GOLD analysis project Ga0315273, IMG submission 205753) | Sediment microbial communities from Yellowstone Lake, YNP, Wyoming, USA - YL17G02_0 | ecosystem: Environmental > Aquatic > Freshwater > Lake > Sediment | place: USA: Wyoming | collected... | reverse complement strand
ATCGCCGACTCCCAACCCGGCACCCGGTCGGCCCGGATGGCCTGCGGGGTCTGGGCCAGCCACAGCCCCTTCCGGGAAACGGTCCCAGTCACCCGGTCCCGGTCTCCCGCGCGCTTGATCGTGTCGTGGGCGGGAAGAGCGGCGAGGGCCGCCCCGTGCGCGCGCGCCGCCAAGGCCACGCGCCGGATTACGTCAGGATCCACGAACGGCCGGGCGCAATCGTGGATCAAAACGACCTCCCGTCCCCGGGGCCGGGCCGCCCGCACGCCGTTCAACACCGAGTCCTGCCGCCGCCGCCCCCCGGCCACCACGGTCACGTCCCCGAGCCCCCTTTCCCGGACCAGTTTTTTCGCCCTGGATATCCAGCTCTTTTCCATGACCAGGACGATCCGCCCGGCCTGCGGTATCGAGCGATAAGCCGCCAGCGCATGGAGAAACAGGGGCTTCCCGGCCAGGTCAACCCAAGCCTTGGGAATCCGGGCGCCGGAGGAACCGGCGCTGGCGTTGCTTAAGCAACGCCGGGCCCCCAGCCGCTCACCCCGGCCCGCGGCGACGATGACGGCCTTGAATTTCACCGTCCGGACCCTCCTGTTAAAGGGAACGGCCGGACCGCCTTCGACATCGGCAGTCCGGCCGTATCGCACTTAAGCCCCATCGTTCCCCTACTTGGAGATGATGTCCCCCGCCTCATCCTTCTTCTTGGCGAAGATCATCCGTCCGGCGGCCGTCTGGAGCGCCGAGGTGACCACCACCTCGATCTTCTGCCCCATGTAGATCTTGCCGTTGTCCACGACCACCATGGTGCCGTCGTCCAGGTAACCGATCCCCTGTCCCGCCTCCTTGCCCTCCTTGATGACCCGGATCTGGAGCAGTTCACCGGGCAGGACCGCGGGCTTCAAGGCGTTGGCCAGGTCGTTGATGTTCAGGACCGGCACGCCGTGGATCTCGGCCACCTTGTTGAGGTTGAAGTCGTTGGTGATGATCTTGGCGCCCTTCTGCTTGCCGATTATGAGCAGTTTCTCGTCCACCTCCCGGGTCTCCGGCGCGTCCAGCTCCAGCACCTCGATCGTGATCTTGGACTTCTGCATCCGGTTCAGGATGTCCAGCCCCCGCCGCCCCCGGTTGCGCTTCAGCGGGTCGGACGAGTCGGCGATCCTCTGCAACTCCTGCAGGACGAACCGCGGAATGTAGAACTTCCCCTCCAGGAAGCCGGTGTCGCACACCTCGGCTATGCGGCCGTCGATGATGACGCTCGTGTCTAGGAGCTTGGCCGCCCCCTCCTTGCCCACGAGCCGCGAGGAGACCGCGCTCGCCGGAATATTGCCCTCGAGATCGGTCAGCTTCGACGCGATTACCCCGCCGACGCTTCCGAGCAGTCCGATAAGCAGAAGACGATAGCCCCACCATTCCATCATCCCCGACTGCCTCTGGGACCAGATGATGATTGCCGCCACCACGACACCCCCCATTACCCCGAACGCACCCGTGGTTACGGTCCGCGGCGGGAGGATCCTCAGCCACCATTCCACGCCCACGAACGCCAGCCCGATCACCCCCCACAGGAGCATGTCCTGAACTCCACCGCCCTGATAACCGACCATAAGACAGATCAGAACCACCACGCTCCAGAAAACTATCCTTCTCGTACTCATGATCACGCCTCCTTCAAGGCTATATTCGATGCATAAAGCCGGATCAACCGAAAACCAGCCGGACCGCCTGCGCCAAATCGTCCGCCCCTTCGATCTCCAGCCCCGGGGGCGTCGTGGAAAGCGACTTGCGGTTCTCGCCCGGGATCACGCACTTCTTGAACCCAAGCCGGGAAATCTCCTCCAGCCGCCTATCCATGTGAATCACCGGCCGGATCTCGCCGGCCAGGCCCACCTCCCCGACCAGGACCGTCCGCGGAAGCGGGCTGTCCTTGAACGCCGAAACCACCGCGAGCGACGCCGCCAGGTCCGCCGCAGGCTCCTCGACCAGCAGTCCCCCGGCGACGTTCAGGAAGACGTCCGACGCTGAAAGATGATAACCCATCCTCTGCTCGAGTACCGCCAGCAGGATCGCCAGCCGGTTGGAGTCCAGGCCTGCGGCCCGTCGCTGGGGCATCCCGTAGGCCGCGTGCGCCGTCAGCGCCTGGACCTCCACCAGCAGGGGCCGGTTCCCCTCCATGCACGCGGATACCGCCCGTCCCGGGGCCGAGGTCTCGGATTGGGGCAGGAACAGGCTCCCGAGGTCGGCCACCTCCTTGAGCCCCGCCCCCGTCATCTCGAAAACCCCGATCTCGCTCGTGGACCCGAACCGGTTCTTCACGGCCCGCAGGATGCGGTAAAGGTGGTGCCGGTCGCCCTCGAACGAGAGCACGCAGTCCGCCAGGTGCTCGAGCGTCCGCGGCCCCGCCAGCATCCCATCCTTGGTGACGTGGCAGACGACGAAAAGGGCCACCCCGTGCGTCTTCGCCAGCCGGAGCAGCGCGCCCGCGCACTCGCGCACCTGCCCGACGCTCCCGGGGGCGGTTCCCATCGCCTCCGCCCATACCGTCTGGATCGAGTCGATGATCGCGGCACTGGGCTTCAACTTGAGGATGGCCTCCTCGATGGCCTCCATCCGGGTCTCGGCGAGGATGGCCAGCCCCTCCAGCGGCAGGTTCAGCCGGGTGGCGCGCATCTTGACCTGGGACGGGGACTCTTCCGCGGACACGAACAGGACCGGTGGGCTTTTCCGGGAGAGCCGGGCGGCCGCCTGCAGGAGCAACGTGGACTTGCCGATCCCGGGATCGCCGCCGATCAGAACGAAGGAGCCGGGGACCAGCCCGCCCCCCAGCACCCGGTTGAGCTCCGGCATCCCGGTGTCCTTGCGGTCCGCGTCTGATCCGCTCACCTCGGCCAGCCATTCGATCTCGGCTCCGGATCCGTTGCCACCGCGGGCCTTCCGTCCGGGTTCCCCCGGGGTCTTCTCCTCGACGAACGTGTTCCAGCCCTGGCATTCCGGGCAGCGGCCGAGCCACTTGGGCCCCGAATGCCCGCAGGCCTGGCACACGAACCGGGTCTCGCCGGTCTTCCTCAAAACAGCTTTACTTTTGCCTGGATCGGCTGGTCCTTCAACTTCTTGATGACCGCCTTGAAGTCCTCGGCGAGTTGCTTGTCGTTTATCATCACGCCGAGCAGTCCCTGCCCCGTATCCAGCTTGCGGGCGAAGGATTCCACCGCCTTCGCGGTGACTTCCAGGCTTGCCATCGCGGTGTTGACTTTCTTCACCGCTTGATGAAGGCTTTCCGGCGATTTGGGATCGGACATTTCCTTTAGATTCGCCCCAAGCTGCTCAAGGTCCTTCGACATCTTGCCCACGCTCCTGCCGAAGGACTCGATATCGGTCAGCGCCTGGTCGGCGCCGTCCGCGTGCTTGGCCACCACCGCGGAGATGGTGCTCGACGCCTGCCGCAGGTCCGCGACCACGGAATGGATCGAGGCGGCCACGTCCTCCCGTCCGAACACGGGGGTCAGCGCGTCGATGATCTTGCCGAGTTTTATGAAGGTGGCATCCAGGCTCACGGGGTCGATGCCCCGCACCGAATCCCCGTTCTTCAACACCGGCGCGGTCCCGCTGGGGCTGGCGTGGATCTCGATGTACTGCTCCCCCAGCATGCCGGCCGTGAATATCCAGAATTCGCAGTCCTGCCTGATGCTGACTTTGGGGTCCATCCGCAGGACCGCCATGACCATCTCGCCGTCCACGTACAGCATCCTGACGTGGCCCACGACGGGACCGCCGGCGTATTTCACCGCGGCGTTGACCTTTAGGTCGTTCACGAACCGGTACCGGACCTTGAGCTCGTACCCGGACAGGGACAGGCTGAACTTCCCGAAGAGGAACACGGCGACCAGCAGGACGACGATCCCGGCCGCCGCGACCATTCCGACCCGGCGCTCGTTGGAAATCATGCGAGCGACTTGGCCATGATGGGACCGCGGGCCGATCCGGAAATGAACTGCCTCACCACGGCGTCCCTGCTTTTCCGGATGACATCCGGCGTTCCCACCACCCGTATCTTCCCCTGATAAAGCATCGCTATCCTGCTACCTATCTTATACGCGCTGGTCATGTCGTGCGTAACCACCACTTGGGTCACCCCAAGCCTTTCCCCCGTTTCCACTATGAGTTCGGAAATGGCGTCCGCCATTACCGGATCGAGCCCCGTGGTCGGCTCGTCGTACAGGACCACGGCCGGATCGACGGCCAGCGCCCGGGCCAGTCCCACCCGCTTCTTCATCCCGCCGGACAGCTCTCCCGGCTTCCTGTCCCCGACGCCCGGCAGGCCGACCTGCTTCAGGCGCTCCTCCACGACCTTGGCGATCCGGGCCTCCGGCACGTCCTGCCGCTTGAGGGCGAACCCGACGTTCTCGTTCACGGTGAGCGAGTCGAACAGAGCCGCGCCCTGGAAGACCATCCCGAATTTCGCCCGCACCGGCGCCAGCGCTTCGCCGTCAAGCCGGGTGATGTCCCTTCCCCCCACCAGGATCCGGCCGGAATCGGGACGGATAAGCCCGATCATGCACTTCAGCAAAACGCTCTTGCCGCAGCCGGACCGGCCGATGATGACCAGGGTCTCCCCGCTTCTGATGTGGAGCGTGACGTCGTCAAGCACGGTCTGCGCCCCGAAACGCTTGGTGACCCCCTCGAGCCGGATCAGGGAGCCCTTGCCTCGCGGCCTCCGTCGCGGCATCAGAACGCGCTCATCGTGGCGGTGAGTATGTAGTCCGCCATCAGTATTCCCATCGAGGATACGACCACGGCCGAGGTGGTGGCCCGGCCCACGCCCTCGGCGCCCCCGGTGGTGTTAAAGCCCTTGTAACAGCTGACCATGGCGATGATGACCCCGAAAAAGGCCGTCTTGAACAGCCCGCTGAACAAATCCCCCAACGCCACCATGTTCCGCGCGTTCTCGATGTACATCCCGGCGCTCTGGCCGTACCGGACCTGGGCGATGACGTAACCGCCGAACACGCCGACGGCGTCGGAAAACAGGACCAGCAGCGGAACCATGAACAGGCACGCGAACACCCGCGGCACCACGAGGTACTTGATCGGATTAGTGGCCAGCGTTTCCAGCGCGTCGATCTGCTCGGTGACCCGCATGGTGCCCAGCTCGGCCGCCATCGCCGAGCCGACCCGGCCCGCCACGATGAGCGAGGTCAGGACTGGTCCCAGCTCCCGGACCATGGAAAGGGTCACCATACCCCCCAGGAACTGCGAGATGCCCTGGAGCTTGGAGTCAAGGGTGTATCCGGTCTGCAGGGCCAGCACCATCCCGGTGAACAGGGCTGTGACCAGCACCACGGGAACCGAGTTGACCCCGATCGTCACCATCTGCTCGACGGTCTCCCGCGCCTCGAACGGCGAACGGCACGGCCGACGCAACAGCGAGCAGGCGGCCCACCGCGTCCAGTCAACCAGCGTGGCCAGGAGCCATCGGACCACGGCGCCCTGCATCACGAAGAACCGGCCCAGGTCCTCGACGAATTCGATCAGGACCCGGCCCATCCGGGAAAAGAAGTCAGGAGCCACGTCCGCCCCCGACGATCACGCGCGGATTAAGGCCCCCGGCCGTGCAGAGCACCTCGTAGGGAATGGTCCCGGTCAGGTCCGCCAGCTCGTCCGCCCCGATCCGCTCCCGTCCCTGCCTCCCGATCAGCACCGCCGTGTCGCCGGGCCGGCAGTCCGGCAAACCGGTCACGTCGGCGACCGTCAGGTTCATGCACACGATGCCGCGGAACTTGACCCGCCGGCCGCGGATCAGCGCGCAACCACGCCCGGACAATCCCCGGTTCAACCCCGCGGAGTACCCGGCCGGCAGGAGCGCCAGCCGCGACCGCCGCGGCGCGGTCCAGGTGTGGCCGTAGCTGACCGTGGACCCGGCCGGAACCTCCCGGACGGCCGCCACCCGGGCCTTGAACTCGAGCGCCGGCTTGAGCGCGAACGGGGTACGTGTCCCCTCCGGACCGTACCCGTAGAGCATCAGCCCCGGGCGAGGCGTGATGCCGCGGAATACGGCGGGACACCGGGCCACCGCCGGACTTCCGCCCAGGTGCACCGAGTCGGCCGATATACCGGCGAGGACTAATTCCCGGCGGCAGGCCTGGAAGCGTTCCGCCTGGACCCGGGTGAATTCCCGCTCGGCGGGAGCGGACAGGTGGGTATACACTCCCGCGACCCGCCGGATTCCCCGGCGCCGCAGGAATTCCGCCGCCGCCCGGGCGCGGGTCCAGTGAAAACCCAGCCGGCCCATTCCGGTGTCGAACTTGACGTGCGCGGGGAAACACCCGTCTTCCGGGGGAACCATCGCCGCGTCCGCCTCGCTTGCCACGGTGGGAGCCAGTCCGAGCCGGCGGTACAGCGCCGCTTCGCCGGCGGACACGGGAAGCAGCACCAGGACCGGCTTGCGCACGTGGGCGTTTTTAAGTGCGACCGCTTGCCGGCACGTCGCGACCGCGAATCCGCCGACGGCCGGCTCCCGGTCGAGCTCCCGGGCGATCGCCACGGCCCCGTGGCCGTAGGCGTCCTCCTTGACCACCGCGATAAGCGGCCTGCCGCCAAGGTGCCGGCGGATAGCGCGGGCGTTCTCCCGTACCGCTCCGGGATCCACCTCCGTCCAGGACACGGGCATGGCGTCAGTCCTCGTCGGGCTGGATCTGGCTCGTTTCGAGATGGTCAAAACGGGTGTAGGCGCGGTTGAAGTACAGCGGGAACGACCCGGTCGGCCCGTTGCGCTGCTTGGCCACGGAGATCCGGGTGACTATCCCCTGTCCTCCGCCCTCCTCTCCCCCCTCGGGGGCGTCCTTAGGGTCCCGCCAGATGAATATGACGACGTCGGCGTCCTGTTCGATCGCCCCGCTCTCCCTTAAGTCCGACAACCGGGGTTTGGAAACCTCCCGGCGTTCGGGGGCGCGGGACAGCTGGGAGATCATCATCACGGGCACGTTGAGCTCCTTGGCGATCGCTTTGGCGGAGCGCGAGATCGCCGTGATCTCCTGCTGGCGGTTCTCCACGCGGCTGGCGAACCCCTCGGAGCCGTAATCCATGAGCTGGAGGTAGTCCACGATTATCAGCCCGTCCCCCGACTTCACGTGTGCCTCCCCCAGGACCCGGCGCGCGCGGGCGCGCATCTCCAGGGGAGTGAGACGGGAGGACTCGTCGATGAAGATCGGCAGTTCGTTCAGGACCGAGGCCGCCTGGTACAGTTTTCCGCGGTCCTCGTCGTACAGCTGGCCCCGGCGTACGCTCTGGGAATCCACCCGGGCGTGCGAGCAGAGCAGGCGCCGCACCAGGGCGTGGGAGGACATCTCCATGCTGAATATCAGGACAGGCACCTTGCGCACCCGCGCCACGTGCTCGGCGATGTTGAGCGCGAAGGAGGTTTTGCCCATCCCGGGTCGCGCGGCCACCACGTTCAGCTCCCCAGCCTGCAGCCCCGAGGTCAGCTGGTCCAGCCAGTGGTACCCGGTCGGCAGGCCGGTCAGCATGTCCGCCTCCGTGCCCGCCCGCGCCGCCAGGGCCTCGACCTTCTCGATCTCGGGCAGGACCAGGTTCTTGAGCGACTGAAGGCCCCCGGAAAATCTCTGCTGGGAGATCTCGTACAGGAGCTGGGAGGCGTTGTTGAGAAGCTCCTCGACGGCCATCGAGTCCTCGGAGGCGCGGCCAAAGAGAGAGGAGCCCACCTCCATGAGCCGCCGCATGGTCGCCTTGTTCCGGACGATGCGGGCGTACTCGTCCATGTTGGCCACGAGCGGTATCTCGTCCACGAGGGAGGCCACGTAGGAGGCCCCGCCGGCGGTCTCGATCTCCCCGGCCCGTCTCAGCTCCTCGGAAACGGTGATCAGGTCCGCCTTTTCCCCCTTGTCAAAGAGGGAACGGATCGCGGTGAAAATCTTCTGATGGCCGGTGCGGTAGAAATCGGCCACGGACAGCATCTCGATGGCCTTGATTATCGCCTCGCGGGAGGAGTCGGTCCCCATGAGCATCGCTCCGAGGGCCGCCCGTTCCGCTTCCAGGTTCTGCGGCGGAACCCGCTGCATGGGGGTCACGCGCGGCAGGTCCATTGTCGAGTCAGGCCGTCAGCCGGCCTTCTCCCCCTCGCGCACCACCGAAACTTTCACGCTTCCCTGGTGTTTCGCCGATATTTTTATCGGCACGCTGAACACGCCCACGGTCTTGATGTGCTCTTCCATGACCACGGATTTCTTGTCCACCTCGTACCCCTGTTCCTTCAGGGCGTCGGCCACGTCGGCCGGGGCGACCGATCCGAACAGCTTGTCGTCGGGTCCGGCCCGGCGGACCAGCTTCACGGTTATCTGGCCGAGTTTCCCGGCGAGTTCCGCGTGGGCCTTTTCCTCGACCTCGATCCGCCTGACCTCGGACTGCTTGAGCCGTTCGGCGTAGGCCATCACTCCCTCGGTCGCCGGGGCGGCCATCTTGCGCGGGAGCAGGAAGTTGCGGGCATAACCGGAGGACACCGTCACCACGTTGCCCCGGCTCCCGAGATTCTCGACGTTCTTCAGTAAAAGGACCTTCATGTCCGCGCTCCCCTCACGCCGCCGAGTAGGGCAGGAGCGCCGCGTGCCGGCCGCGGCGGATGCCGCGGGTTATCTGGCGCTGGTGCTTGGCGCACATCCCGCTGGTGCGCCGCGACACGATCCGGCCCCGCTCGCTGATGAACACTCGGAGCAGCGACGCGTCACGGATGTCGACCTTCTTGATCTTGGCCTGGCAGAACCTGCATACCTTGCGGCGCGGCGGCCGGCGGTCCCGGCGATTTCCTCCCCGCCTGTCGCCCTCTTCCCTGCGTCCTCCCTCTCTTCCTTCCATCACTTTCTAGGTCCCTCCTGTTGGTTTAAAAGCGTCATTATCTTCCCCGATGAAATCACTTTTCCGTTCAGGCGTCCTCGTCGAAGCTGGGCAACGGCTCCTCGACCGGCGCCGCCTGCGCTTCCCCGGCCGGCATGGCCGCCTCTTCCCTCTCGCGGCTCGGCCCGCCCTCGCTACGCGGCCCGCGGGACAGGAACTGCACCCGGCTGGCCACCACTTCCGTCCGCCTTTGCTTGGTCCCGTCGCGACCCTCGAACTCGCGGATTCTGAGGCGCCCCTCGACGAAAACGGGACTTCCCTTCTTTAAATACTGGGCCGTCGCCTCCGCCTGCTTGGCCCAGACGTTCACGTCGATGAACATCGTATCCTCGCGCGCCTCGCCGGACTTGGTCTTGTAGTTCTCGGAAACGGCGATGCGGATATTGCACACCGCCTGCCCGCTTGGTATAAAACGCAGTTCGGGGTCCTTCGTCAGGTTCCCGATCAGGAAAATCCGGTTCAGGCTGGCCATGGCGTCACTCCCCCGTAAGGGAAGTCGCGGTCGGCGGAGCCGCCGGTGCCGGCGAAGGAACCGCCGGGGCGGCGGGTGCCGGCGCGGGAGCCGCCGCCGACTGTGGCGCGGCATGCGGCACTACCAGCTTCGGATCGACCCGGGTCGTCATGTACCGGAGCACCCCTTCATTAAGCTTGAGCACCTGCTCGACCTGCGGGACCACCTCCGAGGGCATGTCGCAGGTGAGTATGGCCATGTTGCAGTCGGTCCGGCCCTTCACCTTGAAGGCCAGCTTGCGGTAGCCGATCTTGTCCGCAGCCCTGACCTCGCCCTGTCCCGCGGTCACGATTCCCTTTATTTTCTCGATCAGGATGTCGGCGTCCGCCACCTGGACGGCCGTGTCGAACGCGATCATCACCTCATAAATTCTCTTCGCCATTTCTTGTGTCTTCTCCCTTTCTGGATTGGTGCGGAAGCCGTATCAGCCCGCGGGATACGATACCACGCCGTCTTGCCGGCCCACAATACATCCCGTCAAAGGAATAAAAACCGCATAGCCTGATGGGCTTTAAGCGCGCGACGCCGGACTCGACCAGCCCCCGCCGGTTTGGCGCTTTTTGACGGGGATTTGCGCGCTACCGGTCGCCTTTCCTGACCACGAACACGAGCTCGGTCTCGAACAGGATCCTTTCGTGCTTCCACGGCTCGTTCGCGACCCACGACTCGAACAGCCTAGCGTAGTTCTCCGGCATCCCCTTCGCCCGGCCCGACAGGCTTTTTACCGGGAACGACGCGACCAGGTGCCGGCACTCGGCCTTGCGCATCGCCTCAAGTGCCGCGCCCCGGCGCTGGCGCTCGAGGACCGGCAGGAGTTTCAGCATCAGGACCATATCCGCGTACCCGTAGCTCCCCGACAGCGCGTCCCCGGTCGCGGCCTTGAGCCGGCCATCGAGCCCCAGCAGGGACGCGGCCGAGTTCAGGAACCCGACCAGCTTCAAGTCGATGTCATACGCCCGCCACTCGAACTCCTCCGGCAAGGGGGCCCAGAACAGCGTCAACGGGTTGAGTCCGCACGCGTGCTCGACCACGGACGCCGGCGCGCCGGTCAGGGCGAATATTTCCCGGTAGAACCGGTCCAGGACCGGGAACCGCTCCCGGGCCGACGGGGCCGCCTCCAGCGCCGGCCGGACGCATTCTTTGGGGTCCTTGCCCTCCTGGATGTCGTCGGACAGCCGGGACAGTATCCTGATGTAGTCGATCCGGGAGTCGAAGTATGCCCCCCACGATTGGTGAAGAATCGCCCGGGCGCGCTTCTCCGCCTCCTTCCTGCCGTACTTGAGGGCGCAGTCCGTCGCGATTCTCCTCACGGTCTCGGGGGACACGTCCCGATACTTCTTCGAGGCCGTGATCGCCCTGGTTATCGTCTCCGGATCGGCCCTTTTTTCCGGTTTCATTCCAGGCCCCGGACGATCGCCGCGTAGGTGACCAGGTTATGGATCGTGGCCAGCCGCCACGCCGCCGAATCCTCGATCCGGAAAAGGTGGCTCAAGTACGCCCGGGTGTATCCCTTGCACAGCCGGCAGGAGCAGACCGCGGAGACCGGCCGGCCATCGCGGGTGTATTTCTCGTCGCCGATGTTTATCGATCCCTTCCCGTCGGGATCCAGCACGTACAGCCGCTTGTGCCGCGCGTCCCGGGTGGGAAGGACGCAGTCGAACAGGTCATAACCCATCCGCCGGCATTCGCCCAGCTCGGACGGGCTCCCCACTCCCAGCGCGAACCGGGGCCGGTCGGCCGGCATCAGCCCGGCGGTCAGCTCGAGTATTTCCGTCTTCATTTTTCCGTTCTTGTCCATGGGCCAGCCGCCGAACCCGTAGCCGTCGAACCCGGTCGCGACCAGGGCCCGCGCGCACTCGTGCCGGAGCCCGGGATCGTCCCCGCCCTGGATCACGGCGAACAGCAGGGGCCGGTCCCCTTCGGCGAGCTTCCTCTCCGCCGCCTGCCGGTCGTATTCCTTCCGGCACCGGGTTGCCCAATCAACCGTCCGCTCGACCGACGCCGCGTTCTCCTTCGCCCCCGCCCCCGGCGACGGGCAGTCGTCAAGGCAGAACATGATGTCGGACCCGAGCGCGAACTGGGCCGCGACGGATTTCTCCGGGGTGAACAGGTGCTTCTTCCCCGCTCCCCCGGATCGCCGGACGTACGTGACGCCCTCGGCGGTCACCTCCCCGGCTGAGCGGTCCCGGTGCACCAGGGAAAGCAGCTGGAACCCGCCCGAATCGGAGGCGACCACGCCGGGCCAACCCATGAATTTCCTGATTCCCCCGGCGGCCTCGACCGCGGTCGCACCCGGGGAATCCATCAGGTGCCACGTGTTCACCACGATCCCGGAAATGCCGGCCTCGATCAGGTCGCGGGAGTCGAGACCGCGCACGACTCCCCGGGTGGCGTCGGGAAAATATGAGGGCAGGCGCAGACGGATGTCCCTGATCCTGAGCTCTTTAATCCGCATTATTTACGAAGCCTTCCGCTTCGTGAATAATGCGCCTGACAGAACGGAGAATCCGTTCTGTCAGGCTTCGACGCGGTGCTTCGCACCTTGCTCAGGGTTAACCCTGAGGGAGGCCCGCAAAGCGGGCCGAATCGAAGCCCAAAGGGCGGATTATTCATGAACCACGTAGTGGTTCATGAATAATCCGGGTTAGGCCTCACGGCCGGGTCACTTATGGCGTTCGGGTCGGATAAGCAACTCCGGGCTGGTCTTCAGGACGCCGAGGATGATCTCGCGCATCGGGACCGCCCGGACCAGTCTCGAGATGCCGGACCCGGTTTGCCCGGCCGTCAGCGCGCCCGCCTTGGCCAGCATGTGCTCCATGTCGGAGTAGTACCGCTGGAAAGGTTCGGCGTGCCGGTGCTGGGGGGACTCGTGCATGACGCCGGCGGCGTCGATCACGATCAACTGCTCCCGGTCCCCGGTCTA
>Ga0315273_10009511_pt1 | contig 12334 bp, 10 predicted proteins | sample YL17G02_0_MG_FD_205753 | JGI IMG/M metagenome (GOLD analysis project Ga0315273, IMG submission 205753) | Sediment microbial communities from Yellowstone Lake, YNP, Wyoming, USA - YL17G02_0 | ecosystem: Environmental > Aquatic > Freshwater > Lake > Sediment | place: USA: Wyoming | collected... | reverse complement strand
CTATATTGAGACGGGAGAAGAGGCGGGAGTCGATGTCTATGCCCTTCCAACAGGATTCCACACCGGGAAGGAGCTCTCGCAAAAAAAACCAAAACGGATATTAAGGAGCCTTAAAGAGCTTATTGATTTGCTGGATCAACCCTTGTGATGTCTTCCCCCTCACCCCACCCTCTCCCTCCAAGGGAGAGGGAGATAATAAGGTTACTGTTTCATCAGGCCATCATACCAGGCTAAATTTTTTCTGATCTGTTCAGGGATCGGCAGTTGGTAAGGACAGCGTTTTAAGCAATCCCCGCATTCAGTGCAGTTTCGTGCCTTCTCTATGAGGGAGTGAAACCAATCAAGTTCTTCAGCGCTACGCCCAAATCGTTTGACGATATATCTCAGCCCCATAATGTGCTGAATGCTGATCTTCTCCGGACAGGGCTGGCAGTAATCACATCTTCGGCAGAACTGGTGATCCAACTCCCCCCTCAGGGTTTCGATATAGCTCCAGTCTCTCCGGGTAAGGGAATGGTCTTCAGTAAAAATCTCCCAGTTGGCTCTTGCCTTTTCAAGGGTTTCCGATCCCGGAATGGGAACGATATCCGGTTGGGTGAGAACAAACCTCAGAGCTGGACCTGGCTCCTCAATCACCCCACCCGAAAAAGGTTTCATGGAAATCACCCCGATATCTTTCGCCCTGGCCAGAGGAAAAACTTTCCTGTCGGCATCGGGTTCAAGAAAGCTATAACAAGCCATGATCACATCAAAATGGTCATCCTCAACCGCCCTCTTCAAAACATCAAGGCTATGACTCGTGATGCCGATGAAATTGATCCTGCCTTCATCCCGCATGCGCATCAATCCTTCGTAGGCTCCACCCGGACCCATCACTTTTTCATATTCCTCCGGACGAGAGATGTTGTGAAGGTGGTAAAGATGAATCTTTTTCGCTTTCATCTCTCTCAAACTGATACGGACTTCATCCTCTATCCGATCCGTTCTCACCTGAGATTTCGATGAAAGAATGACCTCTCGATCGGTTGTTTGAAGAGCCAATCCGATTCGGGACTCACTGTTCGTATAGCCGCGAGCAGTATCCACGAGGTTCACTCCCATATCAATAACGGCTTTGATCACCGAGACTGCCTCTTGCTCATTCACCCGTTGGATGGGAATCCCTCCCCATCCCAATTGGTTTACATAGAGGTTTGTCCTGCCCAGTTTTATTTTTTTCATCTACTCGCTTCCGTAATCGTTCTCTTCTATGGATGGGAGATTCGGCTTTCGGCGGGATTGCAAAGACGGGATGAATGAGAGATTTCGGTTAACTCTCTTTCTTCTCCTCATCCTCCTGTCTCTTTAGAAAGGCTTGAATGTAGACGACCTTATCCTCTTTTGATTCTTCCCTTTTTCCAAAGGGAGAAGGTCTTCCGGACTTTTGATAAGCCTCCTCCAGCTTGCTAATCATCTCCTGGAGTTTTGGATCCTGGTTGACGAGATCGTTCACCTGCTGGTCGAAATAGTCGCTGGCGCTTTCAAGCCTTGAGAGGTCCAACTCCATCTTCATCAAGCCGCTCAATTTTTTTAGAACTCCACAGGCCACCCTGATGTTCCTTGCCTGGAGATACCGGGGGGCATGGCCCCAGAGGCTAACCGCCTTTAATCCCCTCTTTCCTGCGGCCTCAAGAAGAAAGGTGTGGATGCTGATGGGACCAGCATATTCGGTCAGGTTGAGTCCGGCTTCGAGGACCTCCATTCTTAAATCTTCCCTGTTGAAGACCGCGCTGACCACGGGGGGATGAGTATGGGGGATATAGTCGTAGGTTCCGCCAAGGGTGAAGATCTGATGGACTGCGAATCTCTGAGCAAGGTCGAGAAAGAGATCGGTGAAGATGTCCCAGCGAAGATGGGGTTCAATTCCAGAAAAAAGGATGAGGTCTTTCCCCAGCGGGTCCTTTGAATAGTAAAAATGGTTTCCCGGAAAATTTAATTCCATCAATCTTCCATCCTTGATGATGGCGGCGGGGCGATTGGAGGACATCTGATAAAAATTGTCCATCGGAATGGAAGCAAACCTTTTTGCCTTCAGATTTTCCACCAGATGCTGAAGGGAAAAAGAAGAAACCTCAGCCGCATTCGGCCATCCCTCAAACCCGGCGATCAGATAGGGCTGATTCAAGAGTGGAATTTCATGGTAAATCATTTCATCCATCGTTTTCATTCCCATAGAGGCTTCCCTACCAGCCTCTCGTAGGCTTCTAAATACTTCTCCCTTGTCTTTTCAACTATTTCATCTGGCAGCTGTGGCGCAGGAGGCGTCTTATTCCATTTGATGGAGAGGAGGTAATCTCTCAAGTACTGCTTGTCAAAACTCTTCTGGGACCCTCCCGGCCTGTAACCATCCTTCGGCCAGAACCGTGAGGAGTCCGGCGTGAGAAGTTCGTCGATCAGTATAAGTTTGCCGTCTTTGATTCCGAATTCCATCTTCGTATCCGCAATTAAAATCCCCCTCTGTTCCGCAAAATCCCTGGCCCTTTGATAGACACCAACGGAGACGGATTTCAATTGCTGGGCCAGGTCTTTTCCGACGATCTTCTCCATCTTTTCAAAGGAGATGTTCTCGTCGTGAAGCCCCTGCTCTGCTTTGGTGGAGGGAGTAAAGATAGGCTCTTCCAGTTTTGAGGACTCCACCAACCCTCTCGGAAGGGAAATGCCGCAGATCTCTCCTGTCTTCTGATATTCTTCCCATCCTGATCCGGCGAGATAACCCCTCACCACACATTCGACGGGAAGAACTTCTGTCTTGACCACCAGCATGGACCGTCCTTCGAGAACTTCCCCATAGGGAAGGCACTCCTTTGGAAAATCCTTGGTATGGGTGGAGATAATGTGGTTTGGAACAATCTCCGCCGTCAGATCGAACCAGAATTTTGAGAGTTGAGTCAGAATCCTCCCCTTATCCGGAATGGGGTTCGGCATGACCACATCGAAGGCTGACATCCGGTCGGTGGCAACAATCAGAAGCCTGTCTCCGAGATCATAGATATCTCTTACCTTTCCCCTCCCCTTCAGGGTAAGGGATTTAAATTCCGTTTGGGAAATGACATGAGTTGGCATAGGCATCCCCTTCATTGAATTTTAAGTCTGTGGTCGGAAGTATAAAATACTTCGATTGACTTTTCCATAAAAAATGTTAACCTCATTCCCACATTATGCTCAGCGACAGACTCGGACACCACCTTGATTCCTATCTCTATCCTCCCTTTAAAAAAATCTTCGGAGAGAAGGGGAACCCCAATCTATTCACCCTGCTGGGATTCTTCTCAACCCTTGTCGCTTCATGGCTGATCCTGAAAGGATTCTGGCTCTCAGCGGGCCTGGTGATTATTCTTTCGGGTCTTTTCGATCTTCTGGACGGGGTCATTGCAAGGAATTTAGGAAAGGTCACCATCTTCGGAAGCTTCTTTGATTCCGTCATGGATAGATATTCGGACCTTCTCTTCCTTCTGGCCCTCAGCATCCATTACCTGAGAGAGGGGAACTCCGGTCTGGTCATTCTCACCTCTGTGGTGGCCATCGGAACCGCCCTCATTCCCTATGTTCGGGCAAAGGCGGAATCCCTTCGGATCTCCTGCCATATTGGGCTGATGGAGAGAGCGGAGAGGATCATCCTTCTCTCTTTGGGGGCTCTTTTAAACTGGATGGAACCGGTCCTCTGGATCCTGGCCATCCTCACCCACTTCACAGTCCTACATAGGATCTACTATGTGTGGAAAAAGCTCCGCGCCAACTATGAACAATAAACGTTAAACGATAAACCGTTTGTTGTCCGTCGTTCATAGTTGATGGTCTCGTAAACATTTTAAATACTATTTTCTGTCATTCCTGCGCAAGCAGGAATCCAGTGTTTTCGGGTAGTTATAATTCCCTGGATTCCCGTTTTCACGGGAATGACAACTTGTTACAAGACCATTATTGTTCATTGTTCATCGTTTATTGTTTATTCCCCACCATTCCCTTAACTTCATTGAGAAGGACTTGGGCAAAATCTTTTTCCTTCAACTTCCTGACGATCTCTCCTTTTTTAAAAAGGATCCCAACGCCCTTGCCTCCGGCAATCCCGATATCCGCCTCTTTCGCCTCGCCAGGACCATTGACCACACACCCCATGATGGCGATGGTCATGGGCAGAGTGATTTTCTGAAGCCCTTTCTCTACCTTCTCCACAAGACGGCTGAGATCAATTTCACAGCGACCGCAGGTCGGGCAGGAAATGATTTCAACGCCCCTCTCCCGAATCTTTAAAGACCTCAATATCTCATAGCCCACGCGGACCTCTTCAACGGGATCTCCGGTCAAAGAGACCCGGATCGTATCTCCGATCCCCTCGCTGAGTAAAAGTCCGATTCCGATGGCGGATTTAACGACGGCTCCGGAGCCCCTTCCCGCCTCCGTGATTCCGAGATGGAGCGGATAGTCGGATTTTCGTGAAAAGGATCGGTAGGCTTCCACCGTCCTCAGGACATGGGATGCCTTCAAAGAGACTTTGATGAGATAAAACCCGAGATCCTCCATGTATTCAATCGTCCGGAGTCCGCTTAAAACCATCGCCTCAGAGGTTGATCCTCCGAAACGCTTCAAAAGGTCTTTCTCAAGGGAGCCGGCATTGACTCCGATCCGGATCGGGATGGAGCGGTTCTTCGCCTCGTTTACGATGTTCTTCAAACGGTTTCTTCCGCCGATATTCCCGGGATTAATCCGGAGTGCATCTGCTCCTGATTCCATTGACCTCAGAGCCAGTCGGTAGTTGAAGTGGATATCTGCAATGACGGGGATGTTAATCCTTTTTTTAATCTGGGCGATGGCCCGGGCCGCCTCATCATCCGGAATAGCCACACGGATGATGTCGCAACCCGCTTCCTCAAGGCGGCGGATCTGATGGACCGTCCTACGAACATCCCGCGTATCTGTCTTTGTCATCGACTGGACAGACACAGGGGCATCCCCTCCGATCTTAACGGAGCCAATACAAATCTGACGGGTCTTTCGACGGGGGATCATATTCCAGTTCGGAGTTCGGAGTTTGCCTGCCTGCCGCAGGCAGGGAGTTCGGAGACTTAAATTAAAAATCCGAACTCAGGGCTACGAACTCACTCTCCTGACGGCTCGCCAATTTTCCGCCATAAAATAGAGGGTAGGAACAAAGACCAGCGTGAGGAATGTTGAAACCGTAAGCCCTCCGATCACGGCAATGGCCAAGGAGGCATTGGCCTCAGCGCCCTCGCCCAATCCCAGGGCCATGGGTATCAATCCGCAAATGGTTGTAAGGGTAGTCATCAGAATTGGCCTGAGTCGGATTCTTCCAGCCCGGATGATGGCATCCTTCAATTCGACTCCCTCTTCCTTCCGGAGGCGGTTGATACAATCGATCAGGATGATGGCATTGCTCACCACGATCCCTACCATCATGATGATCCCGATGAAAGAAACCACACTCAATGTATTTCCAGTAACAAAGAGAGCCCAGATCACCCCAATGAAACCCAACGGAACCGAGAACATGATCAAGAACGGGTGGAGCAAAGAGGCAAACTGAGAGGCAAGCACCATGTAAACCAGGAGGATGGCAAGGGCCAAAGCAAAGATGAGATTCCGGAAGGCCTCTTGCTGCTCGAGACGGGCCCCCTTGAGAGTTACGGTAAACTCTTCAGGAATCTTCATCTTAGAAACCTTTTCCTCAATCTCAGCCGCGATAGAGCCGAGATCCCTTCCACTTGTATTTGCCGTCACATGAATGATCCGCTGCTGATATTTCCGCTCCAACTGAATAGGAGAAAGGATGTATTTCAGTTCAACGACATTTTCCAGAGCGGCAACTCTGTTACCTGAAACAGGCAGGGGGAGCCGCGCCAGATCTTCAGGACGTTTTCTGTCTTCCTCTCTGAGACGGACCCTGACATGGTGCTCCCGACCCGTCTTTGGATCGACAAAGATGGCCGACTCATCCCCCTCAATGGCATGTCTAACCACCGATGCCACCCGCGAGGTGGTCAACCCCAGCGCTGCCGCTCGATCCTGCCGGACTCGAACCTGGTACTCCGGAAGACCATCCTCCCGGCCGACCTGGATATCGGTAACTCCCCTGACCCCTCTCAGGTATCCCTCGACCTCCTTGGCCAAACGGCTTCCCGATGCCAGATCGTATCCGAGAATCTCCACATCAATCGGGTCATCATTTCCGAAAGTGATGATTCGGGTAACAAGACCACCCGGATAGATAGAGAACGTCGCCCCTGGAATCTGTCTTATCTTTTCCCTTAATGAGCGGGCAATCATATCAGAAGACCGACTCCTCTCTGATTGGTCAAACAGCATCAGCGACGCGTTGGCGGTATGGGAGCCTGCAAATCGACCGCTGAAGATGACATTCCCCCCCGTGCCTGAGCCGGACCTCGACCAGAGGGACTTCAGTTCCGGAACCTCCTCGAAGATAATGCCTTCTACCTTGTTGACCACCTTTACGGTCTCATCAAGAGAGGAACCTACGGGAAGACGAATGGCCATCCTGAGCTGTCCCTCGTCCGTCGTAGGGAAAAATTCGGTTCCAAGTAACGGGATGAGAGAAAGAGTCCCGATAAAAATCCCAATGACCCCAGTGATCACCATCTTTCGATGAGACAGGGAGAAATCAAGAAGAGACTGGTAATGTTGATCCACCCAAAGGAAGAAGGGCCGGGTCTTCTCAAAAACCTTCTGGGTCCACGGGACTTTCTTCGATTCTTTTCTGGGCCGGAGGAACTTAGCTGTCAAAACGGGAACAAGGGTCAGTGAATCAAAAAGGGAGGCGAGAAGTGAAAAGGCAACCGTGTAGGCCATCTGGAGAAAGAGCACCGCAGCAATCCCTTTGACAAAGGCAAGAGGAATAAAAACAATGATACTCGTAACAGTCGCTGCAATGACCGGTGTGCTCACTTCCTTTGCCCCTTTGTAAGAAGCCTCCTCAGGGGGCTCCCCATTTTCAATATGGCGGCTGATATTTTCAAGAACGACAATCGCATCATCCACCAAACGGCCCACACCGAGTGCCAAGCCCCCAAGGGTCATGATGTTTAATGAGAAATTTCCAAAATAGAGCATGACAAAGGTGGCAATAATCGAGATAGGGATAGAATGTGCAATGATCAAGGTGCTCGTCCCGCTCCCAAGAAAGATGAGGATGATCGCGACAGCCAGGAGGGCTCCCATGATCGCTTCGTGCTGGAGATTTTTGATCGACTTCCGGATAAAGGTGGACTGGTCTGAGACGACCTCAATGGTGATTCCTTTAGGGAGTTCCTTCTGAATCTGGGGCAGTGCCTTTAAGACATTATCGACCGTGGAAACCGTGTTTCCCCCGATCTGCTTCAGGATGTTGACGATGACCCCTTTTGTCCCGTTGATATGGACCTCGGTTAGGGCATCCTCAAAACCATCTACCACCTTCCCGACATCCCTGATACGGACAGGAACCCCATTATGCTGCTGAACGACGATCTCCTCGATATCTTTAAATTCCCCAGTTCGACCGATGGTTCGGACCATGTAATCCTTCTTCTCTCCCTTGAGGCTTCCTCCCGGGAGGTCCGTATGGCCCGCCTTTACAGCTTCTGAAATTTTGTCGATGGAAAGGTTTAGCCCTTCCAGTTTTCTACGGTCGAGATCGATCTGTATTTCACGGATCTTTCCGCCTCCGACATTGGCAGAAGCCACCCCTTTAAGACTCTCAAGTCTTGGGGCAACGAAGTCCTCAGCCAACTCCCTTAACCGGTATTCATCCATAGGACCTTTGACAGAAAGGGAGATGACAGAGATGGAGGAAGGATCAAATTTGTAGATCACGGACTCCTTGGCCTCTTCAGGAAAGTGATTCTTAATCTGGCTCAGGGCCTGTTGGATATCGGTAGCAGCAACATCAAGGTTTGCCCCCCAATAGAATTCAACAATGACATTAGAAAACCCCTCCCTTGACCGAGATGAGATGTAACGGACGTTTTGGATTCGACTTAATCGTTTCTCAATGGGCCTCGTGAGGGTAATCTCAATGTCCTCAGGACTTGCCCCCTCATACTCGGTTGCAACGGAAACAATAGGGTAGGAAATTTCGGGAAAAAGATCGATAGCGAGATGCTGGAAGGCAATGACTCCAAGAAGGATAATCCCTATGGCCATCATAAACCGGGCTACAGGATTCTTCAATGAACCCCTGATGATATCCATAAAAGATTAACTCCCTTCAACGATCCGAATGGCGGAACCGTCTTTGATTAATTGCTGCCCTTTGATGATGATCTGGTCTCCTTGATTCAAACCCTTTAGGACTTCTACCATACGGTTCTGTTCGTAGCCAAGAGTGATCGGTCTCCGAACAGCCTGCTTTCCTTCAACCACAAAAACAGACATTTCGCTGCCCGTTTCCAGAATCGCTTCTCTCGGGATGACCAGAGTTTGAGGCTTTTCCAGGAGGACAATTTCCACATTGGCAAACATGCCTGGTTTTAGAAATCGGCTCGGGTTAGGAATATAGATCTCCGCCTGAAGCGTGCGTGTAGATAATTCCAGCGCTGAATTGATCTTCTCCACCCTTCCCTCGAAGACCTTGTCCGGGTAAGACTCGACCCACACTTTTGCCTTCATTCCGGGTTTTAAAAGAGGGATATCTTTTTCCAAAACATTGGCAACAATTTTTAAAGTCTCTGTATGGACAAGAATTACCAGAGGAGTGGAAGAAGAGACAAGGGCTCCGGCATCCACATGCTTCCGGCTAATCTCACCCCGAAAGGGAGCGACGATCTTTGTGTTCTGGAGACGTATCCGTTCCTGTTCGAGAATCGCCTCCATCTCTTTTAGCTTCGCCTGGGTTGCCTCCCTCACTTCCTGGCGGGCTCCTCCCCGGAGGAGTTTCAGATTTTGTTGGCTTGATGCCAATTGAGCCTCAGCCACCGTGTATTCCATCTCGGCGCTATCCATCTCTTTCTTTGAAATCACTTGCCTTTTAAACAGGGTTTCAATCCTCTCCCAATGAAGTCTCGCGTTTTCGAATTTGGATTGGGCTTGCCTCACTGCTTCCTCGGCTTGGCGCAACTCTTCCGTCCTCGTCCCCGCTTCGAGCTCTGCAAGTTGGGCCCTTGACTGGGCCACCTTGGCTTCGATTTCCCTGACCTTCTGTAAAAAATCGGCCCTTTCAATCTGGGCGATCACCTGCCCTTGTTTCACGATCTCACCGATATGCACATCAATCCGTTCCAAATATCCAGACACCTTCGGATAAAGATCGACCTGCATGAGGGGTAGAATATCGCCAGTCACCTTTATGGAATAAGTCAGAGGTTTACTAACAACAGATGTGATTTGAACAGGGGTCTCTAACCGAGCAGCCCGCTGGGATCCCGATCGCTTCTGTGTAAAACCCCATCCCCGGTAGATGACTAATCCAGCCAAGATAATGACCGCTGCCAGAAGAAACCATTTCCCCCTTTTTATAACTTGATTCATGTCCCCTGCTCCCATGAGGTTAAATAGCGTTCCTGTTCCTTCGTCAGTTGGTCAATTTCGATGCCCATGGAAAGGAGTTTGATCCTGGCGATCTCCCGATCAATCGCTTCGGGAACCGGATAGACCCTTCGCTCTAAAGTCCGGTAATGCCCGACCAGATATTCTGCCGAAAGGGCCTGGTTGGCAAAACTCATATCCATCACACTGGAGGGATGGCCTTCTGCGGAGGCGAGGTTGATCAGCCTTCCCTCTCCGAGCAGATAGACCCTCCGGCCATTTTCGAGTTGAAACTCCTCGACGAAATCACGGATCGTCTTTCGAGAGACAGTGATCTCCTCTAACCCTCCTAAATCGAGTTCCACATTGAAGTGGCCCGAATTGGCGACAATGGCCCCGTCCTTCATCTTCAGAAAATGCTCCTTCCGGATCACGCCCACATTTCCGGAGACGGTGCAGAAGATGTCTCCTATATCGGCGGCTTCCGCAATGGTCATGACGCGATAGCCATCCATCACGGCTTCCAGGGCCCTCAGGGGACTGACCTCTGTGACGATCACATTCGCCCCCATCCCCTTTGCCCTCATCGCCAATCCTTTCCCGCACCATCCATAACCTGAGACGACGAAGTTCGATCCAGCTATCAACCGGTTGGTCGCCCGCAGGATTCCATCGATCGTGGATTGCCCTGTTCCGTAACGATTATCAAAAAAGTGTTTCGTCTCGGCATCGTTCACGGCAATCACAGGAAATCTTAATACCCCGTTGTGTTCCATGGACCGAAGACGGATCACGCCGGTCGTTGTCTCCTCGGTTCCGCCGATTAATCCTTTGATCATCTCTTCCCTCTTGGCCGCCGAAAGCCCCTTTGCCCAGCTCCTCAAAGAAGGGACGAGGTCCTCCCATTTTTCCAGGGCGATGAAGTGAAGGGATGAGACAAGGTCTGCTCCATCATCCATGGTGAGATTGGGGAAGAAGGCCAGAGCCTCGCGGATATGACCATAATAGGTTTCGCTATCCTCGCCTTTGATGGCAAAGACAGGGATCTTTAACTCCTTGACCAGGTAGGCGGCCACATCGTCCTGCGTGCTTAGAGGATTGGAAGCGCAGAGGCTAAGCTCCGCTCCTCCTGCCCGTAACGTCCTCATCAGAGCCGCTGTCTCCGTCGTCACATGGAGGCAGGCGGAGAGCCGGATTCCCTTGAGCGGTTTCTCCTTCTCAAAGCGGCTCCTGATCAGCTTCAAAACAGGCATCGCCATCTCCGCCCACTCCATCCGGAGACGGCCCTTCTCCGCCAATGATATGTCCTTAATGTCGTAGTCCATGATCGCTCCCCGCTCAGTTCGGAGTTCGTAGTTTTGAGTTCGTAGTCTATTATCTTTTTCCCCGAACTCCGAACTCATCACTCCGAACTTCTATAGTTTCGCCGCCTTCTTCAACTCGTCTGCCCGGTGGATTCTCTCCCATGTGAATCCAGGCTCGTTTCGACCAAAGTGGCCATAACATGCGGTCTGTTTGTAAATGGGTTTGAGAAGGTCGAGATATTGAATGATGGCCTTGGGTCTCAGGTCAAAGTGCTCCATGGCGATCCTGGCAATCTCATCCGGAGGAATTTTGTAGGTTCCGGAGGTATCGATCATAAAGGAGACAGGTTTTGCCTTCCCGATAGTGTAGGCGATCTGAACCTCGCATTTTTCAGCCATCCCCGAGGCCACGATGTTCTTGGCCACGTGCCTGGCCATATAGGAGGCGCCCCGGTCCATCTTCGATGGATCTTTTCCTGAGAAACAGCCTCCTCCATGACTTCCCACGCCGCCATAAGTATCGACGATGATCTTTCTGCCGGTCAGACCGCAGTCCGCCTTGGGACCTCCATAGACGAACCGGCCGGTGGTGTTGATATAATACTTTGTGTTCTTATCCCGAAGCTCCGGAGGAATGATTTTAAAGATCACCTCTTCGAGAATCCCCTCTTTCAGCGTCTCATTGGCCACCTTATCCGAATGCTGGGCCGCAATGACCACGGAGTCCACCCGGACCGGTTTATTATTGATATACTGAATGGTCACCTGAGATTTTCCATCCGGCCTCAAAAAATCAAGGATCTTCTTCTTTCTCACTTCTGCCAGCCGTCGGGTCAGACGATGGGCATAGATGATAGGCATGGGCATCAATTCCGGTGTCTCATTACAGGCATAACCGAACATCAACCCCTGATCCCCTGCTCCCTGTTCATGGTCTTTGCTTTCTTCTACCCCGATGGTGATGTCAGGGGACTGTTCATCGATCGAAGTGAGCACTGCGCAGGTCTCCCAGTCAAACCCCATAGCCGAATCATTATATCCGATCTCTTTGATCGTCTCCCGAACGATGGTAGGCATATTGACATAGCAGGAGGTCGAGATCTCACCTGCAATGATGGCCATTCCTGTTGTCACCATCGTCTCACAGGCCACCCGTGCTCGAGAGTCCTGTCCGATAATGGCGTCCAGAATGGCATCCGAGATTTGATCCGCTACTTTGTCCGGATGCCCCTCAGTGACGGATTCAGAAGTGAATAAGAAGTCTGTCATGGACATATCCTGTTTCCTCCTTTAGGTTTATGGGAACCTCTAATAATTCCCAATTTGTCACTCCCGCCCCGTATCAAGTACGGGATAAACTCCGGCGGGGGCCCAGTAATGTCAAAAACTTATGGATTCCTGCTTTTGCAGAGATTTTAATGGTGCATATGATTTTACATTAAAAGCCAAAAATTTCGAATACCGAGTAAGGGCATCAGGCAGATTCAAGGCAATGAATCGGCTTAGCCCCGGTTTAG
>Ga0315273_10009509_pt1 | contig 12334 bp, 5 predicted proteins | sample YL17G02_0_MG_FD_205753 | JGI IMG/M metagenome (GOLD analysis project Ga0315273, IMG submission 205753) | Sediment microbial communities from Yellowstone Lake, YNP, Wyoming, USA - YL17G02_0 | ecosystem: Environmental > Aquatic > Freshwater > Lake > Sediment | place: USA: Wyoming | collected... | reverse complement strand
AACACCGGCGGCATGTCCCAGATCTCCTTGTCGATCGGCGCCACCGTGGCGGCGGCCGCCGTCTTGACCTCGCCGGCGATCGCGTCGGGCAGGCCCCGCGCCTCGGCGTAATCGAAGTACCGCCCGCCGGTCATCTCGGCCATGCGCTTCAGCAGGTCCGCCTTCAGCCCCGCGTTCGAGAACTCGACGAACGGCTCCGACACCTCGAAACCCGCCTCAGCCGGCGCGAGGTCCCACCCCTGCACCCGCACGGCCACGCTGTAGTTCCCCTCCTCGGTCGGCATGTAGCGGCACTGGTACACGCCGTCCTCCGAAAGGATCCAGTCCATCGGAATCTCCTCGGAGTTGCCGAGCGGGTTGGTGACCTTGGCCACCACCGTGGCGTCGCTGACCGGGCGCAGGTCCTTCTCGCGCACCGTGGCCTTGACGAGGACGGGCCGGCCGCGGGCGTACACGTCGGCGTCGGTCTCGACGGCCAGCCGCTCGCGCGCCCCGACGACGAGCCACCGCACGAGCTGCTTCCAGAACTTCTCGTGGAACTCGTCGCTCGCCGGCATAGACACTTGCCAATACCACGATCCGCCCGACGTGAACGCGCCCACGCGGCCCTGGCCGTAGTTCTGCACCGCCAGCACCGGCAGGCCGCTCGTCTCGTGCGCCAGCAGCACCGACGCCCCCGTCTTGACCCGCCGGACCGGCGTCAGGCCGATCAGCGGCTGGGCTTTCTCCCACAGGATGCGGTTGTTCTCGGCGTCGGGCACGAAGCGCAGCATCGGGTGCGCGAGCCCCTCCTCGGTGGCCCGGGCCTTGAACGTTTCGTCGGAGTACGGCGGATCGTCGGGCGAGACCTCCAGCGGCAGCATCTTGCCGACGGACGTGCCCGCGTACTTGCCGAGGCCGAACGAGTTCACGCCGCCGAGCATCAGGAGGCCGCCGCCGCGCACGCGCACAAACTCCTCCAGCAGCGCCAGTTGCTCGGGCGTGAAGTACGACGCCTCGATGTCGCCCAGGATGATCGCCTCGAACGCAAAGAGCCGCTGCCGCGCCTGCGGGTCCGAGGCGTTCGGGAAGCCCTTCTCGAGGTACCGCTCGGCCTCGTTCGCGCCCTGGATGTAGAAACGGTCCTTCGCGAGCCTCAGCATGCCCACGAGCCGGAAGTCGCGGTCGCGGTAGAGCGCCCGCCTGAGGAACCGGTACTCCAGCCGCGGGCTGCCCTCGATGTAGAGCACCGGCAAGCGGTCGTCCTGGATCTCGAGGACAAACTCCCCGGAGTTATTGTCGGTCACCGCCTCGCCCGGCCCCGGCGGAATCGAGACCTTGTACGTGGCCGCGCCCTCGAAGTCGGGCGTCAGGGCGATGCGCACGCGCTCCACGTCGTCCTCGCCCGCGGCCGGCTCCACGCGCCGCGTGGCGAGCGGCGTGGTGCCGCGGCTGACGATCACGTCGAACGGCTGCTTGTAGTCGGTGTGGCGGACGGTGGCGTAGACCTCGATCTCGGTGTTGCGGCGCACGCGCTTCGGCGCGAAGACGCGGACCACCTCGTAGTCCTTCGGCGGGCTGGGGTTCCCGAGGCCGACCGTGTAGAGCGGCACGCGGCGGGCCTTGAGCAGGCGGGCGGCATCTTCGGCGCTCCCGCCCTCGTTCCGGCAGCCATCGGTCACCAGAACGACGGACGCCAGGGGCAGACCGCGCAGCTCGGCCTCCATGTCGCGCACGGCGCGGAAGAGGTTGGTCGAGGCGCCGGCCGGCTTGAGCACCGATAAGTCGCCGGTGCGGCGGGCCTCGCGGTCGAAGGAGTACACGACCACCTTCGACACGTCGCCGAGGCGCTTGAGGATCGCGTCGGCGTCGGGACCGGAGAGGAGTTGCCGCGCGGCGTCGAAGCGGCTCTTCTTCGCGCCCTCGGCCCCCATGTCGGCGATGGACATGGAGCGCGACGAATCGACCAGCACCGCCGTGAAGACGGCCCGCGGCGGCCGCGTCATCCGGATCGCCGGCACCGCCAGGAGAACAAAGAGCAGCGCGAGCGCCGCCAGGCGCAGCGCCGGCAGGAGCCGCAAGGGCCGCGATTGTCCGCTGCGAGAAGCGCGGCGATAAAGGTACCACACGAGGACCGCCGCCCCCGCGAAGGCCAGCACGAGCACCTCCACCGGGACGCGGCCGAGAAAGATCAGCCGGCCCTCGGCGAAGGCGTCGAGCGGATACTTGAACAGTTTCTCAAACACGCCCATCGTGATGGAAATCCTTCATGGTACGCAGCCAACGTCGGCTGTCACCCCGAGCGAGCGAAGCGAGTCGAGGGGTCTCGCCGTGCGAGTGTCCGAACAGGAACGACCACAGCGAGATTCCTCGACTCGCTGCGCTCGCTCGGAATGACAATACTAAGCACATACCTACCTCTATACACGCCCTGCGATCCGCTCGCTACTCCTTGACGCTCTGGCCCAACAGTTCGTAGTACTTGTTCACCAGCGGCCGGTACTGCGGCGGACATTCCTCGCGCTGGAAGTCCTTGAGCCGCTCGGCCTCGAGCTTGGCGTCGAGCTCGGCCATGAGTTTGCCGCCGATCCTGCGGATGACGGCCAGCAGCTCCTCGCGCTTGGCCTCGTCGGAGGCCAGGACCTTCGGCAGGGTGTCGTAGTTCTCGGTCAGGCGCTTGATCTCTCGGGCCTCGTCGGCGGCAAAGCGGCGCCGCTCCAGGTGACGGCCGAGGTTCGCCAGGTCCGACGCGGCCTTCTGGCCGAGTTGGCGGCGTTCCGCCTCACTGAGCGTCCCGGCGTTGCCGTTCGGCTGACCTCCTTGCTGACCGGCTTCCTTCCCGGCCTGCTGGCCGGCTTCTTTGCCCGCCTGCTGGCCGGCTTCCTTCCCCGCCTGCTGACCGCCTTCCTTCCCCGCCTGCTGACCGCCTTCCTTGCCCGCCTGCTGGCCGGCTTCCTTCCCCGCCTGCTGACCGCCTTCCTTCCCCGCCTGCTGGCCGGCTTCCTTCCCCGCCTGCTGACCGCCTTCCTTCCCCGCCTGCTGACCGCCTTCCTTGCCCGCCTGCTGGCCGGCTTCCTTCCCCGCCTGCTGACCGCCTTCCTTGCCGCCGAGGCGGGCCAACTCGCCGGCCACGCGGTCGGCCTCGAACTTGGCCCGCACGAGCTCCGACTTGTAGTCCGAGGCCAACGTGCCGGCAGCCTCGCGAAGCTTGTCGAGCACGGCCTGCACGCCCGCCTCGGCCTTCGCCTGTTCGGCCGCCGCCGACTTGGGCCGCGCGGCCCCAAGCTCGATGGCGGCGTTGGTCATCTTCTGGACCACCTGGTGCCGATCGATGCCGCGGTCGGCCTCCTCGATGTTGCGGGTGGTCTCGGGCCGCACGCCCTTCTGGACCCACTCGCGCAAGGCCCCGAGCTCTTCTTTGAGCCGCTCCGTGGCGGCGCGAATCTCGCCCTGGCGGGCCGCGAGGCGCGCCAGATCGCGCTGCTGCCCCGCGGTGGGTTTGCCCCCCTCGCCGCCCTGGGCATCGATGGCGGCCGTAGCGGTGCGCGCCTCCCGCTGGTCCCGCAGAATAGCCTCGGTGCGGGCCTGGGCCAGGTCGAGCGCCTGCTCCAGGCTGTGCCGCTGAAGGCCCTGGACGCTCTTGGCCGCCTCCACGAGGTTATCTTGTGCCTGCTTGACGTCGGCGAGGGCCCGCTGCACGTCGCCCTCGCGCATTTTGCCGGCGGCGGCGAACATGCCGCCGGCCGCGGCGTCGAGCTTCTCGGCCATCTTGCCGAACGCGTGGTCGGCGCCGGCGGCGGCCTTGGCGTCCATCGCCGCGGCCTTGGCCTGTTCCGCCAGTGCCCGCTGGTCCTGGGCCAGGGCACCGGAGGAATCGCCCGCGGCCGGCTGAGTGTTCTGCTGACCCACCTGCTGACCGGCCTGTGGAGCGCCTGGCTGCTCGCCGGCCTGCCTCTCGCCCTGCTGTCCGGCGGCCAGGGCGGCGGCGCGGTTCATGATGCCCTGCTCGGCATTCCTGAGGTTCTCGGCCTGCCTGGCCAGCCTCTCGGCCTCCTCGATCTTGCGAAGCTCGCGGCGGTACTCGGGGCCGATGATCTCAAAGTTGCTCTGGCCGAGCGGCGCGGAAAGGTCGGCGGCCTTGGCCTCGAGCATGAAGTGGGCGATCTGGTCGAGGGTGGCCTCGCGTGTCGGCTCGGCGCCGCCCATGGCCCCGCCGCCGCCCCTGGCCAGGAGCTCCGGCGACTCGCTGAGGCCAATGAGCGCGAGCTGGGCCATGCCCAGCCGCAGGTACTCGACGGCCTTGCCGGTGTCGTGCTTCACAAGCTCGCCGTGGGCCTTCTTCGCCAGCTCGATGACCCTGAGGCCGTGCTCCTTCTTCGCCTCGGGCACGTACTTCATCTTGATGTATGGGAATACCTCGCCTGACGACGGATCGACCATCGACTTGGCCAGCCCGTCGGCCTGCTTGTTGAAGTCGGCCTCCGGCAGCACCTCCTTCTGCGAGTGGAGGTGCCACACAGCCGCCAGAACGATCGACAGCGGCTCCGAGAGGTACCCGCCGTGGGCGCCGAACTCCGGGAACTCCATGCCCCACGTGGCCCACTGCTCGAAGGGGCTGATCGTAATCATGTAGATGTCCGAGATGGCCTTCTGGCCCTTCTGGTCGCGGGCCTCGACGTGGTAGGTGATGACCGTGCCCGGCTTGGCGGCGGGCTGGAGCTCCTCGAGGGCAAACACGGCGGCCCCGCTGACGGCCTTGCCCCGGGGGGCGTCGGGACCCTTGAGGGGCGCGAGCTTCATGGGCAGCCGCACGGGCGGCGGCGCCCCTTCGGCGGCGATCTCGCACACGAGGTCGGCGTCGGCGACGCCCCAGTCGTCGGCGGCCTCGACCTCGACCGACACCTGGCCCAGCGGATGGGCCGAAACGTCCATCTTCGGGAACTTGACCTCAAGCATCGGCGGCTGGTCCTTGAGGGCGCGGACGTAGAACGGGACCGTGCCGGCCAGCTCCTGCCCGTCGACGTCGCGCAGGGCGTAGGTGTACGAGGCGTCGTCCTTGACCTCGAACGTGGCGACGGCGGCCGTCCTCGGCTCCCCGACCTTGACGTCCTGCGCCGCCTTGCCCTCCCACTTGAGGTTGCCGCCGACCAGCGGGTTGTTCGTCGCCAGGCTGACCGTGACGGTGGAGCCGACGGGGGCCGAAACGTCGCCGCCGATCTCCTCGGCGTCCGGAAGCTTCAGGTACTCGGGGTACTTCGTGCTGACGTGGATGGCCTCGAGCGCCAGCGGGCTGTAGACCGCGACGCGGCAAGCGTCGGACTTATATTCGCCCGTCGATGCCTGGAACTCGAGGTCCTCGTTCACGTCCTTGAGGACCGCCGCGAACCCGTTGAGCTTGTCGATCTCCTTCATCGGCATGTCGCGCCACCGGCCGGCCGCCCCCTCGGCCGACGGGCGGAAGTGCAGCACCACGGGGCCGGCCGGCGCCCGCGAGAGCACGGCCTCCAGGTCGAGCTGCCCGCCGCGAGGCAGGCGAACGTTGGTCTTCGAGAGGGTGAACGTGATCGGCGGCTTGGCGGCCTCCTGCACTCCCGCCCCCGGCCCCCCGCCGGCCGGAAGGTCCTCGGGCATCAACCGCCAGGGCGCCAGGACGCGCGACGCATGGTGCCCCACGCTCTGCGGGAAGAGGACGCACAGGCCGCCGTAGACCGCCAGGAGGATCGCGGCCGCGACGGCGTACTTGCGGAACCGGCGGAGGCTCGCGATGCCCTTCAGGTTCACGCCCTCGGCCCGGCGCGTGGCGGCGGCGAGGACGGCGGCGATCATGCGGGCCTGGCCGGGGGCGAGGTCCCGGCCCCGGCCGAACTCGGCCGCCGTCATCAGGGCGCCCTGGAACTCCTTGCGGTGCTCCTCGACGTACAGGGCCAACTGCTCGTCGGGAATCCGGCGGAAAACGTGCGCCAGCATGTGCTTGTAGACCAGCGCGGCCACGGCCGCCACGCCCAGGATGAACAGCGAGGTCCGCACCGGCGGCGACGGCTGGTAGAGCCAGTCGGCCAGGACGATGAGCGTGAAGAGGCCGAGCGATTCCAGGAGGACGATGGCAAGGCCGCCGAGCGCGCGGCGGACCTTCCAAGCCCTGCGGACCTTCGCGAGTTGAGCCGCCAGCTTGCCGTAGTCGGTCATGGTTGGGCTCCATGCAACTATTCTGCTCGACGCGCACCAACGCGCGCCAAGTGCAAGTCTCCCGCCGCTCCCGCGGCGGGCTCGAACAGCAGCGAATCACAAGAGCCCGCTGTGCGCGGCGGGTCTCCTGACCCGTCGCGTGCGTGCGTTCCCCGCCGCGCAAAGCTCAGCGTGGCGTCATAGCCCTAATGCCGCATCGTGCGATTGGCCACAAACAACTCCGCCACCGTCAGTGCAACGACGCCGGCGAGAACGTACCACCACAGGCCCTGGTCGTCGCGGTCGCGGTCCGACGAAAGGGCGCCGGCGGCCTCGCCCGCCTCGGCGATGGCGGCCTCGGCGCCCAGGACGGCGGCCGTGATCTCCTCGGGGGCGACCGTCGCCGGGTCGGCCTCGGCCGGGTCGCGGTTCACGGCAAACTGGAACGCGTCGGCCGGGCCGGACCCGCTCACGACGTAGAAGCCGGGCGTCACGGCCACAGCGCTCCCGGCGGGGAGGGGCTCGCCCTTGGGGTCGGTCACTTTGCGGCCCTCGGGAACCGGCAGCGTCTCGCCGACGAGGTAGCCGGTCCGCCTCTCCGACCGCACCGCCAGGTACCGCACCGTCTGGTGGAGGTACGGAAGGAAGACGGCCCGCAGCGGCAGGTTGTTCCACTTGAGGTCGACGGGGCTGGCGAGCATCATCGAGAGGCCGCCGCCGATTTCGCGCTCGAGCACCGCGGGCTTGCCGTCGTCGAACCGCGCGAGCACGTGCGCGAGCTGCGAGTCGCCGACCTCCCAGAACTGGCGGAACCGCGGGATCGAGAGATCTCCATAGTGCGGATGCTGGAACACCTCGAACACCGGGTGCTCGAAATCGACCTTCGTCAGGACGGCGCCGGGCGCGTCGCCCGTGCGGCCGCCGGGGCGGATGACGCTCCGGAGCTTGCACGGCGCGAGCGCGCCGAAGACCTGGCCGAACGTGTCCGCCTGCACCTGCTGGCCCGGCAGGAAGAGGAGGCCGCCGCCGCGGGCCAGGAGATCGCCGAGCGCCTTGACGACCGCCGGCGGGAACTCCTTCACGTCCGCCAGGATCGCCACCTGCACGTCGGCGAAGTCCTCGGGCCTGGCCCGGGCTGTCGCCACACGCTTGACCACAAACGGCGACTCCGGCGCCGGGGCGAGGGCCTTCTCAATGAAGAAGCCCGCGTCTTGCGAGGCGGCGACGGGGATCAGCACCACCGGCCCGGCGGCCGGGCCGCTGACCACCGCCACGCGGATGCGCGGAATCACGCGCGTGTTGAAGTAGTAGAGGTTGTCGTCGGGGACCGCATCCGCCCCGGCCACCGTCACCGCACCGGGGTTGTCGCCGGCGGCGGCGAAGACGTGCCGGAACCGGACGGGCACGCTCTCGCCCGGGCGGATGTGCACCTTCTGCGTGTCGACCTTGCGGCCGGCGATGGAAAGCGCGACCTCCACGTCGCGCCGCTCCTGCACCGAATAGTTGGCCACGCGGACGGCCACGGTGCGCGGCAGGCCGTCCATCGCCGTCGAGGCCGGGTAGTCGGCCTCGACGATCGCCAGGTTGTCCGACTTGGCCGGCGGCGCGACGGGGCGGACGGTCAGGCGCGTGTCGGCCGCCAGCTTCCAGTCGCCCTTGAAGTTGCGCCAGCCGGCCCGCTGGAGGTCGGAAACGAGGACGATCTCTTTCTTGCGTGCCGCCGCGCCGCGGAGGAGCGCGTCGGCCTTGCGCACGGCCTCGGCGATGTCGGTGCCGCCCTGGCCGGGCGCCAGCGACTTCAGCTTCGACCGGATCTCGTCGAAGCGCGCCGAGAGGGGCACTTCGACGCGCGGCCCGTCGGAGAACGTGATGAGGGCGGCGGCATCGGTGACCGGCGAGAGCGAGGCGAGCGCCTCGGCGGCTTCCCTGGCCGCCGCGGCCGCCATGCCCTGCCGCGCCATCGAGGCCGAGACGTCGACGAGGACCACGCGGGCCGTGTCGGCCTTCGTGGCGCCGAGTTCATCGGCCTCCCTGCCCTTCAGGTACGGCCGGGCGAAGGCCAGCACCAGCAGGCCGCAGACGGCGGCGCGCATCGCCAGCAGCAGCATCTCGCGGAAGCGTTTGCGCCGGAGGACCTTCCGCGAGACCTTGGCGAAAAACCGCAACGTCGAGAACGCTTCCCGCCGGACGCGGTCGCGCGTCAGCAGGTGGATCAGCAGCGGCAAGCCCACGGCCGCCAGACCTATCAAGAAATAAGGACTCAGGAATGACATCAGCCCATCCTGCTTCGCTTGTAGAGATACTCGCTCAGCGCGATCTCGAGCGGCTTGGTCGTGTCAAACAGACGGTAGTCGGCCTTGATGTCGGCGCAGCCCTTCTCGTAGCGGCTGAGGAGCGCCCGGAGCTGCTCCAGGTACACCGGCCGCATGCCGTCGGGCGAGACCAGGCTCTTCTCGCCCGTCTCCAGGTCCGTAAACTCGGTCATGGAATCGAAGGGGAAGGTGAGCTCGGCGTTGTCCATCACGTGGAAGACGATCACCTCGTGCCCCTTGAAGCGGAAATGCTGAAGCGCCGAGAGCACCGCCTCGGGCTCGTCCAGGAGGTCGGAGATCAGGAGGATGAGGCCGCGGCGCTTGAGGCCCTCGGCCATGTCGTGCAGGGGCTTGGCGATGTTGGTCTCGCCGCCGGGCGCCTGCTGGTCGAGCGCGGCGAGGATGTGCTTCAGGTGCGACTGGCGGGCGCGGGCCGGCAGCACGCTCCGCACCTGGGTGTCGAACGTCAGCAGGCCCACGGCGTCGCGCTGGCGCATCATGAAGTACGCCAGGCACGCCGCCATGCAGGAGGCGTACTGGAGCTTGGAGTGCCCCTCCTCGCGGCTGTGGTAGCCCATCGACGCCGAGGCGTCGAGGAGAAGGTAGCACGCCAGGTTCGTCTCCTCCTCGAACTGCTTGACGAAGTAGCGGTCGGTCTTGCCGAAGACCTTCCAGTCGATGTGCTTGACGTCGTCGCCGGGCGAGTACTGGCGGTACTCGGCGAACTCGCACGAGAAGCCGCGGTAGGGGCTGCGGTGCAGGCCCAGGATGAACCCCTCGACCACCGTCTTCGCCAGGAGCTGCATGTTGTGGATGCGGGCGAGGACGTCGAAATCGAGATAGCTCGTTGTGGCCATCCTGCAAGTCCCCTGCCGCACAAGCGCGCCCGGCCAGCCGGGCGGCTAAGAAACTTTTTCAGAACCGGCGATAGCGCGGTGGGCAGTCTTGTTCACCGCGCGTACGCGCCCGCCTTGCTCGCGGCGGGCAATACTGCCCCCCGCGCTATGCAGTGCTGGTGGGCGCTTGTGAAACAGCTTCTCACGGCGGCCTGCCGCGCCGGCCGCGCTTACAGCCCCGACTTCGGCGGCGAGACCGTGTCGAGCAGCCGCTTCACGACCTGCTCGGAGTCGATCCCCTCGGACTCCGCCCGGAAGTTCGTCACGATCCGGTGCCTCAGCACCGGCAGCGCCACCGAGCGCACGTCGTCGATCGAGACGTGGGGGCGGCCCGCCAGCACGGCCCGCGCCTTCGCGCCCAGCACCAGGTAGTGCGACCCGCGGATCGAGGCGCCCCACGACACGTAATCGCGGATGAAGTCCGGCGCCCCCGGCTCGGTCGGGCGGCTGCGGCCCGCCAGGCGGACGGCGTAGCGCAGGACCGGCTCGGCCACCGGCGTCTCGCGGACCATCTGCTGGTACGCCATGAGCTCGGCCCCCTCCATGCACACGGCGATGTCGTCGGCGCGCGACCCGGTGGTCGCGATCACCACGTCGAGTTCCTGGTCCTTCGGCAGGTAATCGATGACGAGGCTGAACATGAAGCGGTCCTGCTGGATCTCGGGCAGCGGGTACGTGCCCTCGTGCTCGATCGGGTTCTGCGTCGCGAGGACGAAGAACGGCTCGCGCAGGGTGTACGTGCTGCCGCTCACCGTGACCTGGTGCTCCTGCATCGCCTCCAGAAGGGCCGACTGCGTCTTGGGCGGCGTGCGGTTGATCTCGTCGGCCAGGAGGATGTTCGTGAAGATCGGACCGGGGTGGAACTTGAGCTGCCGCTCGCGCGTGGCGGTGTCTTCTTCGAGCACCTCGCTGCCGGTGATGTCGGCGGGCATGAGGTCGGGGGTGAACTGGATGCGGCGGAACTGAAGGTCCATCGCCCGGCCCAGGCTGGAGATGAGAAGGGTCTTGGCGAGGCCCGGCACGCCGGTGATCAGGCAGTGGCCGCCGGCGAAGAAGGCCGTGACGACGTCGTCGACCACCTGGTCCTGGCCGATGATGACCTTGCGGACCTCGCGGAGGATCTTCTCCTTGCCCTCGCGGATGCGGGCGATGACGTCAACGGCGGCCGAAGTCTCTGAACTGCTCAGTTCGCCGGCCATCTGGATCGTCTCCTTGTCCATTTTCGATTTTAGATTTTTGATTGACGGCCCAAGACAACGGCCCGCGGCACGCCGGGGCACTTGCCGTTGCCCTTCAAATCGAAAATCAAAAATCTAAAATCGAAAATGTCTCTAGTGCATCGGTTCCGGCACAGTCTCGACCAGCCGCCGGATGATCTCCTCGACGCCCACGCGGTCGACCTCGGCGCGGAACGACAGGCCGATCCGGTGCCTCAGGACCGGCACGATGGCCTTCCGCACGTCGGCCGCCGACACGGTGTCGCGGCCGTCCTGGGCGGCGGCCGACTTGGCCGCCAGGGCGATGTTCTGGCTCGCCCGCGTCCCCGCGCCCCACGCCACGTACTCCTTGATGAACTCGGGCGCCCCGGCGACCGTCGGCCGGCTGGCCGTCACCAGCTCCACGATGTACCGGCCGAGCATCATCGGCAGCACCGCGTCGCGCACCACCTTCGTGTAGGCGATGAGGTCCGGCCCGCCCATGACCTTCCCGAGCGTCACGTGCCCCGCGCCGGTCGACGCGCGGACCACCACGACCTCGTCGTCCTCGGGTAGATAACTCATAGCTATACTTAACATGAAGCGGTCCTGCTGGGCCTCGGGCAGCGGGTACGTGCCCTCCTGCTCCTGCGTGATCTGCGTGGCCAGGACGTAGTGCGGCGCGGGCAGCGGGTACGTCCGCCCGCCCAGCGTCACCTGCTTTTCCTGCATCACCTCCAGCAGGGCCGCCTGGGTCTTGGGAGGCGTGCGGTTGATCTCGTCGGCCATGACGATGTTCGAGAAGACCGGGCCCTTGACGAACTTGCTGAACCGCCGGCCGGTGGTCTTGTCCTCCTCCAGGATTTCGGTGCCGCTGATGTCCGACGGCATGAGGTCCGGCGTGAACTGGATGCGCTTGAACTCCAGGTCCATCACCCGCGCGAGGGCCGCCACGAGGATCGTCTTGGCGGTGCCGGAAGGCCCCTGGATCATCGCGTGCCCGCCGGCGAACATCGCGATGAGCACCTGGTCGATGGCCTCATCCTGGCCGACGATCACCTTGCGGAGTTCCTTGAGGATCGCCTGGCGCGCCGCCTTGAGGCGCCCGAGCATGGCGGGGTCGGGCCCCGCGGCCGGACCGGCAGAAACCTTCTGTTCGTGAGCCATCCGGGTCTCCATCTGTTGCAGAGTGAAAGCGGCGGACTCTGCGCTCCGTGGAACCTCAAACAAAGGGGGCAGCCTAAGGCACGAAACGCCCGCCGCCCCACGCCTCTAAATCACCAAAGACGCCTGAAGTTACGGTCCAAATGCCCTGCTTCCTGCGTGCCATGCTCACTCCTGGTACTACAACGCCACTTCGCGCGGCGGGTCTCCCAACCCGCCGCACACCTACGTTATCTCACCGTCCGGAGGCGATTGCCGCGCGGTGGGTCAGGACACGCCGCCTCATGCCGTCCTCCTCGCCCGCCCCGTCGGTTCAGGACCCGTATCAAACAGAGCCTGGCGGCGGGTGTCAAGTCATACGAGGTCGGCAGTCATGCGAGGTCGGCACGAGGTTGACATACGACGCTGCCGCGGGATCAGCCGCCGCGTCGCGGATTGGCGCCAGCAAAGTGCGGCGCGGTGGTCTGGTGAACTGGTCAAGGCACCACACACCTGGAATTCCCAAAAAATCTTCAACAGCAGAGTGCCCAGCGCCAGTTTCCATAAGTGCTTATGGGGGGGGGGGGTTCCGTGCGTCCCTGGGTTACACCCCGCACGGTTCTTGACGCCCGAGGCCGGGCCG
>Ga0315273_10009507_pt1 | contig 12334 bp, 7 predicted proteins | sample YL17G02_0_MG_FD_205753 | JGI IMG/M metagenome (GOLD analysis project Ga0315273, IMG submission 205753) | Sediment microbial communities from Yellowstone Lake, YNP, Wyoming, USA - YL17G02_0 | ecosystem: Environmental > Aquatic > Freshwater > Lake > Sediment | place: USA: Wyoming | collected... | reverse complement strand
ACGATGAGAAAAATACTAAAAAATAAAAACGCCCTGGGTTTTCGAGAACTGGAGATAAGCAAAATTTTTAATCTCATGCTTTCCGGAGAATCATGCTCAATTGTTGGAATAGGTAGTGTTGGCAAATCAAACCTGTTACGCCTCCTCCAACAAGAGGATGTGCGCCGTGCAAAACTTGGCGATGAATGGAGCAAATTTCAGTTTGTTTACATTGATGCTAACAAACTACTTCAACAATCGGACTGGGGCTTATTTGAGTTGATGTTGCACCAATTGCTTACCGAGCTTTCAAGGAAAGAGATTGATTCTGAAATACTCAAAATCGTGGACGAACTGTATCATCGTGCGGCGGAGTCGGCCACACAACATCTTGCTTTGCGCTACTTGGACCGAGCAGTCTCAACTATATGTGGTCGTCTCGGCTTTCGGCTTGTATTTTTTTTTGATGAGTTTGATAACCTTTGCCGAACTCTGCCATCTCAAACCTTCGCCGCCCTGCGCGCTTTGCGCGACGACAACAAGTATTTCCTGATGTATGTTGTTGCGACCCGTATCGACTTGCAACGTCTGGGCGATGGCAAAACCGATATTGAATCTTTCGAGGAATTGGTTACGCCAAATACTATTTGGTTTATGGCCTATTCTGAGGATGATGCCCGGCTGATGTTACATCGCCTTGCTGAAAGACATCATGTCGAAATGATGAATGAGGCTGATATTCGTAAGATACTCTCAAAAACCGGTGGACATCCGGGATTGATGCGGGCCGCGTTCGGTATCGCATATAAGCAATCAGCAAATCTTGATGATCTTAAAGCAACCAATAAGCAGGTACAAGATGAATGCCAGCGCATTTGGCATAGCCTCGCCGAAGATGAGCAGATGGCGCTTGCCAATCTTGTTTCTGATGGAAAACATAATGTTACACCACCAGAAATGATGGAACGGTTGCGGGTAAAGGGTTTAGTCGGTGGAAGCTGGGCAAAGCCCAATAAGATATTCTCTACGCTTCTGGCTGACTATATCTTAAGCCAAAACCCCATGATTGGCGCACATATTTACATAGACCGAAAGAAACGTATTGTATTTGTAGACGATCGCGCAATCGAAGGTCTAGCTCTGCTCGAATATAAATTGATAGAGTTCTTGGATGGGCGACGCCAACAAGTGGTCACTCGGGATGAAATTATTGCCTATCTCTATCCCGACGCAAAAGTAGCCGACGGCATTAGCGACAACCGGATCGACTCAATCGTCAAGCGTCTCCGCAAAGTGATAGAGCCTGATCCTAACCATCCACGATTCATTCTCACAATGCGCGGGCATGGTCTGGTACTGGTAGACGGAACGCCGACAGAAAATAAAGAGACATCTAAATGATGGTATCCTTACCAGTAATAGATTTGGCTCTGGTCGAGGGTTGGTTGAGAGAAGCGGGCGAAATCGCATTATCGCGGCGAAAGAAGCTTGAGATAAGCATTAAAACTGATAATACTCTCGTTACAGATGCTGACCAACAAATTGAAAAATTCCTCGTTGAGAACATTATCAAATCTTATCCAGGGCATCAAGTTCGGGCCGAAGAGGGCGGGATCCGTGGTGGCAATAGTGAATTCTTATGGGCTATAGATCCAATTGATGGCACGCGGGCCTTTGTGAGCGGATTGCCCATATGGGGAATTTCGATTGGCATTCTCCATCATGGAGAACCTTACGCAGGAGCGCTTTATATGCCGGCAACTAGAGAAATATATTCAGGGTCTCCCAATGGCGCATTCTACAATGAAGAATCTTTACATCCGTGCACAGAAATTGATATACAGAGTCCTTTGGCATTTATGGCGGTCCCCTCAAATGCTCATCTTCTTTACGATATATCTTGTCCCCGCTTACGATCACTGGGCAGCACAACGGCTCACCTAGCTTATGTTGCTCGCGGAGTCGCGACTGCGGCATTAACCCGTCGCGTTCGGATATGGGATATTGCAGCAGTTCTACCTATTCTATCGATTGTTGGTATTCAATTGACCTATTTGTCAGGAAAGCCATTCCTAATTCACGATCTGTTATCTGGAGAACTTTCTCCTGAGCCGATTGTGGCTGCTCCCATCAATTTACTGGATGAAATACGAGGATTGATTCAAGTAAAACCAAGCAATCGAAAAGAAGAATAGATCACCAGTTTCCAAGCCATTGGTTTCTAAAGTGACTTACGCGTAAAGGTCAGGCTGGTTATTAGCTCGCCTGACCTTTAGCTGATTTATTTTGCTCTGCGATGGCGGATTATCGCATCAAGCTCTTGTTTCGAAACACTTATCACATAAGTGTTCGGCCGGGTTTTCTTTCGTATGTATGAATATAGGCCATAACTTAGCATGCCGCTACCAATCAAGAATATCGGAAGGAAACCGGCTGCTAAAATAGTTTTTTCGGTTGGGAGGCTATCTATAGAGGCCAACACAAGAGCAGCCTTTACAAACGATGAATTCGTATCCGAAGCCAGTTGAGCCGATATCTGACGTAATGTCTCGTTTTCGGCCTGCGAGTTGCTGAGATCAGCTGAGAGAGTCTGGTTTTGTAATTCAAGTTCAATATTGCGTTCACTCAGGACTTTGTTCTGATCTTCAAGTGTGCTGTATTGGGTCTGCAAAGTTTGAATTTCCTTTGCTTGCTGAGCAACTTGCTGACTTAGCTGGCTATTTTCATTTTGAAGCGTTTCCACAGCCTGGTAAACTGTTGCTAATTCTGAGTGAGTATAGATGCTGTCGTTGATCAGAAATCCCAGACAAACCAAAGCCAATATCAAAATCGTGAGGAAAGTTCCGAGTTTCATGGTTAAGCTCCTTTCTTGAAAACTAGGTCCTTACGATTAGATAATATGCTATATAGGTTTTTCTTACTTGGCTTTTTGCTGACAGAAATCTGCTAATTGCCAGCCAAAATCTGGTCATCAATAGTATATAAAGTAGAAAATAACAACCTCGAGCCAAAGCCTAGTGTCCAAGCGGTTGAAATGCAAGAACCTTTTTGTAAGCTAATTGCCATCCCCAAACATCCCTCTCCTCATCACCCCTTGCCACTTCCCCTCTTTCCATCTTCCTCCTCAAATTCTCAGGCCACTGACTGACACGGCTTCGCCGTATCTCGCCTGCGACAGTTGAGCACGGCTTTGGCCGCGTCGCTTCCCGATTGGCTTTTCGCCGTCCATAAGAGGGAACATCCCAAGCCGAAAATTCGTCAAACTATTGTGATTCCGCGCCAAATCAAATCCGGCCACTTGACATCTCTCTTTACAAGGGGCATACTCACTTTTGGAGGCAGGCAAAATGAACAATAAACGACTTCTGCGCATACTGGGCGTTCTCGTGATTATTGCGGTGGCGCTCGGGCTTTCAAAAAGCGTTTTTCTCGACAACGCTCCCTTGTCCATTAAAGTACAGCCGACGGGGCCAAGTGTGGTGGCGCAAAATCCAATGGAAGGAGGGCGACTGGACCTTTCCGCGCCGATCGAGATCACCTTCGACCGCGGCATGGATGCGGTTAAGACAGGCGACTCATTCTCGTTTCACTCCGACGGGGAAGTTGTTACCGGCAAAGTGACATGGCGCGACGCCCGGACATTTATCTTTACCCCTGAAGCGCGTCTGAAGCCTGCCACCCTTTACCGGGCGGTCTTCTCGGCACAGGCCGTTGCAAAAGATGGCACATCTCCAAAAGAAAATATTGAGATCGAATTCAAAACGGTGGAAGCTTTGGCCGTTGCACAGGTATTCCCCGCCCAGGATACCCAGGAAGTGGATTTGACTTCAAGCATCACGGTTATCTTTAATCGTCCCGTTGTGCCGGTGACAATAAAAGAAGAGCAAAGCAAATTGCCCCAGCCGTTGAAGTTCATTCCCGAAGTCAAAGGACAAGGCGAATGGGTGAACTCGTCAGTCTATGTGTTTCAGCCGGAGAGTGGCTTGTTAAGCGGAATCAGTTATCAGGCCAGGATCGAAGCGGGGCTGAAGGATACGCTGGGGAACGCGTTGGAGGAGTCGTTCAACTGGCAATTCAGCACGCGCGCTCCAGCCATTTATAATTTCGCATTGAAGGATGGGGCGCAGAATCCCTCCGAAGAAGTAAAAGATGTCCCGCTGGATCAAACGTTCATTGTGAGTTTCCAGCAACCGATGAATCAGGAAAGCACGGAAGCCTCGGTGAAACTTGTCAATCGCGAAACGCTGGCGCCTTTCCCTGTGAATTTCAAATGGGATGAGACCTTCACCACACTGACCATCAAGCCAAATGGGAAATTCAGGATCGCCAGTTTTTATGAGTTGACGATTGCAGATAGCGCTCAGGCGGATGATGGCGGCTATCTCAAGGAAGGGCTGACCGTGCAATTTGCCACGGTGTCTTTGCCTTCCATTATCAGCATATACCCTGCGCCTTATTCAAAAAATGAAGCCTATGACTCCGCCATTACGATCAAGTTCGCGTCGCCGATGGATTTTGAAAGTATGAAGGGCAGGGTAAAGATTACGCCCGCGTTGGAAGGTGAGCCAAATTGGTATTACGACGCTTACGAAAAGAGTCTGTATATTTATGGACTTGCGCCCGCCACAGATTATGTCGTGCGCATCTTTCCGGGCATGCAGGATTTATATGGTAATAAGATCAAAGATGAAATTTCATATACGTTCAGGAACGGAGATTATGACACTTACGCGCGGCTGGTATTGCCGTGGACTCCACTTATCTATCGCGCCGAAGGAACACAGGAAGTTTATTTTGAACATCTCAATGTGGATGAAGCGACATTCTCCATTTATCCGCTCACGTTTGAAGAGTTCGGCAGTTTAACGAATGGCACTGTTGAAACAATTAATTTCAATCCAAAAGTGAAAGCCGTACGCGAATGGAAAATTGGGGCAAGCAAAACAAGGAACCTGCTCCAACGCGAACATTTCCTGTTTGATGAAAATGGAAAGCCGCTTGAAACGGGATATTACTTTGTCGGTGTTCAAGGAAAACCACTGGATTACAAGAGCAGTTTCTATCAGGGATTCCTGTTCATGGTCGCGACGGATAACGTCACTTTCAAGGCGACATCCACCGAAGGCCTCGCCTGGGTCACAGACTTGGAAAGCGGCGCGCCGCAAAAGGATGTATCCGTCACATTCTATGATGATAAGTTCAATGAGATTGGAAAGACAGCCACAGATAAGGACGGACTTGCTTATCTAAACGAGATGAACGCGGCAAATTATGCGCGTGTGGAAGATAAAGGTCATTTTGCATTCACAGCCCTGTATTGGGGAAGCGGCGTGAGCGCGGGCGATTTCGGCTTGTATGAAAACTATTACGGCGGCACAACAAATCTCTTTGGCTACTTATACACAGACAGGCCTGTATACCGTCCCGACCAGGAAGTATTCTTCAAGGGCATCCTGCGCGCAAACGATGACCTGCATTACAGCCTGCCGGAACAAAAGCAGGTGTATGTAGTGGTGGAGCAATACGGCGAAAAGATTTTCGCGGAATATGTGCCTGTCAATGAGCAGGGCAGTTTCAGCGGGGTGATCAAACTCGCGCAGGATGTTTCGCTTGGCTCATATAATATTTACGCCTACGAATCATCCTCCCAATCCGATTCGTCATTTGCCAGCGTGGGTTTCAGCATAGCCGAATATAAAAAACCGGAATTTGAAGTGAAAGTTACGCCTGATAAAACGGACATCCTTGCGGGAGATAAGGTCAACTTTGGCCTGGATGCGGCTTATTATTCCGGCGGAAACTTAAAGGACGCGGGAACGAAATGGTTCATTGAATCGGCGAATTTTTATTTCACGCCATCCTCCAAATACAGCCAATATAGTTTCATGGATTGGGATCGCGATATTTATTGGTCTCCCGACACAAGCGCGCTCAATACTGCGTTGGATGAAGGCAAAGGCGTGACGGATGAAAACGGTCACCTGGATATTTCACGCACCTTTGATCTCGGCAAAAGCAAAATCAGCCAGCAAATGAGTCTCTACGCCAACGTAACAGATGTGGCAGGGAATCTAGTCAGCGGCGGTGCGAGCGTGATCGTGCATCAAAGCCAGGTCTACGCGGGCATCCGCTCGGAGAGATACATCGGCACACAAGGCGAAGCGCAGCCCTTTAACGTGGTCGTCCTCAACTGGAATTCGGGACCCATCGCGGGACAGGTAATCTCGGTTAACTTTGTGGAACGGCGCTGGTACAGCGTCCAGCAAAAAGACAAGCAAGGTCAATTACAGTGGGAAACTTCCGTGAAGGAAATTCCCGTCAGCAAACAAGCCGCGGTGACGGGTGAAGACGGGACCGCGCAAGTGGAATTTATCCCACCTGCGGGCGGAGTCTACAAAGCGATCGTGACTGTACGCGACTCCAAGGAGAACACGCATCAAGCCTCGACTTATATCTGGGTCGCCAGCGATACGGCGATTACCTGGCGGCAGACCAACGACCGCGCCTTCAGCCTGATCGCGGATAAAGACCTGTACGCGCCCGGCGACACCGCCGAAATTTTGATTGCACAGCCTTTCGAAGGCAAAGTATACGCGCTGATCACGTATGAGCGCGGTCACATCTACAAACAGGAAGTTGTTTTACTCGAAGGCAACAGCACCATTTACAAATTACCAATTATCGACGAGATGGCTCCCATTGCATACATCTCTGTCACAGTAATCAGTGGCGCGGACAATTCTGGCGCGCCCGATTTCAAGATCGGCATGACGCGCATCAACGTTGACACGAAACAAAAGACGATCAACGTCTCTGTCACTGCGGATAAAGAATCGGCAGGCCCTGGCGATGAGGTCACATACACAATCGAGACGAAGGATATCAACGGGGCACCCGTCCCGGCGGATGTCTCTCTGGCGGTGGTGGATAAAGCCGTGCTGGCATTGGCGCCTTCCAATTCCGCACCCATGCTGGAGAGTTTTTACTCCCAGCAAGGCTTGAGCGTGATGACCGCGCTCGGCATCGTCTCCAGCGCGGATGATTTCAACGCCGAGTATCGAAAGTCCATTTCCACTGGGCTTGCAAGCGGTGGCGGTGGCGGCGGCGATCTCGGCATAATCACTGTGCGCGAGAATTTCAAAGATACGGCTGTGTTCAAAGCAGACGTGCTCACCGATGAAAATGGCACTGCGCAAGTTAAAGTAAAACTGCCGGAGAATCTCACAACATGGTCGGCAGACGCGCGCGCCGTCACTGCAGACAGCCGCGTGGGACAGGCCACAAGTGAATTGGTCAGCACCAAGCCGCTCTTCGTGCAACTGGGTACGCCGCGCTTCTTTGTCGTAGGCGATCAGATAACAGTCGGCGCGACAATTTTCAACAACACAGAGAACCCTTTGAAAGTAAACGTCTCTCTCGACGCGCAAGGTGTTGAACTTAAATCCGACGCGGCACAAACGATTGAAGTCAAAGGCAAACAACAGGCATACATAACCTGGGATGTGACCGTCAAGGGTGACGCCCAGCGCGTGGATATGACCGCAACCGCAGTCAGCGGTCAATTTACCGACGCAAGCAAACCGGCGCTTGGCACATTGTCGAATCAAGGCATACCCGTTTTCAACTTCACCGCGAAGGAAACCGTCGGCACATCGGGCATGATCACCTCCGTGGATACCATAACGGAAAATATTCAACTGCCTACATCCTATGACTTCACCGACGCGAACCTATCCATTGAAGTGTCGCCGTCCCTTGCCGCGTCCATGGGGTCGGGGCTCACGTACCTTGAAAATTATCCCTACCTGTGCATGGAGCAAACCGTCTCGCGCTTCCTGCCCAACGTCATCACTACGCGCGCTTTGAAAGCGGCGGGGATTCCATCGCAATTGCAAAGCGATGTCGACGCGCAAGTGAACCTTGCCTTGCAAAGAATTTACGCCAAGCAAAGATATGACGGCGGTTGGAATTGGTGGGATGGCGATGTAAGCGATCCGCAAACTTCCGCGTACGTCATCTATGGCTTGCTTGAAGCCAAGGAATCTGGTTACGATATTTCAGAAAAGGTATTGACCAGCGGCATCAACTACCTGAAGGAAAATCTTCCCGACCTCAGGCGCAATGATGCTTCGTGGCAATACAACCGTCACGCCTTCATGCTGTACGTTTTGGCGCGTGCAGATGAACTCGGCGCAGGACAGACCAACTTCATCTTCGAGCATCGCGCCTCGCTGGATCTGTATGGAGAAGCGTATCTCGCGCAGGCGATGTATTTGCTTGATCCCAAAGACTCGCGCATCTCGGCGCTTCTTTCGGACCTCGCGACTGCGACCGTTCAATCAGCCGCGGGCGCGCATTGGGAGGAGTCCACCCACGACTACTGGAACTGGAACTCGGACACGCGCACCACGGCAATCGTGTTGAACGCGTTCGTGCAGATTGACCCGCAGAATCCCATCAACGCGAATGCAGTCCGCTGGCTGATGGCGCACCGCGATGGCGGACATTGGTATTCCACGCAGGAAACTACCTGGTCACTTATCGCGTTGACAAACTGGCTGGTCGCGTCGAAAGAATACGAGACCGATTACAAGTATGCGATTGGATTAAATGGCAACCTGCTCGAACAAGGGCAAGCAAATAAAGACAACTTAACCGACACGGTGAACCTGCAAGTGCAACTCAAAGACCTGCTGAAAGAGCAAGCCAATGCCCTCGTCTTCACGCGCGGACGCGGCACAGGCAATTTATATTACACGGCCTATCTCAGCGCGAGTCTGCCCGTTGAATCGATTCAGCCGCTTGACCAGGGCATGAGCCTTTCACGCGAATACTTCACGCTGACCAATTCCAAGAAGCCCATTACGGAAATCAAGCGCGGTGAACTGGTCAAAGTGCGCCTGACGGTTGTCGTCCCCGAAGCGGTTCACTACATCGTGATTGACGATCCGCTCCCCGCAGGCATGGAAGCGATTGACTCGACGCTTGCCACGGATACGGCGGTTCCCTCATCCTACACAGTGCAGGATTATAACGATCGCGGTTGGGGCTGGTGGTATTTCAGTCACATCGAATTACGCGACGAGAAAATTGTACTCTCTGCAGATTATCTGCCCGCTGGGACGTATGTGTACACCTACCTCACGCGTGCCAGCACAGCCGGCACGTTCAAGGTCATCCCGCCCACTGCCTCCGAGTTTTACTTCCCGGATGTCGGCGGCCGCGGCGCGGGGAGTGTGTTTGTGGTGAAATAAGACAATCTTACGCAATGTCATTCTGAGCGTAGCGAAGAATCTCGAATATAAGGGGTAGAGACCCTTCGCTTCGCTCAGGGAATCACAATAACTGCGTAAGGTAAGTTAACCTGAATTCGGGATAAGAAAACTCTCATGAAATTTCATTTTCTAAACCATGTCACCCTGAGCGGAGCGAAGGGTCTCCCGCCCTGCGGGCGGGGATTCTTCGCCCCTTCGGGGCTCAGAATGACATATAGAATTTATCCCGAACTTACGTTAAGTTAGCAAAAGCAGGGACATGCTTATGGCATGTCCCTGCTTTGATTTTGAATATTTACTCGCATCCATTTTCAAAAATGTGCGTATATCGTGATGACATCAATTGAATTCGGAGGTTCAAATGACAACTCAACGACAAGCCTTGCGGCGTTCACGCAGGAATCGCATCGTAGCCGGTGTATGCAGCGGACTGGCCGAGTTCTTCGGCATCAGTTCCTTTTGGTTTCGCCTGGCTTTCCTGATTGCGCTGATCCCTGGCGGTGTGCCGGGTATCCTTGTCTATCTGGCAATCATGTTAATTGTGCCAAGCGAATAGACATGGAATCAGGCTGGAGAATCCAAATCGCCGAGGTCGGATTGATCTCGGCGATTGCATTATTACCCTACCGAACGCGGAGCACTTGTCCGGGGTAGATATAGTTCGGGTCGTAGATTGTCGGGTTGAGGAGTTGCAGGCTATACACAGACGTCCCATAGATATTGGCAATGATGCGAAGAGTATCGCCATATTGGACAGCGTAGTAGGCAGGAGCAGCAGCGGGCAGGTTGATTACTTGTCCGGCGTAGATCCAACTCGCATTCCAGATCTGCGGGTTGACAGCCAGGATGTCACCCACACTGACTCCCATCCTCGCGGCAATTTTCCCAAGGGTATCTCCCAACCATGTAGGTGCCGCCGCCATATGTTGGCGGATAGTAAACGGGAGCGGACGTGTACCCCGTTGGGATGTATAGCACCTGCCCCGCGTAAAGCCACCAGCCAAGCCCGGGGTTCGCGGCCTGAATGGCTTCAACGCTGGTGCCACACAGCCTGGCGAGGCCGCTCAACGTATCGCCCCATTGGACGGTGATGTAACTGGCGCAACCGGACCACGCCATCGCACTGCCAGTTGACGCAAAAGATGCGGCCAGAATTGCGGCAACCACGATCAATTGAAAGATTCTTTTGGTAGTCATAGCATCCTCCTCTCCTTTTACAACCTGAATACGAATGAACACGACTGAAAATGAAACCTGGCAATCGGCGCAATATTATGTATAGCGGTTAGCAAATCAGATCATGACAACTCAGAAAAAGACGCGCGCAAGGATTGTCAATCACACTATACAACAATTTTCCTGTAAATACAACACCGAGTTGGGATTTTAGTTTTGCAGGCAACCTTTATCTTTTCAGTCCCAACCCTGCCAAACCTGCGGATATCATCCTGTGGACATTGCCTCCTCCCACCGACAATTTTGACCTCCCGTAATTTATCATTCAAGCGCAATTATTACTGACCGTGCCCACGGTTATACTTTATCACGATGAGTGAGACGCAACCCTTTGACAAAATTTCTCTTTTGCGCCTGGCATTTAATGGTCTGGCGGATGACGAGTTGCAGGAGATGGCAGCTCTGACCCGGTTCTGCACGTATCCCCCAGAACATATTTTGTGTCATGAAGGTGCTTATGAGGAAATCTTTTATATTATCGCTGACGGTAATGCTGTAATTAGCAAAAACATCAGCGAGCATGAAGGTGAGCGCATTTTGCGAATCGCAGGCAGGGGCGATCTGGTAGGCGAAATGGCGTTGATCCAAAATGTGCCGCGCGCGGCGACTGTGCGTACCTCCACAGACTGCACTGTACTGGAGATGGGCAAAAGGGATTTTGAGACCATGCTTGGCCAAAGTCCCCGCATGGCGATCAACATCATCCGCATAACACTGGATCGCATGCGCGAGAACGATAAAATTGCGATTCAAGATCTGCAAAGCAGGAACAATTTATTGCGCCAGTTGGATCGCAATAAATTGGAATTCATTCAGGTCGCCGCGCACGAACTCCGCACCCCGCTGACTGTTATAAAAGGCTACGCCAATGTGCTGCGCTCCTCCCCCGATATAAAAGCAAACGCCACGCTGGGTGAAGTAGCGAATGGGCTTATCAAGGGTGCTGAGCGCATGCACGAAGTGGTAAACACCATGCTGGATGTGACGCGCATTGACAGCGAGACCTTAAAGGTCAGCCCCATCCCGGTTCCATTGAAGAGGGTTATCAATGATACAGTGCACGATTTTGCCAAAGCCGCCGCGGAACGCAACATTAAATTGACCATAGAGCATGATACAAACACCCCCAGCATCAACGCCGATCCCACCTTGATCCAAAAAGCGTTGTATCACCTGATCGTCAATGCCATCAAGTACACGCCCGATGGCGGCAAAGTGATTTTGCGTTCGCGCCCGATCAACATGGAAAAAAATGTGCCGGGCGTCGAGATCAGCGTCAAGGATACGGGTATCGGGTTGGATGCCGAGCACCAAGAGCTGGTGTTTGAAAAATTTTATCAAGTCGGCGGTGTGGCAATTCACTCATCAGGGAAAACAACATTTAAGGGCGGCGGACCTGGTTTAGGATTGGCGATTGTGCGCGGCGTGGCACGGGCGCACGGCGGTAGGACCTGGGTGGAAAGTCCGGGACACGATGAAACCAAATTCCCCGGCAGTACTTTTTATTTGCAGTTACCTATTGATCCGCCGAAGACTGAAGCACCAATTCCTTCAACTTAGTAATACACAAATTGGCTGTCCATTTTGGGGCAGCCTTTATTTTTATTTTGAATATCTCAGCATATTTATTCAGTTTGTTTGTAACTACTCAGCTTGATTCGAGACGAAAAGCGAGAACGGGTGTTTAGAACAGCAATGAAGATGAAGTCGATACCGAGCGAAGCCGATATTCGTGTCGCATACCATCAAGGGGTGGAAGCGGTGATCTTGCTGTTCCAAAAAACATTTTTGGAATTGAGCGAACGTGTACAACAGGTGGAAGACCAATTGTCCAAAAACAGCAG
>Ga0315273_10009504_pt1 | contig 12335 bp, 10 predicted proteins | sample YL17G02_0_MG_FD_205753 | JGI IMG/M metagenome (GOLD analysis project Ga0315273, IMG submission 205753) | Sediment microbial communities from Yellowstone Lake, YNP, Wyoming, USA - YL17G02_0 | ecosystem: Environmental > Aquatic > Freshwater > Lake > Sediment | place: USA: Wyoming | collected... | reverse complement strand
CTCCCCCCCCCCCCCCCTCCCCCCCCCCCCCCCCCCCCCCCCCGCGCCCCGGGGGGGCGCGCCCCGCGCATGTTCAAGGACGAAAAAATGAATAGCCAATCAATTTATAAGCCAGCTTGGCTGCTAAAAAAGAACAGGATGCGGGACCCTGATCAGGACAGAGTTCCACCAAATCGAACCCAACAACATTTCTTCGCCGTGATACAGCACCTAACAGGTTTAGGACGTCGTGCCAGAGCATGCCACCCGGTTCAGGGGTACCAACTGCTGCCATAATTGAAGGATCGAAAACATCGAGATCAATTGTTATATAGACGTTATCTGTCAGCGATTCGATTATTTCATCTATTGGCAAAGAGTTGACGCCTTGATCAATAATAAACGGCCGTAACCCTTTGGATGAAATATATTCATTTTCTTCGAGGCTCATGCTGCGGATGCCCACTTGTGTAATAGGGCATATTTCTATGACACGGCGCATTACGCAGGCATGGCTGTATTTTGTTCCCAGGTATTTGTCTCTGAGATCAGAATGAGCGTCCAGTTGCAGTACGCATAAGCCTTCAAATTTTTCACTACACGCGCGTATAACACCAAAGCTAATTGAATGTTCCCCACCTATCGTCACGACGAATTTTGATTGGTCGAGGAGGTTTTTAACGGTAGCATAAACACGGTCGGCCATAGCCTCGGGGCTATTTAACGCTGGTTCCAGATCCGGCAGTGTATGAATGCCGACGTTATATATTTCTCGGTCGAGCTCTATGTCTAGCCATTCCAGGTAAAACGAAGCTTCAATGATTGATTTGGGACCGTTACGGGCACCGCTGTGCCATTCAGTTGTCACATCATAGGGAACAGGCAGTATCACTACTCGCGATGATTCAAAATTAGAGAATGATGCAGGCAGTCCGGCAAAATTTCTGGGCGGGGAAAACGGGCTGCTGGCATCATTCATATGGAGTTCAATTCCAGGACTTGATTGCATTCCTTGAGTTCAGCCGGTTCCCATTCTCGGCGAACGAGGCAACTCCTCATCCTGATCAATTCAAAATTATTCTTCATATCTTCCATGATCCGTTCAGCATCAAAATCCTTGCAGGAAAAAACGTCTATATTGATAAATTTGCGTTCTACGAAGGTATGCAGGCTAATATGGCTTTCCGCAATGAATACCAGGCCGGATACACCCCAATCTTCTGGCTTGGAACCTGAATATCTGAATACGATGGGGTCGGATATTTTGGTCATACCTATTTTAGCGGGATATGCATAAAGCAGATCGTAAATAAACTTTTCATCCTGCAGGATGTCTTTATTCTTTCCGAATCCATCAATTATCAGGTGCATTTTATCTCCTATAGCATGAGTTTTCTTAATTCAAACAGTGCCGAAATAGCTGCTCTCTGCTTTACCTGCAAGCGGGTTCCAGGATATATCCTGCTAAAAGCGTAAGCGTGTGTACCATTATCAATCCCGATCAATATAGTACCTAATTTATTGCCATGTTCATCCGGTCCCAGTATACCGATGAGCCCTACGCCGACCGAGGTTGCATAATGGCGGCGAATAGCGGTAGCCATTTCGCTGGCGGCCTCCTGGCTAACCGGTCCATATTGAGAAATCACATTCTCATTTATACCGAACTCTGATCTTAAATCGCTGCGGTTAATCACTATACCACATTTATAAAATTCTGAACTAACAGGAATATTCGTGATGCTGTTGGCCAATATACCCCCGGTGTTAGCCTCCATCGTCGATAGGCTCATCTTTTTCTCAATAAACTGATTTGCTACAATTCCTTCAAGTGTGTCGGAATCGGTTCCCCATATGTAATCGCCTACCAATTGACGGATTTCGTCAGCAGTGGATTGAACGAGCCTTTTAGCTTCAAGCAGGGAATCAGCTTTGGCAGCTACGCGCAAATGTATACCATCAGGTTTAGCGTAAATACCGACCGTCGGGTTTTTTTCCAGTAAGAAAGCCCTGGTTGTTTCGCCAAGTTCCGCTTCGCTTAAGCTAAATGTTTTTAAAGTGCTTGAGAAAATAACGGAATCACCAAACTGGCTCTGTATTTTGGGTGCAACCACATTTGACCACATTTGTTGCATCTCTCCTGGCGGCCCGGGCATAGCGACGATAACATGGTTCCCTTTCTCAACCCACCACCCGGGTGCAGTGCCTCTCGGGTTAGGTATGACTTGACACGATGGAATAACGGCAGCTTGCTTGATATTGCTTTCTGGCATATCCATGTTGAAATGGTTGAATAATTCTTTGAACTGTTTGACCAGGGATTGATCGATAGAAATCGGTTCCTTAAAGAAGTGAGCGATTGCTTCGCGGGTTATATCATCCTCAGTAGGGCCCAAACCCCCGGTAGTGATGATGATATCTGATCGTTGCCATGCATGATTGAGAGTGTCAATGAGTCTTTGCTTATTGTCGCCTACGGTGGAAATGAAATGCAGGTCTAATCCGAGTAAAGGTAGCTGACTGGCAAGATAAGCAGCGTTTAAATCTGTTATCTCGCCCAGGAGGAGCTCAGTGCCGATCGATATTACTTCTGCCTTCATCTAATGACATAAAATCCCTTTTAACATTTATTGGCGGTAATGCCGAGGTATTTCTCTACCAGGTCCATTGCACAATAATCTCCACACATGCTGCAAGCCCGTCCCTTGACCGCGTATTTTGACCGGATACTCCTGGCTTTTTCAGGATCAACCGAAAGATTGATTTGTGTTTCCCAATCGAGATGTTTTCTTGCTACGGACATTTGTTTATCCCATACTGCTGCTTTACCCTGACTCCTGACTATATCAGCGGCATGGGCAGCGATACGTGAAGCGATAACTCCGTTTTTAACATCTTCAGCATCAGGAAGCGAAAGGTGTTCCGCTGGTGTGACATAACAAAGAAAATCGGCCCCATACATACCAGCTAAAGCGCCGCCAATAGCCCCTGTTATATGATCATAACCAGCGCCGATATCAGTGACCAGTGGACCCAAAACGTAAAATGGTGCTTCCTTACATAAACTCTTCTGCAGTTGTATATTCATTCCAATATGATTTAAGGGCAAATGCCCCGGGCCTTCAACCATGACCTGTACTCCTGCATCCCACGCTCGTTCAACCAGTTCACCCAGCGTAATTAACTCCTGTACCTGGGATCGGTCCGTTGCGTCAGAAAGACTGCCGGGCCGCATTCCATCGCCAAGGCTTAATGTCACGTCGTATTTACGGGCTATATCCAGCAGGCGGTCATAATGCTCATAGAGCGGGTTCTCTCGCTGGTGATATATCATCCATCCCAGCAGGAAAGCCCCGCCTCGCGAGACAACATCGGTTACCCGGCGCTGGTTTCTTAACGACTTGATCGCAGCCTGTGTAACGCCACAATGGACTGTTATGAAATCAACACCTTCCACGGCTTGTTCTTCTATGGCCTGAAACATGTCATCAGCGGTAGCCTGCACAATTGGGCCGTATTTTTCACCAGCTTCGATCATGGCCTGATATATTGGGACAGTGCCGATCGGCACACTGCTCTCCTGCAAAATGGTACGCCTGACTTTCCGAATATCTCCGCCAGTGCTCAGATCCATAACCGTGTCGGCGCCGTATTTAATCGAAACCTGCAGTTTTTCCAACTCACCGGCCAGAGTACCTACATCTGAAGAAGTCCCAATATTTGCGTTGACCTTAATTTTCAGGCCTTTCCCTATACCGCAGGTATTTTGCACAGGGTGATTAATATTTGCGGGGATGACGGTTTTACCACCGGCAATATTTTCGCAAATGAAATTATCACTCAACTTCTCCAGTTGAGCAACATGTTTCATTTGGGAAGTTATTACTCCCTTTTTTGCAAATTCTATCTGAGTCATCTTCTATGAAATAAAAAACCAAGAGCTATAGTATATTTCACTTAACCCTTGGCCGTTCACCGCTTCCCTACGCTCGAATTACCAAGGGCAGGTTTCAAGGGTTCCCCGCTTTTGCGGAGTCTCAGCCTGAAAATCAAAGCACCCCTAGCGGCCAATTTGCTGCTATCTCATTTAACTATAGCATACGGTTGCTTGAAAAAACAAATAAAGATAACACTGTTTTGTGCAGTACCATTAATACCGGTTCTGGTTAATAAAAGCCATAATGGTAAATATTATTATGGCCATAATCAGTATTAATATGGTAATAGCTATAGCCATCACCAGCGGTGAAGTTGGCACAACTTCAAACTTCCAGTAATTTGACCACTGGCTAATATCGCCACTTTCGTTAGCTGCCTTGATCCTCCAGTAGTATACACCTGCTGTTGGCAGGCTTGATTTATTCAGATTATAGGCCGTACCCACTATGCCATCTTTAGGGAATACAACGTTGACAAAATCCGTGGTCCTGGAGATTTGCAGCGAATATTTCAGGCCGGTCTGATCTCCGCTAACAGACCAATTCATTGCTGTTAGTGTACCATCTGCAGAATTCTGCTGGGAAACAGCGGAGGCTGTGAACATCCCGCCGATTGATTTAAAGATGCTTATAATAGCATCAATTACAGAATGGGAAGACTGAACCGTAGCTCCGGGTCCAGGAAACAGAAGCTGTGGGACAGGTGGAGGTAAGGAAGCAGATGAATAGCTGGCCTGCGCCAGTCCCCCTTTATTACCGGAAGCTTCCACGGTGTGTTCTTTGCCTGGTCTGGGCGGTACTTTTATTGTGACGCTGAAATCTCCTTTTGTATCCGCAGTTGTCGTCACACCGGTATTTGATTTGTCGTAATTAATTGCCATCAATTCACCAGCATTAAATCCGTTACCATCAATTTTCAATTCCCTGCTGTTTATTACGGTACTGGGAGTGAGTTGAATGCTGGGTGTGACTTCAAATTCAATGTCAGGTACGATTCCAATAGGTGTGAAGCTACTGCCATAAATTCCCAGAATATGTCTGCCTTTGACACTGGGCGGAACGGTGATGACAAAGCTGAAAGTGCCGTTAGGTTGTGCCACAACGTTTGTATCGATAATTGGTCCATCCCAGGTAAATGTGAGGCCGTCTTCCCCCGGCCGGAATCCGACACCGGTGAGTTTTATTTTAGTTCCTACCGGCCCTGATAACGGTGTGGCCTTGCAGAAAGGTGAAACTGTAAAGACCAGATCAGGGATTTCGCTCGAGCTGGTAGCATCACCTGAAGCTCCGATTATATACTCGCCTTTTGGTGCAATAGGAACATCAAACTGAGAACTCCATGTCCCGGTTTTATCTGCTTGTATGGGAGATTTAGATAAAGGTTTACCATCCCACGTTATTTTTATCCCGCTTTCATTGGGTGAAAAACCATAGCCGAAAATATATGTACGAGCATTGGTCTTGCCCCAGGGTGGCTCGGCAACAGTACTCGGAGTAACCGAAAAATTTGAGGATGCGGTTATGTTGGACCAGTTGCTGTCATCGGTGGCCTTCACTACATGAGCGCCTTTTGCGGCTGGGGGAATTTCAAAGGTGTAAATGATCTGCCCGGTTTTCGAAACAGGTACGTTCTGGAGTATTTTTTTTTCGTCCCAGTAGATAGTTGCTATTTTGCCGATGAATCCTTCGCCGGTGAGCGTAATGCGAGCACCTGTTTTACCTGAATTGGGATCCAGGATAATAGTAGTAGCGTAAGCCCGGGAGGGCAGGAGGCAAAACAGGGAAGACATAGCGGCCAGCACTGCTGATACGATTAATAGAGTTCTTGTGGAAGTCAACGGATCCTCCTAACGGTACCATATTGACAATTATACTCCGACTACCATAATGTAAATATAAAATCAAATGTAAGCTTATAATAAACCATATTAAAAATCAATTGCCTGTGTATTATTGCAGGTAATTAGTTTGACACTGATAATACTATGTTGATAGACTTTTACGGCAATTCTGGTTGCGTTCCGAATATTCCCATACTGAAATTTATGGCCCCGTGGTGTAGCGGTCTAACATGCCACCCTGTCACGGTGGAGATCGTGGGTTCGAATCCCATCGGGGTCGTATCCTTTTCAGGCAGGTTGACAGCTATGTTGTTTTTCTTTAGACTTTCCGTCGAAAATAGGAGTGCCATTTATAAGGAGTAGTGAGGCTGTAATAGCAGCTTTTTAATGGGAGCCTGCCTTTTCTCTATATGGACAGGCAAGGTAAAAGTACGTGAAGATATCCGGGATTATGCAGATGGTAACCCGGGTGCATTGAATGTTTTTAAATCAGTGGAAAGTGGTGGGGCATAATTGCCATGGTTAATGACGTTGCTAAAGGTATCCCATTCATGTGTATTAAGGGTTTCGCTGACTTAGTAATGTAAAGGAGCAAGAATGGATTTTAAGTTCGGTGAAAAAGAGGAAAAACTGCGTGATGAAGTCAGGAAATTTGCTAGTTCAGAGATGGCAGGAAAGCAAGTAGTAAGCGGCATGGAGGAGGAGAGCAGGGACGAAGACTGGGAATTCTCTATGCAGATGTCCAGGAAACTGGCGCAAAAGGGATGGCTGACAATGGCGTGGCCCAGAGAATATGGTGGAAGGGGTGCTTCCTTCTTTGAACAGCATGTATATATAAATGAAGCAAGCTACTGGGGAATTCCCGGGACGACGATGGGCGTCAGCGGTATAGGATGGGTGGGTCAGTCCCTGATGATTTTTGGCAATGAAGAACAGAAAAATAAATACATACCACCCATAGCAGCTGGTGACCCTGATGGTGTCTGGTGTACTGCCTACAGCGAACCGAATGCTGGATCTGATTTTGCCAATATACAAACTCGCGCTATCAAAAATGGGGATGAGTATATTCTAAACGGGCAAAAGATATGGACTAGCTGCGCACACCGTGCAAGGTGGTGCTGGTTAGCAGTGAGGACTGACCCCAGTGTAACCAAGAAACAGCACGGTATCAGCCTGATAATACTGGATATGAAAAGCCCTGGCATTACGATCAATCCAATCGTAAATTATGCTGGCATACATATTTTTAATGAACTGTTTTTTGACAATGTGCGAGTGCCCATAGCGAATTTAGTGGGAACTGAGAACCGTGGGTGGTATCATCTTATGCAATCCCTGGCATTTGAACGCCATAGTATCGCTCCACAATTTTATGGTATGGCCAAAAGATCCTTGGAATTTATTGTCGATTATTGCAATGTGACACGTTATAATGGTAAGCAACTGGCCTCTGACCTGCTGGTACGGCACAAGTTGGCTGAGAGGGCTATTGAACTGGACACGCTAAAAATGTTTGGTTATGAGATAACTTGGAAAATGAGCAAAGGAGTAATCCCGATATACGAAGCAGCCAGGAACAAGGCCTATTGCGATTATGTTATGCAGCGCCTGGCTACTACGGGCACTGATATAGTAGGGGCTTATGCACAGGTTGACATAAGGTCGAAATGGTCAAAAATAAAGGGCAACATAACCCGGCTTTATATGATGTTCCCCGGACTATCGGTTGCCGCAGGTACTGATGAAGTGCAGAAGAATATAGTAGGGCAATTCAAACTCGGGTTACCCAGATCTTATTAACACTTGAGAGGATAAAGATGGATTTTGATTTCAATGAACAGCAGAACATGTTGAAAACCATGGCCAGGGATTTTTTATCCAAAGAGTGTACAAAAGCCCGGGTACATGAACTTGATAAGGATGGGGAAGGATATGACCCTGACATACTGGCGAAAATGGTGGAATTGGGTTGGACGGGGCTAATATTTCCGGAACAGTATGGAGGAATGGGAGCAGACCTGTTGGATCTGGTGGTATTGATGGAGGAAATGGGCAGAAACATATTGCCGGGTCCTTTCTTCTCCACGGTAGCGCTCTGCGCAATACCAATTATTAAATATGGTACGGAGACGCAGAAGGCTAAATATCTCCCTCCCATAGCCAATGGGCAGGATATATGGTCGCTGGCGTTGATAGAACGCTCGGGGCGTTTTGAGCCATCCGAAATACACTGTGCAGCTAATTACGATGGGAAAAGCTATGTAATAAATGGAGAAAAATGGTTCTCCCAATATGCACATGTGGCCGATTACCTGCTTGTTGTATGCAGGACTGGCGAGGCAAAACGTAGCGACGATGATTTAACAGTATTCATCGTGAAAGCAAAAAGCCGTGGGATAAAGATGGAATTGATTCCAACTATAGCCGGTGATGGGCAATGCAGGGTAAGATTTACAAATGTGAAAGTAAGCAAGCGTGACATACTGGGTAAGGTAGGGAAAGGCTGGAAAGTAGTTGATTACCTTATGCAGCGGGCTATTGTTTTAAAATGTGCTGAAGTATCCGGCGCATGCCAGGCTGTTATGGACATGACCCAAGCCTATGCTAAGGACAGGGTGCAATTCGATAAGCCCATCGGTTCATTTATGGCTATTCAGCATAAGCTTGTGGATATGCTGACCGATGTGGAAGGACTGCAGTATCTTGTGTATTATGCTGCATGGCTTCTTTCCACAGGGGCGAAAGCTGACATGCATATATCAGTGGCAAAAGCCAAGGCCAATGAAGTTTATCAGAGGGTATGTATTGATGGAATTAAGATTCACGGCGCCATTGGTTTTACCATGGATCATGATATTGGTTGCTATTTTAGGCGTGTAAAGGCAGCTGAATTTATGCTGGGAGACACAGATTTACATCTGGAGAAGGTTGCACTCGGTATCGGCCTTTAATAAACCAGTCAATATGTCAATTGATGATAGATGTAATTAGGTATCAGATATTTATATGCGCAAATACTCAATATATGCATTGAAATAAATTATCCAACGGTGTAAAATCGGGCCTTACTGGGCGGCAATTAATCTCAAAATAATAAATTGGAGTTAAGGAGGGAAAATGGCAGGCATCAAGTCTTATGGAGCGCATATACCCAGGTTTCGTTTGGATCGCAATGTCATGCAGATGGCTCTCTTGTTTCTTGGCTTTGCACCTATTAGAGGTGAAAAAGCGGTGGCCAACTGGGATGAAGATAGCATTACCATGGCGGCAGCGGCTGCTAAAGATTGCTTGATTGGAGAGGATGCGGGCAAGGTGGATGGCCTTTATTTCGCTACCACATCTCAGACGTATTCACTCAGGCAAAATGCCGGCATAATCGCAGCTGCCCTGGATTTGCAGACTGCCAGCAGGACTGCCGATTTTACCGATTCTACCAAATCCGGCAGCGCGGCATTGCTTGCTGCTGCTGACGCAATTTCCGCTGGCTCGCTAAACAGTTGCCTGGTATGTGCTGCTGATTGCCGCGTGAGCAAAATAGCCAGCAATGGAGATTATACATATGGAGACGGTGGGGCTGCATTCTTACTCGGCAAAGATGATGTCATAGCTAATATTGAAGGATCTTTTTCAACGACTCATGATTTTGTAGATCGCAGGCGGCTGGCAGGGGAACGGCTCGAGCATATGTGGGAGGAACGTTTCATCCGTGACGCCGGTTACATGAAATTTATTCCTGAGGCTGTTCTGGGACTGGCCAAGAAATACAATTTAAATATCCAGGAATTTTCGAAGGTTATTTATTCCTGTGCTTTCACCGGTGCGCATGCCGCCCTTGGCAAGACACTCGGGCTGACCCCCGAGCAGGTACAGGAGCCACTGCTTACCACGGTTGGTGACACCGGTGTAGCTCAGCCCTTAATGATGCTGGTAGCAGCGCTGGAGGATGCTAAACCGGGTGATAAAATAATGGTTGTAAGCTTCGGCCAGGGTTGCGATGCTCTTTATCTAACAGTTACTGAGAATATCAAGAAAATAAAGAATAAGAAAGCGGTAAGGAGGAACCTGGCAAATAAAGTACAGCTTGGCAGCTACGAAAAATACCTGGCTTTCCGTAAATTGATGCCCGTGGAAATAGGTATCAGGGGCGAGGAAACGATGTTTACCTCATTCTCTATCATATCCAGGGAAAACAGGGAGCTATACGGTATGGTTGGTTCAAAATGCAAGAAGTGTGGGACCCCAAGCTTGCCTGTACAGAGGATTTGCCCGAATCCCGACTGTGGTGCTGTCGACCAGATGGAACCTTACAGGTTTGCTGAAAAGCTGGGCAATGTATTTACTTATACCAGTGACTTTTTAGCTCCCAGCATCGACCCGCCTGCATCTTACGGGTTTGTTGATTTTGAAGGCGGCGGTCGCGCTGGTCTGGATTTCACAGATTGTGATGCTAATGCCCTGTCAGTAGGCATGCCGGTGGAGCTTTGTTTCAGGATAAAATTTGCCGATGAAAAACGCGCCGCTGTCAATTACGGCTGGAAAGCCATGCCCATCGTTGCTTAATTAAGTAAGGAGGAAATTCAGATGGCAGAAGGAATTAAAGATAAAGTCGCTATAATCGGCATGGGCTGCACCAAGTTCGGAGAGCGGTTCGATGCGAGTCCCCAGGACCTCATCGTAGAAGCCTTTGTTGAATGTTTACAGGATTCCGGTTTAGAAAAGAAGGACATACAGGCGGCGTGGTGGGGAGTCCACATGCCGGATATCAGTGTTGGACGTGGAGCAACTACCCTCGGTGTTACCTTGAAATTGCCCTTCATCCCTATTACAAGGGTTGAAAACTATTGTGCCACTGGTTCAGAGGCCCTGCGTGGCGCAGTGTATGGGGTTGCTTCAGGAGCATATGATATCTGCCTGGCTCTCGGTATGGAAAAATTGAAGGACACCGGCTATGGCGGGTTGCCGCTGGCGGGTGGCATGGGGTATAAGATGCCGTTGGCTTCTTTCAATTTGACCGCTCCCGGCGGATTCGCCATGATGGCGACGAAGTACTTTTCCAAATATAACCTTAACCCTCAGGACGGCAAGATGATGCTGGCCAAGGTATCAGCCAAGAGCCATAAAAACGGAGCATTAAATCCCAAGGCGCACCTTCGCAAAGAGGTTACCGTTGAACAGGTAATGAACGCTCCGGTTATAGCATGGCCGCTCGGGCTTTTCGACTGTTGTGGGGTCAGTGACGGGGCAGCCGCAGCCATAGTCTGCAGGGCGGATATGGTCAAGAAATTCAGGCCTGACCCGGTATTTGTCAAATCCATGCAGATTTCAGTATCCTCGGGTGAAGAGATGCTTTATACCAAGTGGGATGGAGCTCATGTTGAACCTGGATACCGCGCCGGCGTTGCGGCTTATAAAGAGGCCGGCATCAAGAACCCGCGTGAGGAAGTCAGCATGGCTGAAGTGCATGACTGCTTCTCTATTACTGAAGCTGTTACAATGGAAGACCTTCAGTTCAGCGCCCGGGGCAAAGTGAAGGAAGATATAGATGCAGGGCGCTTTAACTCCGACGGAGCGCAGCCCATACAGATTGATGGCGGTCTCAAATGCTTCGGACATCCGATTGGTGCAAGCGGCCTGCGAATGATGTACGAGATGTACAAACAATTGCAGGGCAAAGCCGATAAAAGGCAACTCAAGAACCCGAAGGTTGGACTTACGCATAATATGGGTGGCTTCCCCTCGATGTGCGTTGTAAGCGTATGCGTAGTAGGTAAATAAGGATTATTAAGGGAGGTTAATGCATGGCTGCGTTTGTTGTGACAGATGGCTTAAAGCAATTGATCGGTCAAAAAGAAAAACCCGTTGTATTCAAAATTGAGGAAGGGGCAATTCAGCGTTACGCCCGCGCAGTGGGGGATTCCAACCCGCTGTTCAATGATGTTGAATATGCTGCACAGAGCAAGTGGGGCCGTGTCATGGCTCCGCCGGGCTTCACGGGTTGGCCTGTAGCGAGCGGATTCGATATGTTCAAGCTTTTCGAAAAACTTGCTGCTGTCGGTGCACCCATGGGTTTGCTTGATGGGGGAGTTGAGTATGATTTCCTTGCTCCCATAGGTGATGGAGACATACTGATAATGGAGATAAAGATTGCAAGTATAGAAGGACGTGAAACAAAGATGGGGCCAACCATGGTGACCACCATTGAGAACACGTTCACAAATCAGAGGGGAGCAGTTGCGCTGATTACGCGCAATACCTTTCTGAATTTCTAAATTTGTTACTTATTTTTTAAGGGAGGAACGATGGCTAAACAGCTTTATTACGAAGATGTCGAAGTTGGCGGTGAAATCACTGCACTGAAAAAAATAGCTACTACCAGGATGCTGGTACAATATGCTGGCGCGTCAGGTGACTTCAATCCGTTGCACTACGAAGAGGATTTCGCTAAAAGCCTGGGCGTGGGCAAGCCAATCGTCCATGGTCTCTTGAAGAGGGCCTGGTTGGTTAACCTGATGACGGACTGGATTGGTGAAAAAGGCGGGTTAAAGAAACTGTCATGCCGCTATCGCGGTATGGA
>Ga0315273_10009503_pt1 | contig 12335 bp, 8 predicted proteins | sample YL17G02_0_MG_FD_205753 | JGI IMG/M metagenome (GOLD analysis project Ga0315273, IMG submission 205753) | Sediment microbial communities from Yellowstone Lake, YNP, Wyoming, USA - YL17G02_0 | ecosystem: Environmental > Aquatic > Freshwater > Lake > Sediment | place: USA: Wyoming | collected... | reverse complement strand
ATGGCTGCTTCCGATTCGGATGCCGAAGATCCTTTTGCCCCTAAATATATGGATGAGGAACCCCAGGCAGCAGTCGTTGCGGATGTCGCCACAGATCCAGACCCGGATGGAGATGGTGTTTCCAATCCGGTAGTTTTGGAGGAGGCCGTGGGCCGGGTCAATGAAATCCATGTGGTGGTGCCCATCGTCCAGCCCGATGGATCGATCTTCTGGGAAGTTGCAAAGGGTGGGGTGTTCACCTATTATGAGTTCCAATGGCCAGCCGATGACCGTCTGACGGATGAAAAGTGGCGCGGCATGCTCGAGGAAGGCCAGGCGCCCCCACTCCCAACCTGGACGAGCAGCTTCGTGGTGACAGAAGGCGAGTTTAGCGATCTGCGTGCGGCAGTGTTTGATTTCCAGAAATCGTTAACCTATGCGTTCTGGATGCCGACTTCCAATGTTGAAGAAGGGGTTATAGGACTGCAAACCTTTAAAGCCGAGCTGGATGCGCTGAGGTCAGCCGTGCAGTACGAATCCAGGCAGCTTGTCAGCGCCAATGTGATCTCGTTTGACCTGCAGTCGAAGCAGAGGGCCGTGGTTACCGTCCAGGAAACCTGGCTGGATAAGATCTTCAACGGCGAATACCCCGATATGGGGGGAGAGGTGGTTGCCGAGCGTGGTCCTTACACAGTCACAGCCCAGTATGTACTGGTTTATGCTGGTGAGGCCTCCTGGCAGCCCTGGGAGGTCGCTCAAGTGACTTATGCGGAGCAGCCACCGGAGTGGACTAGAAAGTGAGGCACTGGCAGGCCTGGCTGGCAATGGGGTTGTTGTATTTTGCCCCCTTGATGTTCGCCTTCCACATTTCCAGCCCAGCCAGGCTGCCGCCCATTCCTGATCTCTCGGTTTACCCCTGGATTTACCTGCGCCATGAGAAGCCTCTCGGTGTTGATGAGAGGCTTGTTTCAGTGATCGTTGCAGGGGATATTTTGTGCGGCCGGGGAGGCAATAGCTTTAAATTAGATTTGAGGGATGTTGCCTCCTGGTTGAGGCCTGCCGATCTGGTTATGGGTAACCTGGAATATGTGATTTCTACGAAGGAGGCTGAGACAGAGGAAATATTGGAGGCAATAACCACACAACCTTACCGGTTATATGGAGCGCCGCAGCAGGCTGTACGGCTGCGGGAGGCAGGCTTTGATGTCCTGGGCGTGGCGAACAACCACGCCTTTGATTTGGGTAATATAGGACTGGCGGAGACGGTTCATTATCTACGTCAAAATGGGATGGAAGCGGTGGGTCAGTGTGAGAACGCCGATTGTGAAGTCCAGGTAATATTCCAGCATGTTGGGAATCTGCGTATAGCCATTATAGCCTTCAACGCTGTACCGCTTCTTGCGGATACAAAAACATTACCGGCTCAAGGGGAACTCTCGATTGTTAATTGGAGAGATAGCCACAGTCTGATATCTGCGGTTAAATCCGTTCGCCAACAATCCAATGCAGTGATTGTCTCCGTGCATTGGGGCTACGAATACGAGACCCGCATCGACCCTGCTCAGCGCGAGATCGCCGGGCAGCTCATGGCAGCCGGGGCTGATCTGGTGGTTGGGCATCACCCGCATGTGCCGCAGAGGGTAGAAATATATTCTCATCAGGAGGGTCAGCCGGATGGGGTGGTAGCTTACAGCCTGGGTAATTTCCTCGCTGACCAGCAGTTTGGCGAAACGGTTAATGGCCTGGCTTTACGTGCCTTCTTTGATGGTCAGGGTTTGCGCGCCGTCCAGGCCTTACCGCTGCTTGCAGGACCGCACCCGCGTCTGCTGGAAATTGATCAGGCAGGTCCACTCTTGGAGCATATCATGCCAGAGCCGAACCTGGTCACCTTTACCTGCGTTGCGGATACCTGCTTTGAGGAGAAGCGACCAACGATAGAGAAAGAAACGCTCCCAATTTCAGGTTTATTCTGGTCCGGTGAGATAGATCTGACCGGCGACGGCCTCCCCGAGCAGATCCAACGCCAGGCTGGGCAAGTTTATGTGTACCAGGATGGAAAAGAAGCCTGGCAAACGCCGCAGGACTGGGAGGTGGTTGATCTTGCCCTCGGAGACCCGGACAGCGACGGTCGCCAGGAAATGATGATGGCTTTCTGGAGGCCAGATCATTCCGGGATGCTCCGCAGCCATCCTTTTATTGTGGGTTACCGGGGAGGCACCTACCATGAAACCTGGGGTGGTTCTGGGGTGAGTGACCCGATCCTGGAAGTGGAGTTGGGCGATGTGGATGGAGATGGCGCTCAGGAGTTGATGGTGCTGGAGAAGCGCCAGAGCGGGAAGCAGGCCGTGACAGTCTGGGATTGGCACGGTTGGGGTTTCAGCCTGAAGTGGCGCAGTCCTGAAGGGAAATACGAGGATATGCGGGTGATGCCAGGAGCCAGCGCAGGGAATGATCTGATTCGGGTTTATCATTCTGTTCCCTCTTTTGAGGCTTCGAATTAAAGATCAGGAAATCGCTCATAAAACCTATTCCAGGAAACCCAGCCCTTGACAAGCACAAGTCTTGGTTTAAAATCACCTCCAATGATCACGCGAACGCTGCAAGGAAATCGAACTGTGTGGACTTGCTTGTGTCTGGGGCGGGGACTGGTTTCTCCGCCTGGGCTTATGTTTGCGTAATTTTGTAAACAGTCAATGGTTTCAGGCGGCGGACAGTTACCCGCAGATCAATCATGATCCAGCGTACAATCGTCTGTCGTTTTTGTTTTAACCTCCACAGGCTGACGAATGACTTGCTCGGAACTTTCTTTATGGATCACAGGATCTGGTTTCTTGTCAGAGTCATCCCTGCAATCTGTGAGCTTAATAAATAGGAGAAAAAAATGAAAATAGCTAATAATGTTACTGAATTGATCGGGAATACCCCCTTGGTGCGTTTAAATCGTTTGACAGAGGGCTGTGTGGCAGATGTAGTGGTGAAGCTGGAGTTCTATAACCCAGCCAAGAGCGTGAAGGATCGTATCGGTTTCTCGATGGTTGAAGCGGCTGAGAAAGCCGGTCTGATTGGCCCTGGAACGACGATCGTAGAGCCAACTAGTGGGAATACGGGAATTGCTCTGGCGATGGTTTGTGCAGCCAAGGGATATAAGTGCATTCTGACCATGCCAGAGACGATGAGCAAGGAACGACGCATGTTGCTGCGTGCTTACGGTGCTGAACTGATCCTTACCCCGGGCAGCGAAGGCATGGGCGGAGCGATCAAGAAGGCTGAAGAGTTGGTGGCATCCAACCCGAACTATTTCTTGCCTCAGCAGTTCGAGAATCCCGCCAACCCTGAGATCCATCGCAAAACAACTGCCGAGGAAATCTGGCGCGATACGGAAGGGAAGGTGGATATTCTAGTCGCCGGTGTGGGCACGGGGGGGACAATTACGGGGGTTGGTGAAGTGCTCAAAGCCCGCAAACCTTCCTTCTGGGTGGTGGCTGTGGAGCCAGATGCTTCTCCGGTTTTATCGGGCGGGCAGCGCGGCCCGCATCCCATCCAGGGGATAGGAGCGGGATTTGTTCCGAAAGTCCTCAATACAGCGATCTATGATGAAGTCTTGCGGGTGAAGGGCGAGGATGCTTTTGCCATTGCCCGGCGTATGGCGCGCGAGGAGGGTCTGCTGGTGGGTATCTCATCAGGAGCAGCCACCTGGGCTGCCCTTCAGGTGGCTCAACGTCCGGAAAATGCTGGGAAACTGATCGTTGTGATCATTCCCTCCTATGGAGAGCGGTATCTCAGCACGCCTTTGTTCGCGGACTTGGTGGATAAATAGCAATGTTCGATACGATCCACCAGGATATTCAATCTGTCCTCCAGCGTGATCCAGCTGCCCGTAGCACGCTGGAGGTACTTCTCTGCTATCCGGGGCTGCACGCGGTGTGGGGGCATCGCCTGACGCACTGGTTATGGAAGCACAATTTCAAGTTCGTTGCGCGTTGGATCTCCCAATTACTGCGTGGGCTGACCGGGATAGAGATCCATCCAGGGGCGAAAATTGGTTGTGGTTTGTTCATCGATCATGGGATGGGAGTGGTGATCGGGGAGACATCTGAGATTGGGAGCTTCGTAACGCTCTACCACGGCGTGACTCTGGGAGGAACCAGCCTGAACAAGGGTAAACGCCACCCGACTCTAGAAGACAACGTGGTTGTAGGCGCCGGGGCAAAAATTCTCGGGGCGATCACTGTTGGAGAAAACAGCCGGATCGGTGCAAATGCTGTGGTGGTTAGGCCAGTTCCGCCCAACTCGGTCGTAGTGGGTGTGCCCGGGCAGGTCGTGGTGCGGAGCAAGCCGCGCGCTGCCAAGGCGTTGCCCGATCTGGATCATGACCTTCTGCCCGATACAATTGGAGAGACATTGTCCGTTCTTCTAGAGCATGTTAAGACTCTGGAAGACCGGCTGGATGTACACGCAGACCATGCTATGAACGTGCCAGATCACGGTGTTTGGCACGGGGAGGATTTCTCGATCTAGATTGACTTTAAGCTAATTTTTTGTTATCATGTTATCGATACCGGGAACGGTAACGGGGGTATTTTAGTCTACCTGTAGGAGATTATTCTGCATGGTTCGAGGGGAGCGCATCACCATCAAGCAAGTTGCCAACGAAGCCGGGGTCTCGACCCAAACGGTTTCGCGGGTGTTTAACCTTCGCCCAGATGTCTCTCCAGAAACCCGCCAACGCGTCACCGAAGTGATCGAGCGCCTGGGATATCATCCCAGTGCTCTGGCGCGCAGCCTGATCCAGAGGCGCAGCTTCACGTTAGGAGTAGTAACGGCTGGCCTGAAATTCATTGGTCCCTCTCGAACGCTTAGCGGTATTACCGAAAAAGCCGAGGAATTAGGGTTTGCACTTCTATTGAGTGAACTGCCTGAGTTTGACGCGCATAATCAGGAGCCTGTGCTGCGCTCGCTGCTAGCGCGCCAGGTGGATGGGATTCTCTGGGCGGTCCCGGAAGTAGGGGATAACCGCATCTGGGTACACGATCTGCTGCCAACCCTTCCGGTACCAATTATCTTCCTGGCTATGGAGCCAAGGGCCGATGTTGCTGTTGTTAGTATTGATAACCATTATGGTGGTTTTATTGCCACACAGCATCTGGTGGAACAGGGATATCAAACAATTTGCCATATTGCTGGCCCTCTGGACTGGTGGGAGGCGCGCCAGAGGAAAAAAGGTTGGCTGGATGCTTTGGAGACACACAAGCTGCCCATGGTTGACCAGCAGTGTGTCGAAGGAACCTGGTCTTCCTCTAGTGGTGAAAAGGCTATGCGCCAGCTTTTTCAGCAGTGCCCAGATCTGGATGCGGTTTTTGTTGCCAACGATCAGATGGCTCTGGGTGTTCTGCAGGTGGCCTGCCGGGAAGGTTTGGCCGTACCGGAACGATTGGGGGTGGTTGGGTTTGATGGCATCGCCGAATCGGCCTTCTTTTGGCCGCCATTGACGACTGTTTCGCAAGATCAGGCGGAATTGGGAGCTTTGGCTGTTCAAGAATTGGTCAACGCAATCGAAGGGACTTATCAAGAAGAAGGGGCAGGTAAAGAACAGCTGGGTGTAGAATCATACTCAGTTGTCATTAAACCTCAGCTTTTAATCCGTGCCAGCTCAGTAAAAAAGCACCCTGACAGTTTCCGAAACCTTTAGAGTTATAGATTCTATTTCACAGGAGAAGCTATGCCACGAAAAATTGCCATGATTGGGGCCGGTTCGGTAGGTTTTACCCGCCGCCTCTTCCGCGATATCCTGAGCGTCCCTGAGCTGCAGGATACTGAGTTTGCATTGATGGATATTGACCAGCGCAACCTGGATATGGTTTCCCAGTTGTGCCAGAAGGACCGCGATCATTTTAAAGTCCCCGCAAAGATTACCTCTACTTTGGATCGCCGAACCGCCTTGGCCGATGCAGATTACGTGATCTGTACGATCCGCCAGGGGCGTTTAGAGGCTTTTCAGCTTGATATTGATATTCCATTGAAATATGGTGTTGACCAATGTGTTGGGGATACCTTGTGTGCCGGGGGGATCATGTATGGGCAGCGCACGATGATCGAGCTGCTGGATCACTGCAAGGATATCCGCCAGGTTGCCAAGCCTGGTGTAATCTTATTAAATTATGCCAATCCGATGGCGATGAATACCTGGGCCTGTAACAAATATGGCGGTGTAAAAACGATCGGGCTTTGCCACGGTGTCCAGGGTGCTCATTGGCAGATCACTAAAGTCATTGAGATGTGGGCCAAAAGCGAAGGCCTCCTGCCTGCCGGTTACGAGATGCACCGCAGGGAGGTTGATTACATTGCTGCCGGTATCAATCATCAAACCTGGTTCATCAAGGTTGATTGGCAGGGTAGGAATATGCTTCCTCTCCTGGCGGAGTTGTTCGAATTGCATCCTGAATATTCGCAGACCGAAAAGGTGCGTATCGATGTTTTAAAGCGCTTTGGTTACTACACCACCGAATCAAACGGTCATCTGAGTGAGTACCTGCCCTGGTACCGTAAACGCCCGCAAGAAATTATGCAATGGATCGACTTATCGAGCTGGATAAACGGTGAGACCGGCGGTTATCTGCGAGTGTGCACAGAGGGACGTAACTGGTTTGAGACCGACTTTCCAAACTGGCTAGCAGAAATGCCTCCGCAGCTCTCTGAGTACCAGCGCAGCGAGGAGCATGGCTCTTATATTATCGAGGCGTTAGAAACAGGTCGCACCTACCGCGGTGACTTCAACGTGATCAACCAGGGGCACATTACCAACTTACCGGATGGATGTGCGGTGGAGATCCCATGCTTTGTGGATCGCACTGGGATCCATGTACCCGTCGTGGGCGATATCCCTTTGGCCTGCGCCGCAACCTGTGCAGTCAGTGTGCGTGTCCAAGAAATGTCCGTGGAAGCTGCTGTCCATGGAGATGTTACCCTGTTGAAGCAGGCCATGCTTCATGATCCGTTGGTCGGAGCAGTGTGCGACCCGGAGGAAGTCTGGCAGATGACGGACGAGATGCTGGTAGCCCAGGCACAGTGGCTGCCTCAGTACAAGCATGAAATTCCGCGCGCCAAAGTGCGGCTGCTGGAAGCCCAGCGGAATGGGACGCGGGTAAAAACAGTCCAGACACAAGGTGCAGCGCGGCTGCATACCAGGACAATCGAGGAGATGACCCTGGAGAAGGAAGAAGCACGCCGCCTTGCCCAGGCAGCCGACAAAGGCCAAATGACGAAAAATTCCTAAGGTCAGATAAAATCATACGTTGCGAGACAATACCAGAAAGGAAAAAAAGATGAACATTCGATTAAATAAACCTGTTACCCTGGGTGTGATTGTGGGCAATCGGGGATTTTTCCCGGGTCACTTGTGCGAAACCGGGCGGAAAACGATCCTAGACCTTTTAAAGGCCGAAGGGATCAATGCCATCGCTCTGACACCGGAAGATACGAAGTATGGCAGCGTTGAGAGCCTGACAGATGCTCAGAAGGGTGCTGATCTATTCAAAAAGCACCGTGAAGAGATCGATGGCATCCTGGTTACGCTGCCGAACTTCGGTGATGAGCGCGCCATCGCCAATACAATCCGCTGGTCAGGGCTGGATGTGCCTGTTCTGGTGCATGCTTTCCCAGATGATGCAGCTAAAATGACCATTCTAGACCGGCGCGATTCTTTCTGCGGGAAGATGTCAGCCTGTAACAATCTGCGGCAGTATGGTATTAAATACTCATTGACAGCGTTGCATACAGTCGATCCATTGAGTGACAGCTTTAAGCAGGATTTACGTTCATTCGTGGCTGTCTGCAGGATCGTGGGTGGTTTGAGGTTTGCACGGGTGGGTTTGATCGGGGCGCGGCCGACGAACTTTAACACGGTGCGTTTCAGCGAGAAGCTGCTCGAACGGGCAGGTATCTCGGTTGAAACCTTGGATCTATCGGAAATTTTTGGGCGCATCGGGCGGCTCCCAGACGACCATCAGAAAGTCAAGGAAAAACTGGCAAAAATCCAGGCTTACGTGCCAACCAAGGGAGTTCCGTCTGGCTCTCTACTGCGCATGGCTAAATTCGGGGCGGTGGTTGATTCTTGGATGGAAACTCAGCAGTTGGTCGCCAGTGCCGTTCAATGCTGGACGGCGATGGAAGAGTTCTATGGGATCGTCCCGTGCACCCTGATGAGTATGATGAGCAACGAGCTGATGCCATCGGCCTGCGAGACGGATATTGCGGGTTTGGTAGGCATGCTCGCGATGGTATTAGCCTCTGGGAAGCCCAGCGCGATCGTGGACTGGAATAATAACTATGGCGATGATCCGAATAAGGGTGTCATCTTCCACTGCTCAAACCTTCCCAAGGATGTCTTCGTGGACGAAACGATCGCCAAAGAGAAGATCCCGATCATGGACTATCAGGAGATCATCGCTGGTACGGTCGGTAAGGATAATACCTATGGTGCCGTGGTCGGGCGCGTCCGCGCCGAGCCATTCACCTACTGCCGTGTTTCGACAGACGATTTCAGCGGGAAGATAACAGCTTACCTGGGAGAGGGAAAGCTGACCGATGATCCGCTTAACACCTTTGGCGGGGTTGGTGTGGTAGAAGTGCCAAATTTACAAAAGCTGCTTAACTATATTTGTGAGAATGGCTTTGAGCACCATGTCGCAGTCAATTTGTCGCTGATTGCACCCGCTGTCAACGAGGCAATGACCAGGTACTTGGGTTGGGATGTCTATTACCACAAAGGTTGATCGTCCGGTTAGAAGAACGGCTGAAGTTGCAATAACAAAGAGGGTTCTATTTAGTAGCGACTTAGGTTGGCCTGATCAGGATAAACCAGGCGCACCATCGATACCTTGAAGGAGACGTGTATGAAGGTCTTGCGGACGGTAAAAGGGGATGTCAGGTTAGAAAAATTGGGGTTGATCTTACCCCATGAGCACTTGTTCACGGATTTGGATGGGCCAGATCGGCCTGGCTATGCCGTTGGCGATCCGGATGAGGTTGTAAGTGTTCTGACTCCTTATCTGGATGCCGCACAACAAGCCGGGGTTACAGCTTTGGTGGAGTGTTCTACGGGGGGTGTTGGACGGAATGTCAGGATCATGAAGCACATCGCAGAGACGACACCGATCCATATCGTTGCGCCGACAGGTGTCTATCGGGAAGCATTTATACCCAAAGAAATGCGGGATACCCCACAGCAAGCTCTCGCCCAGGAATGGATTAAAGATCTGATTGTTGGAATCGAAGAAACAGATATTAAGGCGGGATTTATAAAAATGGCAGTCAGTGACGATGGCCCAACCCTGCTGGAGACGCGCACGTTGAAAGCCGCCGCTGCCGCCAGCAAGGCAACCGGCGCCGCTCTTGCCAGCCATACCATCCGGGCTTCTTCCGCTCGCCAGGAGATGGATATCTTGGAAGGAGAGGACATGGATTTGCACCGGTTCATCTGGGTGCATGCGAATGCCGAAGCAGGCGTGGCTGAACATCTAGAGGCAGCCCGCCGGGGTGCTTATGTTGAGTTCGATGCGGTTGGAGCGCTTTTTGCAGACCAGAACTTGCTGATAGATTATACATTGGCGCTGATCGAGGCTGGTTATGCTGCGCAAATCCTGCTTTCCCATGATGCAGGTTGGTATCAGCCAGGGCGATCTGGTGGACAACCCGAAGGAGGTATCCGGGGATATACCGCCCTGGTTGAGTCCTTCCTGCCTGCTTTAAGGCACAAGGGTATATCAGAAGAGATGATCCGCTTGCTGACATGGACAAATCCTGCCCAGGCTTATGCTCTGATAGTTAATAACGGAGAGTAGATTGTATGATGCTGCCTGAGATCAATTCGAAATCCAAACTTCACCTGGGTGCGGCATATTACCCTGAACACTGGCCGGAAGAGCGCTGGGCAGAGGATATCCGTCTGATGAGCGAGGCCGGGTTTACGGTGTCGCGCATGGGAGAGTTTGCCTGGTCTACTTTCGAGCCAGCACAGGGAGAGTATCGCTTTGAATGGTTGGATCGGGCAATTGGCATGCTGGCTGAGGCAGGCATTGCCAGTGTTTTGGGCACGCCAACCGCTGCGCCTCCGGCCTGGTTAACCCAGGCATATCCAGATACATTGGCCGTTGATGAAGTTGGTTTGCACCTCCAGCACGGCAACCGCTGTCACTATTGCGTCAATTCGCCCCAATATCATGGGCTCGTGCAGCGAATCGTCTCCCGTATGGCAGAGCATTTTGGGCCGAATCCGCATGTCATCGGCTGGCAGTTAGACAACGAATATAACCGGGTATGCTACTGTGATACCTGCCGGAAAGCCTTTCAACAATTCCTGGCTGAGAAATATGAGACGTTGGAAACGCTGAATCAACATTGGTCGACAGCTTATTGGAGCCAGACGTATACAGATTGGGCTCAGATCCCAATTCCCATCGGAGGCCACAATCCGGGACTGATGCTGGAGTTCAAGCGCTTTATCACCCATAGCTATAAAAAGTTCCAGAAATTACAGTTGGATGAGCTTCGTCCCCACCTGGCACCTGGGGTATGGGTCACCCACAACTTTATGGGCTGGTATGATGGTTACGATCATTATTCTTTGGCCGAAGACCTGGATATGGCTTCCTGGGATTGGTACATTGGTACTGGCCATCATGATTATACGGCGACAGGAGCGATCCATGAGTTGACTCGCGGCTTCAAGCGCCAGAACTTCTGGGTGATGGAAACCCAACCGGGAAGTGTGAACTGGTCTTCGGTAAACAATATGCTCAACAAAGGCGAGGGGCGCGCGATGGCCTGGCATGCCGTCGCGCATGGTGCAGAAGGCATCCTGTACTGGCAGTGGCGGTCTGCTTTGGGCGGCCAGGAACAATATCATGGTTCACTGGTTGATCAATCAGGTCAGCCGCGTCCGTTTTATGAGGAAGTAAAGCAGTTAGGCCAGGAATTTGCCAAAGTTTCAGATCTCTTGGTGGGCACGAAATCCACCGCTCGGGCAGCGATTCTCTTTGATTATGAAAGCCGCTGGTCCATCCAATGGCAGCCTCACCATGAGGATTTCGATTATGTAGCCCACTTCTTGACATACTATCGTCCATTGTCAGCACAAAATATTTCTGTTGATATTATCTCCGCCGATGCACCCTTGGATGCATATTGGTTGGTCATTACTCCAGCCCTCTTACTGTTGAACGACCAGCGCATTGAACACCTGAAGGCGTTTGTTAAAAGGGGGGGGAAGCTGGTTCTGACTGCCAGGTGTGGCATGAAAGATGAATATAACGCGTTGATGCCTTCACGCCAGCCAGGGCCTCTCATGGAATTAGCCGGAGTCGAGGTCGAAGAGTATTATGCCCTGAATGAGCCAGTACCGGTCAAGGGGAATCTGTTCAATGGTCAGGCGGTTCTATGGGCAGAACGGTTGAAGATTCTAGCTCCTTATACAACCGAAGTTGCCCGTTACGGAACCAGCAATGGCTGGCTGGATAACCATGTCGCAATTACCGTTCGGGCTGTCGGCAGCGGGTTGATCTATTACGTTGGGGCGGTTCTAGATGATGTCTCTCAGTCGATTCTAATGGATCGCATTGCCCTCATGGGCACTGCGAAGACGGTGATGGCTTTTACCAAAGGGGTAAAGGTACCGGGGTTGGAGGTGACCAAGCGAGTTATGCGTGATGGGAAAGATGTGTATTTCTTGATCAACCATGATAATGTTGAAAAGAAAGTTCCTGTACCCTGGCCTGCAAAGGAACATCTCACTGGCAGCGCTGGAACTGGCGAATTTAAGATCGGTCCTTATGGCGTGGCGATCATGTCTCCATTGAAGAAATGAACTCATCGATAGGAAGGAACCATGTTCTATTTTGGCGTAGATTACTATCCTGAACACTGGCCTGAAGAGCGCTGGCCGGTAGACGCGCGCCTGATGGCAGAAGCGGGGATGAATGTCGTCCGGCTGGCTGAGTTTGCCTGGTCTAAGTTGGAACCCAGGGATGGTCTGTTTGATTTCAACTGGCTTGATCGGGCGATCGAGATCCTGGCAAAACACGATATTCAAGTGATTTTGGGAACTCCTACAGCTTCACCTCCGCCCTGGTTAGTGCAGGCTCATCCAGGGATGTTTCGGGCGCGCGAGGATGGCCGCCGGCTGACGTATGGGAACCGGCGGGAGTACTGCCCTAATCATCCTCAGTACCAGGAAAATTGCCAGCGCATCGTCACACAATTGGCTGAACATTATGCCGATCACCCCTCGGTGATCGGCTGGCAGATAGATAACGAGTTTGGAGACCGCTGCTTTTGCCCGGTCTGCATGCAGGCTTTCCAAT
>Ga0315273_10009502_pt1 | contig 12335 bp, 4 predicted proteins | sample YL17G02_0_MG_FD_205753 | JGI IMG/M metagenome (GOLD analysis project Ga0315273, IMG submission 205753) | Sediment microbial communities from Yellowstone Lake, YNP, Wyoming, USA - YL17G02_0 | ecosystem: Environmental > Aquatic > Freshwater > Lake > Sediment | place: USA: Wyoming | collected... | reverse complement strand
GAGAAGGGCGACGCCGGTCGCGTCGCCTCGCTCGGCATGGACCACGCTCGAGTGAAGGCCGCTCTCGAGGCGAACGTGGAAGAGTGGGGCGCGCTTCCGACGCTCCCCGAGTGAGGGAGGCACGCACGATGAATGCACGGGACTCGATCGAGGAACGCGCCCGGCGTCTCCTCTCCGAGATCCCGCCGGGCGTGACGGTGGTCGCCGCGGCGAAGATGCGCACGCCAGACGAGGTCCGCGCCGTCCTCGCGGCGGGCGTCTCGATCGTCGGCGAGAACTACGTGCAAGAGGCGGCGTCGGCCCAGGCCGCCGTCAGCCGCGCCGTAGCGAGATGGCACCTCATCGGCCGCCTCCAGCGGAATAAGGCGAAGGACGCCGTGCGGCTGTTTGACCTCATCCAGACCGTCGACTCGGTTCGCCTCGCCGAGGCCGTCGACGCCGCGTCGCGCGCCCTGGGGCGGATCATGCCCGTCCTCGTGGAGATCAATAGCGGCCGCGAATCGCAGAAGGCCGGCGCCTTGCCTGAGGATGCCGCGGATCTCGTCCGTGCGCTGGAAAGGTTCGAGGCGGTTCGCGTTGTGGGGCTCATGACCATGGGACCCCTCGTCGCCGATCCTGAGGCGCTGCGCCCCGCGTTTCGCGAGACGAAGCGATTGTTCGACGAACTGGGACGAAACGGTCTAAGGCACGCGCAGATGCAGATCCTCTCCATGGGCATGAGCGACTCGTACCGCGTCGCCATCGAGGAGGGCGCGACGATGGTGCGCGTCGGCACGGCGCTCTTCGGCCCCCGCATGCGGTAGGTCGCTCGTTACAACCTGCCCCTCGCCGCCGGCACAACACTCGATTCGTACGTTAACTAGGTGTACGGATCTTGTCTTCTTCTGTCTCTGGTTGGCGCGTCGCTTGACATCGCCTCTTTCACGTCTATGATGGAGACTATCGGAATAGACGGCCGCCAAGCAGGTCCCATCGCTCCGCATCAGGAGAGGTGAGAGGAAGGCCGCTCGCCTCATGCAACGTGGCGTGTCATTCGTGCAGAAGCGAGGTGGGAGAGTTGCCGATCGCCGACGCAGGGGATCGACCGCCGTTCTTCGAGGGCTTCTCGTCGAGGGACGAGTTCCGCGCTGCTATGCGGCAGCTGGAGCTGTTCTTGCGGTGCTTTGCGATCGGAGCCAGCGAACCTCGCGAGCGCAACGAGCGCCTGGAGGAGGACTTCCCCTCGCAACGCGCGCTCCGCTGCGCCGTCGCGCGCCTCGAAGCGCAGCTCCGCGCCGCAGGCCAGACCGAACCCGTGTGCCTTCCATGGTCCCACAAGGCCACGGTCGCCGAGCGGAATTAGGCTAGGCGTGATACGTTGCGTGCATCACGCGAAGCGTGCCAATTCCCCCTGTAGCGTCGTGAGCTTGGCTCTCGGCGTCTTGTTGGTGCCGAGCGCTAGGCCTCCGACGTAACTGTGTCCACGACGACGTTCGCGACGATCGTCTACCGACACGCGAACGTCGCACACAATGGTGCGGTGCGCTCTCTCGTGAGAACCGAGCGCATTGGCACTCTCTTCTTAGGCCCGAGTGCGACGCTACAGCGAACCTCCCGTGCTTTGCGCCCTTTGCGTTCTTGGCGTGAGACGGCGCGTGCATCACGCAAAGCGCGCCGCCGCCCTCGCTGTCACCCGCTGTACAATCCCTCACGAGCGGGAGGCGGCCATGAAGCTCGGGATCTTGTCTGACTCGCACGACAATCTGCCGACCTTGGAGCGCATCGTCGCGCGGTTCAACGCGGAGAACGTCGACCTCGTTCTCCACGCCGGCGACTTCGTCTCGCCGTTCACGGCGATTCCGCTGAGCAAGCTCCGCGCTCCCCTCATCGGCGTGTTCGGCAACAACGACGGCGACCGGCTCCATCTCGTCCGACGCTTCGACGGCTTCGGGACGCTCCACCCCGGCCACCACGTCTTCGAGGTCGATGGGCTGCGCGCGGTCCTCATGCACGAGCCGAAGTCGATCGACGCCCTGGTCGCGAGCGGCGCCTACGATCTGATCGTGTACGGCCACACGCACGAGGTCGACGTGCGCCCCGGCCGACCGGCCGTCGTCAACCCCGGCGAGGCCTGCGGGTGGCTGACGGGAAGATCGACGGCGGTCCTGTTCGACACCGCAATGAGGACCTGCGAGATCGCCGAGATCTAGCCGCCTCACCGTAGGCACACGCTTCCGGATCTCCCCATCACGCAACGGGGTTGCTCTCGATAACGCACGCAGGTTCCCGACGGCGGTCTTCTCGGCGAAGTCCGCCTGATCCAGCAAACGGGCGCCAGAAACACCTGGCGCCCATTCACTCGCGCGGCAGACGGGACGAGTCGCGTCCTACTTCCGCTCCACCACCACGCGATCGATCACGAGGTCGCTGTTGTAGTCGTCGATCGTGGCGATCGCCCGCAGCTGCACGGCCCGATAGTCGCTGAGGACGTACTCGACGGTGTAGCGAATGTCATCCTCGTTTCCGTCGCCGTCCAAGTCGCCGTGCTTGACGCTTCGACTCGTGATCGCGATCCGCAGATCGATCAGGACGTTGTTGTCGAGATCGACCACGACCCACCCCGCTTCGCCGCAGCAGGCGCCCGGCTCGAGCCAGATTCGGTCGTCGATGCACTCGTCGAAGTCGACGTCCACGGTGCCGTACGCCGTCGGATGGTCCTCCGGGTCGTTCGGGTGCGTTCCCGCCGCGATCTCGTCGTCGTCGGAGAATCCGTCTCCGTCCCAGTCCACGGACCCGCCAAGAGCCGGGAAGAGGACCGGGATCATCTCCGAGTTGCACGGATCCTCGTCGAGGCCGTCGATAAACCCGTCCGAGTCGGAGTCGCGGTTCGTCGGATCGAGCATCGGGACGAACCGGACCCAGAAGTCGACTGGGTCCTCGTCGAACAGACCGTCGCCGTCGTTGTCCAGGCCGTCGATCGGATCCTCATCGATGTACCCGTCGCTATCGTTGTCGAGTGTCGTGTACTCGGTCGCGACGCACGGCCAATGGACTTCCTGGCCGTCGCTCAGCCAGTCGTTGTCTGTATCCCAGTCGAGCGGATTGGTCGGGTTGAACGTCAGCTCAACTATGTTCTCCGGCCCGTCCTCGTCGGTCTGATGGTCCAGATCGTTGTCGATTCCGTCCGGCGGATCCTCGTCGAACAGTCCGTCGAGATCGTTGTCGATTGGCACGACTGCAACGGGAGGGTTGACGGCGAGTGGCTGGCGCTGGAATCGCTCTTCCCAATCGCTCAACTCATCGCCGTCGGTGTCCGCCATGCATGGGTTCGTTTCCTCCGGGTCCGGAAGCGACGTTTCGACGGACGACGTGTCGATGTCGAAGTCGCTCGGAAGGAAATCGAAGTTCCCGTCGTGGTTCGCGTCCTCATACCCGTCGGTCAGTCCGTCCCCGTCCGAATCAGGGTTCAACGGATCGAGGCATCCGCAGGGATCTGTGAGGTTGTTCGCATCGGGGTACGTGACATAGATTGGCCGGCCGAACAGGTCCTTCGTAGGAATCATGTACTGCCGTGAGGTGGAGAACGCGAGCCGCTCGATTCCGTCAGCGATTGCGTCGCCATCGGTGTCATACTGATTCGGATCGGTCTCTCCCGCATCCCAGACACCGTTTCCGTTCTGATCTTCGCCGAACCCTCGCAGGTTCGGGTGATCGCCGATTCCTGACAGACTGCCCCACCGGTCCGTGGACGTCCCGCAAGGATCGAGACCCGGCGTGCTGCACGACTTGCAGAGCCGGTTCACGACGACGCGGACGTCCGTGCTCGTCATCCACGGAGTTCCCGCTCCGCCATCGCAAAGCCCGTCGCCGTCGGTGTCGGCGTTGACGGGGTTCGTTGGGTTCGAACCAAACACCTCGGCCGAATCGAGCAGCCCGTCGTCGTCGGTGTCGGGGTCGAATGGATCCGTTGGGATGGGCCCGCCGCCGGTGACTTCGTGCCAGTCATTGCGGCCGTCGTCGTCGGTGTCGCAGTCGTCCGGGTTCGTCCCGATCGCGATTTCCTCGCCGTCGTTGAGGCCGTCGCCGTCGGAATCGGAGTCGCAAACGTTACAGACAATGTCGGGTTCTTGCTGCTCCCCATCGAACTCCCCGACGTCGGCCTGGGCCTGTCCGGGGAACGGCAGACTGGATCCACTAATGTCAACGAAGTCCTCATAGTGAGTGTAGCTGTAGTCGTAGCCAACGGTCGGATTTCCTGAGCCAGTGACCGTCAGCGCAGGATCGACGTGAATCACCGCTCCGTCCTGGATTCCATCGTTGTCGGAGTCGTCGTCATTGACGAACGGGCACGCGACGTCTCGATCCGTCGCGGCACTCAGGCCGCCGGACTTGCTGCTCAGTCCGCTGCCCGCGTACTCCTGCGGGTCGAACAGATGGTCGTCGTCGGTGTTGATGTCGAGCGGATCGGATTCCTGGTCGAACGACCGGCGAGGAATGCCTCCAGCCACTCCTCCGGTGGCAATGAGCTCGTCGGCATCCATCAACGTGTCGTTGTCAGAGTCCTGATCCAGCGGATCAGTCCCGGTAGTGTTCACCTCTTCGTAGTCGGAGAGCCCGTCGTCGTCCGAGTCGATGTCGAGCGCTGGGACCGTGGCCGTCGTACGAGCCCCTGAGGTCGGAGAGAAGCTGTACGGCCCGAGCCCTCCGGGTCCACTTCCGACAGGAAGGGTTGTCGACCGCTGCTCGAACAGCACTGCCGTGAACGTCTCCCCCGGTCCGGGCCGCCCGGAGAGCGGCTCTCCTCCTAGGAGCCCGACTTCCTCTCCGTCCAAGAGGCCATCGCCGTCGGTGTCAGGATTGCAGAGGTCCGTCTCCCAGTAGGGGGCGCTATTCTTGTTGGGATAGCCGGCGTGACTCCCGATACCGCCGGTCTTCATGCCGGCGCCGTTTACCCCATACGTCCCGTCCTTGTTGGCGTCCTCAACGCCGTCCTGTAGGCCGTCATCGTCGCTGTCGGCATCGTTGACGTAGGGGCAGATATTGTCCGGCGTCCCGCCTGCGGTTCGCGAGATGCCCAGTCCGGTTCCCTGGAATGCCGTCCCCTTGTACTCCATGTCGTCTTGCAGGTAGTCATCGTCGGTGTCTGGATCGAGCGGATCGGACTCTTGCTCGAACGCCCGCTTCGGCCAAGTCCCGGTGGCGATCAGTTCGTTGGCATCGGAGATGTTGTCGTCGTCGGTGTCCGAATCGAGCGCGTTCGTACCGGTGATATTGACCTCTTCATAGTCGGAGAGGCCGTCGTTGTCCGAGTCGTCATCGAGGGCGGGAATGGTCGCGCCGGCTGTTGTCGACACCGCCTGGAGGAGGTACGGCGAAGCGGCTGAGATGGGAAGTCCTCCGAACAAGGCCACTTCTTCTCCGTCCGTCAGGCCGTCGCCGTCCGTGTCGGGATTGCAGAGATCGGTCTCGCCAATTGGGTTCTGCGTCGTGCTAGTGGCCTTGACGACCGGATCCCACTTGCCGTCTCGGTCCGCGTCTTCGATGCCATCCTGCAGTCCATCATCATCGGAGTCGTCATCGTTGACGATCGGGCAGATCGTGTCATCGCTTCCACCCAAGCCGTGTGATGGGCCGAGCCCGGTCCCGTTGTATTCGACGTTGTCGAGCAGCTCGTCGTCGTCGGTGTCCGGGTCGAGCGGATCAGAGACCTGCGCGAACCTGCGAGCAGGCCAGACTCCGCCGATGGCCTTCAACTCGTTGGCGTCGGACAGCGAGTCGCCGTCGGAGTCCCAGTTGAGCGGATCGGTGTGCGTGATGACCTGCTCCTCGTAGTCGGAGAGACCATCGTCATCGGAGTCGTCGTCGAGTGCGGGGGTCGTGATCGTCCCCAGGGTGCTGTGGACCGTCGTCGGGCCACGGCCAAACAGCGCCTCTTCCTCTCCGTCCGACAGCCCATCGCCATCGGTGTCGGCCAGACAGAGATGGGTCTCGCCGCTTCCTGTTGTTCCGCTGCTTCCGATCTGGGTGTAGTCCCAGACGGCGTCCCCGTCGGTGGACTCCATTCCGTCCTGGATGCCGTCGCCGTCGGAGTCGTCGCAATTGCCGTATGGCGAGTACGTCGTATCCGCGATCGAAGCCGCCAGCTTGCCGGCTCCGTATTCAACGTAGTCGGTGAGGCCGTCCCCGTCGGTGTCCTGCATCAGCGGATCGAGCTGATCGCGGATGTCCAGACCGCTCCACGTGCCGACCTCCGCACCATCGCTCACCGTGTCGCAGTCGGTGTCCGCAACGCAGAAGTTGGTGTGGGTGACGCTGACTTCCTCTCCGTCCCCAAGGCCGTCGCCGTCGCTGTCCGAGTTGTTCGGGTCCGGGCGTCGCGTACCTCCGTAGAAGCCTCCGGCTTCATCGATTTCGTCGAGGTCGCCCATCCCGTCGCCGTCGCTGTCCACCTTGAATGGATCCGTGTGGGTTATGGTCTCCTCAATGACGTCCGGGAGACCGTCGTCGTCGAGGTCGGTGTCCATCGCAAGAATAGCGATGTCAAGAGCGATACCCGCGCCGGCGACGACCGCTTTGGCGATGTCGCTGACAGGGATTGTGGCTCCTCCAACCACAACGCAGCCTGCGGCCGTAACAGGATCAGGGATGATGTCGAGGACAAGCGCGACTACCTCCAGGCCCGACTTCACAGCTTCGAGGGCGACCTCGGTCGCATTGAGAGCATAGATCGCGTTCTCGATGTCTGTGCCCCCCGCTCCGCAGCCGTCGTCACACTCGGCACCTGTCGTGCCATCGCCCCCCTGGTCCGCGTCGAACCACTCCGTCCGATCGATGTTCTCCGAGGCGGTCGACGCGAGGTGGAACTTGTCCGTCGGCTCGTACATCACTGTAGCGTTGATGAGAGGCGAACCCGATGTCACCTCGAAGTCGTAGCCGATCGAGTCGCCAGTTATCCCGCCCGACAACGTGTCCGGTTCCAACAAGTGGAGGTTGCCCGACAGATCCTGAGGGGTTCCCGGGTTGGCAGGGTCCTCCACTGTGGTCGCTGTGAACGTCGCCCCAGTCGCGGTACTTACGGCGGCGCCGATCGAGGTCACCGTAGGCCGCTTCTGGATCGCTTGGCCGAAGGCACGATTGTTTTCGTCACCCACGCTCTCAGCGTGGATGTCGTCATCCGGGGCGTAAGTGGCTATCACTACGTCGTATCCGCCTACGACAGAGACGGGGAGCCCGAGGCACTTGTAAGTGAAGATCGCCCAGGGCGCGACATTCGTGCCGGAGACGTAGACGATGCTGGCATCTGCTCCCAGGTGAGAGGAATACGTGAGCGTACCGGTGGGCGGAGTCGCCGTGCCAGCGTCCGCGATGTCCTCGACCAGGACCGTGTAAGTGCACGGCTCCCAAACAAGCAGTGTATCCATCGAGCCCGTGACGGTCGTCCTTGTCGGGCGCAGTTCGACGGTCAGCTTTTCGCTCAGTGATCCTGCTTCGTGCACGGCGGACCCAGCGTAGGTAGCTGTGATGGTGATGATCCCCGCGTCGCCTACCCCCGGGGTATAGGTAGTCGTGGCCGCGCCGTCGGAAAGCGATACTGTGTCTAATGAGAACACCCCGGCGTTCGTCTCGTCGCTGAATGTCACCGTCCCCGTCGGCACGGAGGAGTCTCCTGCCGTCGTATCATCCGCGACATGGACCGTCACCGTCACGTCTTGGAAGATGTAGGCGGTGGAGGGAGAGACGGTCATCACGACATCGGCGGCGCGCTTCTCGATCTCCTGGTTGAACGTGTCGTAGCTCGTGTCGTATGAGGTCACTCCACTGTATCCGCCGTACGTTGCGCGCAGGACATGCGGGTTCGTGTCGCCGCTCGTGGCGGTGTAGGTGACCGTCGCCTGCCCGGTGACGACATCAAGCATACGAGTGGTGGGACTGAAGCTACCGCCCGAGGCTGGCGTACGGGTGAAGTAGACCATACCAGACGTCACCGGCGTCCCGTCGGTGGTGGTTACGGTCGCGGTGCAGTACGTGTGACCGCCGACAACAAGTGGGGTCTCCGAGCACGACAGCGTCGTGATCGTCGGCGTGGTTGCCGCGGCAACGGTGAACGCGTCCGGCCCGTCGCTACTTGCGGTGTACGATGTGTTCCCGCCGTATGCTGCTTCGATCTTGTATCCCGTGACGAGCGCGGTCGTCGCGTATAGGGGAGTGTACGCGAACGACCCGTAGCCACTGCTGTCCACGGTCCCTGAAGCCGTCTCGGTCATGGGGATGTCAGGGTCCGAGTCAATTGCATAAGTGACTGTCCACTGGACGGTCCCGGCGAAGCTCGGCGTACCCAGAGCGCCGCTTGTATCGCTCACCTGGACTTGGAACGCAAACGGCAGATTGACGGGAATACTCCCAGCGGGGCCTGCAATTGTCGTACTAGTCGATCGCTGAGCCTCCACGAACGAGCTGGTAGAGTCAGAGTCTGACTCAAACGTCGCGTTTCCGGCGTAGAGGGCCGTGATCGTGCCTGACCCGCCGGCGGTAGTGGAGTGGAACGTAACCGTCCCCTGGCCCGCAGCGCTGACCGTCCCCTCTGTGCCGGGGAGGAAGGCTGCCCCAGCAACGGTAGAACTCCATTCGATATCCCCGCTCAGGTCGGCCGGGCTCAGCAGAGCCACCCCACCTATGGTGTCTTGGCTGACAAGAACTGCAACCGTCCAGGGCTGATCCACGTAGACCGTTCCAGACAAGTCACCCACAGTGACCGTAACAGGTCGCTTGAGCACTGCGAACGTCTCCGCGTCGTCTGATGAACTCGGCGCGTAGAACTCATTCCCCGTGTAGTGCGCAGTGATCGTGAAGCCCTGGGGCGTCAGCAACGAATCGGAGGCCACGGGTGGGGTGTAGGTAATCGTCCCGTCGCCGTCCTGATCCACGGTCCCTTGTAGGACATCGGTCGAACCACCGGGCAGGGTCACCGTCCACGTAACGAGACCTGAGCCGCCGTCGAAGCTCGGGGCGGCTCCGCCAGCGCTGGTCGTGTCGCTCACGGTAGCGCTGAACGTCAGCTGCTGCCGCACGTAGTAGGGCGTGGTTGTGGCCACGGTGACGGTCGTACTCGTTGCCCGCCTGCCAGCGACGAATGCCTTCGAGCCGTCTGGCGAGCTCTCATCGTAGCCGCTGTTCCCCTCGTAGTGCGCGCTGATCGAGTAGCTTCCGGTCGCGGACGGCGTGTAGGTAATCGACCCAGCCCCGGTTCCATCGACGTCACCGACGAGCGTCGTCACGCCGATGCCAGGCTCGTCAACCGTCCACGTCACCTGATTCGTCGCGGCATCGAAGCTCGGGGACGTGCCACCCGCTGCACTGGTGTCGTTCACCTGCACCGTGAACGTAAGCACCTCATTCACGCAACCGGCAGTCGGCCCGCCGACTGTGGTGTTCGTCGTCCGCTTGCCGACGGCGAACGCTCTTGAACCATCAGGGGCACTCTCCAGGTAGTAGTCGTTCCCCTCGTAGTCTGCGCTGATCGAGTAGCTTCCCGTGGCGGACGGGGTGTAGTCAATCGACCCAGCCCCATTTGCGTCGACGTCACCGGTGAGTGTTGTCACGCCGACGCCGGGTTCGTCAATCGTCCACGTCACCTGGTTCGTATCCGGCACGTCTTCGAAGCTGGGGGCCGTGCCCCCGGCCACGCTCGTGTCGTTCACTTGCACCGCGAACGTAAGCACCTCATTCACGCAACCGGTAGTCGGTCCGTCGACTGTGGTGCTCGTCGTTCGCTTGTTGACGGTGAACGCCCACGAACCATCAGGAGCGCTTTCCAGGTAGTAGTCGTTCCCCTCGTAGTTTGCGCTAATGGAGTAGCTCCCCGTCGCGGACGGGGTGTAGACAATCGACCCGGCCCCGGTCCCATCGACGTCACCGGTGAGTGTTGCCACGCCGACGCCGGGCTCGTCAATCGTCCACGTCACCTGATTCGTCGCGGAGTCGAAGCTGGGGGACGTGCCCCCAGCTGCACTGGTGTCGTTCACTTGCACCGTGAACGTGAGCACCTCGTTCACGAATCCGGAGGTTGGTCCGCCCGCCGTCGTGCTGGTCTCTCGCTTGTCTACATCGACACTGTGCGAGTCATCAGACGTGCTGTCCACATAGAACTCGTTCCCAGCATACGTGGCCGTGATCACATGGGCCCCTGTCGCAGATGGGGTGTAAGTCATCGTGCATTGGCCCGTGGAGTCGACTACACACACACCGCCATCTCCGAAGGTGCCCGCTCCATCACTACTCCACGTGACCGTGGCCATACCGTCGAAACTGGGGGATGTGTCGTCGGGGATACTTGCTTGGTCGTCCGTGACTTGGACGTTGAACGTTAGGGGCTCATCCACCACACCGGCAGCGTCCCCACTCACCGTCGTCGTAGTAGTCCGTTTCGCGACGCTGAACCCCTGCGACCCATCAGACGAGCTCGCCTCGTACGCTGCGTTGCCCTCGTAGTGTGCGGTGATCGTGAAATTCGCCGGAGTCTTCGAGGGATCGGATGGGTCCGCCGGAACATAGTCGATCGTTCCGTCGCCGTACTGATCAACGGTTCCGTACAGCAATTCGGTCAAGCCACCAGGCAGAGTCACCGTCCACGTGACAAGACCCGCGTCCCCGTCGAAGCTGGGCGGGCTTCCGATGCCTGATTCGTCCGCAACGGTCACGCGAAACTCAAGAGGCTGATTCACATAGACCGGGTCGGTCTCGAGCAGATCAGCGACGTACGGTCCAGTGACGGTCGTGCTCGTCGCGCGCTCGTTGACGATCTGGTTGAGTTCGTCAGAGGCGCTGGCCTCGTACCCGTGGGCGACATCCCCGCTGTACTCCGCGACGATCGAATGAGTCCCGACGGAGAGGGTTGACACGTCGATGTCCACGGTGGCGCTCGCCTCGGTTGCCAGGTCCTTCGAGCCCAGACTGGTCGCTCCCTCCTTCAACGTCACCGTCCCCGACGGAGTCGTCACTCCGCCGACGGCAACCGTGAAGGTAACGGTTTGTCCGTACACCGAGGGATTGGGCGACGAGTTTACCGTGGTCGTGGTCGGGGTTGCCTGTGCGAGGAAGGTGACTCCGAAGACCAGCACCGCAAACGCGACCGAGAGTGGCATCCGCCCGGCTCGCAGCAAACGCAGCAACATCAGATTCCTCCCGTGGGATTGTCGGTTCCCATCCACTGATCTACCTCTCATGACGTGCCCCCCTAGAATGTCACGCCGGTGCCTACGGAAGCGCGCGTCAATCCGTACCGACTGAATGTCGCTTGGATAGAGATGGTGCCGGGCGATAGGCGGTACGTCAGTTGCGTCGACATACTCGCGAACCGGAACTGGCCTGCACTCTCTGCGAATGCCACGCTCGTCCCGGCCGAGAAGAGCCCCTGGGTCAATGAGAGGCGCGTCGAGAGCCCCGTAAGCCCTTTCTCGAGCCCCGTCGCGCTGATGCTGAACGCGCCCTTCATCGTCCCGAGGTTGAGGGGTGTGTTGTACCGGGCGGACAGGGACGTGAGCGCGAGCTCATCGAGCGCGACGCCGAATCCGAAGCACCCCACGCTGCCCGAGAGATGAATGCCGCTGAACGAGCCCGCGTTGGCGAATAGCCCCAGGGAGGCGCCAACGGCCATCCCACCGAACACCCGCGCGGAAAAGCTGAGGGTCCCGGACATCGTTTGGGTCGTCGAGACGACGAATCCGGCGCCCACCTGAGCATTGGTCAGCCAGTCGGTAGCCCCCATGAGGAAGTCCAAGTGGATCCCACTGATGGACCCGGACGCAAACCAGTTCCCCGGATCGACGCTGCCGACGGCCGAGTACCCTTTGACGCTCGTGCTCGCTTGGCTCGCGTTCAGGCCAAGGGTTGCGCTCGCGGAGAACCCAACCTGCGACCTCCACGACGCGTAGAGGATACTCCCTATGCCAAAATCCTGATCCGTCGCCTCGTACGTGATGGGTTCGCCGATCGGCGGCGTCGTGAAACGCGCGCCTGGCTTGGGGAAATTCACGTCCTGGAGCATCACGACGTGCTTCACGGTGAATCCGCCGATCGTGCACGTTGACGTGATGCGGCTGGTCACGAACAGCGCGCCGCCGGGCGGGATGACGGCGGAGTTCGAAAGGTTGTTGACATCGGTGACCGCCTCGAAGGGAACGGCGAACCACATCTCTGGAACGAAGCGAAGCTTGTCGATCACGACTCCGTAGAGAGACAGGTCTTCGATGGGCAGGTCGCCCATCACGACGGCGTGCTCCGGCCCGGCCATGTTCACGACAGCATCCAAGAGCCCGCTGGCGAAGCCCCCGTCGATCTTCAGGTTGAGGTCGGAGGCG
>Ga0315273_10009501_pt1 | contig 12336 bp, 6 predicted proteins | sample YL17G02_0_MG_FD_205753 | JGI IMG/M metagenome (GOLD analysis project Ga0315273, IMG submission 205753) | Sediment microbial communities from Yellowstone Lake, YNP, Wyoming, USA - YL17G02_0 | ecosystem: Environmental > Aquatic > Freshwater > Lake > Sediment | place: USA: Wyoming | collected... | reverse complement strand
CTGACAGTGATCTGGCCTGGGCGAGGGAAATGATAAACACCTGGCGGCCTGATTTGAGAATCAATGAGCAGGTTGTTAATTCGACCAGCGAGGTATGGCGTAGAGATTCACCTTTTCCATATACGGGTGGTTTCAAATCAGTGCTGGCAGGGGGCGGGAAATGCGGTCCCAGGTCATCGTGTGCTGTAATGATCTGTCAGGCGTTCGGCATCCCTGCCATAGGGGTGGGTCAGCCTGCTCATGCTTGCGTTGCCTATAAAGCGGTCAATGCTTCCTTATCCCCTCAGCCAGGCAGTATCTGGAAGGTTGCTTATGGTCGCGGATGGGAGGTGTCAAAGCTACAAGGATTGTCAGGTCCTGACTTTCTTGCGGGAGTTGAGGAGCGGTCGCGCGTGACTGAGTTCTCACAGGTCGAGCATCTGCGGTGGCTTGCATCTACGTTTGCCTCCCCTGAACAAGCGGTCGCCGTCATGGCAATCGCGGATAGAATCCGGAAGTCTGCCCCCACAGCGCCAAAGAAAAATCTCACGGCGTCAAGAAAGGCAGCAGAGGCGGATAAAGAACTACCATCACAAGAACCAGCAGGGAATGCAGCAAAGACGGCAGTAGCCAAGCCGGAGGCGGTTGTCAAGGTGGCTCCCGGAGGCGCACGCATTGAGGCGGCAACGTTTTCCAAAATGTCAGGTGTTTGCGTCCATGATTGTTACACGGGCGGCAAACAGCTATATTTTCAGAAAAACATGGCGAGTAGTTGGATAGAATACACCCTCGATGTGCCCGCGGCAGGGACGTATGGACTGGAAATGAGAACCGCGACACCGAACTTTGAACAAGTGTTGGACATCAGCATAGGCACCCAAAAGCTTGCGACCGTCAAGGTCCCGAACACGCATGGATTGTGGGGCACGACCGAGCAAGTGAATATCAGCCTGAACAAGGGCGTGCAAACGTTACGGGTGTCGGCTCCGTACCAGAGGGGAATTGCTGTAAGGTGGCTTGAACTGAAGGCAAAATAGGCCATAGCGTCACGTCTTCGTTTATCGGATTGACCTCAAGCCCGATTTGCAGGATAAGTAACGAAGTGAACGTAACCATGAAAATCAGAACATCCATACTGCTCATCCTCGCCGCCGTGCTCTTGGTCCAAATGGCGCGGCTGGACGCTGCGGAGGACAAGCCTACCCAGACCTCTCTTACCGCCGCCCCCATGCCGGAGGCGGGACTGACCCGGGAACAGCGTATCCAATGGTGGCGCGAGGCCAAGTTCGGCATGTTCATCCATTGGGGGCTATATTCAATCCCCGCGGGGGTTTGGAAAGACAAGGTCCACGCGACGGGGTATTCCGAATGGATCATGTTCGCTGAGAAGATCCCCGCCAAAGAGTATGAGCTGCTGGCCGGGAGGTTCAACCCCGTAAAATTCGATGCCAAGACCTGGGCCGCGATCGCGAAGAAGGCCGGCATGAAATACATGGTTTTGACAACCAAACACCACGATGGCTTCAGCATGTTCAGATCCCGATTGACGCCGTATAATGTTGCCGATGCTACGCCGTTCAAGCGGGATGTCACCCGGGAGTTATCGGATGCCTGCCGTGATTCTGGCATTCGGTTTGGGTGCTACTATTCCATAGACCGGGACTGGTATCGGCCCCAGGGCCCCGGAAACAATTACAAGCAGAACAATGTCTGGGATTTCCCCGATTCCAAGAAGGAGGATTTCGACCGGTACTTCGAGTGGTTTGCGAAGCCCCAGGTCGAGGAACTCCTGACCAATTACCGGCCGGATCTTCTCTGGTTCGATGAAATCGACATGAAGAGCGACGCCCAGGTTGAGGATCTTTACCAGGCCATCCGGAAGTTACGGCCGGAGTGCGTTGTGAACAGCAGAATCAAGACATGCCGCTTCCCGGACCAGATCCCGCCCCGCCATTGCGATTATATCTCCACAGGGGACAATGAGATCGTGGACATGGTCCTGGGATTTGAATGGGAAAATCCCGGGACGATGAACACCAGCTACGGCTACAATCAGAACGATCGCAATTGGGTGGACGCAAAGGAGATTGTTTTCCGGATAGTGGACATCGTCAGCAAGGGCGGCAATTACCTGCTGAATGTCGGCCCCACCTCCGAGGGACTCATTCCCCAGCCGAGCATTGACCGGTTGATGGAGGTCGGAGCGTGGATGGAGACGAACCAGGAAGCCATCTACGGGACTTCGCCATGGAGGGTCTTTCACGATGGACTATTGGACAATGAGGCGGCCAAGGCCCAAAAAAAGGGCACGGGTTCCCCCGTTGACATCCGATTCACGGCGAAAGGGAATTCGATTTACGCCATCTGCCTGGCCTGGCCTGAAAAGGATGTCCTGGTAAGGGCGCTGGGCAATAAAGGAGTACCCAACAAGACAATAGCCGCCGTGAGCATGTTGGGCTCAAAAGACGAGGTCAGATGGTGTCAGACCGATGATGGACTCACTCTCTCGGTTCCGCGGGAGGAACCGTGTCGTTACGCCTTTGTTTATCGGATCGACTTCAAAAAGGAATGAGATAAGGATGTACCAAATGAATAAAATTGTTTGCGGCGTGATTCTGCTCACGGGGCTTTTGCAGGCGGCATCTGCCCAATACTCGGGCTGGCAACATTCCGGCTCCATCTACCTGCTCACCACGCCCGAAGGCGCGAATCTACCGGCTTCGGCCTCGGAAGACGGCTTCCCGTTGCTGGTGCGGCTGAACAAAGACTTTTTCAATTTCGGCCAAGCGAAGGCGAATGGAGAGGACATCCGTTTCTCCACGAGTACCGGCACACCGCTGGCGTATCAGATTGAGGAATGGGATGCGACCAACGGAACCGCCAGCGTCTGGGTAAGAATCCCCACGATCAAGGGCAACGAGCGTCAGGAAATCAAACTGTATTGGGGCAAGGCCGACGCGGCCAGCGAATCGAGCGGTTCGGCCGTCTTCAATGCCGAGAACGGATATGCCAGCGTGTTGCACATGCACGAGGCGCTGAAGGATGAACTCGGCACGGTCACGCCGGTGGATGACGGCACGACCCTGGCCGCCGGCATCATCGGGAAAGGCCGGCATTTTGTGCCGGGCAAGGGAATCAATGGCGGCGACCATATCACGAATTATCCTTACAGCGACATGCCTTTCACTTCGGAAGTGTGGTTTCGGGCTGAAATAGCCGGCGCAGCGGTCTTTGGTTGGGGGCGGTATGCCACGCGATACAACGGCAAGACCGGGGATGGCAATGAAGTGGTTATGAATGTTGGATCCCCGCCGAGCCTTAGCTGGTGGTCCGATGGCCCGGGCGGCGTGGGTGCTGCTGTCACTCCGGTCATGGGTCGGTGGTATCACGTGGCCGCGGTCTATTCAAACGGGACCAGCCGGATCTATGTGAACGGCAAGCTCGAGGGAAGCAACTATCATAAGGCGGCGATGTCGCTGATGAACGACATTGGCATGACGATCGGCGGTCTGCGGGGAAGCTTCCAGTTTGCCGGCGACATTGACGAAGTCCGCGTCTCCCGGGTTGCGCGTTCCGCCGACTGGATGAAGCTGGAGTATGAAAACCAAAAGCCCCTGCAAACCCTGGTCGGACCTGTGGTTCAGCCGGGCAATGTCTTTTCGGTCTCGCCGGCGGAGATCAAGCTTGCGGAAGGCAAAAGTGTGACTGTCACCGCTCAGGCCGGGGGCGTCCAGAAGGTCTATTGGATTCTCAAGCGAGAGGGTACGGATACCATCGTCGCTGTGGACCGGTATTCGTACACCCTCGATGCCGGCCGGGTAGTGGCCGATACGGTCTTTGTCCTCCAGTTCAAGGCGGTGTATGCAAACGAGGTCAAGACCCGGAACATTCCCGTAACGATCCAGGAAGAGATTCCCGAACCGGTATTCTCGCTGAGAGCGCCGGCGGAATGGAATGGCCGGGACACCGTTGAAGTTGTGCCTGCGATCAGCAATCTCGGGGCGATGCAGGCCAAAGGGGCCGGAGAATTGAATTACACGTGGCTCGTCTCCGGCGGCGCTGTGATCCAGGAAGCGGTCCCCGGCAAACTGATGCTCAAGCGATCGCAATGCAGCGGTACGATCTCCGTCAAGTTGACGCTCAATAATGGTGGCGCGGATTATGCCGCCACGACCCCGATTCAGGTGACTGAGCCGAAGACGGATCCCTGGGTCCAGAGGACTCCCGGGAAGGACGAAAAACCCGAGGACAACCAGTTTTATGCCCGCGACGATCAGAACGAGGGCACGCTGTATTACAGCGGGACCCTGGACCACGCTGCCGATTCGGTGTTTCTTAAAGTCTACGCCAACGGTGCGATCTTCAAAACCGAAAGCCAACCACTCACCCCGGACAGAACCTATGCGTTTACGGTCAAGCTCAAGCCGGGTTTGATCCGATACAAAGTCGAGTTCGGAACTAAAACCGGCGGCACCGAGACAGTGGAAAATACCGTTACCAATGTAATCTGCGGCGACGCCTACATCATCGACGGGCAATCCAATGCGGAAGCCACCGGGCCGAATAATGGTCCCGACGAAGATCCCGTCACACCCATCAACGATTGGATCCGCAGCTATGGCAATCAGTTTGAAGGAACGACCCGCGGAGGGTGGGGTAACGCCGTGCGCACGCATATCTGGGGGAAACCCAATTATGGATGTCATCAAATCGGCGCCTGGGGCATGGTGCTCGCTACGAACCTGGTGACAAAGTATGGCATCCCTGTCTGCATCATCAACGGGGCCTATGGTGGCACTCCGATCTGGCAACACCAGCCGAATCCAGCCAATCACTATGACACCAGCGGCGCCTTCTACGGCAACCCCTACAAGATTTACGGGTGTCTGCTGACGCGGGTGGCGGCGGCCAAACTGACGCATGGCATTCGCGGCGTCCTCTGGCACCAAGGCGAAAACGATAGCGGCTCTGGGGTGCCTACCGGCGACTGGAATTACAAATCGTATCAGCAATATTTTGTCGATATGTCGGCGGCCTGGAAGGAGGATTATCCGAACATCCAGCACTACTACGTCTTCCAAGTCTGGCCGTTGCCTTGCAGCATGGGCCCCAAAGACGACCAGTTACGTGAGGCGCAGCGGACCTTACCGCGGCTCTATTCCAACCTGCGGACCATGTCCACCGTGGGTGCCGCCTCCGAGCGTGCCGGTCGCGGGGCGTGCCATTTTGATCTGGAAGGCTATGCTCAGTTTGCGCGGTTCCTGAGTCCACTGGTGGAACAGGATAATTACGGGCTTGTGCCGACCGAGGCGGTCACCGCGCCAAACCTCCAGCGGGCGTGGTTCACCAGTGCCGCTAACGATGAGATCTCGCTCGACTTTGGCCAACCCATGGTCTGGAAGGATGAGGTGAAGCGATCTATTTATCTCGATGCCGTCGTCGCGCCGATCGGCTCAGGTTCAGTCTTTGGAAACGTCATCACGCTCAAGTTGACAGTGCCTTCGAGTGCAAGGACCATCTCCTATCTGGCCGGAAGAGACTGGGACGGGACTCCAACGAGTCTGCTCTACGGCGCTAATGGCATCGCCGCGCTGACGTTCTGCGAAGTGCAGATCGAGGCTTCAGCTCGCTATTACCGTAAGCAGGAGGAACTGCGATAAAGCGAAAAAATAGATTAGCATGAGAAAATAACATACATGAATACAACAACACGAAATGTATTGATCTTCACACTTCTGGTTTCGAGTTGGGCGCGGGCGGCTGATTTGTCGAAGGTGCCACAGATTAATGAGACACAGGAACAGCGTTATGAGCGCATGCAGTGGTTCCGCGATGCGAAATTCGGGATGTTCATTCACTGGGGTCCTTGTTCGGTCGGGGCAGTTGAAATCGGCTGGGGTCGCAAGGCCAACCGGCCGTGGGATATCAACGGCATCCAGACCCCGCGCACCGCGGATCCCGTCTATGACAACTACTACAAGCAGTTCAACCCGACGAAATACAACGCGGAGGAATGGGTGCGCTTCGCCAAGGAGTCGGGCATGAAATACGTGGTGCTCGTCGCCAAGCACCACGACGGCTTCGCGCAGTTCGCGACCAAGGTCTCGGACTACAACATCATGGCCAGCCCATACGCCAAGGACACTGTCCGCGCCTATGCCGACGCCTGCCACAAGCAGGGCATGAAACTCGGGCTCTATTACTCGACCCGCGACTGGTATCACCCGGATTACCTCGTCGGCGACAACAAGAAATACGACGAGTTCTACCGCGCGCAGGTCAAGGAATTATTGTCCAACTACGGGGCGGTGGACGTGATGTGGTTCGACCATGTCGGCGGGCGCGATTGGGGCAAGTGGAAGTTCGACGAACTCTTCGCGATGATGTATCAACTTCAATCCAAACTGATCGTCAACAACCGCGCCGCCGCGTTCTGCGGGCCGGAAACGCCGGAAGATCGTGGCCCGGTCACGCCGGAGCTTGCAAAGATGACCCGGGGTGACTACGACACGCCCGAGGGCTTTATTGGCGCGATGGACCTCGAGAGGGACTGGGAGTCTTGCATTCATGTCGGGCAGGGTTGGTCGTATCATGGCGAGGATGGATTCAAAGGGCCGGAAGACTGCATTAAGATGCTCGTGAGTTACACGACGGGCGGCGGCAATCTGCTGCTGAACTTAGGACCGCGTCCGGACGGCACCTTTGCCGAGGGCGAAGCCAAGGTCGCCAGGGCCATGGGCGAGTGGTTGAAGAAGTATGGTGAAGCCGTCTACAGCACCCGGGGCGGCCCCTACCGCAACGGCACGTGGGGAGGCAGTTGTCACAAGGGCAACAAGCTGTACCTGCACATTTCTGAGTGGCCGGTGGAAGGTCTCGGATTTGATCCGCTCTCCAACAAGGTGATCGCTGCCCGCACGCTGACCGGCGCGCCGGTCACCATCAAGCAAAACGCCGACGAATTCGCAGTAGAAGTTGCCCGGAAAGATCGTGAGAAACCGGTGACCGTGATCGAGTTGACGCTTGAGAAACCGGTTGAATCCGGCCGCATCCTGGGTGCTGCCCATGCGCCCAAGTCCTACCTTTCCGAACATGGTGCAGTGCTCAGTGAAAAGGCCACTCTTGAGATCAGCTCCCGTTCGGGATATGATGACGAAAAGAATCATGCGCGGCTTTTCTCAGGCGATAAGACCGACTACGCGTTCCACACCGACAAAGAGAAGAATCCGTGGGCGAAGGTTGACCTGGGTGCGGTGAAGACGGTCAATGCCGTCGTCATCGAAAACCGCCTCAATGAGCGGCGGGCTGAAGGTCTCATCCTGTCCCTCTCCGAGGACGGGCAGAAATGGGAGGAGATCTGGCGCGCCACGACCTGGGAAAGCACCTGGCTAGTGCCTGTGACCCATTTTGATGCGGGCATCAATGCCCCGGGGAGTCGGGCGAGGTTCATCCGGGTGGAAACGAGAAACGAAGCCCCCCGGGAATTGCTGCTCAGGCGCATTACGGTTTTCGGAGTGAAGTGACGCAGACTAAAGAAAAAGGGCCGTGCAATAATGAACAAAACAATAGTAGCGACGATTGCAATGATGATGTCTTTGTGTGCTTCCGCTCCGGCCGAAGCGCGGCCCGCGCAGATGTTTGTTGCAACCACTGGGAATGACACGAATCCGGGCACGCTTGAGAAGCCATTTGCGACGTTGCAGCGGGCGCAACAGGCCGCGCGCAAGGCCGCGGGACGCGAAGCGGTGACAGTCTTCGTGAGGGAGGGGATATACTATCTGTCCGAGACCTTGATTTTCACCGCTGAGGATTCCGGCATGAAGGCCGCTCCGGTCGTGTATCAGACCTATCAGAAGGAGCAGGCGGTGGTCAGCGGAGGTGTCCGGCTAAAAGATCTCAAGTGGGAACCGTACAAGGATGGCATCATGCAGGCGAAGGTGCCGGCGGGTTTTGCCACAGACCAGCTTTTCGTCAACGGCGAACGCCAGCCCATGGCGCGGTATCCGAACTTCGATCCCAAGGAGCGGCACTTCAACGGCTGGGCGAAGGATGCGTTCAGTCCGCAGCGGGCGGCACGATGGAAAGACCCTGCCGGCGGATTCATCCATGCCCTGCATTCTGCGGAGTGGGGTGGCATGCATTATATCATCACAGGCAAGGACGCCGACCACAAGGTCACTTATGAAGGCGGTTGGCAGAACAACCGCCCGATGGGTATGCATGACATTCGTTTTGTGGAGAACATCTTCGAGGAACTCGATGCACCGGGCGAGTGGTTCCTGGATTCAAAAAGCAACCTCCTCTATTTCTATCCGCCGGCGGGCGTTGACCTAGCCACGGCAACCATCGAAGCGGTCTGTCTCCGGCATCTTGTCGAGTTCCGCGCCACAGAACAGGCGCCGGTGCGGTTCATCAGCTTCAAAGGCCTGACCTTCCGTCATGCCGCGCGAACCTTCATGGATAACAAGGAACCGCTGGTGCGCAGTGATTGGACCACCTACCGCGGCGGCGCCATCTTCTACACCGGCAGCGAAGATTGTTCGTTGGAGGATTGCTTTATCGACCAGGTCGGCGGCAACGCCGTGTTCGTGAACCACTACAATCGCAGGGTCACGGTCCGTGGTTGTCACATCGCCAAGGCCGGCGCCAACGGCGTGGCATTCGTCGGCGATCGCGACTCAGCCAGGGTTCCGCGTGATTGGAACGATCATTCCCAGTCGCTTGAGAAACTTGACCGCACGCCCGGTCCCAAGACGGTCAACTACCCGGCGGACTGTCTCGTGGACGATTGCCTGATTTACCTCTCGGGCCGTGTTGAAAAACAGACCGCGCCGGTGCAGATCGAGTTGTCGCAAGGCATCACCGTCCGTCATTGTTCCCTTTATGATGTGCCACGCGCCGGCATCAATATCGGCGACGGTTGTTGGGGCGGCCATGTGATCGAGTTCTGCGACATCTTCGACACGGTCAAGGAAACCGGCGACCACGGCTCCTTCAACTCCTGGGGCCGCGACCGTTTCTGGGGACTGGGCGGCCTGGATCTGAACAACGACCAGGCCTGGGAAGCCAACAAAGGTGTCGTGCTCCTGGACGCCGTTAAAACGACCATCATTCGCAACAACCGCTGGCGCTGCGACCATGGCTGGGACATCGACCTCGATGACGGTTCCAGTAATTACCACATTTACAACAACCTCTGCCTCAATGGCGGCCTTAAGAACCGTGAAGGATTCTATCGCGTTGTGGAGAACAACATCATCAACGGCTTTCACCCCCATTGCTGGTACAAGCACAGCGAGGACATTGTCCGCCGCAATATCATGTTTACCGATCACTACCTGCCCGCGGGCGGCATGCCGGATACACCTTGGGGCAAGGAAATGGATAACAACCTCGTCCATCGCGATGGCGCCACGGATTCGGAACCCGCCGCAAAACTTGCCGAACAATCCAGGCGTGACCAGCACTCGATCGTCGCAGATGCAATGTTTGTCGATCCCGCCAATAGCGACTTCCGGGTGAAGGAGGGATCTCCGGCGATGAAGCTGGGATTTGTAAATTTCCCGATGGACCAGTTCGGCGTGCAGAAGCCGGAGCTGAAGGCTATCGCCCGAACTCCGCAAATGTCCAAACTCGGAAATACCGACAGATCCGCCAAAAAGGAGCCGTCCAGCAAGCGGGTGAGTTACGCAATGCAGGTCCAGGTTCGCGACATCTCGGGCTTGGGTGATCGTTCGGCTTATGGATTGCCGGACGAGACCGGCGTTCTGATCCTGGAGGTTCCCGCCGGCAGCCCTGCCGCCAAAGCCGGGTTCCAGAAGGATGATGTGATCCTTGCCTGCAACGGTCAGCCGGTGCGCACTATGAAGGACCTGCAGGAGTTGCGCGACCAGGCAGCCAGCAAAAAGCTGACCCTCTCCGTCATCCGCAAGCAGAAGAAGATGACCATCGAAGTGGCCGACTATGTGTATGTCACCACGGAGTACCAGTCGTCACCCGATTTCAAGATCGTCCAGCTCGCCCCGGCCGCGGCGGTTTTGCCGGCGAAGTTGCTGGCTAGCGAACCGCGCATTATGAACGAGCCGATCGACGTCCTCACCGACGGCAAACTCGCGAAGAACTATGGCCCCGTGTTTGGCAACGGTGTCACGAACGGCATGTACAAACTCGACCTTGGCGCGGTGAAGAGCATCGCGCAAGTGAGCACCTTCTCGTACAACCAAAACCATAACCGGGGTCGGCAGTGCTTCGTGCTGTATGGCAGTGGCGCCGCATCCGACCCGGGCTGGAACGTCGATGATGCGCGTGTCTTCACCCCGTTGATAGATCTCGATACGCGCAAACCAGCTCCGACCGATTTCGTAGCCACGAGCATTCGCCTTAGTGACGGCAAGCCCTTGGGCAGTTATCGCTGGTTGGTCTGGGCGGTCGCTCCGATTACTGATGATTGTGGCGAAAACACGGCCTTTCAGGAACTGCAGGTGTTTCCTGCGGCAATGGGAGCAAAGAAATAACGGCAAGCCAGCAAAACGCTTCGGAACGGACTTTTAACCGGTCAGAACTGCGTTCGTCTTAAGTCTATCGCTACTGCCCCGAAAACAAGCGATTGGCAAAAACGGCAAAATCACTGAAATCAACCCGGCCACTCTGGTCTACATCGCAATTGTTGCACCAATCGGGCTCGCAGCAACTTTTCAGCCAGCAATCAGCAAGGATATGAAGATCAGCAATATCTATGTCCTCATCAAGCTCGAAATCGCCAGCTATAGGATACACCTCATCAGCTCCCATATCAACCAAGCCATAGACAACACGTGGATCACCATCAATATCAGTTTGGCCAGCGTAGTTGCCAGTCGGGTTACCCACATTAATACACGGTGAATCCCAATACAGATGATAATCACCAGCCGCAGCATCCACGAAGCTTGGATCGCCGTTGATGTTACCCCAACCGCCCCTGGCCCAATCCTGGATGCAACTATATTGGACGACTATCACCTTCTTCAATTACACCTTGCTCTTCTTTCTGGATTGACTGCATTGCGACAAAGTGTGCGTATTGTGATGCTGATTTGTCGCTGTCTTCCGCTTGCAGTGACTGCAAGTAGGTGTGAGCAGCCTTCTTCTGAGCTTCCTCAGAGAATGATGCAAGAAAAAGACTCTTCTCGATCATACGCGCAGCCGCCAGGGCCCCGTGATAGGCGTGGTGAGGCGAAGAACCGCCAACATCAAAACCCCAGAATGTATTCACCCTTCGCCAAAGCGGGTCGGGATACTCTCCGAAATATTTTTCCCACATTTTAGAAATATCGGTCTTCTTGGTGTGGTTCGTCACCTTGATGAAGAATATGTACCGCTGAAAACGCACTCGTCCAGCACGAATATCGGTATCCTCGTGGATGCAGTTGATCCGAGACCATGGGTTCAGGATCGAATAGGCAAATCCTGCAACTACGCACACAAGCAGGGCTACCAAGAGAATAGATGCTTGCTTCGTGACCGACTTTCTCATATTTCACCCAAGTCCTCAGAACGGTTTCAGGTTCCAAGTTCGGCTATGCACTGCTGCCGGCCTCTCCTGGCCTGGTCAATATCATAACAATCAGAGATATAAGAATGAATGAGACTGCCACTGCCAAGAGGCCTGCTGATATATTTCGACCGATTCTGTACTGCCTGGCCCACTCATTGTGGAGTTCCCATCTCTTGCTGATTGTATCCTGGTAGTAATGAATAAGCTCTCTCTCACGATCAGTTTTTGGCTGAAGGTTGACCTGCCCAATGCTTACTGATTCATCAAGAGGGCCCTCGAGAGAATGCGTCAGTAATTCAAACTGCCTCACCGTGACCGCGGTAGTGACTTGCATCCTGACGCATAGTATAAATGTTGTTGCATTCAGTACCACCAGCACAGACAGAAGAAGCTTACGTTTGTTCGCTGACATCAGGAAGCCCTATTCTTGTTGGACTTTCAGATTCGATCCGTTACTTCGGCGATCCACCGGGTATCGTCGCCGGATCAGTCAAGATAACCCATCAGCACCAGCTTTGCTTCCTGATCGAAAGTCAGGACCTCTCGAAGTTCCTGCTGTTCCTTTAGCAGTTGTTTTGCCGCCTGCTCCCTTACTTTTCGCAAGGCAGCCAGCTTCTCTCGATTCTCCGCCTCGCTGCTCCGGCGGTTGTCCAGACTATCCAGAAGATCCTCGGCTGCTTTCTCGACCGGGGTCAGTTCGCTGCGTCCCCTGTTCTCAGACGGTCTGGCCCACTTCCAGCCGGACTGGGTCCGCGTGTTGGCGTCCCTGTTCTCCGTCACACCCAGGGACTTCCAGTCGCTTCCTCCCAGAGTGTTGGCGTTTG
>Ga0315273_10009500_pt1 | contig 12337 bp, 9 predicted proteins | sample YL17G02_0_MG_FD_205753 | JGI IMG/M metagenome (GOLD analysis project Ga0315273, IMG submission 205753) | Sediment microbial communities from Yellowstone Lake, YNP, Wyoming, USA - YL17G02_0 | ecosystem: Environmental > Aquatic > Freshwater > Lake > Sediment | place: USA: Wyoming | collected... | reverse complement strand
AGATCAGTGCCTACGTCGACACGCTGATCGCGACCCTCCTGCCGAGCGGCGCGGTGGCGGCGCTGAGCTACGCCCAGAACCTGTACGTGCTGCCGGTGAGCCTCTTCGGCATGTCCGTGTCTGCGGACGAGCTCCCGCGAATGTCCGGCGAGTCCGGCGCTTCCACCGATCAGGGCGAACGCGATGCCCACCTGCGGGCGCGACTCGAGGCGGGGCTCCGTCAGATATCCTTCTTCGTGATCCCCAGCTGCGGCGTCTTCCTCGCGCTGGGCCAGGTGGTCGCCGCCGCGCTCTTCGAAACCGGGCGCTTCAGCCGCGCGGACAGCTTCTACGTGTGGCGGATCCTCGTCGGCGCCGGCATCGGGCTCCTCCCCGGCACGCTGGGCCGGCTGTACTCCTCCACGTTCTACGCCGTCCAGGACACTCGCACCCCGATGCGGTTTGCCATCCTCCGCGTCCTGACCGGCATTGTGCTGGGCTTCCTGCTCGCCGTCTACCTGCCGCGGAGGTTCGGCATCGAGGAGGCGTGGGGGGCACCGGGGCTGGCCCTCGCGGGAAGCTTGGCGGGCTGGCTCGAGTTCCTATTGCTGCGTCGCTCGCTGTCGCGCATCGTCGGGCGCACCGTGAGCAATCCGGGTTTCCTGGCCCGGCTCTGGGGGGCGGCCGCCGCGGCCGCCGTGGGCGCCTGGGGCGTCCTGAGGCTCGTGCACCAGCAGCCGCCCCTGGTCGTGTTCGCGCTCGTCATCGGCTGCTACGCCGTCATCTATCTCGGCATCACCCACCTTCTCGGCATTCGCGAGGCGCGCTCGTTCGTGGCCCGGTTCACCCGCACCAGGCGCGGGTAAGGCGGGCAGCAGGAAGAGTCAGGCGCGTCGAACGGGGATGGCTCCAGAGGCACCGTTGCCCGGCGCGTTCGCGATCGATCCTGGCTTCTCGGGCTGATGCGTGTAGCGACGGCACGTGTGCCGCAGAAGCCGCCCCGGAGACGCGCCGCGTTACACGATCGTCTCCCACTCCCGATTAACTTTCCGCCATGACCGTGATGGAGGCCCTGCAGCGCAAGCTCGAGACACTCCCCGACGGGCCGGGCGTGTATCTCTGGAAGGATGCGCAGGGCCAGGTCCTCTACGTCGGCAAGGCCAAGCGGCTCAGCTCGCGCGTGCGCAGCTATTTTGCCAACGATCCCGTCGCGTCCCCCAAGCACAACCTGCTCCGCCGCCTCATCGCTGACGTCGAGACCGTGGTGACCGCCACCGAGGCGCAGTCGCTGCTGCTCGAAAACAACCTCATCAAGGAATACCGTCCCCGGTTCAACGTCGCGCTCAAGGACGACAAGAGCTATCCCTCCATCGCCGTCACGATCGGGGAGCCGTTCCCCCGCGTGCTGGTCACCCGCCGCCGCGATCTCACCGGCGCCCGGTATTTCGGTCCCTTCACCGATGTGTCCCGGTTGCGCCGCGCCCTGGCCATCGTCCGCCGCATCTACACCGTCCGCAGCTGTGCCGACGACCTGCCGCGCGAGCGTCGCGAGCGCCCCTGCCTCGACTATCACATCGGTCGCTGCAAGGCGCCCTGTGTCGGCTGGCAGACTGAAGCGGACTACCGAGCGATGATCGACGAGGTCCTCGCCTTTCTCGATGGCCGCACCCAGGACATCCGGCTCCGCGTCCGGGAAGTGATGGCCGAGGCGGCGGCACGCGAGGACTTCGAGCGCGCCGGCGAGCATCGTGATGCGCTCCGCTGGCTGGAGAAGCTCGAGGAGACCTCCACCGTCGAGATCATGGGGAGCGGTGATGCCGATGTCCTGGGCTTTGCCCATGACGGGGACGACGCCGTGGCCGTCCTCCTGCGCGTCCGCGACGGCAAGGTGGTGGGCAGGGAACATCGCTTCCTCGAAAACGTGGAGGGCGAGGAGGATGCCGCCATCCTCAACGCATTCATCGTGCGCTACTACCTGCCGGTCGATGCCCGCGCCCTGCGGGTGGTGCTGCCGTTTCCGCCCGCGGAGCTTGACTTGCTCGGCGAGCTCGAGCCTGGCACCGACTGGGCCGTGCCCCAGCGCGGCATCATGCATCGCTGGCTCCTCCTGGCCGAGCAGAACGCGCGGCACCTGCTGGAGAGCCTGCGTATCGAGTCGTTCGAGACCGAGGAGCGCGCCGAGGACCCGGTGTACGCGCTGGGCCGCGATCTCGGCCTGCAGCGCGTGCCCCGGAGCCTCGTGTGCGTGGACATCTCCCACAACGCCGGCCGTGATACCGTCGGGTCGCTGGTCTGGTTCGAGGGCGGGCGGCCGAGAAAGAGCGAGTACCGGAAGTTCCGCATCGGTGGGATCGGGCAGCAGGATGACTTCGCGGCCATTCACGAGGTGGTGACGCGCTACCTGACCCGCCGTCGCGACGAGAGCCTGCCGCTGCCCGACCTGATGGTCATTGACGGGGGCAAGGGACAGCTCGGCGCGGCGGTCGACGCGGCGCGCGCCCTCGACATGGGCGAGGTCACCTTTGTGAGCCTCGCGAAGAAGGAAGAGGAGGTCTTCATTCCCGGGCGCGGCGAGAGCCTGCGGCTCCCGCGCCGCAGCCCATCGCTTCGGCTCCTGCAGCGCGCGCGGGATGAGGCGCACCGCTTTGGCATCGCCTACAGCCGCAAGCGGCGCTCCGAGCGCACCATCACCTCGGAACTGCTGAACATTCGCGGCATTGGTGCCAAGCGCCGCCACCTTCTGCTCGAGCGCTTCGGGAGCCTGGCCGGCGTGCGCTCCGCCACCATCTCCGAGCTGGCGAGCGTGGAAGGCGTCTCCACCCGCCTCGCCGAACGCATCCTCGAGCACCTTCAGGGCAACTGACATGACCCTCGACTGGATTCTCGCCTGCTCGGCGTGCGCCAACACGCGCGCACCCGACGGGCTGCCCACTGTCTGCGACCTCTGCGGCCAGCCCTGGCTCGTGCGCTACCGGCGCGCGGCGCCGACAGTGACTGCGCGCGCCGAGGTTCGCCGCGGCCACGGAATGTGGCGCTTCCAGCCCTTCCTGCCGCTCGCGGAAGGCGAACAGCCGGTAACCCTCGGCGAGGGCGACACCCCGCTGCTGCACCTCCGGCGGAGCGGCGCCCATCTCGGCCTGCGCGATCTCTGGCTCAAGGATGAGGGCGTCAACCCCACCGGCTCGTTCAAGGCGCGGGGACTGAGCGCGGCGGTCACGCGCGCGGTGGCGGCAGGCGCCACTCGACTGGTCATCCCCACCGCCGGCAACGCTGGCGTAGCCCTCTCCGCCTATGCCAGTCGCGCGGGAGTCCGGGCACGGGTCTTTGCACCCCGCACAACGCCCCCCGTGATCCTGGAGCAGGTGCGCGTCTTTGGCGGGGAACTGGAGCTCGTGGACGGCCACATCGGTGACGCGGGCCGGCTCGCGGCGGCATGGAGTGCGGCGGAGGGAGCGTACAACGTTTCTACCCTGCGCGAACCCTATCGCATCGAGGGCAAGAAGACACTCGCGTTCGAGCTCGCGGTGCAGTTCGGGTGGACCATGCCCGATGCGATCATCTATCCCACCGGTGGGGGCACCGGGCTCATCGGGATGTGGAAGGCCTTCACCGAACTGATCGAGGCCGGCTGGGTGCGGGGCACGCCGCCGCGACTCTTCTCGGTCCAGGCCGCCGGCTGTGCGCCGGTGGTGCGCGCCTTCGAGTCGGGTGCCGACCGGGGCGAGCCGTGGCCCGATCCGCAGACCGTCGCCGCCGGGCTTCGTGTGCCCGCTCCGCTGGGCGATCGCCTCATGCTGCAGGCACTGCGCGAGAGCGGTGGCGGCGCAGTGGCCGTGTCCGACACAGAATTGACCGAGGCGGCCCGAGTGGCCTCGAGGACCGAGGGCATCGACGTCTCGCCCGAGGGTGGGGCCGCGTTCGCTGCGGTGAGACAGCTGCGCGAGAATGGGACACTGCGCGCCGAGGATCGGGTTGTGATCTTCAACACAGGCGCTGGATGGCTATATCGGGGTTGAGTTTGCGGTCGCCCGCCGGGCGGGCGATATTTGGACCGCTCTGTGCACAGGCTCAGTGTAGTTCTCAACCCGGAGTTGCAAGCGCGATGATGAAGAAGCCCTTGATGGTGTCGGCGTTCCTGGTGGCGATCAGCGCCATGCCAGCGGCCGCGCAGACGAACGACGCGGTAGCGAAGGCCATGTTTGAGCAGGCCGGCGGCAAGTACAAGGCACCCGCCTGCTCCGCGGACAAGGGCAAGCAGTTCAACGTGTCCAGCGGCTACACCTACCTCAAGTCAGCCATCGAATCAAAGGCCGACCCGAAGCCGTTGCTCTCTTCCGCCAATCGCGTCATTACCGAGGCAATCATCGTTGACGGCCAGGGCAAGTCGACGTCGGCCTGGTATGGACTGGGCTGGGTGGACCTGTTCCAGGGCGACGTGGCCGGGGCCGACACGGCGCTGGCCCGCGCGGAAAAGCTCGGACCCGACTGCAAGGAAGAAATCGATCGCCTGCGTCGTATCGCCTTTGTCCCGATTGCCAACTCCGGGGCGAGCGCCCTGCAGGATGGCGACACGACCGCGGCCCTCAAGTTCCTCCGGCAGGCCCACCAGTTGCGGCCCAGTGCCGCGTTCCCGCCCTACTACATCGGCGTCATCTATGCCGATCGCAACCAGACCGACAGCGCCCTCGCCTATTTCGCGAAGGTCGCCAGCGGCACGTCCACTGACTCGAACGACGTCAAGCTCCGCGACCGCGCGCTGTATGCCGAGGCGGCCCTGCTGATTAACAACGGCAAGGCGGCGGAGGCGATTCCGGTGCTGGAGCGGTACCTCAAGGTCGTTCCTGGCGACAAGGACGCCCAGAAGGCGCTGGCGCGCGCCTACCGCGCCACCGGCCAGGTCGACAAGGCGCAGGCGCTGGACGCCGCGACCGGCAGCACCTCCGCCGCGGGACCCACTGCGAACACCGACCTCGCCCAGGCGACGAAGTTGTACGGCGAGAAGGACTATGCTGGCGCCGCGGCACTCCTCACGAAGATTCTCGCGGCCGAGCCGACAAACGTCAGCGCGCTGCAGGCACAGGCGAACAGCTACCTCGCCCTGAAGGATGGTCCCGCGCTGGCCTCCAGCGCCGGGAAACTGGTCGCGGCGGAGCCGCTGAATCAGGACGCGCTCCGGCTCCAGCGCGCCGGCTACCAGTTGAACAAGCAGCCGAAGGAGGCCAATGCCGTCGCGGAGCAGATCCTCGGCTTGCCGGCCAAGGTGGCGGTCACCGAACTCACCCTGAAGGCGGCCAGCGCCACCCTGGGCGGCACTGCCACTGGCCTCCAGGCCATGGACGCGAAGACCGGGAAGGTGCTCACGCCTCCGGCGCTCACGCTGGTGTTCGAGATGCTCGACAAGTCCGGCAAGATGGTCACGACCCAGGAAGTCGTGGTCGAGCCGCTGGCCCCCGATGCCACCAAGGATTTCAGTTTCGAGGCGAAGGGTGAGGGCATCAGCAGCTACCGCTATACGGTGAAGAAATAGGTGAGTGGACTCACCACCACCCGGGCCCCGTTCATCGAGCAGGCCCAGGCCAACGGCGAGTTGTACATCCACCAGCCGTACGAGCTGTACAGTGATGCCAACCACGAGGCCTGGCGGCAGCTCTACCACCGCATGGAGGATCGCTGGCAGCGCTACGCCAATCCCCGGTTCCTCGAGGGGATTGGCAGCCTGTGCCTTGACCCGGCCCGGGTGCCGCGGCTGGAGGATGTGAATCGGTTCCTGAGCCCGCTCACCGGGTTCAAGGCCAGGGCGGTGAGTGGTTATGTGCCGTCGTTCCTGTTCTTCGACAGCCTGCGGAATCGTGAGTTTCCCACCACCATCACCATCCGCGATGCCGGCATGCTCGACTACCTGCCGGAGCCCGACATCTTCCACGACATCGCCGGCCACGTGCCGATGCACACCGACAAGGCGTTCGCGGACACCCTCGTCCGTTTTGGTGACTGCGCCCATACCGCGGCCGAGATCGTGGCCGGTATCACCGATGAGCGCGAGAAGATCCGCCGCATGACCAGTATCTACAAGGCGATGGCGCGCTTCTTCTGGTTCACCATCGAATTTGGGCTCATGCGCAGCGGCACAGCGCTCAAGGTGTACGGCAGCGGACTCCTCAGCTCCTACGGCGAGATCGCCCACGCCATCGATTCAGCGGAAGTGCAGCGGTATCCCGCCCAGCTGGAGTGGATCATCAACCAGTATTTCGAGATCGACAGCTACCAGCCGCTGCTGTTCGTGGTCGATTCCTTCGACCACCTGTTTTCGCTGGTGGACCAGCTCGAGCGGTGGATGCGCTCGGGCAAGCTCGACAACGTCTCCGGCGGGGAGCCGGCGGTGAGCGAGGATGACCTGCGCAGCTTCATGGTGGCGTCGGACGGAAAGTAGCCAGGCGGCGCCGATATCTAGGGCGCTTCGCAGCTCGATGCACAGAGAACGGTCAGCGTCGTACTTGCCGACACGTTCTCGCCATCCGCCTTGATGGGGATCGCGTGTCGGCTGCGAATCAGGGCGATGTCCGGACGCGGAAGGCGCCTGGCTCCGGCGGGTGGCGTACCGGGCCGGGACGGCATGCTCACGGCGTTGACGATGCTTGTCGTGGAGGCGGGAGGAACCGGGTTCGGGTCGAAGGTAACGGCGAGACCCGGGGGCACACGGTACGCAGTAAGGGTTACGGCCCCGCTAAAGGTTCCACCGCGCAAGACCGTGACCACCGCCGCGCCGGTATCCCCCGGCGCCACCTCCAGGGTAGTCGGCGCGACGGACACCCCCACGGTTCCTGCCGTTGCCGGAGGTGTCCCGGTGGCGCAATCCGTGTTGCACCGCGGTGATTCGGTGGACGAGCCTGCGGCGCACCCGGCCGCTGCGAACGCAGTAGCGGCAGTGACAAGCCTGGTGTGACGTCGGACGAAGCCCGGGAACCACATGAGGCACACTCCTGACCCCACAGTACGCCGGGCGCGGGCAGGCGCAATAGGGCGAGCGACCTATGGCGGGATTCCTGCTCGCCGGGCATCGCGTTAGGTTTCAGGCACTTGCGGGTGTAGCTCAGTTGGTAGAGCATCAGCTTCCCAAGCTGAGGGTCGCGGGTTCGAACCCCGTCGCCCGCTTGAAGGCCGGTCGCATCGCGGCCGGCTTTCGTTTTCCTCCCGATGACGGCCCCGCGCCAACGGACTGACCATGGAATTGCAGCCGCTCGACTGGTTCATCGTCGTGCTGTCCATCGTCATCTCATTCATCCCGGCCGTGGTGCTGGCCCGGCGGGCCGGCTCCAGTACCGCCGAGTTCTTCACCTCCGGGCGCGCCGCCCCCTGGTGGCTCATCGGCGTCTCCATGGTCGCCACCACCTTCAGCACCGATACCCCCAACCTCGTGACCAACCTGGTGCGCGAGGGCGGCGTCTCGAGCAACTGGGCCTGGTGGTCGTTCCTGCTCACCGGCATGCTCACGGTGTTCTTCTACGCCCGGCTCTGGCGCCGGTCCGGGGTGCTGACCGACCTCGAGTTCTACGAACTGCGCTACGCCGGCGGACCGGCCTCCTTCGTGCGCGGCTTCCGCGCCATCTACCTCGGCTTGTTCTTCAACGCCGTGATCATGGCGACCGTCAACCTCGCCGCCGCCAAGATCGCCAACGTGGTGCTCGGCTGGCCCATGTGGCAGACGCTCACCATCTGCGCGGTGCTCAACATCGCCTTTGCCGCCACCTCGGGGCTCTGGGGCGTGCTGGTGACGGACTTCATCCAGTTCGGCATCGCGATGACGGGCTCGTTCGCCGCAGCGTACTACTCCCTGAAGCAGCCCGAAGTGGGTGGACTCCACGGGCTCGTCACCCGGCTCGACCCTGGCAAGCTCTCGCTGCTGCCCGACTTCGGTGACTGGAGCCTGACCCTCTCGGTCCTGATCATCCCGCTCACGGTGCAGTGGTGGTCGGTCTGGTATCCCGGTTCCGAGCCCGGCGGCGGCAGCTACGTCGCCCAGCGGATGCTGGCCGCCCGGTCGGAGCGCGATGCGCTCGCGGGGACACTTTTCTTCAACGTCGCCCACTACGCGTTGCGCTCCTGGCCCTGGATCATCACGGCCCTCGCGTCATTGCTGGTCTTCCCGACGCTGGAGGACATCCATCGCACCTTCCCCTACGTCGACCCGAAGCTGCTGGGCCACGACATGGCCTATTCGGCGATGCTCAAGTTCCTGCCGCATGGCGTGCTCGGACTGATGGTGGCGGGCATGCTCGCCGCCTATGTCTCCACCCTCTCGACGCACCTCAACTGGGGCACGTCGTACCTGGTGCATGATTTCTACCGCCGCTTCCTGCGGAAGGACGCGAGCGAGAAGCACTATGTGGCCGTGGGGCGACTGGTCACCGGCCTGCTCATGATCGTCGCCGCCGGGCTCACCTTCGTGCTCGACTCCGCGCGACAGGCGTTCGACCTGATGCTCTCGGTGGGGGCGGGAACGGGGCTGATCTACCTGCTGCGCTGGTTCTGGTGGCGCATCAACGCCTGGAGCGAGATCGCCGCGATGGTGAGCTCGTTTGTCGTGTCGGCGGGATTCTTCATTGCCGCGAAGACGGGGCATGGCGTGCCGTCACACGTCTCCCTGCTCGCGACGGTGCTCACCACCACCGTCGTGTGGCTTGCAGTCACCTACATGACCAGGCCGACCGAGTCCGCCACACTCGAGGCGTTCTATCGCCGCGTCCGGCCCGCCGGCCCCGGCTGGGCGCACGTGCGCGCTGCCACGGGCCTCGGCCCCTCGCCGGACAGCCTCTCGCAGGCGATGCTGGGGTGGGTGCTTGGCGTCCTGTTCGTGTATGCCGCTCTGTTCGGCACGGGAAGCATTCTCTACGGGAAGTGGCCCCAGGCGTCGCTCTGGATCGTTGTGTTCCTCATCAGCGGCATCTGGCTCGCTCGTCTTCTGCCCCGGCTCTGGGCAGTGACGACTGACGACTCACTGCCGACCGCCGACTGACGACTGGCGGCTCAGCGCCCCAAACTCCTCCCGCTTCTCCTCGAGCGAAGACAACAGCGCCAACTGCGCCCTGGCCCGCTCCAGGTTGTGGTCCCGGTGCGTGGTGGCGAAGTAGATGTCGCCGTCGATATAGTCGGTGAGAAAGCGGATCGCCTGCTCCCAGGTGATGACCCGCCCCGCCGGTTCCAGCAGGGCGCGCTCCGCCGGCGTGAGCAGGCCGCCGGCGCCCGACAGGTAGCCCTCCAGCACGGCGCCATAGAGTTCCGGTTCCGCCTCCACCTGCGTCAGGTCGGTAGAGTCTTCCGCCGCCCTGCTTACGCTCGAGCGCACCAGGTCGCCGAAGTCGAAGAGCGGCGTGCCTGGCATTACCGTGTCGAGGTCGATCACCATCGCGGCCCGGCCCGTCGCCGCCTCGAAGAGCACGTTGGCGATCTTGGCGTCGTTGTGCGCCACGCGCGTGGGGATCGCTCCCGACCGGAGCGGCGCCACCAGCAGCGGCGCCAGCGCGCGGTGGCGCAACGCCAGCGCGATTTCCTCGCGCGCCCGGTCTACGCGGCCCCTCGTATTGTGTGCGATCGACATTTCGAGGCGTGACAGCCGGGCCGGCGTATCGTGGAATCCCGGGATGGTCTCGGCGAGAAGACCGGCGTCGAGCGTCGTGGCGATCCGCGCGAACGCCCCAAAGGCCCGGCCCGCCTCTCGCGCATCCTGCACGCTCGTCACCCTGGCCATGCTTCTCAATCCTGGCGCCACCACCCAGCAGCGCCACAACTCGCCGTCCGCGTCATGCACCCAGCGGTCGCCATCTGCCGTGCGCAACAGCGTCGGCAAGCTGATGTCACTGATTGGTCCTGCGGCGGCACCGGTGAGCACCATCTCGATATTGTGCATCACCAGTTCGGGTGACGGGAACACCGAGCGATTGACCCGTTGCAGCAGCCAGCGCGGTGCATCATTGCCGTCAGCCACGAGGAACGACGCGTTGATGTGGCCGCCCCTCGCGGGAACCAGTCGGACATCTGCCGGTGTCATCCACCGGCTGAGTACGCGTGCCGCAGCGCCAACGTCGCTCACGGCCAGAGCGGGGAAGGGTAGTCGCCCCGGGCTGCCAGCATCGCGAGGTGCGTGCGCACTTGCGCGGCATCCTCCGGGAAGGTCACGCCGCACCACTGCGACTCGGCTGGCAGGACCTTCACCCTCCACCCCTGCGCGATTGCCACGGCAATCGCCTCGGGCAGGAAGTACTCGTCCCCGGCGAGGTCGGCACTCGTGAGAAACTCCCGGAAGGCCGATTCGATCACGTCGAAGATCTCTGCCGTAAGTCCCCACATGTTCATTGACACCACCGCATCCCCGGCGATCACTCTCTGGAGCGGCGCTCCGCCGCGAAGCACTCCATCACCCTCCTCGTGGATCCCCCGTACCTCGTCGAGCTCCATGAGCTGGCCGTCTGCGGCAATGCGGCAGACCGCGCGATTGACCGGCCCCGACGGCGAGATGGTGTCCCGCAGGGCAAACCCCGCCAGATGCCATGTGGGCACCTTGCCGTCGTCAGCCTGCGAGGCGTCGACCAGCGCCTGGTAGGGCTGCGCACCGTAGAAGTCGTCGCTATTCACTACCATGAACGGTCCGGTCACCACCTCACGCACGGACCTGATCGCGTGCGCCGTGCCCCACGGGCGCGTCCGGCCCGTCGGCAGATGGATGCCGGACGGGAGGTCGTCAAGCCGCTGCGCCACTGCCGACACCGACAATGCCCTGCCGTAGCGACGCTGAAGAGCCGGGAGCAGCTCAAGCGCCTCCGGACGCACGATGAGCACGGCCCGCTCGACCCCGGCACGCGCGGCGTCGAAAATCGCGTAGTCCATGAGCGTCTCGCCCCGGGGTCCAAGCGCGGTGAATTGCTTGTCTCCACCGAAGCGCGAGCCGAGGCCGGCGGCAAGGACAACGAGCGTGGGAGCGATCGCAGAAACTCCTTGGAAAATGCTTCTTAACAAAGTTGAGGCGTGCATATGGAAGCTCTTGTGCAACTTGCGTTTACGCAAGGAGCATAGCATCTTGACGCCATGATTCGCGTGACTGCCGTGGAGCCCGGGACTATCGGCGCCGAACTGGGGCTGGAACCGGGGAGTGAGCTCCTCAGCGTCAACGGGCGCGAGCTCGATGACTTCCTCGATTGGGAGTATCTCACCGCCGAGGAAAGCTTCATCCTCCACGTGCGCCAGCCGGGTGGCGAGGAGTTCGAGTTCGACATCGAGCGCCCGCTGGAGGAGCCGATGGGACTGGGCCTCGAGCCGCCCCGCATCCGGCGCTGTGCCAATCGCTGCGATTTCTGCTTCGTGGACGGCAATCCGCTGGGCCTTCGCGACGCCCTGTACATCCGCGACGACGACTACCGCCTCAGCTTCCGCTACGGCAACTTCGCCACGCTCACGAACCTGAAGCCGTGGGACGTGTCGCGCATCATCGAATACCGGCTGTCGCCGCTGTACGTGTCGGTGCACGCGACCGACCCGGTGGTGCGTCGCTACCTGCTGCGCAACCCGACCGCGCCCGAGATCATCCCCCAGCTTCGTGAGTTCGCTCGGCATGGCATCGAGTTCCACACCCAGATCGTGATGTCCCCGGGCGTGAACGACGGCCCGGTGCTCGAACAGACGCTGCGCGACCTCTACGAGTTCGGGCCTCAGGTGCTCGGTTGTTCGGTGGTCCCCGTGGGCCTCACCGAGTACAGCAAGCACAAGCTGGTGCGCGAACCCACCGCCAGTGAGTGCCGGGACGCCATCACCATCATCGAGGCGTGCGCCGCCGTGGCCCGCCGCGAACGGGGCGTCTCCTGGGCCTTTGGCGCCGATGAACTGTACATGCGCGCCGGCGTCGAGCTGCCGCCGGCGTCGGTCTATGACGGCTTCGAGCAGGTCGAGAACGGTGTCGGTGCCGTGCGCTGGCTGCAGCGCCAGATCGCGAATGAAGCGGAGTCGCTCGGTGGATGGCGAGGCAAGCGCGTCGGCGTGGTCACCGGCACCGCGATGGCCCCGCTGCTCCCCCAGGTGATCGCGCCGCTGACGGCGGCCACCGGGGCCGAGTTCGAGCTCATTCCGGTCGAGAACACTCTGTTCGGCACCACTGTCACCACCGCGGGCCTCATTCCCGGGTCCGCCATGCGTGACGTGCTCCGGCTTCGCACTGATCTTCACCTGGTCCTGCTGCCCGCCGAGTCGGTCAACGACGACGGGCTCTTCATCGACAATCTCGCGATCGACGACTTGATCAGATCGCTCCCGGTCGAAGTGCGGCTCTCCCGCGACTTCGTCGATGCGCTCTGTCTGGAGGTAAGTGCGTGAG
>Ga0315273_10009499_pt1 | contig 12339 bp, 10 predicted proteins | sample YL17G02_0_MG_FD_205753 | JGI IMG/M metagenome (GOLD analysis project Ga0315273, IMG submission 205753) | Sediment microbial communities from Yellowstone Lake, YNP, Wyoming, USA - YL17G02_0 | ecosystem: Environmental > Aquatic > Freshwater > Lake > Sediment | place: USA: Wyoming | collected... | reverse complement strand
CCGGCTACTGGCTACTGCCTGTCCGCCCGTCCGCCAGCCTCGTAAAGTGGTACAGGAACACTGCCGCGGCGGCGGCGACGTTCAGCGAGTCCGTGCCGAGCTTCATCGGAATGCGAACCTTGCGGTCGCAGAGTTCCACCTCCCCCAGCCGCAGACCGAAGCCTTCGTTGCCCAGCAGCAGCCCCACGCGCCGCACCCGGCGGACCTCATGAAGCGGCTGGGCGTCTTCGTCCAGGACCGTCGCCACCAGCTCGACGGACCACCGCTGCCTCAGCCGGGCGAGGTCGCCGGCCAGGTCCACCGAGCGGTAGAGCGACAGCGAGAACACCGCCCCCATCGACACCCGCAACGCCTTGCGATAGAACGGATCGCAGCAGCGCGGGCCGAGAATCACCGCCCCGGCCCCAAAGGCGCCGCTCACCCGCAGCAGCGAGCCGAGATTGTCCAGCTTGGTCACCTCCGGCAGTATGACCAGCGTGACCTCCTCCGGCCAGGCTGCGGCCAGGTCGTCCAGTGCCGCCGGCGGCTTTCGCCGCCCGCACGCCAGCACGCCGGAATGGAACTTGTAGCCGATGATCGCCTCGACGACCCCGGCCGGGGCCGCGTAGATGGCCGCGCCAGGCCCAACCAGCGGCGCGATCCGCTCGACACGGTGCTCAGCCAGCAGGACCGACTCGACGGGATAATCGCTCTCCAGCAGCCGCCGGCTGACAAGCTCGCCCTCGGCGATGAACTTCCCGCCGCCCTCAGCCAGCTCGCGCTCCTTGAGCAAACGGTAATCGGCGATCCGCGGATCGTCGGGCGAGTCTATCGGGATGATGTGGCGATTCATGGCACAGTCCATGGCTTCATACGCTCTCAAGAGAAGGTCCCAGGTCCTAGCTCTTAGGTCTTAGGGTGGCAGAGCCTCAATCCGGCTCTTGCCACAAGCCCGGGTTCTCCGCTGTGGCCCTGGGAGCTAAGGCCTGGTGTAGTGTCTCAAGAGAAACGCGCCAAAATCAGCAGCCCTAAATTCGAAATCCTAAGCACTAAATCCTAAACAAATTCGAAATTCGAATGACAAATGATCGAAACAACACTGCCAGACCGGCCGTCGAGCCATCAGTTTCGGTCATTTGGGCTTCGAGCCTTCGGATTTGTTTAGGATTTAGAAATTAGAATTTAGGATTTACCAACTCGTGCTAATTCATGATCTATTCGAGACACTACACTAGAATGGTGGTTTGCCGTCGTCCTCGTCGCCGAAGATTGCCGAATCATCGTCTTCGTCCAGCAAACTCACCCCGTCATCGTCCTGCCCGTATTCATCCTCCCCGTATTCATCTTCACTGCCGTCATCCTCATCATCGGGAGGCACCCAATCGATTACGGTGCCGCCGCTGTTGGGGTAATATGGACTTACAAGCCAGTTCTGGCCGTTTTCCCACGTGACGCGGAATTCGCGCACGATGAATGTCTTTCCTTCATGCAGGTCGTACATCTCTTCATCAAGCGATGGAGCATTCTCGAAGAAGTACAACAGTTCCAGCACTTCCTGCTTCTTGTCGTCGGGGATGATGTATTCCTCGACGATGTCGTCGCCTAAACGAAGCGGCCTGGTCGGGAACGGCAGCTTCTGTTCGGCGTCCATTGGCGCGTCCATCGGTAGGATCATGCGGTCTTCCTTTCAAACACCTGCGAACATGCCTCTGATGTCCCAGCCGCCCCGGCCGCGTCAGGCCCCCTTCGCCGCCGGCGCATCCCAGGTGCCGACGACTTCGTATACGTGCATCTCCATGCCGAGCCGCCCCGCCATGACGAGGTCCATCATCTCCTCGCCGGCCTGCTGGAGCTGCTCGTTGGCCAGGCAGGCGTAATGGTCCGCCGCCGAGAGCCACTGGAGATACTGCACCAGCTCCGTGCGGTCCTGGCTGACGTGCAGGTTGGCCGAGACAAACCCCGGCTGGGCCGCGAAAAGCGGCATCACCCGCCGCGACATCTCCAGCAGCCGCTCGACATCCGCCGGCTGAACGGAGAACCGCACCATCACGGTCGCCACTGTGCTGTCCTTGCCAATCGTCGTCACAAAATTATCTCCGGGGGCGCTTGTACGGAGCAAGGCCGCTGCTTCGAAGCCTCGGCCGATTCGATTGACCGATTGTCCCGCGTACCCCGGAGCAAGTCAACGGTTCAAGCTGGCAGGCGATTGGCGCTGATCGAAGCCAGCCATAAATGCGGGAAGCCGCCGGAATTCCGGCGGCTTCCTGCCTGCTACGTCGGGGCGACAAGATTTGAACTTGCGACCTCTTGACCCCCAGTCAAGCGCGTGCTGGCGTGGAAAGAACAGCGAATACAGCACTTACGATTTTGGCGGTTGGCATTTCCCCCGCTATTCCCCCACAAGGGCCATGAAATCGGCTTTTTCACCCTGTTGGCGGCGCGGCAAGAGCGCCTCGTCCAGCGGTGCGCCGGCCTGCCCCATTGGCCGGGTTGACGTGGACGGCGGGTGCGTTGTGCGGGCGGCGGCGGGGCTTGTCGCGGCCGGGCTGGCGACGGTCGAGGAAAGGGACGGGGCATGAGCAACCAGCGAGACAACAGCCCGGCCGGGAACCCGGTCCCTTGGCAGATCGGCCGTCGTGGGCCAGCCTGGAGGCCCTGACGGGGCCGGAAAGGGAATGGCCCGGTCCAGTGCGATGCAGAACGCAGCAGGCGAGCCGAGAGTCGGGGCGGGGACTACCTCCCCCCCCGGTATTACTACAGTAATAGAGGGCCAGAAGCATGAAGACAAACTCTGAGCAATGCAAGCACGTCAAGGCCGACGGGACGCGATGTCGGGCAAGGAAGGTCCATGCGTCGGCCTACTGCTTCTTCCACGACCCCGCCAGGGCCGCTGAGCGTGCCGCTGCCCGACAGGCCGGCGGGCGGAAGGGCAAGGCGGCGGTCCTACCGCCCGAAACGCCCCTGCTGCCGGTGAGGACGGCCGGCGATGTCATTGAACTGCTGGGCGAGACGATCCATCAGGTCCGCACCGGCACGCTCGACCCAAGGGTGGGCAACTGCATCGGCTACCTGTCCGCTATCGTGCTGAAGGCCACTGAGCAGGGCGAGATGGAGCAGCGGCTTGCCGCCCTGGAGGCCATCGTCGCTGGCCAGCGACAGCCGGAGAGCTTGTTCAACGCCGACCCGGATAGGTTGCTTACCGACCACGAAGACGCCGAGGACGGTGTTCTGGAAGAGGCCAACGTATGATCGCCAAGAGCCGCTTGGCCAAGGTCGAGGGCAACCTTACCCCGCAGCAGGTGGTCCTCAACTGGATTGCCGATAAGATGCGCCGGTTCAGCTCCTTCGAGGAACTGGGCCTTTGGGGGATCGAACAGCCAGGCAGCGAAGCCCCATTGAACAAGACGGCCAAGGCCGCCCGTGAGGCCGTCCGCGCCTCGATGAAAGGGCAATCCACGAGTGCCATTGAGGAGGCAGAGCGGCAGGCAATCCGGGAAGCCCATTTCCTTGTGAGGCTGTTTATCAACGCCAACGAGACGCTCTTGCGCAATATCGTCCCGTTTCGTTTGGAGGCCGAGAGGTGCATCTTGAAGCTTCGGATGCGGTTCATCCAGCTCGTCATTTGCCAGGATGTTCGGGAGGCGATTCTTCTGCTTCGCCTTGACCCGAAGGGTGCCAGAGCGCTTGAGAACTTGCCTGAGAGGCTCGCGCAACGTCTGAAAGCGTACTTGCCTGACGGTGAAGAGCCTTGGCCGCAAGAAGAGGCAATCGTTGACGCCCCGGCCGAAGCCCCCGATGAGCAGGGCGAGCGGTCGTGGTTCAGCGAGATTACGGACATCGGTGGGCTCCGTGATGAAATCATCGACTACGCCATCAAGGCATATCTTGTCCGTGGCGTCATTGACGCCCTTCGACGGAACTACTTCGCCGGCCAGCCGATCATGCTTCTCGGCAATTCCCTGTACCTGGAAGCCGTCGTCAAGCAGGCCGAGTCCCTGGCCCGGCAGTACAACGGCTTAGTGCCGCGCAATCCGTTCCTCCCGCGATTTGAGCCGGACGAAGACGAAACCCCGCCGGAGGGCCTGATCGACCTGGAGGAGGTTAAGGCGGCTGTCGCAGCCAACGTCCGCCGGAATGTCGCCCACGATGTTCGCATGGCCCAGGCGGAGACCCTGGCCGGCCTCGGCATGAACGAAGAAGCCTGCCGGCTGGGGCGGGAGGCTTTCCACAAGCACTACGGGCCGGGGGCATCCTGATCCGCTACCACCAATCCAAGGTGGGCGGCGGCCGCTGCGTCAACATCGTCATCATCCCGACCGACAAGGGCGTCATCCAGCGCTGACCGGCCGGCGGGTAAGCCGCTTCCGCCGGATCATCGCCAGACCGTCGAGTGCAAGCAGGCTCAGCATCGCTGGTTCTGGGACCGTCGCGGGGACCGTGCCGCCTGCGCCGAAGCCGCTCATAAGGACCCGAAGGTCGAGCCAGTCAACTTTCTCGTCGCCGTTGAAGTCGCCCTGAGCCAGCGATGCGCCGCTGGTCAAGCCGAAGTTATGCTTCATGGCGATGTAGTCGGCCGCGTCCACCACCCCGTCTCCTGTCGCGTCTCCCGGGGTCACCGAGTTGAGGATAGCCCTTATGGTCCCGTTGACGGCGAAATTCGTTGTGTCCCACTGCAGCCCCCCCGGCAAAGCGGCTTGAGACATGTCGAAAGCGTAGCCGCTATCGAGGAGGCTGGCCCAATCCATCAGGTCGAAGCTGTCGCCCTCGACAGGGATATAGCCCAGCACCACCTTGACTGTTCCGCCAAGCGATGCCTCGCCAGTGACGGTCAGGTGGTCGAGCTGCCCGCCGGCCGTGCCGACAATGTCGAACACGATCACGCCCGTGCTGGCAAGGTCGCCCTCGACAACCAAGCCGCCCGGGCTGTTGCCTGGAGCCAGCATGCCTCCCAGGCCGACATACAGGTTCTGGCAGTGGAGCATTCCGTCAACGACCAACGTGCCATCCTGCTGAATGAAGAGGTCTTGGCAGTTGAACTTGCCGCTCGGGTCGATGTGCAACGCCCCTTCGACGATGTTGACATTGCCGCCGTAGTTGCTTATCGAATCCAGAACGACTTTGCCAGGACCATTCTTGTTGAGCTCCGCAGCTCCCAGGTAGCCCTCCGCCGTGCTGATGCCCGATGCAAGAAACGCCGTTCCGCCGACCTTGGCAACGAGATCGACGGTACTGGGCAGTGCGGATCCCGCCGTGCCGACAATGACATCCCTGGTGAAATAGGAGGACCCGGTCGCGGCCGTGCCGAGTGTTGCCTTGCCAGTGGCAGCGGCCGGAATGGTGATGTCACGAGTGATCGATACCGGCTCGCTGGTAAGCAGTGCCACGTCGGCTGCTCCACCATGGGTACCCAAGAGCACATAAGCATTTTGTGCGGGTTGTCCCAGTGCATTGTCGTGTCCCAGCAGCAGCATTCCGTTGGCAACGATGGTGCCGCCGATGTACGTGTTATTGCCGGTCAGTTCGAGCGTTCCGTCGCCGGTCTTGAGCAGATCGGTGAGCGTCCCATTGTTCGCTGCCGAATCGCTGAAGATGATGCCCGACATCCGGGCCACGTCGGCAGTCGAGCCGGGGTTGTCGATGACGCGAATTTCGCGAGAATTGTATGCCCCCGGTGACACCCCGAGACCGAAGTTGTCGACCAGTTCCACGCGGGAATCGGCGTTCGGTGAGCCGAGGACCAGGGCATAGCCGCTGGCGACGAAAGACGGATCCTCCCAGACAATGTCACTGGGCCCGAGACCGTTGAGATCGATGACGACGTCGGCGCCGACGGCCGCAAACCCGCCGCTGCCGCGATCGTGTTTGCTCAGCGTCGGCAGGGGCAGACCCGTTACTTTCGTCCAACTGAGTCGCCCCGGCCCGCTGGGCGTTCCGAAATCCAGGTGGCGATTGAATATGCCACCGCCCGTAATCTCAAGCACGCCGCCGCGGAATTCCAGCACTCCGGGCCCGAGACCAACTCCTTGTGCGGCCCGCAGTTGCCCTTCGTTGATGGTGGTCGTGCCGCTGTAGGTATTCGTTCCTTCGAGGAGCAGCGTTCCAGCCCCGGACTTGATCAAGTCTCCTGACCCAGTGATGGATGCGGCGATGGTGAGGTCGGCCTGTTGGACGTATATATGTTGCGCCACGGCGGTAAGAAGTCCGCCGGTTCCGGCCCCGGTGTTGCGGATGGTGAAGTCCTCCGCCCCGGCCAGCAGAATCGCCGGTGTCTGCAGGCTCCCGCTGCCGGTAAGGTCGAGGCTCTGGGCGGCCGAGGGGCTGATCTTCAGGCTTGCCACGGTCTTGTTGGACGAACCGGCGACGACCTCGCTCGTCGTCAGCAGGGCGTTGTCGGTGCTTGCCGCAGCGGCAAATCCGACGGTGGACGCGGCTTTAGCGCCCGTGGCCGCGTCGTACGATGCAAAATCCGAACCGTTTACGGTGGCCCATCCGGTCCCGCCAGGGCTCGTGAATAATCCCGAAGCCGACAGCGACGGGGCTGTCGTCAGTATGATCCGCGGCGCATTGCCCGCCATTCCGAGATTCATCGCGCCGGCGCCGTCGCGGGCCGAGAAGTCCACAGTCGCCCGCCCGGCGTCTCGAACGATGCTGGAGAAAGTCAGCACGGTGGCGGCGCTGGAGCCCGCATTATGCGTCACCTGCACGTTCAGGGCTCCCGAACGCGCGTTGGGCGGGGTCGTCGTGCTCGTGCCCAACTGGATCTGCCCAACGGTCTCGGCCGAACCGCCGGCGTTGCCGATCAGCACAAACCTCCCTCCTCCGCGCGTCTCGATCGAACCGGTGTCCGCGAAGCGGTTGGAGAGGTTGACGGAGGAATTGTCCAGAGAGAACGTGCCTCCGTTAACGTTGACGTCAGCCCCGCTGCCCGTTATCGACGCGGTGCCGGAAAGCGTCAATCCCGCCGAGTCATATACACTGACTGTACTGTTGACGTTGGTCGTTCCGCTGAGAGTCTGGGTAGCGCTGCCGCGAACGGCCAATTCACCGTCACTGCTGCCGGCCCCAATCACTCCGCCGTTTGATGTGGCCAGATTGCTGACGGTTCCCGAAAACGCGGCATCCGCCAGAGCGAAGATCGTCAGGTCGTGCCCGGATGCCCCGATGCTTGGATCGGTGACGGTAGTTGCCGCGACGATAGTCCCGGCTCCGGGCGTGGCCGAAACCCATCCTCCGGTTCGCAGCTCCGAGGCCCCGCCGTCAACAGTGTCCCCGCTGCCGCCCATAGACACTGTCGCGGACCCCGCCGTCGGAGCGAACGTGATGGTGTTCATTCGAAGTGCTCTGGGCCCGGCGTCGTTGTTGTTATTGAACCGTAAGACCCCGTCTTCGATCGTGATCCCTCCGGCAAACATGTTATTACTGGCATCCAACCGCAGGGTACCCGGACCGGTCTTGACCAGGGGCCCCGTGCCGTTTAGATACCCCTGAATGGTCAGGCCGGTGTCGCTGCTGTTCTGGATATCGAACGTCCCCCCGGCGCTGCCGATATTGAAATCGCGAGTTTCGGCAGCTTTCAGCGAACTCGACCCGGTGACCAGCAGCGTGCCGCCGTCAAGGTTGACGCCTCCAGCCACATCGCCGAGATGCTCGTCATTTCTTACGCTGACCGTTCCGTTCCGAATCCTCAATCCGGAGAACGTGTTGACGCCCGAGAGCACCAGCTTGCCTTCCCCATCCTTGGTCAGGCCCGAGGTCCCCGCAAGGGATGCGGCAATCGAGGCGGTGTCGGCGGCGTTGGTCACCGTGATTGTGCCCGAGTTGGCCAGCGTAAGCTGGTTTCCCGAAAGCACATAGCCGCTGACGTCAAAGCGCAGGCTCCGGGCCGCAACCGCAGAGCTGATGCTGATCGCCCCGCCAGTGAGGCCAAAGACCGTGTCGTGCGGCGTGGTGCCGGTGTCGTACGCCTGGTTTGCTGAACCGTTCCACCAGTTGGAGTTTGTCGGACTCCAGGTTCCGGTGCCCCCGGCCGGATTGGGCGCCGCTGCGCCATTGCAGTCCCACTGGAGCAAGTCAGCCCGGGCTGAGCTTGAACTCGTCAGAACGACCAGCACTGCGACCGAGACCAGCAGTGCGAACCGGAATTGCCCGGGAGGATTAAAGTTCGACAACCGCATCTCAGGGTGTCCTATGAGGAAGTCCTTGCGAGACGAACGGAAACTTTCATGCCGCGATCCGCCTGCGATGCCTTAGCAGAACGGCAATCGTCGCTGGGGCCAGCATCAGCATGGTTGCCGGCTCGGGCACAGAGGGTGCTTCAGCCGTGCTGGCCCCGACTTCCAGGAGCACTTTTGCATGACGTTGCGTGATCCACTTGCGAATTCCGTCAAAATGGCCGGCGATGTCAGCAGGCGATTGGCCGATTCCGCTGTTGAAGTCGGCCATCAACGAAGGCGTAAGCACCGCCTCCAATTGACTGACAAAACCGTTCAGCGCGTCTACGGACAGGGGGCCATCGATAAGGTCTCGTACCAGTTGGGTGTATTGGCCCTGGAACGGTGCAGGAACACCCTCATAGATGCTCAGGGATTTACCACCGAAAACGGCATCGAGATCCCAGGGTATATAGAGCCGTTTGCCGGCAGAGTATCCGGCATCGAAATCGGCGAAGAAGAAGTTCTTGCCTTTCGTGAACAGGCCGTCCCCGTTGTTGGTAAAGTTGTCGGCAGCGCCGTACACCAGCATCTGAGTAACGTCGACGAGGTTCTCGATATTCGGTTCATACCCCGTAGGAAGCGAACCGATAGCGAGGTAGGTGGGGCTGTTGCCACTGCCGGCGTCCAACTCGGGAGGTCCCAGATCGCCCTGCTTGTAGAGCCACGAATGGTTGGGCACCCAAAGATCGCGATTGCGCAGGAAGGTCTTGTCCGGCTGTTCAACATTCGCGTAGACGCCTTGAAGTTGACCATTGACGGTAATGTTGACCCAAGAGGCCAGAGGGGGTTTGTAAGTAGGACACACGGCCACGGTCTGGCGCTGCAAGTACCAGGCCATACCTTCTTTGACCACACTTGCGCCGGCGCCGTTCTCCAAGCTCAGCTTCTTGACCCCATGCCACTGGAGATCGTCGAAATACTCGTTGATGTCGATCTTCAGGGACACCTTTTCGCCCGACGCCTCGGTCGGCTTGCGCTTCAGATCGACGATGATCTTGTTCTCGCCGTCGGTCCAGAAGTAGGCCGGCTTGTGGATGCTGTAACTATCGTCGGCCTTGATTGCTTGCCAGTCCGCCGGGTCCAATTCCAGGTTCAGGTTCAATACGGTCAGCGGATCATAGAGATTGGCGTAACTGGGTACCTGACCCTGCAAACGACCGGATTGCCCAATGACGGTCAACACAATCGCCGCCGCGATCATTCGTAGATACGGAGACATATCCCACTCTCTCGATTGGACATACTTACGCGAACGAGCACAAACCTCCGGAAAAGACACGGCCTATGCACCAAAACTCAATATACTAACCAAGGCCCCAACTGTCAAGAGCATTTACGTCGCAAGCATTTACGTCTCAAACGACAGGCAAGCACCAGAATCTCCCTGACCTGCAGGCAGGTCTAATTCTCCGCATACTAACCAGAGTATGAAGTTTTCACCCGCGGGTCAGTTCGCCCTGAAGGCAATGTCGACGAGTTCGCCCGGGCAGAGCTTCGTTCCGGTGGGGATGGAGATCATCACGGGCAAACCCCATTCCAGCCGAGCCGGGTCCAGGCGCTGGTGAGGCGGGATCTCCTCGACCTGCGGACCGACGCGGACCACAATGGCGTCGAGGGCGACGCCGGGGTCGATGCGGGTATGCACGGCCACGGGCATTCCGGCCTGCGGCTGGACACGCTGGTACTGTCGAACGTAGGCCACGACGTGCCGCCCGTAGTCGGCGGCGATGGTGACGATGTCCTCGCCGGGCTGCACGGCCTGTCCCGGGTGTCGGAGGATGGCGACAATCGTCCCGCTGATCGGTGCGCGAATCGTCATGGCGTCGATCTGTCGGGCCAGTTCGGCCGCTCGGGCCTCCTGGGCGTCGCGGGCTCGTCGGAACGGCTCGAGGAAGGCGTCGATCTCTCCCTCGTCGGCCGGCCGATGTTCCTTCATTCGGGCGCCGGCCGAGGTCAGGTCGGTCTCGACCTCAACAAGCTGGCGCTTCAGGCCAGTGATGCGCTCCTTGCTCTCATCGCAGCGGAGGCGGAGGTCTTCGGTTTCCCAGGCCGTGGCCGCGCCGGCGATCTGGTCCTTTTCCACCAGGGCCAGCAGCTTCTCAAGGCGATTGACGATGACGGTCTCGGTCTGGATGTCGGTCTTGATCCTCAGCACTTCCAGCCGGTACCGCTCGACGTCTACGGCCAGGCGGCGCAACTCGGTCAGCCGGTCGTAGCTTCGCTCGGACGCTTCCTCCTTCATGCGGGCTTCGACGGCCTTGAGGTCCGCCTCCAGCCGCTCGGCCTCCCGACGCAGCGCCAGCAGTCCCTGGCGGGCGGCCGAGTCGTCCAGCCGGGCGACTTCGCGCCCGGCGACGACCTTGTCGAACAACTGCAGTTGCCCGCCATCGAGGGGCTCCAGGAAGCCGGCGACCGTGGCGCGAACGGGAATGCGGACGACCTCGACCTCGCCGACGGTATTGGGGATCCTGCGATGTTGCCGCCAGAGCACGCCCACGGACGCCAGCGCCAGCGCAAACACAGCGACCGGTACGAACTGGTAGCGAATGCGTCGCAGGTGCTGCTTCAACGGCGTTCGAATGGGGCGCATCTCGTCCATGAGTTAAATCTCCGACTCATCTTCGCGCAGGTACAGGGATGCGTCGGTGAAGCCTTCGACGGTCTGCAAGTCGCTGAGCAGTTCCCGGCTGCGGGCCGGGTCGCGCAGCAGCATGCGATAGGAAACGTCTGTGCCGCCCTCGGGCCCATCGCGCTGGCTGGTCAACTGCACGCGGGCGCTGTGGCGGCGCAGGATGGGCCGCAGCAGCTCGGCGTACGGGCCGGTTCCGCTGTAGTGCAGACTGAGGACAACGTCGTAGCGGTGCCGGCTGCCGAAGAGCGTGAACCGCAGGTAAAGAAAGATCAACCCCACGCACAGACAGCCCACCAAGGCCGTTCCGAACCGCATCGTGCCGATGCCCATGCCCATGGAGATCGCCCACAGGATAAAGACGGTATCGCGGGTGTCCTTGAGGACATTGCGGAAGCGCACCACCGCGAAGACCGCCAGCAACCCGAACGCCACAAAGATGTTGCCGCTCATCAACACCATCACAAGCGCGACGATTGCCGGGATCACCACCAGTGACGTGACGAACGTTCGCGAGTAGCTCAGCCCCATGTGGGTCCACATGTACACCCAGCCGATTACTTGCCCGATCACGAACGCCATCATCACCGCGAGCAGGGTCGTCTGGGGTTGGACGACGCCGGCGGTCAGGTCGCCGTCGAGGAACATCTCGATGACGGTGCTCATGACACGACCTCCCGAGCCGCCGGGCGCGGCATGCGCCACAGCCGGGCACCGGTGCGCGGCAACTGCATGACGCAGTGAACGTACTTGGCGAAGCTGAGGCGTTCGAGTTCGAACATCCGGGCCATGTTGGCGACCCAGCCGGGGAACCGGTCAGTGAACTTCACTTCCAGCACGACGCCGTCAACGGGCAGTATATGGACCTCGCCGGACCGCCTTCCGTCAAATGCGCCCGTGAAGGTCGTGGCCGCGATCTGCCGGTCAAACGTCACGCGGACGGAACTGTCGTCGGGAGTGACATAGGCCTCGCGCCGGTAAGAAACGTACACCTGCGGCGTCGCCCGGATGCAATGGCAGAGGCCGATGAAATCCAGCAGCGAGCCGAACTGGGACGAGCCGGTCGCCGACCAGAGGTCCTCGGCCGCGGTTGTTGTCCGGCGAGCAGACGCTCCACCGCAGTGCGTCGGACGGCCGAACGCCGCTTGTGGATGACACTGTCTGTCCGACGTTTGATCTCGAAATATGCCGGGCTGTCGGGCCGGTCGTCATAGAAACGGATCCGCAGCTTGAACCGGTTCCGCTCGCCGTGGCGGGTCGCCCGGCAGAGGGCGAGATCGGGCGAGTCGAGGTACAGGCTGTGAACGTCGTATTCACAGTTGGGAAGGTCGGCAGCGTACCTGTCGGGAACGAGATGGCACCGCGCGTAGTCCCGCACCGACCGGGCGCATTGCTCGTCGATGAGGTATTTCAACTCGTATCGACTGGTCTGAAGCGAATGACTGATAGGAAAACTGATAGGAAATTTGGTTTTGCGGCTACCCCTGGGGCCGGCGGGTCCGCCGCGGCGGACCGGGG
>Ga0315273_10009498_pt1 | contig 12340 bp, 25 predicted proteins | sample YL17G02_0_MG_FD_205753 | JGI IMG/M metagenome (GOLD analysis project Ga0315273, IMG submission 205753) | Sediment microbial communities from Yellowstone Lake, YNP, Wyoming, USA - YL17G02_0 | ecosystem: Environmental > Aquatic > Freshwater > Lake > Sediment | place: USA: Wyoming | collected... | reverse complement strand
AACGCACGACCTACGTTCTCACAAGAAAAAAAAGGAATACGAACATGCCCGGACCTCTCGCCGTTCTTCTCGGAGCTGCCGCAGCAGGCGGCGCGTACGTCGTCTACAAGGAAGCCACCAAGCCCAAGCCCCTCGATCCGTCGAAGCTCCCGCTCGTCGATCCGAAGGGTCAGCCTGGGCTCGTGAGCCTGCTCGACAAGGGGCGCACGTACGCCATCCTGACCATGCTCGACTGGTCCAAGATCCCCGGCGCCACGCCCACGGTCCCGGACAAGGACCTCATGAGCAAGTACATCAAGACCGTCTTCGGCGGCGGCCCCGGCGCGGCCAAGCCCGACGGTCTCGGGTTCAAGCTCCTCTCCGATCCGGCGCTCCGGGGCGAGGCCGACGCGAAGCTCTTCTTCGCGGGCCAGCCCTCGGCCTGGGTCATGAACGGCCAGTGGCTTCGCGATGCTCGCACCGTCGAGGACATGACCCCGGAGCTGAGCAAGATCTTCCCGACGGCTGCGTTCTACATCCTGCCCGTCGCCTGAAGGAGACTCCCTCATGTACCACGCCTGGCGATTGCTCAACGGAAACTGGCAGTACATCGGACTCGCGGTCAACCAGTCGGCCTTCACCGACATGATGAACCAGGAGTCGATCGGTGTGCTCGGGGGCGCAGCCTCGCAGTGGTACGTCATGGCCGCCTAGAGCGGCACGAAAAGAAAAGGTAACCAACCATGCGATGCCACCTATGGGTCCTCGACAACAGCGGAACCTGGCACTACCTCGGGATCCACAACCAGAGGTCGTCGGACGCCAGCCTCTACCTCCAGATCCAGGGGGCTAGGTTCCAAGGCGGCTCGCAGTTCTTCGTCATGAGGGCCTAAGACTTGGGGAGGGTCTCGTCAGGAGACCCTCCCGAAGATGGAGAGGACGCCGTTCTCCGTGCGTCCAGCGGCCCGGGTCATGCAGGCAGCCCCGGCTCCAACGCCGCCAGTCACGGTTCGGGCAGCGTGTAATCTGTCCGGCCCTTCGGGGCCTCTCTTTCTCAAGAAGCACTATGGCCATTCGATACTCAGGCGACGTGGAGATACGGATCCAGTACCGAGGTGGCAAGTACCACGGCTCGGTGCGTTCGCCTGGGTTCCGGGGCCGAGGGATAGTCTCCTTACGCGCAAGCGGCTCTCCTACGTCCCCCGAGAGCTACGACCGCGCCGCCCTGCTCCTCCTCCGAGAGGCGCAGGCTTTCGCGCGCAAGATCCACATCCCGCTCTACATCTCGGGCACGACCCATCGCCCGCAGGTTCGTCGAACCTTCCAATCTCCCTGTCCCTACCGTTCGTAAAGAGAGAGGAAGCAGTAGTTCTTCATGGAGATCCAGATCCTCAGTCAGCTCGCGAGCACAGGTCTCTGCGGCCTGTTCCTCGTCTTGGCGCTGCTTGCCCTTCGCACGAAGGACAGGGAGCTGAACGCGGAGAAGGCGCTACGCATCAAGGACTCGCAGGACATGATGCAGCTCGCGATGACGATCCAGGCATCCGTCATCGACGCCGTCCACAAGCTGGGCGACATCGTGGACGCGTGGGAGAAGCGTGAGGACGAGCGCAAGGAAGAGAGACGACGTGAGAGAACAAGTGACAGAACAGGAGGTCCGAGATGAGCGCTCTCAAGAAGATCAAGGGTTCAAGTGGTCAACACCCCGCCGTCAAGGCCTTCCGAAAGAAGTTCGACTCCATCCAGGACACCACGCTCTCGCTGGTCGAGGACATGAACGCCCGCATCACCAAGATCAAGGAGAAGACCGTCGATCAGAGGCGTGAGGAGGCGTCCCCTGACTCCCGGCGAGAAGAGGACGGAGAGGTCCCTGTCGACGTGGTCGAGCTGAACGAGCTTGACGAGCTTGAGATACAGCCCGACCCGTTCCCCTCTTCTGACAGGACCAAGCCGTGAACCTAGAACAAGAGCCCGCCGTGAACGGTTCCGTCATGGATCTGCCCATCGAAGAACGTGCTGTCGAAGAGAAGAGGCGCCTGTCTCTCGCCTCCACCTTCGACCAGCTCGTCACCGCGAACCTGAACCTCACCCAGGCCGTGGGCAAGCTGGTCCGGGTCTCCTACGTGCTCGTGGTCCTGCACCTGGCCGAGGTCCTCTACCGGAACCTCCACAAGTAGGCGCTTCCACACCCATCCCCCTCCTGCTAGGATCCTCCCCATGGCTCTCCTCCACCGCGTCCGCTACCGGAAGACCCGCTCGCGGGCTCCTCGGCAGGCCTCGCGTGGGGAGATCCTCATCCGGGACCTGCCGCTGGGCGTCTGGAAGCTTCCCCCTCGCAACTGGCTTCTGTCTCTTCGTCGTCACGACGGGATGCGGGACATGCGCAAGGTTCGAGGTACGATAGAGGAGGCGCGCGCCGCTCGCGACGTCATCTTGCGTGCAGGCAACCACTCCATGGCCTGGCTCATGGAAGACGACGGACGAAGGTAGGGATCAGACGATGAGCAAGCTCGACTTCAGAGGCATCGGCGCGGGGCTTGGCAAGAAGCTTGGCGGTGACGCACACGACATCACGAGCTACATCCTGACCTGCGGCTGCGGGCTGGAGCTGGGGCCGCTGGGCGGTCACCGCACCGACGAAGAGGGTCGCCGCTGCGTAGGCTGTCCCCAGTGCCAGATGGCTACCGTCCTCGACAAGAACGGTCAGGTCATCAAGTTCGTGCCCATCTCTGCCATCCTGGAACTCCAGCAGAAGGCCGCAGGCCGCTGATGCAAGCCATGGCTTGGAACCCATCAGGCGTGAGCAAGCTCAAGACCGTCCTCACGTCCTACATGTTCGTCGGGTCCCTCGCAGGCGCCTGCTACAACGACAAGAGCCCGCTCCTGCCGCCCTGCGACGGTAGCAAGGCGGTGTGGCCCGAACCGTGTGCCGACCGCAAGGTAGATGCCGGTGCGGACGCCAGAGACTCTGCAACCGAGGGAGGATTCCGATGAAGACCACGTCCGTGCTGTTGGGGTTGGGGGTCGTTGGGCTCGGGGTCCTGGGCGTCGTCACGCTCACGAAGAAGAAGGAGGCCCCCGCGCCTCCGCCACCTCCTCAGCCTCCCGGGATCGTTCCGCCCGGGATCCTTCCCACGCCCCCTCCGCCTCCCGCGCCTGCGGGCCCCAGCGGGCTCGTCTTCGCGACCGACGCCACGGGTATCCATCTCCGTCAAGATCAATACTACCGGGGTCGCCTGAACATGGGGTCGGGCGGCCTCGCGGGGCTCTTGCCCTTCGCTCCTGCGGCGACCGAGGAGGACATCGGAAGGGGACTCGCCGGTATCGGTCTTCGAGACGTCCGCGTCTACATGAACGTCTCGAACCTGCCCAGCGACTGGCCCCGGGAGACCGCCCAGAACACGGAGGCGGGAACGCGGTGGTTCCAGGGTCAGTGGGGAGGCGCTACGACCACGCTGCCGAAGCCTGCCCAGGTCGAGGCAGTCTGGGTCACCGCATCCCCGGGTCTCGTCGCCGCACGCGCGGCCCAGGCCGCGACGGTCAGCGGCCTCGGCGCGATCATGAGCGGGTGAGTGGGGTGAGCCCCAAGACGTGCAATGCCTACAGGCCAAGAGCCCCGGTGCTCTTCTACCCGCCCGAGGGCTTCACGGTGGTGCTCTTGACCGAGACCTTCGAGTCCTCGGAAAAGGCCCATCGGTGCCTGCACTGCGAGAGGGGCTTCCAAGCGAAGGATCCGGAGGGTAAGAACACCTTCACGATGTGCTGCACCCTTCGTTGCTACAGGAAGCTGAGAGGCCTCCACGACCCTTCGACCGGGCGAGAAGGTGCCAACCTCAAGCGGGGACGCAAGAGGCCATGCCTCCCCCTTACGCGTGAGCAATCGCCTCAAGGTGTACCTCCTCAAGACCCCCTGGCAGGGTAAGCTTCACCTGGGTCATGGGAGCCACCGGAACAGCCATCCTGGACTTCGGCGCCACCACGGTAGCCGACTGTTCTCTCGCGGTTGCCCAGCCTGCGATCCTCGCCGGCTCCCTCGTCGAGGCATGGATCTGGCCTCTGGTCACGGCAGACCATACGGCTGACGAGCACCTCGTAGAGCCCCTGCACGTCTACGCCGGTAACGTCGTCGCGGGCGTGGGCTTTACGATATACTTACTGGCAAGAGAGCTGAACGGTTCCTTCGGTAAGTGGTCGGTGGCTTGGGTCTGGGTATAGGAGGCTGTCATGGCGAAGACGACGACAGAGAAGGGGCTCATCGATCCCACCGTCCCGAGCGAGGGGACGTGCGGCATCTACGCCACCGACGACGGGATGGTCCAGCTCGTGAGCAAACACGACGGCATAACCCGCACCATCGACTTCACGCCCGAGGAGTGGGCTCACGTCGCCGTGGGCGGTATCCAGCTCGGGGTCATCGCCAGGAGCGCCGTAGAAGCCAAGCGAAATGCCTTCGTCGCACCCAGCCGTCTCTCGCCCGAGCTTCACGCGATCCTCGCCAAGTCCAACGCCAACGGGAAGAGCTGAGTCGTGGGAATCCAGATCGCAGGCTTCACCGTAGGCAACATCGCCGAGGTCGAAGCCTCCACCGTCAACGCGGGCGTCACGGTCCCTGCACCCAGGGCCCTCCGCGCGATCTTGTACGACGCGAACGGTCAGAGGGTCCCCGTAGGATTCGACAGCAACGCCAACGCGGACAGAGAGACCTTCGGCGCTGCCATCGTTGCCCACCGATCCACGTCACTCTCTGTCGACTGGACGCTCTCGTTCGCCTTGAACCCGGTCTCTACCGTGGCCTCAGGCGGAGGAACCGGAAACCAGTCGAACGGTCAAGCCCAGCTCAACACGGGCGTTGCGGTCACCGCCGCTTTCCTTGCGCAGACCAAGCAGCGCATCAACTACCAGAATGCTCGCGAGATCTACGCCATCTTCACGGCGGCCTTCACCACTCCCACGAGCGGCGCCTCCTTCCAGAGGGCAGGCATCTACGACACGAACAACGGCTTCTACGTCGGGTACGCGGGCGTAGCCTTCAGCCTTACCATCCGCACCGCCGCGATCAACGTGGACGTCCCCCAGGCGTCCTTCAACGTCGACACTCTTTTGGGAGCGGCGGGAAGCACGTTCACCAACAGCGGAACGCCTGCCGCGCTCAACCCTACGAGGTTGAACGTCTACCGCATCCGCTTCGGGTGGCTCGGCGGAGCCACCATCACGTTCCAGATCATGTCTCCGGACGGGAACTGGGTCACATTCCACCGCATCCAGGCGCCCAACAGCGCCGTCACGCCAAGCATCCAGAACCCGAACCTGCCGATGACCATGGAGGTCAGCAAGACGGCGGCGGACGCGACCAGCCTCGTCATCAGCACCAGCTCCTGGGAAGCAGGCGTGGCAGGAAGCAACTCCGCCTCCAACGGAGCCAACATCCTTCAGGGCGGGATCTCCGGAACGCCCATCCTGGGCCTCGACGGCGGACAGATCATGCGTATCGCCCGCATAGGCGAGTACGGGACCCAGCGCACGACGAGCGAGATCCAGCTCTGGCAAGACGCGTTCGAGACCGCCACCATCAACGTGTTCTGGACGCAGTCGCTCACGACGATGACGGCCGTACAGGCGACGGGCGTTCTTACCCTCAACAACGCCTCCATCACCACGCTGAACACCGCTGCCATCCTCACGAGCCAGCGACTCTTTCCCAAGTACCCTCGTCAGCCCTTGTTCGGACGGTGGCGAGGTCTCGTCTCCGCCAACGTGGCCGCCAACCGCACGCTCGTCGAGATGGGCTTCGGCATCGCTACGGGCGTCACGGCCGCCGTGACCAACGGAGCCTTCTTCCGCTGGACGGCGGCAGGCAACCTGGTCGCGGTCCTCTCCTACGGTGCGACGGAGACCGTAAGCGCTACGCTCATAGCGCAGGGAGACTCTCGATTCAGCGTGACGAGCTACTTCTACTACGACGTCATCATCGACGATGACTTCGTCCGCTTCATCATGGCGGACGCGTCAGGCGTTCCCATCGTCGACTTCCAGATGATGATCGCGCTGACCTCGCCCTACGCTTCCAGCACGAGCCACTACGCGAGCTTCGCCCGAGTCTACGTGGACGCCGTAGGCGGTGGTACCGCCGTTCAGCTCAAGCTGGCTGCCCACGTCGTGCAGATCCTCGACGCCTCCATGAACATGGCATGGCATGAGCAGGCCTCGCTCAGCATGCGGGAGGCGAACATCGCCCCCACCACCTACGTGCTGTCTGCGCAGCTCGCCGCAGGCGCCGCCCCTGCTGCCTTCACTCCCTCCAACACGGTCGCGGGCAACGCCTTCCTGGGGGGCGAGGCCCTCTGCAACGCGACGGCCACGAGCGAGAACCTGCTCTCGGTCTTCGCGTACCTCGTGCTCACTCCCTACACGTTCCTGCTCGACAACATCTTCATCGCCACCCCCCTCAACACCGTCGTCGCGGTCGCTACGACCGCGATCGTCCACGAGTGGTTCCTCATCACCAACTGCGCGACAGGCAACATCAGCACGGGTGGCGGACAGCGCAGATCCCTCGGCATCTTCACGGCCGCCATCGCGCTCGCAGCCAACGCTCTCTTCACGGGAAACCCGATCGCGCTGAGCTTCCCGACGCCCCTCGTCTGCCTGCCCGGTACCACGCTCCACATCGGCTACAAGGTCATCCTCGGGACCGCTACCGCTACCGAGGTCTTCAGACAGAACGTCGTCATCGGCGGCCGACACAACTAAGGGAGAAGAGAGATGATCGTAACGGTCAGTGCGTGGGGTGTTAGGTGTGACCTCTGCTTGAAGGTCAACTCGCTCTCCGAGCCCACGGAGGATGAGGCTGAGAAGAGGTTCGTCGAGGCGGGAGGTCTACTTTTACCTCAGCCAGCCGGACACCCCAAGCACCTGTGCCAGAGCTGCGCGGGATCTATCCAGCAGGTCGAGCAGACTGAAAGATAGTCGTCCTTACGCGCAAGCCCTGATGCTAAGATAGACCTGCCGCCATGACCGAATCCGCCCACATCCCCCTGATCGAAGCTGGCTACGAACAGCGCATCATCGACTTCGCCAAGAGGTGTCTCGATGACATCTCCGCGTGCGCCGAGGCCGACTACTCGGTCAAGTGGGTGAAGGACGCGAACCTTGGAGGCGCAGTCGTCCCCATGTTGGTCATCGCCTTCCATCTTCCAGGTATCTCCCACCAGCCGGCCGTGGGTATCGGGCTCGTGACCGTTCGCAAGGGGACCCTCCTCGACGTCCTGCCTGGCAAGACGCTCCAGGAGGGAGACAAGCTTCGCTCGCATATCCTGCGCAGCGTAAACGACTATCTCAACAAGCACGGTATCCAGCTCTCGCTGGAACCCACGGGGTAACCACTCGATGCCTACCTACGAAGTTGCAACCACCACGGCCGCCGTCGGAGCTGCCGCAGGATTCGTGACCATGGGGACCACGGCCGCGCGCCGTGGGGCTCTGCGAGAGATCGGCGTCTTCGCCGGCACATCGGTAGCCTGCTTCGTGGGCGAAGGTATCCCCGCCAACACGCCGGTCCCCACGACCACCATCGTGCCTCAGCCGAAGGATGCTGCGGACGCGGCTTCGACGGTTACCCTCGGTACGGCGTGGGCCGTCACCCCGCCGACCGCTCCCTCCGTCTTCCGTCGCGAGACCGTCCTCGGAGCCGCTACAGGCTCAGGCACCATCTGGAAGTTCGCGCTCGACGAGCGTACCTGGCTCGCCAAGTCGACGTTCGAGGTCCTGTGGAACTTCGGAGCGCTCACCTCGGCGCCCCTGACCCTCTACTACGAGTACGACGAGTAGGACCGCTTCCTCTCTCGCTATCGTCCACAAGCCGTCAAAAGGAGTGCGCGTCCATGGAATGGGGTTTTCACTACGCCGGTCCTCGCGAGAAGACCATCAACCCGAAGTGTCTCACGTGCCTGGCGGGCCTCCAGAAGGAATGCCCGACCCACGCCACGAGCTTCACCGATTCATGCGCCCACTGCAAGGTCGCCAAGGGTGGTCCCTGCCAGGCTCACTGGGGTCTGGAGGCAGCCCTCAGCGCCTACTCTCCCGAGGACGGAGAGTCCAAGGCCGACTACGAGTTCGCCAAGGTCCTGGTCCTGGGTGAAGCCCCGAGCACTCGCCCAAACATCGTCGTGACGATGCGTGGAGACGGTTCAGTGGCCAAGGATCACCATCGTGAGCTGAGCATCCGCATCGACGCTAGGCTCTGAGTTCCTGAACCTCTACGGACTTACCCGTAAGCCTCGCTAAGGAGGGATAACCAGCATGTCTCTCCTTCTTGCGTTTACCACCGTAGTCGTAAGCTCCCCCACCTTCCCCATCCGGGGATTCCTACCCTTCCAGGAGGAGCTGCCTCCGACTGGAAGGGTCGTGCTCGTTCCGTTCGACGTCCCTCCCCTGGTCGTTCGTCCCGTCCTGCTCCCGCCTTCTGCCGAGCTACCCTCGGTCTCGACCTCGATCGTCGTCATCGTCGCCCCGCCCGACGCTCCCGTCCGAGCCGTCGCCAGCAAGCCCTTTGATGCGGAGCTACCGCCCTCCACGCTCGTCCGGGTCTCGCCTCCCGACGCGCCCGTCCGTCTCACCTTCGCTCAGCTCGCAGGACCCTTCGCCACTGATCTTCCTCCCCAGACGCTCGTGCGGGTGTCGCCTCTCGATGCTCCGCTATCCTCGACGTTCGCAAGAGCCCCATGGCTCTTCATCGCCGACCTGCCTCCGCAAGACACCGCTCGCGTAGGGACTGCGGAGGCCCAAGACGTCGTTACGCGAACGTCCCCAACGACATCTACCCTCGCGGAGCTTCCGCCCTCCACGCTCGTCCGGGTCTCGCCTCCGGATCTTCCCGTCAACGTCACGTTCGCGAGGGGACTCCTCCACTTCCTCGCGGAGCTGCCGCCCTCCACGCTCGTCCGGGTCTCGCCGCCCGACGCGCCGGTCCCCTCGGTCTTCGCGCGCCTTCCGGGACCCTTCCTCGCGGAGCTTCCGCCCTCCACGCTCGTCCGGGTCTCGCCGCCCGACGCGCCGGTCCCCTCGGTCACGGCCCGCACGATCCCGACCGAGGCGGAGCTGCCGCCCTCCACATTCGTCAGGGTCTCGCCGCCCGACGCGCCCTCCTTCGTCACCTACGCGAAGGGGCTCCTCCACTTCCTCGCGGAGCTGCCGCCCTCCACGCTCGTCAGGGTCTCGCCGCCCGACGTCAGGCCCACCCTCGTCGTCCTGGCAGGTCTCCTTCCGCCCGAGGCGATCCTTCCACCTCTCGTCTCTACCCGCGTCGCTCCTCCCGACGTCCCCTCCTTCATCGTCACGGCGAAGGGGCTTCTGGACTTCGAGGCGGGGCTACCTCCTCGAACGTTCACCGTCGTTGGGACCTCAGAGGAGACCCTCCCCGTCGTGGTACGGGCTGTCATCCTCCCGTCCGAGGCCCTGCTCCCGCCGACCTCGCGCACGGTCCTGGGCTCGACGGAGAGCGCCGCCATAAAGGCGATCCGGGCGCTGCTCCTCCCTCCCTCGGCCGAGCTGCCGCCTCCCACGTTCATCCGCGTGGAGACGCCGACCACGCCTCCGCCCGTCCCGCCGATCCCTCCGACGACCAGCACCGGGGTCGTCGGAGGACCCAGCGGTCCCGTCGTCGAGATCGTCTTCCCCGAGGAGGTCGACTGCGAGATCCTTGAGGACGGGCGGCTCAAGTGCCAGGTCCCCACCTTCCAGGAGTTCACCTTCCGACCGAAGCCGCCTCCTCGCTTCACCTTCTCTGGACCTACAGCCAGGCCCCTGGTCCGCGTCGCCGGAAGCGCGCCCACGCCCGCCATCAACTACGTCCTGCTAGGAGCCGCCTTGGTCGCAGGCGTCGGCATTGGTCTCTACGTCGCGAAGAGGTTCAAGTCTCAAGACGCGCTCGTCCCAGTAAGGCGTCACAGCAAGAAGAGACGTCTCAAGTGAAGCTAGACCTTCTCTCGCTGGCCGAGCTACCCCCTGAGGAGGCTGCCTCCTGCATCGCCTCCTTCGTGGAGGCTCTCGCTTCCGTCGATGCTCTCTACCTCATGCGTCACCCGAAGACCCCCACCCTCTACAAGGCAGGCATCTCCTATGCGGCGGACGAGCCTTGGAGAGACGTCCCAGCCCTCCTTGAGAGCCGAAGGGGAGACTGCAAGAGCCTCGTCGCATGGCGAATCGCCGAGCTGCGTGGTCTGGGCTACACGGCCCTGGTGCATGTAGTCTACACGGCTAGACTGAACGAGGACCTGTTTCACGTGCAGGTTCGTCGCAAGGATAGGCTGGAGGATCCCTCCCGCTTCCTGGGGATGCGGTAAACCCCTCGCCTCCTTACGCGCAAGGGTTGACACCCAGACAGCTCATGCGTATCTTGTACGGATGATGCGCACGTGCCGGTTCTGCGACGAGAAGTTCGACCCTGCCTCTAAGCCCAGAGGAGAGTGTCGCGTCTTGCGCGACGGTAAGAGCGCACCCTGCGAGCCCCGGCTGAGGGGCTTCGCCTCCATGAGCCCGGAGAAGGTCTCGGAGATTGCCAAGAAGGGCGGAATGTCGGCTCATGCCGCAGGGACCGCCCACAGGTTCACCCCTGAGGAAGCCAGCGTCGCGGGTAAGCGAGGGGGCGACGCGCCCCACGTCCGACGTGGCCCCATGAAGAAGGTCGAAGGGCTCTGATGGCGTGTGAACCTGACAGCGACTGGGGTTGCGACGCCAGGAAGAAGCTGGGCATCGCGAGAGGAGCACTCTACTCGGCACGTGAGGCGCTCGAAGAGAACTGCCCCGAGAACGACGAGGCTCTACAGGCTATCGACGAGGCCCTGGAAAAGACGAAACAACCTCACGTCTGCGGGGCCGTCTGATGGCGACCCTCCTCCACCGCGCGCGTACCGGCGACGGCTCCCTCTGGCAGGGAGGGATGGACGACGTGATGAGCTACGGAGACCAGTTCGACATCATCGTGCTCTGCGCCGAAGAGTTCCAGCCCAAGCGGAGCCTCATCCTGAGGCCCGAGGACAAGACCACCCTCCTCTACGCCCCCAACGACGACAGCGGGACCCCTCTCACCAAGGCGCAGGCCAACATTGCCTGCCGCGCCGCCAAGCAGGTCGCCAACGAGTACCGGGCCGGTAAGAAGATCCTCGTCTCCTGCATGCAGGGGCGTAACCGCTCCGGGCTCGTGAGCGCGCTGACGATCCATCTCCTCTACGGGATGAGCGGCAAGGCCAGCAAGGAGTTCGTACAGGCGAGAGTCCCCTACTCCCTCGTCAACGACTCCTTCAACCGCTTCCTCGGGGTCATCAAGCCCCTCCGATCCGCCAGCTCCGTCAGGATGAGCGGCTACCGCAACGGGCGCGACGGCAGGGACGACTAACCGTGCCGAGCGATCCTCGGGCCAAGGTGCTTGCGCTCATCGAGCTTGCCGTAGGCAAGGGCACGCCTCCACATGAGGCGGCAGCGGCAGCCATGGCGGCCTGCCGCAAGATCAAGGCCGAGGGTCTCCTGCTCGTGCGGCTCGTCGAAGAGGAGGCGGGTCGTGGGTCAGGTCGTGAGTCAGGTCGTGAGGAGTGGATCTTTGTCGACATCCCGTTCCTCGTGATGACGCAGACGTCCACCCTCTACCGCGTCGCGCGCCTGGAGCCTCCTCGGGGCTCCTCCAGCTCCATCTTCCTCATCCCCAAGGAGTTCATCCGGGATCTGGTGATGATGACGCAGGAAGAGACACGAGCCATCGGGTGGAAGACCAGTAGCGTCATCAAGAGCATGCACCTCAACAACGGCTACTTCGACAAGGCCAGACAGAACGGGTGGGACCGATGGAGATGAAGATTCGTAGAAGGATTCCTCGCGTAGGCATGAAGCTGTACGTGAAGGACAAAGGCTATGGTCTCATCACCAAGGTCAAGGAGATCGGTGGTGTAGGACCAGCATCACGTCGTATACGACTCTTCAGCATCGACGTCAGGTTCAGGGACTACGCGCCCTCGTACATGACCGTTACGCCGGAAGAGTTTGCGTTGTCAGACTTCATGCCGGCCCCGAAAAGATAGGCCTATGGAGATCCAGTACACCAAAGGGTTCGAGTTCGCCTCCGAGCTGAAGGGTGACAGCGTCCTCGTCTCCAGAGGAAAGTGGTACGTCTTCGCTGACGCTTACGCCTACAACTCCCAGCACAAGAAGAACGCAAGACCCTACCGGCGCAAGGGTTCGGGTCGCTTCACCGGGAAGATGCTGAAGGAGCACGCCCAGAAGGTCGTGGACCACGCGACGAAGCAGGACGCTTGCCGGTTCTTCGAGATCTACGAGGTCTTCAAGCTCGAAAGCGGTGACTGGCTCGTGAAGA
>Ga0315273_10009497_pt1 | contig 12340 bp, 12 predicted proteins | sample YL17G02_0_MG_FD_205753 | JGI IMG/M metagenome (GOLD analysis project Ga0315273, IMG submission 205753) | Sediment microbial communities from Yellowstone Lake, YNP, Wyoming, USA - YL17G02_0 | ecosystem: Environmental > Aquatic > Freshwater > Lake > Sediment | place: USA: Wyoming | collected... | reverse complement strand
AACTCGTGACAGCCGGCACTGCCTTCGCCTCGGTGCTGCAGGACTTCGTCGCGGGTGGCGGCACGGTCATTGTCTGCGGGGAGCAGGGATCGATCGGCCCTACCGGCTGGTTCGGGTTCATGACGGCTACGGGCCTCATGACCGCGGACTGGGCCGCCACCTACTTTGTCGGCGGGTCGCTCTCGGTTGTGGCCCCTGAGCATGCCCTAGCCGCGTGGGTCAACCCGACGCCCACGGCCCAGAACGCGACATCGGTCTTCACACTCGGGCCGGAGGCGACTTCGATCATCGAAGATAGCCTTGGCAACGCGGTGCTGGCTGTTCGTGACATAGGCTATGGCGCGGCGATCATGGTGGGGTACGACTACTGGTCGTGGGACGACAGCGCGGCGCGGGTGATCGCCAACGCAGTGCAGTACCCGCGGTCCGCGAAGAAGATCCTCCTCCTGGACAATGGCGACTACTCAGCGGGGCCCGGCAATCACCCCGCGATGGAGGGACTCAGCCGGCTCGGTTTCCCATACACGCGGGCCAATATGAGCGACTTCAATTCACTCCTCACGAGCGGGGAGTGGGACGCGGTGATCGTGGATGCGCCGAACCTGAGGCCGGCATATCCTGACAGTTGGGGGCCCTTGGGCAGCTACGTGGAGGGCGGCGGTCACGCTGCATTCAACAACTGGAACGACCCCTCGAACCCGACCCTGCCAGGCGTCTATTCGGCGTTTGGGGTGGAGGCTGGGGCAGACTCGATTTCCCCGCTTCCGGTCTACCGGTGGGACCCGGGCCACGTGCTGTTCACGTCTCCCCAGGATGTGCCGGATCTGCTCTTGTGGACGGAGGTCGGCTGGACCTGGGACGCATATGCGCTGACTGCGACGGCACCGGATGCAGTAGCGGTTGCCGGATTCACGGCCGACCCAACGGCCGGCCAGGCGGCTCTAGTGCTCGCGAATGGCGGGCGGTCGGTCATCAACAGCTTCCTGTGGGATGATCGAAACCAGGATGCCGACGCGGACGGCATTCAGGACTGCGTCGAGTTGGTGATGAACGAGATCGTCATGCTGGTGCGGATGCCCAGAGCCGATTTCAGCGCCTCCGTCGTCTCAGGCGGGACGCCGCTGGTTGTGAGCTTCACCGATCTGTCGAGCAACATCCCGACGGAATGGCTGTGGGACTTCGGCGACGGCGGCACCTCGACGGCGCAGAACCCGAACCACCAGTATGCAGCTGCGGGCGATTACACAGTGACCTTGACCGCCAGCAACGCCTGGGGCTCGGATACGGTCACCAAGACTGCCTACATCCACACCGAGACGGCTCCGGCGGCCGCCTTCTCGGCGCCGCCGGTCGCCGGCCCGCCGGGGGTGACGGTGTCGTTCACGGATCTCTCTACGAACGCGCCAACCTCCTGGGCGTGGATCTTCGGCGACGGTGGCACCGCGACCACGAAGAACCCGACCCACCAGTACATGACCCCGGGCAGCTATACGGTGTCTCTGACAGCGACCAACCTGGGCGGGTTCGATACCGAGACCAAGGCGAGCTACATCACCGTGATGACGCCGCCTACGGCCGACTTCGAGGCGACGCCTACGGAGGCGGCATCCCCGGCCGATGTGGCGTTCACTGATAGCTCAAGTCACACCCCCGCGAGTTGGTCCTGGAGCTTCGGCGACGGCGGGGCGTCGAGCGCGCAGAACCCGAGCCACGAGTACCAGAAGCCAGGGTTCTATGACGTGTCCTTAACTGCGACCAACCTGGGCGGACCGAGCACCAAGACGAAGGTGCGGTACATCGCCATCGGCTTCCCGGATGCCGGGCCCGGGTTCTGGGCATTCCGGCCGATCATCGCCTGCTATACCGCCGGCATTGTCAAGGGGTACGACGACGGCAACTACCGTCCGAGCATTCCGGTCACTCGAGACCAGATGGCGGTATACATCTCGCGCGCTCTTCTGGGCGGGGATGGGCACGTGCCAAGCGGGCCTGCCGTGGCGTCGTTCCTAGATGTCCCGACCGACCATTGGGCGTACAAGTACGTGGAGTCGGCGAAGCTGAACAATATCGTGACCGGGTACGGGGGCGGCGAGTACCGTCCGGATACGGTGGTCGACAGAGGCCAGATGGCCGTGTTCATTGCCCGTGCGGTCGTGACCCCGACCGGGGATGCGGGGCTTGTCAGCTACCTGCCGCCGGTGGCGCCGGACTTCCCGGACGTTCCGACTGCCTTCTGGTCCTACAAGTACATCGAGTACTGCTTCGAGAACAACATCGTCAAAGGGTACGAGGATGGCTACCATCCGGATCACGCGGTGACTCGCGACCAGATGGCGGTATACGTGCAGCGGGCGTTCAAGCTGCCGATCGACTGAGCACGCACGGTGAGCAGGTAGACCACCTGCCACAGGGATGAGAGAAGGCGGGGTCCGACGACGGACCCCGCCTTCGTGATTGCTGGGCGCGGGGACTAGGCATCATTGCGACCATAGCTGAGACTACACACGGCGAGACAGGCCCCCAGACGGGGTTTCTGCCGCCGAACGTGATGTTTGTGTTCAACCTCGAACGCAAACATCTTCAGGCGTCTTTTCGCTCATCGAGATGCCGCTCGAGCAGTTGCTCGAGCCGGTTCGCACTCAGGCTCTTGCCGCTTGCCACCACCTCGCCATTCACGATCACCGTGGGCGTCATCATCACGCCGCTGCGGTCCGCCTCAGCGGACAGCGCGTCGTACTTGTGAACGACGACGCGGCCCGGGTGCCGCTCGGCGATGCGGCGCGCGATCCGCTCGGCCTGAATGCACTTCAGGCAGGGAAAGACGACGCCGAACTCTTTGATGCCGTAGAAAATCTTGATCTCTACCGCGTGCGCTTTCTCCGGCGCGTCGCCGGCCTGACTGTCCTGGGGCGCGGCAGATAGCACCGGGGGCGCGGCGGGGCGCCTCATTGCCATGTTCGGGATGTTGAGGTGGGGGGCACAATTCGCCGCCACTTCCTCGGGGCAGTGCTTGATCTCCCCGCAGGGGATGAGGTCAAGCAAGCGCCGGATGCCTGTGGTGGTGAGGCTGTGACCGTGGATGAGCTCGGAGATGCAGCGCACCCAGATCAGGTCCTGCTCGCTGTAGAGGCGCTGCTCGCCCTTGCGTGCCGGTCGAATCAACCCTTCCTGCTCGTAGATCCGCAGCGTGCGGGCGCTGAGGCCGACCTGCTGCGCCGCTGCGCTGATCTGATACACCGCCTGACCGCGGTCTCGTTGCATGGCCCTTGCTCACTCCCGGAGCTGACTCATGCTCGCGCCTGGAAGGAATTATTGTCAAGCAACTTCACACAAATTTCATCTGCAAGACACGCCGCGATGGCCGGGAATCGGCTATCCTGGCTATGAGAACAACGGCCCGTGCGCGATCTGACCGGGCGTTCTGGAGGAGGCTGATGCAGGAACAGGACTTCAAGGTGGCGGTGTTGCCGTGCAACGGCATCGGTCGCCTGGTTTCCACTGTGGTGCGGTTGGCCGGATATCGGATCAAGGAGATGAGACCGGACCAGGTCGTGCTGTTGAGCAGCGGCCGCCTGGCAGTGAACGATGCGGAGGACCGGGCGATCTTCGACAAGTACCCGGTGCTGGTGATAGACGGTTGCAGGCCGCATTGCGCGAGCTTCATGTGCGACGAGCTTGGCAAGACTCCGGCGGCTCGGCTCTACGTGGCCGACGTCGCTGCCGAGGGCAAGATATCCATCGCCGGGGAGAAGCGGCGGGGACTGACCGAGAAGGGACGGAGACTGGTGGACGCGCTCGCGAGCAAGGCGGTGGAGGAGATTGACCGGATCATCGCTGACGAGATGTTGAGCACGCTCTGATGCTGTTCGCTCGGTTCTGATACAGCTTTTGAGGAGAGAGATAATGGCTGATAAGGTTTGCCTGCAACCATGTCTGGGTCTGCGCAAGGAGGCCGTGCTCGGCCGACAGGCGCTCTACGTCGTCCACGAGGATCTGCGGCCGGACACGACAGTTCTGGGCTGCGGCCCTGCGCTGAATGCGAACGTTCAGGAGGACGTGGACTTCATCAACATGTACCCGGTGCTGGCAGTGGAGTCGTGCGAGCTGGACTGTGCCTCGAAGCTGGTGATGAAGAAGGGCAAGAAGGCCGCCGTCACGGTGCGAATATCGGATCTGGTCACATCCCTGGCAATAGACCTGGCTGCTCTGCCGGACCATGAGATAGACACCGAGGACGCGGCGGTGCAGGCGGTGGCAAAGCGGATCGCAGAGCAGGTGGACGCGCTCCTGGCGTGACCGGAGCGGTCCGGAGTTGAGCGATGAGGAACTCATTGGTGGGTCAGTGTCTGGCGGAGTTCTTCGGCACCCTGATCCTGGTGTTCTTCGGGGTGGGCATCGTCAACGCGGCTGTGCTTGCCGGGGTGGTGCAGGGCCTGTGGCAGGTAGCGGCGGTGTGGGGAGGCGCGGTGGCACTCGCCGTATACGCGACCGGGGCGGTGAGCGGCGCCCACATCAACCCCGCGATCACGGTGGCGATGGCGGTGTGGCGCGGCTTCCCTAAGGTCAAGGTTCTGCCGTACATCGCGGCCCAGGTTATGGGCGCGTTCTGCGGATCGCTCATCCTCTACGGGCTGTTTCACGGGCTGCTGCAGCACTTCGAGCTGACACACCGCCTGATGCGAGGGGCACCGGGGAGCGAGCAGTGCGCGATGGTCTTTGGCGAGTACTTCCCCAACCCCGCGATGTTCGGTACGAGTGCGGAGGCTTTCCGGCAAGTGCCTCTGTTGACCGCCATGCTGGCGGAGGGTATCGGCACTGCATTCCTGGCCAGCTTTGTGTTTGCCCTTACCGAACCCCGGAACACGGCCGCGCCGAAGCTCGCGGTTCCGGTGTTCATCGGCGTGACGCTGGCGCTGATCATCTCGATCATTGCGCCGCTGACCCAGGCCGGCCTGAACCCGGCGAGGGATTTCGGGCCGCGGCTGGTGGCGTATCTGATCGGATACGGGGCGGTCGCGATCCCAGGCCCGCGCGGCGGATTCTTCACTGTCTACATTCTCTCTCCGATTCTCGGCGGTGTGTTCGGCGCAGGCGTATACCAGGCGCTGGTTCGCCGCTTCCTGTCAGCGCCGCAGGCTGAGCCTTCGCAGGTTCGGCTGACAGTGGCGACCGTCGAGCGTCCAGCCACGGCGCTTCAGGAGCGAGAGGCCGACCAGATCGCTGTTGAGGAAAAGGTGCTTATGAGCGAGTCCAACTCCGACGTGATACTCGTCCCGTGCGCGTCGTCGGGCAGCCTTGGGTGCGACGTGGTGCGCCGCGCGGTCGAGATCGTCGCCTCCTCCACGCCGGAAGCAGCTATCCGTTCGGCCGGCGAGTGTCCCCGAGGCACAAAGAGCTTCGTGGTGGCGGTCGACGGATCGAGCTCGTGCAGTGCCTCGGCCGCGCTTCAGGAATGCGGCGCGCGTGCGGGGACAGTGATTTCAGCGCCTGCGGTGCTGGCGCGGGCTGGACTCGTCAGACCGGGCGTGGATCTCCGGGCGAGGACCGAGGAGCTTGCGACCGCGCTTGCGGCGTCAGTGAAGGAGTCGATCCGCGACGTCCTGTCACACATGCGCGAGCGGCGTCGGTACCAGGAGGAAATGGCCCCGGTGATGTCGCGGTTCGGGGGCATCTGGAGCAGAGTGGATGCGCTCACATCGCCCAATGGTGCAGTGTCGGATGAAGAGCGTTCGCGCATCGAGCTGCTGGCGCGGCGCTCCCGCAACCTATTCGTCAAGTTCGACGAGATTGTGCCACCCGTCGAGTGGGCGGAGCCGCACGACCTGTTCCAGGACGCTCTCCTGTGCATCGCCTACGCGTGCGAGGGATGGATCGCCGGCGACGTGCAGCGTTGGGAGCAGAACATGGAGAAGGCGCGGGTGCAGTTGCAGCCGCTGCTGAGGCGGGTGACGTAGGGCTCGGGGGCGCACAGGGGCTCCCCACGGGGTACCACATGGGGCAGGAGCTCGGCTCCTGCCCTTGGAATTCGTGTTCGGGAGCGTCAAATGAGAGTGATCAACTGCCACGCGCATTTCCACGGGCACGATGAGGTGGAGGAGAAGCGCGCCCTCTGGGACTCACTCGGCTACGAGAAGGTCTGCATGAGCTTCAACAATGAGGAGGTGCTGAAGCTGGCGCAGCGCTACCCCGGCTACATCGTGCCGTTCTACTATCTCGACCTTGACGAAGAGCAGCCCGAGGCGGTGGATCGCGCCAAGGAGAAGGGGTTCCACGGCCTGAAGCTGATCGGCCCGAAGCTGCCGTATTCGCACGAGAGGTACTTCCCATTCTACGAGCGCGCACAGTCCCTGGGCATGCCGGCGCTGATCCACACAGGCTTCCTCAGCATGGAGATCGGCAACGGGGTGCGTCAGGAGAATCTGAACCCGGTCTACCTGATCACGATCGCCAGCTACTTCCCGCGATTCCGCATGGTGGGCGCACACCTGGGCAACCAGTGGGCGGTGGAGGCGGTGGAGGCGATGCAGGCGTGTGACAACGTCTGGTACGACATGAGCGGAGGCACGATTCGGCACTACCCGGCTTCGTGGTTCCGCTGGCTTCTCGGGCGAGTGGATCGGAACCAGACGAGCCAGGAGCCGACGGTGGACTTTCGCCTCGTGGGCAAGCTCGTGTTTGGGTCGGACAACCCCGACGATACGATGGAGTTCTACCGGAATTTCATGTCCGCGCTTCAAACCCCGAGCGAGGTGCAGGAGAAGGTATACTACTCGAACGCTGCGACCTGGCTTGGGCTGTAACGGGAGGAGGTGGCGCCGTGCAGGAGCAAGTCTCACTGGCTCGCGCCTGGGAGCGGAAGTATCCCGAGCAGGTCGTGATGGTGACGACGACGAGCGCGGACGGGCGGCCCAACATCATCACCCTGGGCTGGGCTATGCCGACCTCCGGACAGCCGCCGATGTGCGCCATCTCGATTGGCGTTCCGAGGTACAGTCATGAGCTGCTCGAGGCGGTGCCGGAGTTCGTGCTCTCCTTCCCAGGTGAGGATATGGAGGAGGCGATGCTCCTCTGTGGGACGCGCTCCGGCAGGGAGGTGGACAAGTTCAGGGAGACCGGGCTGACGGCTCTGCCGGCAGCACTCGTGCGCCCCCCGCTCATAGGGGAAGCGGTGACGAATATGGAATGCAGGGTCGTCGGCACGCTGCGGACCGGCGACCATACCATCTTCGCTGGTGAGATCCTCGCTGTGCATCACAGGACGAAGCCCGCGCGCCGCCTGTACAACCTGGGCGGCGGCACGTTCGTTGGGTTGTAGATCGAGCGAAAGGGGAGGCGAGGATGAAGCTAGTGCACGCTTCGGAGGTCGAGGCCGGGGAAGTCACGGAGCAGGGCGCCTCCAATGCGACGGTACGCTGGCTCCTGTCGCGGCCGGAGGGCGCGCCGAACTTCGCCATGCGCCTATTCGAGTTGGGCCCGGGCGGGCAGACGCCGCTGCACGAACACGCCTGGGAGCATGAGGTCTACATCCTGGAGGGCCAGGCGGAGGTCGTGACCAAGGGCGGGCCCACCGTGGCAGCGGCCGGTGACGCGGTGCTGGTGCTCCCGAATGAGACTCACCAGTTTCGGAACGCCAGCAGCGGCGTTGCGAAGTTCCTGTGCATGATCCCTCTGCCGGACTGATTCCGTGGAGGGCAGGGCGATGGAGCTGTTCTTGTGCCGGCACGGTCAGGCCGAGCCGGCCGGCGCGACTGCGACCGACGAGGAGCGTCAGCTCACAGAGACGGGTCGTGACGAGACGCGCCTGGTGGCCGGGGCGCTTCAGCGCGCGGGGCTCTCGTTCGATCAGCTCTTCTCCGGCCCGTTGACCCGGGCGCGCCAGACGGCTGAGATTCTCGGGGAGATCCTCGGCGTCTCGGCAGAGGTGACGGAGCGCCTTCGCCCCGGGCGCCGCCTGGGTGATGTCCAGCAATTGCTTGCCGATAGGCACGGGGGGCGCTTCCTTCTGGTCGGCCACGAGCCGGATTTCGGCCGGATCGCAAGCCAGCTCATTGGGGGCGGCCGCATCCGCATGGCCACTAGCGGCATCGCCTGCGTGCAGGCCGAGCGGGTCGAGCCCGGCGTGGGCCGGCTGATATGGCTGGTGACGCCGGAGGTGCTGCCGAGCGCGTAGGCCACCGGCAGAGACGGCTCCGCTGGCTGGTCTCGGGATTGGGAATCCCGAGACACCGGACGAGCCCCTGCCCTACCCGGGCTTCCCCTTTGTGTACTTCCCAAACCAGTCCACCGTGCGGTTGAGCGTGTCGCAGGTGAACCGCGGGGCCGATCCGGCGAAGCCGTGGCCCCCTGAGGGGTAGCGGACGAAGACGGATTCGTGGCCGGTCCGCTTCACCGTGGTGTGGACGATCTCCGAGTGCGAGATCGGCACGCGCCAATCGTCCTCGGCGTGGAGGAGCAGGAGCGGCGCGGTGATCTTGTGGGCGTGGCTGGTCGGGGAGACCCGGCGGTAAGCCTCCCACTGCTCCCAGGGCGGGCCGCCCAGCTCTTGCTCGGACCAGAGCTGCATGTCGGCGCTGAAGTAGAACATCGGCTCGTCCGTGGCAGGACAGCTCGCCACGCCTGCGGCAAAGCGCTTCGTCGTGCCCAGCAGCCACGTGGTCATGAACCCGCCGTAGGAGCCGCCCATCACGCCGAGTCTCTTCGGGTCCACATAGCCCTGTCTGATGACATAGTCCACGGCGGCGAGTACGTCCCGGGAATCCTCCTGCCCCCACTTCCCGACCGCGGCGATCTGGAAGTCCTTGCCGTAGCCGGTCGAGCCGCGGGGGTTGGAGTAGACGACGACGTAGCCCTGTGACGCGAGCACCTGCGCGTCGAACTTCCACGATTCGAAGTAGGCCGAGTACGGTCCGCCATGGACCATGAGGATGAGGGGGTACTTCCGTCGGGGGCTGAAGCCCGGCGGCTTCACCACCCACGCGTGGATGCGCGCGCCGTCGAAGCTCCTGCACCAGAACGGCTCGGCGTGGACGGCATGAAACCTCCTGAGCGCCGCCTGGTTCTCCCTCGTGATGCGCTTCTCGCTCGCGCCGTCTCCGGCACACACGAAGAGATCACCGGGGTACTCGGGCGTGCTGCGGAGGTAGGCGATCGGGCCCGACTTGCTCACGCTGTAGGCATTGATGACGCGCTCGTCCGGCAAGACGCGCGTCACCTGACCCGCGGCGCTGGCGCGCCACAGTGAGTCGAAGCCCTTATCGTAGCAGAGGAAGTAGACGGCCGAACTGTCGGGCGACCAGTTCGGCGAATGCGGCAGGCGGTCCAGCCCCTCCGTCAAGCTGACCGGCTCACCGCCCCTGAATCCCACGATGTAGAGCCGCTCGTCGAGCCTGAAGATCTCCGGGGCGGGCGACCCGACGAACGCGATCAGCTTGCCATCAGGGGACCAGTTCGGGATGAACGCGCCGCCCGGAAGGGAGGTCAGCCGCCGCGGTGAGCCGCCGGCGGACCGGACGATCCATATGTCGGAGACCAGGTCCCAGTCGGGATCGCGCCCGCGATTGGAGACGAAGGCGATGTGTTTGCCATCGGGCGACCAGACCGGCGCAGAGTCGTCGCAATCGCCCGCGGTGAGCTGCCTGGGCTTGCCACCATCGGCTGAGATGACGTGGATATGCCGACGCTCGTCCTTTGGCAGAAAGTCGGTGGAGCGGTACCGGATGCGGTCAACGACCTTCACGTCTGTGGCGAACACTCTGCCCTGCTTGACTTCGATCTTCGGCTTCTTCGGGTCCTGCTTGTCGTCATCCCTCCTGGGATCGCGGGCGAGGAACGCGGTACGCCGGCCGTCGGGTGACCAAGCCGGCGCGGAGGCGCCCTGCTTCAGGTGAGTGAGCTGCTTCGCTTCGCCACCGGCCGCGCCGATCACCCAGACCTGTTGCTTCGCCTTGTCGTCATCTGACTCCGGCGAGACGAAGGCGATCCGCGTGCCATCTGGGGACCAGCGGGGTGAGTGATCACGGTGGTGGCGGTTGGTGAGCTGGACCCGCCTGCGGCCGTCAGCGGAGATAAGCCAGATGTCGGAGAGGCCGCGGTCCTTCTCGCGGTCCGGCTGCGAGATGACGCAGGCAACCCACTTGCCGTCAGGCGAGATCTGCGGATCGCCGATGTACCGCAGCTTGTAGTGGTCCTCGGGCCGGATCGGACGCTGTGCGCTCGGCATGTGACCGTCCTCGTGAGCCTGGATGTGCTGTTCAGCTCCTGCTACGACGGGAAGCGCGCGAGTCCTACGGGAAGCCGCGCGCTGCCACGGCTTTCAGGAAGGCCCTCATGTACTCCGGCAGGTAACCGTAGTAGACGCTGGTGACGATCGGGCCGTCTTGGACTGCCGGGTCGGTCACATACGTGCCGCCGGCGTTCTGCACGTCAATGGACATGTCTCGCGGGCACGCGATCTTGCGCCCTTTGACGACTCCAGCCGTGACGAGGACCCAGGGACCGTGGCAGATGGCACCAACGATCTTGTCCTGCGCGACCATATCACGGACGAGCTGGCAAACGTCCTCTCGGTCGCGCAAGGCAAGCGGACCGTAGATGCCGCCCGGGATGTGGATGGCGTCGAAATCATCCGCCTTCAGATCGCCGATCGCTGCATCAGCGGCGAAGGGCAGGCCATCCATGCCGTGGCGGCCTTCGCCGTAGACGGTCGCCCCCGCCTCCGGCCCGGCGACGGTGACACTGGCTCCGGCCTCCTTGAACCGGTAGTACGGGAACAGCAACTCATGCTCATGGTAGCCGGTCGCCACCAGGATTGCGATTCGCTTGCCTTCGAGCTTCATCAGAGTCACTCCAGTGCAGTGGATGCAGTCAGCTTCGCAGGGCAGTGGTGCTCGTCCTGCTGGTGGCCGCTGTTTGTATTCCGGGACGCGAAGCGCGAGCCTGCCCGGTTGTCACCCCGAGGAAGGCGCTCCCCTGGAGCGCGGACCGTGGGGGTCTCGGGTGTGCTATACAACTAAAGATGTCTGCGTTCGAGGTTGAACGCAGACATCACGTTCGGCGGCAGAAACCCCGTCTGGGGGCCTGTTTCTCCGTGTGTAGTTTCAACTGTAGTCGCAATGATGTTTAGTGAGATTGCCACGCGCGCCTCGGCTCCGGTGGGAGCCGAGGCCACTCGCAATGACAATGCTGGGGCCTCTCAGGGGTGCCTTCGGCCGAATCGGCGCTCCTGCGCGCCAACCCAGCGAATGTTCGCGTGATGGCACAACCTGTTCAATCCAGGACGGTGCATACGGGGCAGCTGCAGTATCATATGCTCACTTTCTGCAGGAGGAATAGGCATGAAGACGGGTTGGAGAGTTCTGGCGCTCGTGTTGGTCTTGCTGCTGGTGGTGGCTGTGGCGATGGCCTTCGCGGCGCAGAGACGGGGTGGAGGCATGGGGCGCGGCGGTGGCGGCATGGGCAGAATGGCCGCGGGCGCAGGGGCTGGTGTGGGCAGGGGGGCTGGCATGGGCATGATGATGCCGATGCACGGTATGGTGCTCACCTCAGCGGTCTCGGTCTCGGCATCCGGCGAGAACGTGTACGTTCTGGTCGGGAACCAGCTCATGAAGTATGACTCCGATCTGAGGCTGGTGAAGCAAGTGGATGTGAACGTGGACTACACGAAGATGCGGCAGATGATGGATGAGATGCGCAAGCAGATGCCGCAGCCGATGCCGGGGCAGTGAAGGCGGGAGAATTCGACAGCGTTCGTGCACGCTCGGGCCGGGCATTGCCCGGCCCGAGCCGCGTACGGGCCTCTCACAGAGCCCACCGCGCAGGCTGTGTCGAAGCCAGTGTGGGAGGAGTTCGGGCGTTCTCCCGGGCTTGGCACAACCTTCGAAGCGGCACTGCCTGTCGGGAGGGAGGTCTGATGTTCCGGTCGAAGCAGACCCCAGCACGACGATGAGGTGGAGCACGTGACCGAAGCACTCGATTTCGACGCTGTTTTCGCATTGCTTCCGAAGGTTCAGTTCCCGTTCGACAAGTCGCTGCCGGTGCGCGGATGGCTCGTGCAAGGGCGCGAGCAGCAGGTGGTGTTCTGGCATTCGAAGCAGTCATACGAGAGCCAGGAGCACAGCCATCCGTATGTGGAGTGGGGGGTTGTGATCACGGGATGGTGCGAGGTCATCACACCAGCCTGGCACCGCACCTACAATGCCGGCGACGCCTTCTGCATTGAGCCCGGCCTGCCTCACGCGTCGGTCATGTCAGAAGACTATCGGGCCGTTGACATCTTCTTCTCCCCGAACCACGTGAAGCCTGAGGACGGTGGGCAGACCAGATGAGCGACACACCGCGGACC
>Ga0315273_10009495_pt1 | contig 12340 bp, 6 predicted proteins | sample YL17G02_0_MG_FD_205753 | JGI IMG/M metagenome (GOLD analysis project Ga0315273, IMG submission 205753) | Sediment microbial communities from Yellowstone Lake, YNP, Wyoming, USA - YL17G02_0 | ecosystem: Environmental > Aquatic > Freshwater > Lake > Sediment | place: USA: Wyoming | collected... | reverse complement strand
TGCGCGACCACCAGATGCAGCGGACGCCGGACTCGGCGTCGCTCGCCGTGAGCGTCAGGGTCACCCCGTGGTTGTGCCAGGCGGCGTCGTAGCCGCTGGCGGTGACGGCGGGTGGGGTGGTGTCCACGACGCTCGTCTGCAGGTCGATCGAGTCGGACAGGGCGCGCACGTTGCCGGCGGGATCGCGATACTCGGCCTCGACGGTCTTGATGCCGTCGCCGGCCGGTAGCGTCCACGCTTTCGCCGCGGCGTAGGCCTCCCAGGCTGTCCAGCTGCCGCCGGCGTCGCGGAAGCGCATCTGCAGGGGCGGGTTGGCGTCGCTGACCGAGGAACTGAGGGTGACCGCCGCCGTGCTCGTCGTGGCGGCGCCGTTGTTGATGAGGAAGCTGCCCGCGGGCGCCGTCGTGTCGATCTTCACCTGACAGCTCTTGGCCGCCTCCACGTTCCCGGCCACGTCGGTCGAGCGGTAGCTCACGGTGTGCAGCCCATCGCCGCTGTGGTCGCCGGGGGCAGGCACGGTGACGCTGGTGCCCGTCGTCCAGCTCGACGCGTCGAGCTTGTACTCGGTCTTGGCCACGCCCGAACCCCCGGGGTTGTCGACGGCCGAGAGGGTGACGGTCACGGCGCTGTTGTGCCAGGCGGCGTCGTAGCCGCCGGCGGTGGTGACCGGCGGAGTGGTGTCGAGCGGCGTCGACCCTGGGACGGTGCCGTACACATCGACCTTGGCGGTCACCTCGATGTCGGGCTGCACCGCGCGAAGCTGGCAGTCACCGGAGCGCAGCACGAATGCCTGGTGATGCCCCGTGTACACACCGTCCTCCACGCTCACGGAGTGCGCGTAGCCTCCGGTGAGCGTGGCCGTGTAGGCGATGTCGGTGCCCGGCATGATGGCACCCTCAAAGAAAGCGAGTACCCCGTAGATGTCACCGGCTGCCGCGGTACTCCTCCCAGTGATCTCATGGCCTGACACCTCCGATCCCCAGTCGAACTGGCCGGTCGAGCCGACGTTGTGGCCATAGGTCATGATCGTGACGCGGAAAGGGTCGCCGGGATTGCCGTGGTACCCCCCGAACAAGACGAGGTCGCTCCACGCACCCCCCGCCTCCACGAACCTCGTGGCCCCGGTGTAGCTGGTCGTCGGCGCGTAGCGGATGCGCACGTCCCTGTAGCCCCCGGCGGGGACCGAGGCGTACGAGTCAAGCAGCTGGTATTCGGCCGTGTTCCAGCCGGCGAGACCGAGACTCATGCTCTCCGCTCGAGGCCCCGGATTCGTGATCCGCACCGTCTTGACCGCCGAACTGCCCAGAGCGATCGCCCCGAAGTCGATGGACTCGGTCGAAACCGTCAGCTTCACGTGTTCCGCCACCGACAGCCGGTAGTCCCCTTCGGGTGCCCCGTCCCAAGACTGGTCTCTGGGGTCGCGGATCCTCACGTACAGGGTCTCGGTGGCGTCGGCCTCATAGAGCAGCCGCTCGGGCAGGCCCGGCCCCAACGTGTCGACGGGGTACCCATAGTCCACCACCCCGCCCTCCCGGAAGGCTCCGAGCTGGATCTCTATGTCGCTTTCAGATCCCACGTTCGGTGACGCCTCGATGGCGTAGATGCGCCCCTCGACCACGGGGAACTTCACGAAGTCGACATCCCCCGACGGCACGAGGTCTCGCTGCTGGATCGTCCCGTCCAGGGCGATTGCCGAGGCGTCTTCAGGAGTGTTGTCGGGCTCATACGGGTCGCGTGGTATCGGGCTGACCTTGACCGTGTAGGGACCCGTCTCGCCGGAACGCGCCTCGATGCCAAACACGTATGGCCCGCTCACTTCCGCGACGAATGCGTAGATCTCGGAATCGCCACTCGATCCGCTGTCGATAGAGTAGGTGGAGCCCAGTGGATCTTCCATCTCGGCGTACAGATCCAGGAGAGACTCCGGCCCGACCGAGGCCTCGAACCGGTACGCAACTCCGCGGACGGCCTGCAGAACCACGTAGTCCACGTCCCAAGCGGGATCCATGGTGTGCTCTTGCACGACGCCGAGGACGAGCGGTGTGGCGTCCTCGGGCCAGTCGTCGGGCTCGTAGGCATCTGCTACAGCCTCGGCGGGCCACGCAAGCAGTGCTCCGAGAAGAAGTGCGCACGCTACGACAAGCGCGAAAGCGATTGCCCTGGACTTCATCGACCCGCCCCCCTCCCGCGCGGGCCGGTCTCACCAGTGGCTCCCCGCCGGACTGCGGTGGCCGCAGTGGTGCGTCGGGCGGATCACAGCCTCCCGTACAGATGATTGCTCGTATCAGGAGTCTCGTATCCTTCTGGGCTACCCTCCTGGCCCTGAGTGACACCGTTGTCGTGTTACGAGGGCGCGCAGACGCCAAACCGACATCCGATAGTGCACGAGGAGCGGCCAGACGACGCTCAAGCCGAAGTACGCGGAGTTACGCCGCTGAGTACTAGCCTCTACGCAGGCCCACACAGTGCCACCATCTCCACTGACACGCATGGGCATGCTGGCAAGAAGGGAGTAGTGCCGGGCAGCCGGTAGCGCCCGCAGGCAGGCCGCGGGAACCAGAGAAGAGCCCGCCTGAGCATTCGGCGGGCTCTTCTGCCTTCCTCACTCGCGGCGACCGACCGTCAGTCTTGCACGCTTCCGGCGCAGCGCTCAGACTCACCGAGCGAAGGAAGCGCAGCGACGGACGCATCGTTGGCTTGGGCCTGGCGGCGTTCTTGGCTGGTCGCGCTGCCGTTGGCAGCCCTACCGCTTCACCCTGAAGCTCTTTGCGTTGCTGGTGCCCACCGTGGTCGTCACCCTGACCTTGAGCAGGCCGAACGCGGCCTTGGCCGGCACTCTGCACCGGATGCGCCCATCGCTCCAGGAGACGTACTTGGTGCATTTCTTGGTGCCGAACTTCACGTAGCTGGTTCCCCGTTTCACGCCGAGCTCGCTGCCGGTGATGGTCACCGTCGCTCCGCGCCTGGCGGAGGTGGGCGTGAGCCTAACGATCTTGGGCTTGAACCATGACCTGAAGATCCTGGTGTAGGTACCGTCGTTCTTGATCTGCTGGAGACCAGTATTGACGACCGAACGGAGCGCCGAACCCGTCGGGAATGCGAAGCCAAGTACCTCCCCGGAAGCCGGTCCGACGAACTTGGCTGCGAAGTAGGGATTCGAGAAGTCCACGTATTCCTCGCGGTCCTGCGTGATGGTCAAAGCGGCGGCCACCATGTCGAACTCAGCCGGATCCTGGAGGCCGGGGATGAGGAGCTCGCCGAACGGGTGGTCGCGAAACTCGACCCCGAAGCCCGCTCGCCTGCCGATGGCCCTCACGAGGTCCATGTCAAAACCTACGATCTTGCCCGTATTGCTGAGCATCTCGAACGGTGGGTAGCCACCGCCCGATGCGTTGGTGCCGACGACGAACGTCGAGCCGCCGCCGCTCGTGGCGGCGAGGATGGTGCCGGCATCGCCTACCGCCCACCCCTGGGTGGAATCGCTGAAGGCCACACCTCCGAGATCCCGGCTGGACCCCGACAACTGCTTGCTCCACGTGGTTCCGCCGTTCGTGGTGGCAAGGATGGTGCCGGCCGCGCCCACCGCCCAGGCGTGGGTGGAGTCGCTGACGGCGAGGTCGAGGAAGGTCTCGCTGGTCCCCGACGTCTGCTTGCTCCACGAGGCGCCGCCGTTCTTGGTGGCGAGGATGATGCCGTTCTGGCCGACCGCCCAGCCGTGGCTTGCGTCGCTGAATGAGGCGGCGAGGAGCCACACGCTTGTCCCTGAGATCTGCTTGCTCCACGAGACGCCACCGTTCGTGGTGGCGAGGATGGTGCCGGCCTCGCCCACCGCCCAGCCGTGGGTGGCGTCGCTGAAGGCCAGGTTCGTGAGATACGCGCTGCTCCCCGAGCTCTGCGCGCTCCAGGTGGCGCCGCCGTTGGTCGTAGCGAGGATGACCGAACTGGCGGGCGGGTCAGCCGGCGGCCAGAAGCCGCCCACCGCCCAGCCGCGAGCTGCATCGCTGAAAGCGATGCCCTCGATTGTCGCGCTGCTCCCCGCGTTCTGCTTACTCCACTTGGCGCCCCCGTTCGTGGTGGCGAGGATGGTACCGTTCGAGCCCACCGCCCAGCCGTGAGTGGCGTCGCTGAAGTCGACGCCCCAGAGAACCTCGCTACTGTCCGAGTCCTGTGCGCTCCATGTGGCGCCACCGTTCGTGGTGGCGAGGATGGTGCCGGCCTCGCCCACCGCCCAGGCGTGGGTGGAGTCGCTCGGGCAGACGTCGGTCAGGAACACGGCGGTCCCCGAGCTCTGCGCGAACCAGCCGTCGTCGGCGAAGGCGGCAGAGGGGAGCGCCAGGGCGAAGGTGAGCAGAACCAGACTCGCACCCAAGAGCCATAAGGCGTGCCGCCGACCCGCCTGCGGGCCGGCTCGTGTCAAGGACTGGATCATGTGTACTCCTTTCGAAGACGCGACGCCGGGCGTCACGCCATTGACCGGCCCGCGGGCCGGCCTCAACGGTGGCTCCCCGCCGGACTGCGGTGGCCGCAGTGGTGCGTCGGGCGGATCACAGCCTCCCGTACAGATGATTGCTCGTATCAGGAGTCTCGTATCCTTCTGGGCTACCCTCTTGGCCCTGAGTGACACCGTTGTCGTGTTACGAGGGCGCGCAGACGCCAAACCGACATCCGACAGCGCAAGAGGAGCGGCCGTTGCGAGTGAGTGAGAAAGTGCCGATCAGCTGGGGGAAATGTGTGGTGGCGAGGGTCAGGATTGAACTGACGACACCACGACCTTCAGTCGACCCATACCGTGCCTTCGTTGCAGCGCCAGCCTCCACAGAGGCCCATGCAGTGCCACAATCTCCACTGTGTCGCATGGGCATGTTGGCAAGATCGTTGGCAAGGAGGGGGGCCGAACGTTGCGGCGGCCAGAACCGATGCGGGGGCAGACGGCGCAGCATGCTCCGCCCGCCCCCGCCCTCAAGCGAGTGGCGGCAGACCCTGTCCGGCCCGACTAGTACACGCGCACCTTCAAGACCGAGGTGTAGGCCTTCCAGTACTGCTCGTCGCCCGCGTAACGCGCCACGTACCAGGTCGTCCTGGCCGGCTTGAGCCAGGCGCTGTGGTAGCGGCCGTAGCCGTCGGTGCGCACGCGCGCGACCGGCTTCCAACCCTTCTTCGTGGCGTCCCAGACCGTGGGCGGCGCCGACGCCGCGGTCGTGCGCTTGTAGATCCACACGTACTTGGGCTTGCCGGCCGCCGAGCCCCAGTGGTCCTGCACCGGCACGACCCCGCTCAGCCGCACCGCGCTTCCGCGGCGGATCGAGGTCTTCGTGGCGTTCAGCGTGCACACCTGGAAGTACTCCATAGCGGCCACGCCGACGATGTCGTAGCGCGCGGTCGCGTCGCCCGCGCCGACGATGAAGGAGTAGCCCGGCGCAGCCTTGGCGGGCACGGTGAGGCTCACCGTCTGCTGCTGCGGACCGGTCGAGATGAGGCTCTTGCCGCCCCACGTGGTGGAAGCGCCGTTCGGGCTCTCGGACCAGCCGCTGAACGCGACCTCCGACCCCGCGGGGAAGTTCTGCAGCGCCAGGCGCAGCTTGGTCCCGGGCTTGCCCGAGGCCCAGTAGGGCTGCGTGAGGAAGCTGCGATACGCCGAGGCCTCGTCGAAGGTGAAGGGCAACGTCGTCGTGCTGCCCACGGTGACGGGGAGGGGCGAGTTGCCGGGGTCGGCCGCGTCCCAGACGGCGACCTCGTTGGGATAGAAATAGCACGCTACGAGGCGCACGTCCGCCGGCAGAGCCAACGCCCAGTCGGTCACGGTGGCGCCGGTGCTCACGCCCGAGCGGTGCGTCATCGCGTAGACGGGGGTCGCCGTAGCGCTCATGCCGACGACTTCAAAGAAGGGGTCCTGCCAGTCGGCCCCCCACGGTCCCCCTCTGGTCGCCGACCACGTGACCCTGGCCGGCCGCAGGTCGTAGGTCGACGGGCCGGGGTCGGCGAAAGCCATCTCCTTCATGGCCCAGGAGTCTCCGCCTTCCATGTTGACCAAGATGCCGCCGCGCACGGTCGCCGGCGCGTCGCTGATCGAGTAGAAGCCGTCGTCGCCGGTGCCGGCTTCCCCGGACCAGAGCCAGTTGCCCTGGTCGTCCACGGCGAAGGCCGTCACCCATGCGTCGGCGACGGGGCTGCCGAAGTAGTCGTACACGTGTCCCTGCACCACGCCACTGCCGGCACTCGCAGAAGCCAGCCCCAGCAGCGGCGACCAGGCCTGCGCAGGAGGCACGGCCGCGTGTGCGGTCCACGACGGGGGCTCGGCGACGGTGTGCGACCGGACGATGGGCGAGTCTGCGTAGGCGGCGCCGCTCGAGAGGAGCAGCGCCACAACGATCGTGGCCAGCAGGACTGGCAGACGTCTCATGGTTCCCTCCTTGGTGCTCCGCGCCCCGCGACTGCTGCCGTAGCACTCCCGCAAGGACGCCATCGGCGCCGCCGTCGAGATGGAGGCAGGTGGAAGGCGGAGAATGGTTCAGATGGATGCGCCGGGTCGTCCCATAGGGAACCCCCCTGGTCCCTCAGCCCCCAGGACTCCCGACGGGCCGCTCGCCCGGGAACGCAGGGGAGCGGCTCGCGGGCCGGTCTCACCGGTGGCTCCCCCGCCGGGTCAGGTGGCCGTAGCTGCGCCTCCGGCGGGTCGGAGCCTCCCGTGGAGAGCGTCGCCCACATCAGGAGTCTCGTATTCCTTGGGGCTACCCGTCTCACCGGGAAGTAACCCCGTTGGGGAATCGTCACCTCTGCAGATCGACAGGGACGGCCTTCTGGCCGCCCTCAGTGGCGTGGGCGACGCTCGCCTGAGGACGCAGAGACTGTGAGGCCGCTCCGTGTGCGCGGCCACGACCGCGAATCGGCGGTGTCACCGAAATCCTGAATAGGTGCAGGGGGTTTGTGGTGGCGAGGGACAGAATTGAACTGTCGACACCACGATTTTCAGTCGTGTGCTCTACCAACTGAGCTACCTCGCCACCGAGAGAACGCGGCTCTCGGAAGAGCGCGCCCCATGCTACCCGCGAGGCTGGGGAGGGTCAACCGGCGGCGGGCTCCAGCGTATGCGCCGGAGCCCGCCGGGGTCGGACGAAAGCCGGCGCCTCAGCCCTCGGAGGTGTCGAGCTCAGATTCGAACTGCACGCGCTCGGGCTCTTCTTCGGGCAGGAAGACCTTGATGAGCTCCTTCTCCATGCCCGGCGGCAGGAGGCAGAGCACGTAGTCGCCCGGCAGGATCTCGGTCGAGCCGCGCGCTACCAGTGCGTGACCGGCGCGCACGATGGCCGCGAGCACCACGCCTTCGGGTAGAGCGATGTCCTGCACGTAGGTGTGGGCGAACGGCGAGTTCTCCCCGACCTCGAGCTCGACGACCTCCACCTGTTCACGCTTCAGCGAAAGGAGATGCACGAACTTGTGCGTCGGCAGCTCGTGCATGATGAGGTTGAGCATCGCCGTCGTTGCGCACACGGTGTTCTCGACGCCGAGCAGGTCGAAGGTCGGCTGGTTGAACGGGTTGTTGACCCGCGCGACGACCTTGGGTACGCCGAACTTCAGCTTGGCGACCTGCGAGATGATGATGTTGTCCTCGTCGTCGCCGGTGACGGCAACGACGAGGTCCGCGCGGCCGATGCCGGCCTTCTCGAGGACCCAGACCTCGGTCCCGTCGCCGAACACGAGGGCGTCGTCGCCGAGCAGTTCGGCGATGAGGTCGTAGCGTGTCTTGCGCTGCTCGACGAGGGCGATCTCGTGGCCCAGCTGCATGAGCTGACGCGCGGTGTTCAGGCCGACCTTGCCGCCGCCGATGATGAGCACGAACACCGCTCAGCCCTCCTGGTCCGGCAGGGGGATCTGACAGGCGCGCACGGCGTCGAAGAGCGCCACGCGGACGTCCCGCGTGGGGCACACCGTGTTGATGCCGATCTGCGCGAACAGCTCGGCGCGCAGGGGGTCGTAGACGCGCGCGACCACGCAGCGGATACCGTACTTCTTCTGCGCTATCTGTGCGATGACGATGTTGGTGTTGTCGCCGTCGGTGCAGGCGACAAAAGCGACGGCGTCCTCGATGCGCGCACGGCGCAGGGTATCCCAGTCGAGAGCGCGCCCCACGACGAACTCGCCGGGGAAATCGTCGCCCAGAAGGTGGAACGCGTCGGGACTCTCGTCGATGATGGCGACGTCGAAGCCCTGCGTCACCAGGTCACGGGCGAGGCCGGAGCCGACGCGCCCGCAACCTGCGATCAGTACGTGCATAGGTCACCTCTCACTTGGTCGCGGGTGGTCCCTGGCGCCCGCCTTCGGAGGCGGGAGGCTTGGGCCGTGAGGCCTGCGGTCCGCTCTCGAGGACCGCGGACCCCTCGGTAGGATAGCCCTTGGGCACCAGATTCAACAGCACCTCGCACGGGGCGTGGTCGAGGACGAAGTCGGAGGTGCGTCCGAACACGATGTTGCCTATGCGACGTTTGCGCATGGTGCCGAGGATGATGACTTCGGAGCGGCGGTCGATAGCCTCTTCGACGATGGCCTTCCCGGCCTGGCGCGCAGTGATCACGTGCGGGGTGAACTTGACCTTGAACTGCTGCGCGATGAGGCCCGCGGCCTGGAGCACCTTGTCCGCCTTGGCGCGTTCGTTGACCAGCCGCGCGTCAAGAGGCAGGTTGAGCGGCACCTCGATCACGTAGAGGCCGTCGATGGACGACTGCTTCTCCGTGGCCAGCTGGCAGGCGAGCACCATCATCTCGTCGGTGACGCGCGATCCGACGATGGGAACGAGGATCTGGTTATAGTCGACGTCGGCCTGCATGGTCTCGGGCACGACGACCTTCTCGACAGTCTTCGTGAGCGAGTAGCCCTTGGCCTTGCGATAGACCACGTAGGTCGCGAGGCCCACGCCCATCCAGATGAAACCGATCAGGCGCCCCTGGGCGTGGGTCGCGACGACGACGCACCACACAGTGAAAGTCCCAAGCCCGCCGATCACGGCGAGCACCGGAACGGAGCGCCCGCCGCCGATGGTGATGTTGATGGGCGTGCGGAAGGGGCGCGCGAGCTCCGGCTCCTTCATGCGTAGCCACACCACCGACACGTGCGCGACCGTGAACGAGATCATGGCCCCGAAGGCATAGAGGTCGGCAAGCAGAGCCGTGCTGCCCGGTAGGATCAGGATGCACGCCACTGCCCCGAACATGATGATCGACACGTACGGCGTGAGACGCTTGGGGTGCACGCGCCCGAGGAACGGCGGGATCTGGCGATGCTGCCCCATGGAGTACGCCAGGCGTGACACGCCGATGAGCCCGGCGTTGGTGGCGATGATGAGGATCGTCGCGGCCAGAATGCCGACCCAGGGGCGCAGGATGGCCTCCAGCCAGCCCAGCGACGACGGCAGGTTGTTGACGATGCCCACCACCGGGTCTTCTCTGTACACACTGCCCAGGTGGCTGCCATAGAGCTTCGTGTAGTCGGTGCCGTTCTGGGCGTACACGGAGCCGGTCGGCGAGAGCGGCTCGATGTACCACTGCGACCCCTTGAGGATGGCCGGCAGGTAGACGTTTTCGTCGGGGTTGCCGGGAGGCGGCGTGGCCTTGAACACGAAGGGCCCGTTGGGCATCTTGGGGTCCTTGGCGACGACCGCGACTTCGGCGGTCTTACCGGTCGCGCGATCGACCGGCATCACGTTGTACTTGACGGGCATGGCCGACAGGGCCGTTATCGAGATCCCGGCGTACACGACAAGCACTGCCGCCAGCACGTAGTTGATGGCCCGCGGTACGTCACGGTCGGGTCTGGCGGCCTCCTCGGCCATGTTGGAGACCGTCTCGATGCCCGTGTAGGCGACCGTGCCGATCGAGATGCCGTAGATCAGCTGCCTCCATGTGGGTGCCACTCCCCAGATCACCTGGGCGAGCAGCAGCTTGGGAGCGACCAGGAGGATCACGCCCAGCACCATCAGCAAGACCTGCGTCATAAGGTCGAGGACGGCGAGCACGATGTTGAGGCGCGCCGCCTCCTTGATGCCGACGACATTGATGATCACCAGGACGATGACCGTGACGATGCCGCCGATGGTGTTGGACGGCCAGGTCTTGAGGACCGGCCAGAACACCGCCAGGTAGTTGGGTACGAAGAACGCCGAGATAGCTATGGTGATGATGTAGTCGAGCATAAGCGCCCAACCGGCGCCAAAGCTCACGAACTCGTTGAAGGCGCGCCGGGCGAAGCTCGAGGACCCGCCCGCCTCCGGCAGCATGGCCGTCGCCTCGGCGTAGGACCAGGCGGTGGTGACGAACAAGAGACCCGTCGCGATGAAGACGAGCGGCGTGACGCCCAAGGCAGAGAGTGCGACGACGCCGAGCGCGTAGTAGATCGAGGAGCCCACGTTGCCGTAGGCGGTGCTGAACAGAGCGGGCACGCCGAGGACCTTCTGCAGCCCTTGCCCTTCTCTATGTTTTCTGCGAGCCATGGTCTCCTGAAAGGCGAGCAGTCAGACGAGGGTGCGCCAGCGGAGCACGGCCATCACGACGAGCAGGACGCCGGCGACGAGCTGCACCGAGAGCGGCCAGAGCTGGCCGTCGAGGGCGGCGCGCGCGATGAGGAGCGCGCCGATGACCCCCGTGACGATCGCGATGATCTTGCGTGTGGTCCACATGGTCCAGAATCCCGAAAGGCCGACCCGAGGACGAGCCGGCCCAAGCAGGGACAGTAGCACCGGATGAAACGCCGTACAAGCGGCCTTTGCGGATTCTTGACGGCCTGCAAAGAGTCGCGAAACGGCGAAGGCGCGGCGGGCGGCCGGAAGGGCCAACCGCCGCGCCTTCAGCGGCGGAGCGCGGGCTCCGCCGTGACCCCTACTTCACGAGGAACGGGATGACCAGCAGGGCCACGATGTTGATGACCTTGATCATCGGGTTGATGGCCGGGCCCGCCGTGTCCTTGTACGGGTCGCCGACCGTGTCGCCGGTGACGGCGGCCGCGTGGGCGTCGGAGCCCTTGCCGCCGTACTCGCCGTCCTCGATGAGCTTCTTGGCGTTGTCCCAGGCGCCGCCGCCGCTAGTCATGCTGATGGCCAGGAACAGGCCGGTGATGATCGACCCCATGAGCACCCCGCCGAGCACCAGGTACGCCTTGCTCCAGAAGATGAGCGCGATGATGATCGGCGTGAGTACCGGGATGGCGGCCGGGAGCATCATCTCGCGGATCGCCGACTTGGTGACGATGTCGACGGCCTTGCCGTACTCGGGTTTCTCGGTGCCCAGCATGATGCCGGGCAGCTCGCGGAACTGGCGGCGAACCTCCTCGACGACCTTGCCGCCGGCGCGCCCCACGGACTGCATGCAGAACGAGGCGAACAGGTACGGCAGCAGACCGCCGATGAGCAGACCGACCAGCACCCAGGGCTCGCTGACCTTGAACTGGTCGACCACGCCGGCCCCGAAGCTCTCTTTGAGGTCGTAGGTGTACGACACGAAGAGGATGAGGGCGGCAAAGCCCGCCGAGCCGATGGCGTAACCCTTGGTGATGGCCTTGGTGGTGTTGCCGACCGCGTCGAGCGGATCGGTGACCGCGCGCACGCTCTCGGGCAGGCCGGCCATCTCGGCGATGCCGCCGGCGTTGTCGGTGATGGGGCCATAGGCGTCGATGGCCACGATGATGCCGGTCATCGAGAGCATGGCCATGACGGCCACGGCGATGCCGTAGAGGCCGGCGGTGCCGCCGCCGGCCGCTTCGTAGCTGGCCAGGATGCCGGCGGCGATGACGAGCACCGGCAGGGCGGTGGACTGCATCGACACGGCGAGGCCCTGGATGATGTTGGTGGCGTGGCCGGTGATGCTGGCCTTGGCGATGCTCTTCACCGGGTTGTAACGGGTCGCCGTGAAGTACTCGGTGATGACGACGATGAGGGCGGTCACGACGATGCCGCTGACCGCGCACAGGAACAGGCGGCCGACGCTGGGAATGCCGGCGAGGCGGTACTTCTCGGCGCCGAGCATCCAGTTGGTGAGCGGGTAGAAGAGCACGATGGCGATGAGGGCGGCGATGCCGAGGCCCCTGTAGAGAGCGTTCATGATGCTGGTGCTGCCGCCGCCGAGGCGCACGAACAACGTGCCGATGATCGAGGCGATGATGGAGGCGCCGCCGAGGACCAGCGGGTAGGTGACGGCGGCCGTGACGTGCGGCCAGAAGAGGTAGGCCAGCAGCATGGCGGCCACGGCCGTGACGGCGTAGGTCTCGAAGAGGTCGGCGGCCATGCCGGCGCAGTCGCCGACGTTGTCGCCGACGTTGTCGGCGATGACGGCCGGGTTGCGCGGGTCGTCCTCGGGGA
>Ga0315273_10009494_pt1 | contig 12340 bp, 8 predicted proteins | sample YL17G02_0_MG_FD_205753 | JGI IMG/M metagenome (GOLD analysis project Ga0315273, IMG submission 205753) | Sediment microbial communities from Yellowstone Lake, YNP, Wyoming, USA - YL17G02_0 | ecosystem: Environmental > Aquatic > Freshwater > Lake > Sediment | place: USA: Wyoming | collected... | reverse complement strand
ATCAAATGACAGTGGCAGCCGGATGAATTCGCGGGCAAGTTTCATTCAATGGATTGAAACAGTTGTGTCACGGACGGCTGTCGATAGCCGCCCTTGCTCCTTCCTTCTCTACTGGCATGAGGTCATATTTACTGACCCCGAGATACAACACCGCAGCGCTGGCCACATAAATTGAGGAGTACGTTCCAATTACCACGCCAACGAGCAGCGTGACCGAAAAAGAGTGGAGAATCTTGCCGCCGAACAGGTACAGCGCAACCAGAGTCAGCAGAACGGTCAATGACATCATCAGGGTACGCGACAGTGTCTGGTTGATGGAGGCGTTGATTACGTCCCGCGGCAGGGCTTTGAGCATACGCGGGAAATTCTCGCGAATCCGGTCGAACACCACGACGGTATCATTGACCGAATAACCAATGACAGCCAACAAAGCTGCAACCGCCGTAAGATCGAACTCCACCTGGAACACCGAAAGGAACCCCAGGCACACAAATACGTCGTGGATGGTGGCGACCACTGCGCCTACCGAAAACCGCCACTGGAATCGAAACATGAGGTAGAAAAAGATACCCACCAGGGAATAGATCACGGCAAGAATCCCCTGGTCAGTCAAATCGTCGCCTACCTGCGGGCCAACAAACTCAACCCGGCGCATTACGATTTCTCCTTCCACCCCTTGCTGCAGAGCCTTCAGAACGTGGGTGGAAATGTCGGCGCTGCTCTCTCCTTCAGCACGGGGCGGGATGCGAACCACGATGTCGGTAGCGGTACCAAAGGACTGCACCACGGAATCTGGCATTCCGGCTGCAGCCAGGTGCTGGCGCACATCTCCAATGGTGGGAGGAGACGGGTAGCTTACTTCGATCAAGGTGCCGCCGGTGAAATCCAGGCCATAGTTGAGGCCGCGGGTCGCCAGTGAAACAATGCTGAGAACATTCAGGGCAATCGAGAGTACCAGGGCCGCGCCGGCAAAACTCATGAAATCAATTTTGGTTGTACGCTTCAGGAATTTCATGATAAACCTCAGACTGACAGCTGGGCGACGCGATGCTTGCCGCCGTAAATAAGATTAATCACGGCTCTGGTACCCATGATTGCAGTGAACATCGAGGTCATGATACCGAGCGACAGGGTGACCGCGAATCCCTTTACCGGGCCGGTGCCAAACAAGAACAGGAAAAACGTGGCAATCAGCGTGGTGAGGTTGGCATCGGCGATGGTCGAGAACGCTTTGTCATAACCCGCACGGATACTGGCCTGGGGCGTATTGCCATTTCGCAGCTCCTCACGGATGCGCTCAAAAATAAGCACGTTTGCGTCCACCGCCATACCAACAGTAAGCACGATACCGGCAATACCTGGCATGGTGAGCGTGGCGCCCAGCAGGGACAGCAGAGCTATCAGGAGGACAATGTTCGCCAGCAAAGCGAGGTTGGCGATGAGGCCGAATATGCGGTAGTAAAACGCCATCAGAACTATTACCAGCAGAGACCCGATAACGGTCGATTTAAAGCCTTTGGCAATGTTATCTGCACCAAGGCTGGGGCCAACCGTGCGCTCTTCAATGATCTCCATGGGAGCCGCCAGGGCGCCTGCCCGCAACAGCAGGGCCAACTGGCTGGCCTCCGCCATCGAATTCAAACCGGTGGTCTGGAACCGCTTGCCGAATGGTTCACGCACCACGGCGACACTGATGACCTCTTCTATCTTGCGTCCACCGGGCTTTTGTTCGATGTACACCACGGCCATGCGGTTACCGACATTGTCCCGGGTAAACTTAAGCATGCTGTCGGCACCCAGGCCATCCAGGGTGACACTGACCTGGGGCTCGCCCGATCGTTGATCAAAACCTGAAGAAGCACCAATCAGCTGATCCCCGGAAACAATCAGCCGCTTTTTGAGCAATACAGGCTGCCCCGTGTTTTGCTTGTACAGGCGGGATTCCGGCGGGATACGCCCGGTTTGGGCGGCGGTAAAGGCATCGTTCTGTTCGTCCACGGCGCGGTATTCCAGCGTTGCCGTGGCGCCGATAATCGTTTTTGCTATGGCCGTATCCTGGAGACCAGGCAACTGGACTACCACGCGGTCTGCGCCCTGCTGTTGAATGATGGGCTCGGCAACACCGAGCTCGTTGACGCGATTGCGCAAGGTCGTCACGTTCTGTTTCAAGGCAGCCTGCTGCAGTTCAATCAGCTGCTTTTCCTTCACCTTGGCGGTTATGCCGAACTTATCGCCAATGGCCTGGCTCACAAGATCCAGCCCCCCCAGGCTTTGGTCGCTGCTCATGAGCTCAATGGTCTTGTCCCGATCTTCGGCCGAACGCAACAGCACCAACAAGCCATTACCTTCCCTACGCACGGAAACGTAGCGAATGCCTTTATCCCGCATTGCAGCGCGAATTTCGTCTACGAACCGGTCCAGTTGCTGGCTACGGGCAGTTTCCATATCCACCTGCATCAGGAAGTGCACGCCGCCCTGGAGGTCCAGCCCCAGGGTCATGGGCCTCGCGCCGATCGCGCGCAGCCAGGGTGGAGTCGAGTGGGCAAGATTGAGGGCGACCACGTACTGGTCACCCAGCGTTTTTTTCAGGACGCTATCCGCCAACAACTGGTCTTCGCTTGAATTAAAACGAAACAAAATACGATTTCCTTCCTGTTCCCGGCTCTTGTATTTGATTTGTTCTGCAGCTAACGCATCTTCGATGGTTTTCTGCAGGTCCGGGGGAATTGCGAAACCGCGCGCGGGAGTTACCTGCAAAGCCGGGTCCTCACCATACAGGTTAGGCAGGGCGTAAATAATCCCGGCCACGAGGATGAACAGGACCAGCAGGTACTTCCAGGCAGGATATTGATTCATTGTTCGGCCTCAGGAAGCAAAATGGATTCAGTGAACTCGATTTATTCTAAATACAGGATGGATCAGGCAGATTTGATCGTGCCCTTGGGCATGACACTGGCAACGGCATGCTTTTGCAACTTCACTTTTACGTTTTCCGCCAACTCAATGGTGACGAAAGAGTCGCCCACGTTGGTGATCTTGCCCAGCATTCCCCCGGTGGTTACTACTTCATCGCCATTGGCAAGCTGTGTCACCAGGGCCTTGTGTTCCTTGGCTCGCTTCATCTGGGGACGGATCAACAGGAAGTAAAACACTACGAAGATGACAATCAACGGCAGAAATGACAGCAGGCTGCCCTGCGGGGTAGCGTCTTGAGCATATGCGCTGGCAATAAAGAAATCCATGAAAAACCTCGCAATTTACGTTATGGGGCGGATTGGAGAGCATTCATCCGCGTTAGCAGCCGGGCATTATAAATCAAACACTCCAGTACGCATACGAGACATTCAATATTCTTATCTGAATGGATAATGGCTGTTTTCGCGGTTGGCGTGCTTACTCCGGCCCCAGGGCCAGTTCTTCCAGAAAACCCAGGGTAAAAGGCTCCAGCCGGCTGGTTTCAATTGCAGTACGCAATCCCTGCATAAGTTGCTGATAAAAGAACAAGTTGTGCATGGTCATCAGCCGTGCACCCAGTATTTCATTGCATCGGTCGAGATGCCTGAGATAAGCGCGGGAATGGTTCTGGCAGGTGGTGCAGGCGCAAGCAGGATCTACCGGCCGCGTATCTTTTTCATAGCGTGCATTACGAATCCTCAGCACTCCCCGGCTGGTGAACAGATGGCCATTGCGGGCATTGCGCGTGGGCATCACGCAATCAAACATGTCCACGCCCCTGGCCACACCGGCAATAATGTCTTCCGGGCGCCCCACGCCCATCAGGTAGCGCGGACGCTCCTGCGGCAGTTCCGGTAGGGTAAAGTCCAGCACGTGATGGCGATCCTCTTGCGTTTCTCCAACCGCCAGGCCCCCAATGGCATAGCCATCAAACCCCATTCGCGCAAGTTCCGCAGCAGATTCCAGCCTGAGGCTTTCGTGCATACCACCCTGCACGATGCCAAACAGGGCGGACGGGTTACCTTGATGCGCCCGTCTGGAGCGCTCAGCCCAGCGCAGGGACAGTTCCATTGACGCGCGCGCCTGGTCCAAACTTGCCGGAAAGGGCGTGCATTCATCAAAAATCATGACGATGTCCGAACCGAGAGAGCGCTGCACGGCCATGGACTCTTCCGGTCCCATGAAAACCGCGGCGCCATCCACCGGTGAAGCGAATGACACGCCTGCCTCTGAGATTTTCCGGCGTTCCGCCAAACTCCACACCTGGAACCCGCCGGAGTCCGTCAGAATGGGTTTGTCCCAATGCATGAAGCCGTGCAGACCTCCATGGGCCTCAATGACATCAACCCCGGGGCGCAGCATCAGGTGAAAGGTGTTGCCCAGGAGAATATCCGCGCCGGTCTGGGCTACCTCTTCAGGCGTCATTGCCTTGACCGTTCCATAGGTTCCAACCGGCATGAAAGCGGGCGTCTCAACCATGCCGCGCTTGAACCTTAGCTGGCCGCGGCGTGCTTTTCCCGCAACATGTGATAGATGAAATTCCATGGCATTAACTCAAGAACATCGCATCACCATAGCTGAAAAAGCGATACCGTTCTGCAATTGCATGACGGTATGCGGCGCGCAGTGTATCAACACCTGCAAAGGCGCTGACCAGCATCAGCAGGGTGGATTCCGGCAGGTGAAAATTGGTGATCATACCGTCCACGACGCGGAACTCGTATCCCGGGTAGATGAAAATGCGACTGTCTCCGGAGAAAGGTTTCAGTTCACCATCAGCCGCGGCCGTTTCAAGGCTGCGCACCGAAGTCGTGCCAACCGCAATTACCCGGCACCCGTCAGCCTTCGCTTGTTGCACTGCGTCGCAAACCGCCTGCGAAACTTCAAGATATTCCGCATGCATGCGGTGATTTTCAATATGCTCCTCGCGCACGGGCTGGAAAGTGCCCGCACCCACATGCAGGGTGATGCTGGCGCGACGAATGCCCCGGTCTGCCAGTGCCTGTAACATGGGTTCATCAAAATGCAGACCCGCCGTGGGGGCCGCGACCGCTCCGGGCCGGGCGGCGTAAACCGTTTGATAGCGCCGCCGGTCCTCTGCGGTATCTGCACGCTCAATATAGGGTGGCAACGGGACATGCCCCACGCGATCAACCACGACGCTGAGCAATTCACGCCCCGTCGCAAGGCGAAAGAAATTGCCTTCCCGACCCACAACATTTAGTTCGCTGCCATCCTGCAGGATGATTTTGCCACCGGGCTTCAGTGGCTTGCTGGTGCGCACCTGGGCCAGGCAATTGTGCTCATCCAGCATACGCTCAAGCAAGACCTCGATCTTGCCGCCACTGTCTTTATGGCCCAGCAGGCGGGCCGGAATGACGCGCGTGTCGTTGAATACCAGCAGGTCTCCTGGATTGAGGAACTCCACCAGCTCGCAAAATACGTGGTCGCGCAATGCGCCATTGCGGCGTGACACGCGCAGCAAGCGGCTGTCGCCCCGATGGGCCAGCGGCTGCTGTGCTATCAGTTCCTGAGGCAGATCAAATTTGAAGTCGCTGCGTTTCAATTGACTCTCAAGATTGGCTCAATTACCACTGCGCCACTTGCTGCCGGACACTCCGTCCCTGGATGCTCCCGCAAACTGCAACCTGGGTAATCACCGTACCTGGTGGGGTGAGGATCCGCACGCGCGGCTGCATGGTTTCCCGCCGCGGCAACGCAGCGTTACCGAAATATCAAGTGAGCCCCGTTTACAACGCGCATGGCAAGGTATCCGACAATTTCTTTATTGAGTCTGTACGGTTGATGCTTTGACTCAAGGGTGAAGCCAGGTCGAAATCCAGAGTCCAGCTTCCCTCCTTTTGCGACGTAAAAGTTCTTTTCACCTTGCCAATGGTAGTGAACGTAACCGCAACCGGGGTGCACACGGCGCAAAACCCCTTGAACTGCAACAGTGGAATCTCGGTCGCGGTAGCAGACGGGTTAGCGTCATCTGCTGCGAGTATCCAGCGCGGTTCTCCGTTGGCATCAAACAGGTAATGCACCTGGGCCTGCGCTGACTCGTACACCAGCACGGTGGCCCCCCCCAGGCCGCTGACCCCGCGGTACCAGTGACCCGTATAGCTCTTTGCGACGTTGTTGATTACCGGACAGGTATTGGGCCCGTTCGGGTGCATGCTATCAAAGCCTGCCTGTCCAAGGAGTATATAGCTGTATATCAGTTTGTTATCTGCCAGGAACGTAATGGAGAGCTTGCCAACCACTGATTCCTGTTGCACGGCTCCATCATTGGTTACGCGCAACAGATCAGCGGTCCACACATTTCCTGTCACGGCAGCGCCGCTGGCGATGTACCAGGTAGGCTGGCCCGCGTCGTCATAGGCATACCAGACTGAGAAATTGTTTGCTCCTACAGAGTTCCATTCTGCGCCTTGTGAGATAGACCGATCGAAATTCCACAAACCCCGATGCGGCTTGAGGCTGGACGCGGATGATGTCAGCGTGGCCACGATGCTCGCTGAAACCGGGGAAGCAGAAGTATTACTCAACTTGACGAAGTAACGTCCCGGCGTAACCGGGCCATTCAAAGTCACCGTCGGGCCATTTCCTCCAGAGCCGCTGACTGATCCAGACGTAGCAAGGCCTCCCGGTAGCTGCGCGAATGGTGGAGAGCCCAGGGCTGCATTGAAATCCTGGCGAAACAGTTCAACTTTCAGTGCATTGTTTTGGCTGCTGCTTTCGCCCTGCGCAGCCAGATTCAGGCTGGTCACGCCATCCGGTACATCGACGAACATCCGGTCATGCATGGCGTTTGCGCCCAGGCCTATCTTGTGTGTACTGCCATTCATCAAGGGCAAGGTCTGCGGCGCTTCGTAGCCATTCCGATTGAAGTAGACAGGAATAACGCCAATGTCGTTGGGTTTGTCGCCTCGCGTACCAATACCGACTGCCCCCAACCACTCCTCGCCTGAGGCTGCATTCATGTCGCTCCAGCTGACACGGACCGGGAAGTCCGCGTTGGCCCCAACTTTCCCTGGGCCAGAAGCAATCAGCGATGCATGATTCGAACTTTCCACGGCTGCACTGACCAGGGTGACTTCATCTCCGCTTGCAATCGTGCCATCCCAATTCTGCACCACGATCCAGTAATTTCCTGCAGGAACGTTAAACAGGTCGCAGTTTTCAATATCTATTGGTGAAGAACTCTTGCAAATCAGCTCGTCCTCATCCGCAGTACTATCTCCGTTGTCGTCTCGCCCGACAAAGAGATCAAGGTCCTGCGCCGTGGACGCCAGGGTCTCAGCGTGCAGCCACAATCCACCTTGCGGCAGGTTGTGCCAAACGGTAAATACTCCCTCACCGCCATCGAACGGGTCTTCGGGTGACGCTGTAAGATGCCCTTTATCCGCTTGCGGACTGTCAGCGGTCGGATCCTGTTTCAGAGTCCTGGTAGTGCGGGTTTTGGGCGTCAGACCACCACTGGTAAAGGTTGCATCCGGCAGCGCCGTCAGCTTGCCAAGGGAGAACTCTTTCCAGCCCGTGTCCCGCTTGTCAGTAATCAACCATTTATCAGGCAAGTCGCCACCGGAGGAGTACACCGCTACCGTCAGCACCTGTTCGGATGACCCTGCTGCGGTGAGACGGATATCGCCATACACCCACTCACCCACGATTCCAGACGGCAGCAGGTTCACACTCACGCTGACGGTTTTCGCCGCGTGGTTGGGTAGAGTAAAAGTCGCAGGTGTAATCGACACCTGCACACCGGCCGGAAAATTTACGGCTGTTGCAGTCCAGCTCCCGCCACCCATCTGGTCCGTGAGGGTGCGACTGAAACTGCAACTTCCCTGGCAGGAAGCGTCCACGAGGCTGGACAGGTTGAGGTTCTTAGGGTTTCCACCGGTGGCCGGATTGGCGCTGGTGAACTGGGCACCACTTACATCAAGGAATAGCCCGGCGTTCACAGCATCGCCAAGCCTGGGCCGGCCCGCTCCACGCTCATGGGGTGTCGTTACGGTACCGTCGTAGTCCTTCGCAAGTTCAGCCGTGGCCGTCGTTTCCAGTGCCGACGCCACTTGCGCTACGCTCCAGTCTGTATGCACTGCCCGCACCAGCGCCGCGGCTCCCGCCATATGCGGAGAGGACATCGAAGTACCTGTGAGGATCAGCAACTCCTGGCCTTGATCGGACGCGCCGAGAATGGACGTGCCGGGGGCAATGACATTGGGTTTCAGGGTGTTCTGCACCGGTGAGGTCGCCGGCCCGCGAGAACTGCTGGCGTTAACCTGGTCGGCAAACTTCTCATCCCTGGCGAGGGTGAACCCGGAAAGAGATCCGCGATGACCAATTCCACTGGCCAGCCACGTGCGCAACTTGTCGCCATCTTTATCGCCAATATGACTGGCAGGCAAGCAATGCTCATCAGCAACTATGGATTCGCCATCCTCGTCAGTGTTGGCGAGGATAATGCCACCCGCGCCTGCCAGCAGGACGTTCTTGCCTTTCTCCACGCGGCCGTATTCGCCCCGATCACACACCACGATTTCGCCGCTGAAGGGTTTAGATCCCTTCCAGGGATTGCTCTGGCCAAGGTTAGCCGCACAGCTGGACTTAAGCTCGGCAGTGCCGGTGCCGCACAGCGCAAATCCGTAATCCCTGGCGTGCACGATTTTCCTGCCCGCAAGTCCGCCACCCAAGCCGGCGCCAATGAGGTCGCCTGGTGGCGTAGTAGAACCGCCGCTTAGGCCCTGCACAATGCTGGCAAAAACCCGGTCGTGGGTGGCATTGCCCACGGCAAACATCCACGGCGCGTTGGCGGGAGAGCCTACGGTGCTGGCATTGGGCCCGGAGTTTCCCGCCGACGTTGCAATGAATATTCCAGCATTACGCGCGTTGAGATAGGCCAGGGGAATGCTGCCTGGCAACCACGGATTGAACGCATCCGTGCCGATGGAGTAGTTGATGACATCGACACCATCCGCTATTGCCTGATCAATTGCGGACAGAATGGCTGAACCCATGCACCCGCCGCCACCCAATTCAGGCGGGTTACCGATATAACATACCCGGTAGGCAATGATGTTGGCGCGCGGTGCAACGCCTGAAATATCGGTATTTACGCCGCCGGCAAGAGTAACGTTGACCGGATCGCCCGCAGCAATCGAGGCCACGTGACTGCCATGCCCGGAATTGTCCTTACCTTTGGTATTTTCCTCTACTACATCCGTGCCCGGGTCATCCTTGATGAAATCGTACACCCCGATCAGCTTGTTATTGCAGGAAATCCCGGGATCGCTGCACAGGCCAAGCCCGGAACCGTGCGGGTTGACATGGTGGTAGCCATCTGCAGCCGGGTCGTCAAACGAAGGGTGATCCCAGTTAATGCCCGAATCAATGATGCCGATAACCATTCCCTCGCCACGGTTTGCCGCAAAACCGCTTTGCCCGGACCAGATCTCCGCAGCGCCTATCCAGTGCGGGCCTGCGTCGGTTTCCAACCGCTGCCGCGTGTCTTTGCGGACAGACTTGACCATGGGGGATGAGGCGAGGCTCGCAGCTTCGCTGGCGGTCAGATCCAGGGCCATGCCATTGAGGGCGTAACGATAAACCGCACCGGGTTCTATGCTGCGGCCCAGTAGCCGTGCTGCCTGTATTTTGAACGCCTCGTGGGTTTGATCCAGGTAGTTCAGGTAAGCCCGCGATTGCGGCGAACGCACATCCAGTCTTCGCGCCCCGGTGACAGCAGGGCTGGTGGCCTCAAGGCGCTCCGGCTGTGATGACTGCAGCGGTAGCGCAAGTTTCCCGCCCGCAAAAGCGGCCAGTGCGGCATCATGGAATTCCACGATATAGCGCTGCAGTTGATCAGGTGGAGCCGACTTATCCCCGGCCGACACTGATGCAGCCAGGCAGCTGGCCAGCACGACTAAAACCCTGTTCCATCCTGAACACATGACTGATTCCTTCACTGGCCTTGCCGACCGTCTTGACGATTGGTCGGATGTCTCATGGTCACCAACTCTTCAGCTGCTGTCGGGTGGATGCCGATGGTGGCGTCAAACTGGTCTTTGCTCAAACCCGATTTTACCGCTACTGCGAAGCCCTGGACAATTTCCGGGGCGTCCTGGCCGACGATGTGTATCCCGACCACTTTTTGTGTTGTCCTGGCGACAATCAGTTTCATCAGGGTTCGTTCCCTTCTGCCGGACAAGGTATGTTTCAACGGGAGAAATCGTGAGCTGTAGACATCAATTTCTCCAAAATGGTGCTGCGCATCTGCTTCGCTGAATCCAACCGTGCCAACCGGGGGTTGGGAAAAAACGGCGGACGGGACAAATTCATGGGTCACGGATCGTGCTTTCCCGCCAAAAACTGCATCGGCAAAAGCATGCCCTTCATAAATCGCCACCGGGGTCAGGTTCAGCCGACTGGTGACGTCACCGACCGCATAAATATGGCCCACGCTGGTGCGGGAAAACTCGTTCACCCGCACTCTTCCGTCCGGGTTTACCTCTACACCGCTGTTTTGGATGTCCAGGCCGGCGACATTGGGTATGCGCCCGGTGGCAAACATGACCTGGTCAACCTCGAGGGCCTTGCCATCGGCAAGCCTTACTTCCAGGCCGCCGGAATCGGGTTGACGGTCAATTCGCTCTACCTCGCTCTGCAGGAGCAGGCAAATGCCCTTGTTTTGCATCTCCTGGCCAATAAACTCGCGCACGTCCTGGTCAAACCCGCGTAACACCGCATCACCGCGGTAGGACTGCGTCACGCTGGCGCCCAAGCCGTTAAAGATGCCGGCAAATTCACAGGCAATATAACCCCCACCAACAATCAGGATCCGTCCAGGCAGCTCGCCAAGATCAAACGCTTCGTTCGAGGTAATGGCATGTTCACATCCGGGGATACCCGGGATCCAGGGACGCCCGCCGGTGGCAATCAAAATATGCGCTGCGCTCACCACGCGGTCGCCGACACGAACACTGTGCGCGTCCACAAAGCTACCGCGTTGCTGGTACAGGGTGACGCCTGAATCTTTCAGCAGACGCAGATAAATGCCGTTCAATCGGTCAATTTCCCTGTCCTTGGCGGCGATCAGGTCAGGCCAACTGAACTTTGGTCTCGCAACAGTCCATCCGAACCCGGCCGCATCCTCAAACTCTTCGGCGAAATGGGATGCATAGACCAGCAGTTTTTTGGGCACGCAACCGCGAATAACGCAGGTTCCACCGACCCTGCTTTCTTCGCACATCGCTACCCTGGCGCCATGGGCGGCAGCAACGCGGGCCGCGCGCACTCCACCGGAACCCGCGCCCAACACGAAGAGGTCAAAGTCAAAAGGACTCATTTGGCAGCTCCAATGATGTAGCTCTCATATCAGGCGGCGGGGACCAACCCACACGCAGCGCGCGCAAGCTCCCCGAATCCAACTGCCAGCTTAGCCCAAGCCGGAAAGCCGGACTTGTCCGTAGCAGACCCAAATTTGACATACAATCGTGCACCCCTTGCTGTGAAATCGAAACAATATCTGGAAAGATGCATTGACTTGCATCAATCATTCGCTGCTTGCGCATGGACTTGCCGGTGACAAGTCCTTAGCATAGCGCAAACTTGGTACAAACCCTCCCGTGAACACATGCTTTCAGTCTCACAGATCACCCTGGAACGCCATTTTCAGCCGGTATTTGAGCCGCTGGACTTCCAACTGGATCGCGGTGCGGTGTTACTGATCACCGGCGCCAACGGCTGTGGCAAGACCACCCTGATCCGGCTGCTGGCAGGCATACTGACACCGACCAGTGGCACAGTGCGGTCAAACGCACAAGGCATAGCCTATGTCGGGCATTCCCTGGCCCTCAAGGACGACCTCAGCGTTGAGGAAAATGTCCGGTTTGTGCGCAGTTTTCACGGCGCGAGCCGGCATTCTGTTGACGATGTAATTTTCCGGGTGGGCCTGCACCGGGTTGCCCACCAGCCGGGACGGACGCTCTCAGCTGGCCAGCGCAAGCGTTGTGCATTGGCCCGCCTGCTATTGATCCCCGCCGAATTATGGCTGCTGGATGAGCCCTATTCCAGCCTGGACGATGAAGGCATTGAGCTTGTCGATGGCTTGTTGGCAGAACATGTGCAGCTGGGCGGTAGTTGCGTTTTGGCTTCACATGGCCGGCACCGCCCCGGCATAAAGGACAGGACGGAAATCAAATTGATTTCCGGTGCTCACGGCATATGAACCGGCCTGTGCACAACACCAGTATTTCCCGGGCGTTCTTTGCGCTGCTTCGCCGCGACCTGCTTTTGGCTTTCCGGCGGCGCACAGAACTGCTGCTGCCAGTGATGTTCCTGTTGGTGGTTGTCAGCCTTTTTCCGCTCGGCATTGGCCCTGAGCCGG